>Ga0187779_10000893_pt1 | contig 19324 bp, 16 predicted proteins | sample 1015_Q2_SP10_10__FD_132435 | JGI IMG/M metagenome (GOLD analysis project Ga0187779, IMG submission 132435) | Tropical peat soil microbial communities from peatlands in Department of Meta, Colombia - 1015_Q2_SP10_10_MG | ecosystem: Environmental > Terrestrial > Soil > Wetlands > Peat | place... | reverse complement strand
CGGCCGCCGATGTCACTCGTCGTGCCATACGACCCTTCGCGCATGTGGGACGGCACCAATTATTTTGGCGCCAGTCTGGAGGCCTTGGTGAAATTGGCCCGCGAAAAGGGATACAGGGTGGTCGGTTGTAACTATGCGGGCGTGAACGCGTTCTTCGTGCGAAACGATGTTGCCGGCAATCACTTCATTGACCCGGCGACGTCCGAGGAGCACTACGAACCACCGCGCTATTTCTACGCGATGCAGACGGCCGGCCACCATCCGCGACCGGGACCTTACGTGAGCGTTTAGATCTTGCCTTCGACCGATTGACGGTCGGCGCGCGCCGAGAGTGCGGCGCGTAAGCGGGTGTTCTCTGTCTGCAGTTCGGCGACCTTGGCCTGGACTGTGGCAAATGCCTCTTCGAGTTCGGCTTCGGTGAAACGCGTCACGATATGGGAAGAACAGTTCACATCCCAGGCCTCGATGGTGAAGAGGATGGCGCGTTCCGGCCGTGCCTTGTAGGCCTTGTCTAACAGGCGTTCGACCAAAGCGGGATCGTTTTCAACGACACGGGCGCGGCCCCAGAGTTTGATGCGTTGCCTGCGCGCGGGATCGAGCAGAAACAAAAATGCGCGCTCGTTCTCGGAAAGGTTGGCGAGGGTCAGGTACTGCCGGTTGCCGCGGAAATCAGCAAAGCCAAGCGTCTTATCGTCGATCACTTTGATAAAGCCCTTGGGGCCGCCCCGGTGCTGAACATATGGGGCGCCGTCCGCCGTGGCGGTGGCCAGAAAGGCGGTATCCTGTTCGGCAATGAATGCCGCCAATTCCGCCGTTATCCGATCAGGGAAGCCCTCCGCCATGCGCTGCGCGAAGGCCTGTGCGGACCCGCGTTCGGCCTGTGCATGCCGTGCGGCCGGCGAAAAGACTCGGCTGGAATTGTTCATGGGGTCATCGCTCGCGTTGCGGAACCAAAGATAGCTACTCGCGGTTGCTCACGGTAGGGCCGCGCGTGCTTTGAATTGGGCAGGATTGCGGTACCGCGCGACATAAGATGGTCACGCTGGTCTGCTGCGATCAGAAGGCTGAGGGGCGCCGCCTAGGTTGTGCACAAACAGGAGGCGTTCAATGTGTGACTACAGTCTTCACGACGTTGCGTCCCGACCGGCAAAGGTCGGCGATAAGCTGATATCGACACAATTCCCCAATGCGATAACGCGCGGTTTTGCTGATCCCGCACAACCGCGCGTCGCCGTTTGTCTGCTGCCGGGCACAGAGCTTGCTTTCGAGAAAGAAGTCGAATGCGATGCCTCGTTTCGATTTTTGCCTACCCGGAAGTCGGCCCATAAGGTCGCGCGCTTCCGGCAGGTGAACCTCAATCGACCGGCGGCGCATCACGACGCTCTCGAGTTCCCGGATGGCAAAATCATTCTGGTGACCGATCTTTGCGAGGGCCAGTCGGCAACGGTGTTGCAACTGCCAAATGTGGGCAGAGCGCCAACAGAGCACGAAGAACGCGAAATTAAGGACAGCGCATCGCTCATCGCCTGACGCTGGCGGCGGATTCGTCAATCGCCTCAGAGCCACTGGTTTCCCCAGTGGCTCGGGGGCAGATTTATGTCGAAATTATCCCCGAGCAGTTGGACGGCTTGCGAAACCAGCGATCGATCCAATCGTGACAATTCCGGTTACGACGCAAATAGCAGTCACAAAGGCAATGTCTTCAGGACAGGGAATTCGGCACTGAAGGACTGCGTTGATGAAGAAACCGGCGGAAAGCGTCAGCCCCCAAAGAGTGCCGGCTGTGATCATCCGCGTGATCGAGCTGCGATTGAGACGCAAGACCAGGGCGGATTGCATCAGCGGTCCTCCCATTTGGGCTCGCGCTTCTCAATAAAGGCCGTCAGCCCTTCCTCGGCATCGCGCGCCATCAAGTTCTCGACCATAACTTCCGAGACATAGCGATAGGCATCTGCGAGGTTCATTTCCGCCTGCTTGTAAAAGCCCTCTTTGCCGATTCTTACAATATGGCTCGATTTGCCGGCGATCTTGCGCGCAAAAGCGAGGGCTTCGTCCCGCTCCTGTCCTGGCTTGACCACCCGATTTACGAGGCCAATGCGATAGGCGTCCTCGGCCGACACTGACTCGCCGGTGAGCAGCATTTCCATCGCGTGCTTGCGCGCAATGTTCCGCGCCAGCGCCACCATGGGAGTCGAACAAAACAAACCGATGTCGACGCCGGGCGTGGTGAATTTAGCCGCCGTGGACGCGATCGCGAGGTCGCAACTTGCGACGAGTTGGCAGCCGGCGGCGCTGGCAACACCCTGGACAGCGGCAATCACCGGCTGCGGCAAGCTAACGATCTGCTGCATCATCGCGCTGCACGTCGTCATGATGTGACGGAAGTAGGCGCGGCCACCGTCGGCGTCACTGCGGCGGCCGGTGAGTTCCTTGAGGTCATGGCCGGCGCAGAAAGCCGGACCATTGGCCGCGAGCACTACGGTGCGGACGGTTTTGTCCGACGCGATTTCAGTCAGTGCGCCGGAAAAGGCAGCGAGAAGCGCCTCGGACAGGCTGTTACGCGCCTGTGGCCGATTGAGCACGAGGAGGGCGACATCATTTTCCCGCTGGCGCAGCAGCACCGGCGTAGATGCGTCGACGGCGCGAGCGGCGGTCGGGGCGTTCATGAAAGCCTTGGTTTTGGGTCCAAAATAATACTTAACCCGAAGCATGTCCCGTGCAAGCCAGGAACGGCGCGCTCTATGGCAAAGCCTGAAATAGACAATTGACCTCGCGGTTGTGCGGATTAAGACCAAGGCGCCGGGCCGGCCGGCGAGGTTGGGGGCGCGTATGCCGACTCCGGTAATGAGTGCGGACAAAATCGCTGAGCTTCTGCACGAAGTCTTCCCGCAGGCCTTTTATCCGGGTTGTGGGCTGACGATAGAGCGCGTCGACTACGCAGGCATTCGCGTGCGGCGACATTTCCAGGACGATTACCTGCGGCCTGGCGGCACGATTTCGGGCCCGACCATGATGGAACTGGCCGATTTCGCCATGTACGTAGCGGTCTTTTCGGCGATCGGCCCGCAGCCACTGGCCGTGACCACAAATCTCAACATCAATTTTCTGCGCAAGCCGACGCGAGGTGACCTGATCGCCGAGGCCCGGCTTATGAAGGTCGGCAAGCGATTGGCCGTAGGAGAGGTCGCGATTTACTCCGACGGGGTGGCTGAGCCTGTGGCCCATGTCACTTCAACCTATTCAATCCCGCAGAATGGGTAATTAGCTCATGGTACTAAAATACCATTCTTATAGACTATTGATTCTGCAGGAAAATTATACCAAGAAGGGCGTTGACCGTCGCTGATGCGCTCGGCTAGAAAGCTGCACTTTCCGCGCGGGTCACGCGCGCCTTGTTCAAGGAACAACCATGAAGACTTATTCGGCGAAGGCCGCCGACATCGAAAAGAAATGGGTGACCATTGACGCCACGGGGCTCGTGGTCGGACGCCTCGCGTCAATCGTGGCGCTGCGCCTGCGCGGCAAACACAAAACAACTTACACGCCGCATGTAGACGATGGTGACAACGTCATCGTCGTCAATGCCGCCAAGGTGGTGCTCACCGGCCGCAAACGCGACAACAAGGTCTATCACCACTACACGGGATTTATTGGGGGCATCAAAGAGCGCAGCGCCAAGGCGATCATGGACGGTCGGTTTCCCGAGCGCATCGTCGAAAAAGCCGTTGAACGCATGCTACCGCGCGGGCCGCTCGGCCGCGTGCAGCTCGGAAACCTGCGGGTCTATCCGGGCCCTGAGCATCCGCACGAGGCGCAGAAACCGGAAAAGCTCGATGTCGCCGCAATGAACCGCAAGAACGTGAGGAGTGCCTGACCGTGGCTGAAACCGTTCAATCGCTCGAGGGTTTGGCAACTCTTAAACCGGCCGCTCCAGAAGCGCCAAAATACGAGAAGAAAGTCGATCCGCAGGGGCGCGCCTATGCCACCGGCAAGCGCAAGAATGCTGTCGCTCGCGTGTGGATCAAACCAGGTTCCGGCAAGATCCTCGTGAATACCAAAGCGGTGGAAGTGTTTTTCGCCCGCCCCGTTCTGCGGATGCTGATCCAGCAGCCGCTGATCGCGACCAATCGCGGCGGCCAATACGATGTGACCTGCACGGTCTCGGGTGGGGGCCTCTCCGGACAGGCCGGCGCGGTTCGTCACGGCCTAGCGAAGGCGCTGACCTATTTCGAGCCGGAATTGCGTGGCGCCCTCAAGCGCGGCGGGTTCCTGACGCGCGATCCGCGCGTGGTCGAGCGCAAAAAATACGGGCGGGCGAAGGCGCGCCGTTCGTTCCAGTTCTCGAAGCGCTAGCTTGCAAAATCAGTATCGTTACGAAGGGCGCGCCAAAACGCGCGCCCTTTTGTTTTTCGCCTCGAAACATTTCGATTTTTATCTATCGTGTTTACCTTACGGATACGTGCATTTTGGCGGCAAAACGGCTGCGAACCTGAACATTGGCTGCGATAATTGATTACAATTCTCGGCAGTCTTTCGTCGAAGCCCGCCGAATTGCACAACGGTTTCCTTCTAGCAAAGCGCTATTTTACCGGCGCTGTCTGATCCGGAGCATGCGCCGGTCGGACTGCAGGTGGGAGCGCGTAATCATATGTTGCTGGCAGGTACCCTGCAGAGTGCGACGTTGGATTTACCAACCCTGTCGTTGGTGGCGGTTTGCATCGCCGGCCTGCTCGGGGTCTTCCTGATTATTGACTGGATGCAGCAGCGCAACGTGCGCGCGCTGGCATGGTGGGGTTCGGCCTATCTGATCGGCGCTTCTGCGATGGCGCTCGGAAGTATGCCGTCTCCGATCATCAAGCTGCCGCCGCAAGTGCCCGGCGCGCTAACCTTCCTCGCCTGCGGCATGATCTGGAATGGCGTACGCCTGTTTCAGGGCAGACGCGTGCTCCCACTGGCCACCTTTATCGGCGCTGCCGTGTGGCTGGGCGTCGGTCAAATTCCAGGCGTGCTGGAAAACGGCAACGGCCAAGTCGTCGGCGCGCTGATTGTTCCGGTCTACACGTTTTTCATCGCAATGGAGCTTTGGCGGGAACGGCGCAGAACGCGTTACTCGCGCGCCGCAGCCGTTGTCGTGCCATGCCTGCACGCGGGAATATTTCTCGTGCCGCTTGCCATGCACGCATTGTTGCCCGCCGGACATAACGCCGCCTGGCTGACGGTGTTCACCCTCGAAACGATTCTCTATGCGGTCGGCACCGCATTCATCGTGATGCTGATGGTCAAGGACCATCACGTTCACGTCTACCGTACTGCCGCATCGACCGATCCACTCACAGGTCTGCTCAATCGCCGCGCGTTCATGGAAAACGCGCTCACCTTGTGCAAACAGCAAGGCAAACGGGGTGAACCGGTTGCGACGCTGATGTTCGACCTCGATCATTTCAAAACGATCAATGACCGCTTCGGCCATGCCGTCGGCGACGATGTCTTGCGCCTTTTCGGTCAAGTCGTGCGTGCGAGCACCCGTGCCGACGATATCATCGCGAGATTCGGCGGCGAGGAGTTCATTGCGATCGTCCCCGGCGGTTGGGAAAGCGCGAGCAAGATCTCCGAACGCGTCCGTACCAGCTTTGAAGCCGCAGGTATCAAAGTTGGCAATCATGCCATTGGCGCCACGGTCAGTATTGGTGCCGCCACCTGCTACGATGCGGTTGCGGCCATCGATACGCTTATTGCGCGGGCTGACGCGGCGCTCTATCGCGCCAAGCACGAGGGCCGCAATCGCGTGCATATCGACGAGGGTGACGTTGCCAGCGAGCGAACGCGGATGATTGCGGCCGCGCGTCGTGCCTCAAGCAGCGAAACGAGAATCCCGGTATTTGCCGGACTTTCGCGCCGCAACAAAGACGGTTGAAGATTACCCCTTTTTGGAAGGTTGACGGCCCGCCGCCGCAACCTCTCATTTACCGTGTTCGCGGTACCATGCGGACATGTGGCGTTCATCCAGTCATGTCCGCACCGGCACTGATGCGCTGGAGGCCTATGCCTTAAGGGCGGGGGCGGCCTTGGCGTGCGCCTATTCGAACTCGGCGGAATTTGACGCGGCATTGATTGCGGAGCGGCGCGCTGCCGGCGTTTATGGGCCCCGGCGCCATCGCCGCCGGATATGGGCAACGGCCGCCGGCCTTGTTGCCGGGTTTGTGGCCGTCGTTTTTTTCATCGTCTAGACCGGCATTCCTTTCAAAAGAAAGCGGGCGCTCCTTGCGGCGCGCCCGTTAAGTTGCATCGCTTGCGCGATGTTAGGAGGAACGCTTACGCCGAGTAATACATCTCGTACTCGACCGGATGAGGCGTGTGCTCGAACCGGATCACTTCCTGCATCTTCAGGTCGATATAGGAATCGATGAAATCGTCATCGAAGACGCCGCCAGCTTTCAGGAATTCGCGATCCTTGTCCACCTCGCCAAGCGCCTGTCGTAGTGAACCGCACACCGTCGGAATTTTCTTCAATTCCGCAGGCGGCAGATCGTACAGGTCCTTGTCGATTGCCGAACCTGGATCGAGTTTGTTCTTGATGCCGTCAAGGCCGGCCATCAGCATGGCCGCAAAAGCCAGATACGGATTGGCGAGCGGGTCGGGGAAACGTACCTCGACACGCTTGGCTTTTGGATTGGTGGTGTAGGGGATACGGCACGACGCGGATCGGTTGCGCGCCGAATAGGCGAGCAACACCGGCGCTTCGAAGCCCGGCACCAATCGCTTGTACGAATTGGTGGTCGGATTGGTGAAGGCGTTGATCGCCTTTGCATGCTTGATGACGCCGGCGATGTAGGACAGGCAGGTTTCCGACAGGTCGGAATATTTGTTGCCTGCGAACACCGGCTTCCCGGCCTTCCAGATCGATTGATGGCAGTGCATGCCCGAGCCATTGTCGCCATAGACGGGCTTCGGCATGAAAGTCGCCGTCTTGCCGTAGATCTGCGCCACCTGCTGGATGCAGTATTTATAGATCATCAATTGGTCGGCCATCTGCACAAGCGGTGAGAATTTCATGCCGAGCTCGTGCTGCGCCGACGCAACCTCGTGGTGATGCTTCTCGACCTTGACGCCCATTTTGGCCATGGCGGCGAGCATTTCGCTGCGCATGTCCTGTGCGGTGTCCTGCGGCGGCACGGGGAAATAACCCTTCTTGGTGCCGACGTGATGACCGAGATTGCCGCCTTCGTAATCGGTGTCGGAATTGGTTGGAAACTCGATCGAGTCGACCTTGAAACCGGTTTTGTAGGGCTCGGCGGAATATTTGACATCATCGAACACGAAAAACTCGGCTTCGGGCCCGAAGAAAATTGTGTCGCCGACGCCGCTGGTCTTCACCATGCCTTCGGCCCGCTTGGCGATACCGCGCGGATCACGGTTATAAGGTTCGCCGGTAGTCGGCTCGAGCACATCGCAGACAAGCGACAATGTGGTCTCGGCAAAAAATGGATCGATGCAAGCCGTTGAAGGGTCGGGCATCAGGTTCATGTCCGACTCATGGATTGCTTTCCACCCGGCGATGGAGGAGCCGTCGAACATCATGCCTTCTGCGAAAGTATCCTCTTCAATCATCGTGATGTCGAAGGTGACGTGCTGCCACTTGCCGCGCGGATCAGTGAACCGGAAATCGGCGTACTTCACGTCGTTGTCTTTGATCAGTTTCATGACTTCTTTAGCTGTCGTCATGGATTGCATTCCCCCTTGTTTTCATAAAATTGCCGCGTGAACGGTTGCCCGCGGTTTAGATTGCATCGACTCCGGATTCCCCTGTCCTAATCCGAATGGCTTCCTCGATGCTGGAAACGAAAATCTTTCCGTCGCCAATCCGGCCCGTCTGAGCGGCGCGCCGGATTGCATCGATTGCTTTTTCCACCATGTCGTCGCCGAGGACGATTTCGATTTTCACTTTGGGGAGAAAATCGACCACGTATTCGGCGCCGCGGTATAACTCGGTGTGCCCTTTCTGTCGTCCAAAGCCCTTGGCTTCGGTCACGGTTATCCCCTGAAGACCAACCTCCTGGAGTGCTTCCTTCACCTCGTCGAGTTTGAAGGGCTTGATGATGGCTTCGATTTTTTTCATTGCCTGTCCTTCCACCCTCGGTCCACCAACAACTCAGCGGACTGCGCTACCGGTTTGCAGGTCCCGTGCCAAGCCAGTTGAAGGCAAAACTTCAAGTCCCCACAATGGTTTATTGGAAAGGTGGAGAGGCTGGATGCACGCTGCCTAATGTTCGGCGCCTACAAGTTAAGCAAACTGGCTAGATATTAGCCAGTGACCAAAGACTTATGATGGGCCAATCCATTACGCGAATTGTTCCGCTTCAGGTCGACCGATAGTCTTTTGCCATGATCGAACTGCTTACGAATGCAGAAATGGTGGAGGCCGATCGGCTGACGATCGCCGACGGGATTGCCGGCATCGACTTGATGGAGAATGCCGGCCGCGCCGTCGCCAATGCTGCGGCCAGGATGCCAGGCCGCCGGGTGGTCGTCGTTGCAGGTCCGGGCAACAACGGCGGGGACGGATTTGTCGCGGCCCGCCATCTCGCCGAACGTGGCTTTGCCGTGCGTGTGAGCTTTGTCGGTGAACGCAAGCGGCTGAAGGGCGATACTGCTTTGGCCGCAGATCGTTGGAAGGGGCCAGTGGAAGAGGCGTCACCAGCCGGTCTCGCCGATTGCGATATCGTCATCGATGCTCTGTTCGGCGCTGGTCTGGACCGCGAGGTCACGGGTTTGCCCCAGACCATGATCCGCGCAATGAACGCCGGTCGTGTCCCTGTGCTTGCGGTCGATCTGCCAAGCGGTGTGAACGGCACCACCGGCGCTGTGATGGGCGCGGCGGTTGAGGCGACGCAGACGATCACTTTCTTCCGCCGCAAAACGGGACACTTTTTGCTGCCGGGTCGTTTGCATTGCGGACGGATCGAGATCGCCGATATCGGCATTCCCGCCAGCGTGCTGGGCAGGATTAAACCTGCGGCTTTCGCGAACTGCCCGCAACTTTGGGGTCGCGGATTTCCAAAACCGGCCCCACGCGGGCACAAGTATTCGCGGGGGCACGCTGTTGTGGTGTCAGGGGGGCTCGCGACAACCGGTGCAGCCCGCCTGGCGGCGCGGGGAGCGCTGCGGGCCGGTGCGGGACTGGTGACCATTGCCAGCCCACGGGAGGCGCTTGCGGTGAATGCGGCGGCCAGCTTGGCCGTCATGGTGCGCCCGGTCGATGGATCGGACGAACTTGCCGAGTTCTTAGCGGACCAGCGGCGGAATGCAGTAGTCCTCGGGCCTGGCGGCGGCGTAGGTGCCGCGATGCGCGAGCAGGTTGAGGCTGCCCTGGCGGCGAATGCCAGTGTGGTCCTCGACGCCGACGCGCTGACGAGTTTTGCTGGCGAGCCCGCGGCCTTGGCGTCCTCAATCGGCAAGAGCCGCAGCAAAGTCGTTCTCACGCCACATGAGGGCGAATTCGTACGCTTGTTTGGTCACTTAGAGGATATTTTTAACTCTAATTCTAAACTTGAAAAAACGCGACTAGCGGCAAGACTTACTGGTGGTGTAGTCCTTTGCAAGGGTCCAGACACTGTCGTCGCTCACCCGGATGGACGGGCAGCGATCGCCGATAACGCCCCGGCTACCCTCGCCACGGCCGGATCTGGGGATGTCCTGGCGGGCCTGATTGGGGGCCTTTTGGCGCAGGGGATGCCGGCCTTCGAGGCTGCCTGCGCCGCCGCCTGGCTGCATGGCGAGGCCGCCCGCGAATTCGGCCCAGGGCTGATCGCGGAGGACCTCCCGGAAATGCTGCCGCGCGTCTATCGGCGTCTGTTCACGGACGGGTCTGGCCGCACCGCCTAAGCTGGTCTGGCACGGCAAGTCGGCAGATCCTATTTCTGCGGCGCAGGACCCCTTGGAAAGGTAAACGGCCGCCGGGCCGAACACCGTTATGCCTTGCCTTTGCGGGCACCGCCGCGTTAAGCCCTGCCGGACTGCGGCGCCAGGATTTTCCTGAAACCGCCCCTTTGCGGGCGTGGCGGAATTGGTAGACGCGCGGGATTTAGGTTCCCGTGACGAAAGTCGTGGGGGTTCAAATCCCTCCGCCCGCACCACGCCGAGGGACACGCTGAGATAAGGCGATAGGTCCGTATTCCGGAAAATCGCCGCCGCGCCGCCGGTGAAACCAGTGTCGCGTGAGCGCAAACAACGAGTAGTGAGCAATGCAGGTTACGGAAACGCTGTCGGAAGGCCTTAAGCGCGAATTCAAAGTGGTCGTACCGGCTGCTGAACTCGACGCAAAGGTCAATGAGCGTCTGGACGACTTGAAGGGGCGCGTGCGCATCAACGGCTTCCGTCCCGGCAAGGTGCCTGTCGCGCATCTCAAGCGCATGTATGGCCGGTCTGCGATGGCCGAAGTCATCGAGGCGACGGTCCGCGATGCTAACAACCAGATCGTAAGCGAACGCGGCTACAAACTTGCCGCCGATCCGAAAGTCACGCTGCCGACTGGCGAAGGCGCGATAGAGCAGCTGATCGCCGGCAAGAGCGACCTTAACTACACCATGGCACTCGAGATCGTACCGCCGATCGCGCTCGGCGATTTCAAGAGCATAAAGCTGACCAAGCTGATGGCCGATGTTGCCGATTCCGAAGTCGAGGAGGGCATCAACCGTATCGCCGACCAGAACAAACCTTATTCGGTGAGAGAAAAAGCGGAAAAGGCCGCCAAGGATGACCGCGTGACAATCTCGTTTTCCGGCACCATTGACGGCCAGCCGTTTGAAGGCGGCTCTGGCGATGATGCGGTCGTTCTTATCGGCTCAAACACCTTTATACCCGGCTTCGAAGATCAGCTCATCGGCATTGAAACCGGTGAGACGCGCACGCTGAAAGTGACGTTTCCGGCGCACTACATGAAGCAGGATCTGGCCGGCAAGAACGCCGAATTTGTCGTCACTGCAAAGTCGATCGAGACGTCGGGCAAGGTCACTGTCGATGACGACTTCGCCAAATCCCTCGGTCTGGAATCGATCGCCAAACTGCGCGAAGCGGTGAAGGATCGCATCACGCGCGAACACGCGGCCATGTCGCGCCAGAAAATCAAGCGGGCATTACTCGACGACCTCGACAAAATGCACAAGTTCGAGCCGCCCCCCACCCTGGTCGAAGATGAGTTCGATCGCGTCTGGAAGTCCGTGCTTTCCGAATTGGAAACAGAGGGCAAGACTTTCGCCGATGAGGGCACGACCGAAGACAAAGCCAAAGCCGAATACCGCGCGATCGCTGAGCGGAGAGTGCGGCTCGGGCTGCTGCTTGCCGAAATCGGCGAAAAGAACAACATCACCGTCACCGACGACGAATTGAATCGTGCGGTGGTCGAGCGCGCGCGGCAATTTGCCGGACAGGAGCAGCGGGTGTGGGACTATTATCGGCAAAACCCGCAGGCGGTGGCCGCCCTGCGGGCGCCGATATTCGAGGAAAAAGCGGTGGATTTCCTGCTGGAGTTGGCGACCGTCACCGATAAAAAGGTCGCGCGCGAAGAGCTCTATAAGGAAGACGATTCGTCCATTTGAGCTGGGTGGCTTGCGCTACCGCGTGTGCGAAAATAGATCACCAGACGCCGCGGCGCGGCTAATCTAGCCCGGATGATTCGCGTTAAGGACCGGAAATGAGAGATCCCCTCGATACCTACATGAACTACTTGGTGCCCATGGTGGTGGAGCAGACCAACCGTGGCGAGCGGGCCTACGACATCTACTCGCGGCTGCTGAAGGAGCGCATTATTTTCATAACCGGGCCGATCGAAGATGGTGTGGCCAGCCTGGTGGTGGCGCAGCTTCTGTTTCTCGAAGCCGAGAATCCGAAAAAAGAAGTCTCGATGTACATCAATTCACCGGGTGGCGTGGTGACGTCCGGGATGGCCATCTACGACACGATGCAATTCGTGCGCCCGCCGGTGTCAACGCTTTGCGTGGGGCAGGCCGCCTCTATGGGGTCGCTGTTGCTGGCAGCCGGCGCGAAGGACCAACGCTTCGCGCTTCCCAATGCACGGATCATGGTCCATCAGCCGTCCGGCGGCTTCCAGGGTCAGGCTACGGACATCATGCTGCACGCGCAGGAAATCCTGGCCCTGAAAAAACGGCTCAACGAGATCTACGTCAAACATACGGGCCAGTCTCTGAAGAAGATCGAAGACGCCCTCGAACGCGACTATTTCCTTACCGCAGAGGCGGCCAAGGACTTCGGCCTGGTCGACAAGGTCATCGACAAGCGACCCGAAGAGATGTCCTCGAAGTCCACCTGACGGTGCCTGTGGCGGGTTCCATCCGGCCTTAGCTGAGTGAGGAAAGGTCGCTTTTGCGGCCCTGAGTGCGGCGTTATCGTTAATAGAATCTTGATTATCAGGTCGTTAGCATGCTTCGCTTATGCTGCGAGGGAGTGGCGGTATTGCGGACCTTCCCATAATCAAGGGCCGCCGCGCCGACGTTCGGCGCGAAATTTGCTTTGTTGCGTGACGGCGTTTAAGCGGAGCGTCGCCGACCACGAGTACGGAAGAGTGTGACGGAGAATGGAATGAGCAAAGTTGGCGGCAGCGATTCCAAGAACACTCTCTATTGCTCGTTCTGCGGCAAGAGCCAGCACGAAGTGCGCAAGCTCATTGCCGGCCCGACCGTCTTTATTTGCGATGAGTGCGTCGAACTTTGCATGGACATCATTCGCGAGGAAAACAAGTCCTCGCTGGTGAAGTCGCGCGACGGAATTCCGACTCCGAAGGAAATCCGCAAAGTTCTCGATGACTATGTGATCGGCCAGGATCACGCCAAGAAGGTGCTCTCGGTCGCGGTCCACAATCACTACAAGCGGCTTAATCATCAGGCCAAGCACAACGACGTTGAGCTGGCAAAATCGAACATTCTGCTGATCGGTCCGACCGGCTCAGGCAAGACGCTTCTTGCGCAAACGCTCGCGCGCATTCTCGACGTGCCCTTCACGATGGCGGATGCGACGACACTGACTGAAGCTGGTTACGTCGGCGAGGACGTTGAAAACATCATCCTCAAGCTGCTGCAGGCCGCCGACTATAACGTCGAGCGCGCACAGCGCGGCATTGTCTACATCGACGAAATCGACAAGATTTCACGCAAGTCCGACAATCCCTCGATCACCCGCGACGTGTCGGGCGAGGGCGTGCAGCAGGCGCTCCTGAAAATCATGGAAGGCACGATTGCGTCGGTCCCTCCGCAGGGCGGCCGCAAGCACCCGCAGCAAGAATTCCTTCAGGTCGACACCACCAACATCCTCTTTGTGTGCGGTGGCGCTTTTGCCGGGCTTGAGAAGATTATTTCTGCGCGCGGCCGGTCCACCTCGATCGGCTTCGGAGCCAAGGTCGTGGCGCCGGAAGACCGCAAGCAGGGAGAGATCTTCCGTGAGGTCGAGCCTGAGGATCTGCTCAAGTATGGTCTGATCCCCGAGTTCGTTGGCCGCCTGCCGGTTGTCGCTACGCTCGAGGATCTCGACGAGGCTTCGCTCAAGAAAATCCTGGTCGAGCCGAAGAACGCCCTGGTGAAGCAGTATCAGCGCCTGTTCGAGATGGAGTCGATAGACCTGACGCTGGCCGAGGAGGCGCTCGGCGCTATTGCCCGCAAGGCCATCGATCGGAAGACCGGCGCGCGCGGGCTGCGGTCCATTATGGAAGGCATCCTGCTCGACACGATGTTCGACCTACCCAGCCTAGAAGGGGTGGAGGAGGTCGTCATCTCCAAGGAGGTCGTCGAGGGCACCGCCCGGCCGCTTTACATCTATGCGGACCGCAGCGACCGGACCGCCGAGACCGGCAGCGCCAGCGCCTGAGCCCGGCCATGCGTAACTAAAAAAATCCGAAAAGACGCCTGATTCGAACGAATTGCGGGGTTGTTACCAGGAAGGGACTCGCTTTAACTGCAAAAGCGGGCTTCTTGCGGACCTATAGACCTCGCCATAGGTATAGCGTCGAAAGTAAGGAGGCGTACGAGAGTTCGTATCTGACTACCGCTTGGGCGAGGGAATACACCCTTCCTGAAGGTGCTGCGGGTTAAGCTACCCTGGGGCCTCCTTGCCCATCCCTACCGGCACTGCCGTGCGATGCCGCTTCAGCGGGTCAAACGACAGGGGCACAACGAAAGGACCAAGGCAATGACCACCAAACCACGACCCCAGCTGCAACCTGGCGAAACCCGGGCCTACCCGGTTTTGCCGCTGCGCGACATCGTGGTGTTTCCGCACATGATCGTCCCGCTCTTCGTCGGCCGTGAAAAGTCGATCAAGGCGCTGGAAGAAGTGATGCGTTCCGACACCTTCATTCTGCTGGCGACGCAGAAGAACGCTTCTGACGACGACCCGGCGACTGACGCGATTTTCGAAGTGGGAACGCTGGCGAGCGTATTGCAACTCCTCAAGCTGCCCGACGGCACGGTCAAGGTGCTGGTCGAGGGCGCTACGCGCGCGAAGGTTCTCAAGTACACGGATCGGGTCGACTACTATGAAGCCGATGCGACGGCGATTGCCGACGATGCGGGAGACCGCGTCGAAGCTGAAGCAATGGCGCGCTCGGTCGTCAACGAGTTCGAAAACTACGTAAAGCTGAACAAGAAAGTGTCGCCCGAAGTCGTGGGTGTGATCCAGCAGATCGAGGATTACGCCAAGCTCGCCGACACCGTTGCGTCGCATCTTGCTGTCAAGATTCCGGACAAGCAGGACATTCTTGAGACGCCGTCCGTCACCCAGCGACTGGAAAAGGTGCTCGGTCTCATGGAGAGCGAAATTTCCGTTCTTCAGGTGGAGAAGCGCATCCGGACCCGCGTCAAGCGGCAGATGGAGAAGACCCAGCGCGAGTACTACCTCAACGAACAGATGAAGGCGATCCAGAAGGAGCTCGGCGACGAAGAAGGTCGCGACGAGCTGCAAGAGCTGGAAGACAAGATCAAGAAGACCAAGCTCTCGAAAGAGGCGCGCGAGAAAGCGATCCACGAACTCAAGAAGCTTCGTCAGATGTCACCGATGTCTGCCGAGGCAACGGTGGTGCGCAACTATCTCGACTGGTTGCTGTCGATCCCGTGGAACAAGAAGACCAAAGTCAAAAAGGATCTGAAACTCGCCGAGCAAATTCTCGACGCCGATCACTATGGCCTCGAGAAGGTCAAAGAGCGCATCGTCGAGTATCTCGCCGTTCAGCAACGTGCCAACAAGCTGACTGGTCCGATCCTCTGTCTCGTCGGCCCCCCTGGCGTCGGCAAGACGTCGCTTGGCAAGTCGATCGCGAAGGCGACCGGCCGCGAATTCGTGCGCGTGTCGCTCGGCGGCGTGCGCGACGAAGCCGAGATCCGCGGTCACAGACGAACTTACATTGGTTCGATGCCTGGCAAGATCATCCAGTCGATGCGCAAGGCCAAAACATCGAATCCGCTGTTCCTGCTCGACGAGGTCGACAAGATGGGCGCCGATTTCCGCGGCGATCCGTCCTCAGCTTTGCTCGAGGTGTTGGACCCTGAACAGAACCACACGTTCAACGACCACTATCTCGAGGTCGACTACGACCTCTCAAACGTGATGTTCATTACGACGGCGAATACGCTCAATATCCCGCCGCCGCTGATGGACCGCATGGAGATCATTCGCATCGCCGGCTACACCGAGGATGAGAAGGTCGAGATCGCCCGCAAGCACTTGATACCGCATGCGGTCGTTAAGCACGGCCTCGACGCCAAGGAATGGACGATCGATGACGAAGCGCTCCTGACGCTGATCCGGCGCTATACGCGCGAGGCCGGCGTGCGCAATCTCGAGCGCGAATTGTCGACCTTGATCCGCAAGGCGGTCAAAGAGCTGATGACGTCGAAGAAAAAGTCGATCAACGTCACGGCGGCAAGCCTGACGGACTACATCGGCGTGCCGAAATATCGCTACGGCGAGATTGAGGCCGAGGATTTGGTCGGCGTTGTGACCGGATTGGCGTGGACCGATGTGGGTGGCGAGCTGCTCACCATCGAAGGCACGTCAATGCCCGGCAAGGGCAAGATGACCGTCACCGGCAATCTGCGTGACGTGATGAAGGAGTCGATCTCGGCAGCGGCGTCGTACGTCCGCTCGCGCGCGGTCGCTTTCGGCATCGAGCCGCCGCTGTTCGACAAACGGGACATCCACGTGCACGTGCCGGAAGGCGCGACTCCGAAGGATGGGCCTTCGGCCGGCGTTGCCATGGTCGCAGCAATAGTTTCGGTGATGACGGGCATTCCCGTGCGTCGAGACGTTGCCATGACAGGCGAAATCACACTGCGGGGCCGTGTGTTGCCTATCGGTGGCTTGAAGGAGAAGCTGCTGGCCGCGGCGCGCGGCGGCATGAAGACCGTGCTGATTCCGGAAGAAAACGCCAAGGATCTGGTGGAAATTTCCGACGCGATCAAGAAGGGACTGGAAATCGTACCCGTTACCCGCATGGACGAAGTGCTGGCGCGTGCTCTGGTGCGGCCGCCTGAGCCGATCGAATGGGATGAGGCGAGCGCCAAACTGGCGGCCGAAGCAGCTGCCGGTGAGCCTGCCGTCGATGAGGATGGTTCCGGCCTGACCGCCCATTAAGGGCGTACGAAACACGATGTGGAAACGGCGCCGTCGGGCGCCGTTTTCGCGTGTGGATGCACCGCTTGCGTCACGTGGCGCACAGGCGGTATTTGGCTGTTAGTGGGCGGTTAGCTCAGTTGGTAGAGCGCCTGCTTTACACGCAGGATGTCGGCGGTTCGAGTCCGTCACCGCCCACCACGCAACAAGTGTCCGCTTCCAAGTGTGAAGCGGACATGATTTTTTTGTGGCATTGATAGTCCAAGTCCCCGAGCAATCAGACTGGCGAGGGAGATGGCCTGAATGGACGCGCAGACAATCGATCGTTTAATGATGGGTCGCTGTATTGAGCTTTCCAAGAGTTCCGGTAGATCGGGCGAATATCCATACGCCGCCGTCATATGCCGCCACGGGGAAATAGTCGCCGAATCGATCAACAGAGTAAGCCACGAACGTGACGTGACGCGACACGCCGAGATCGTAGCCATTTCTTTGGCACAAAAAGCGCTGGCAACGGTGAGTCTCGATGACTGCGAGATATATGTGAACGCGGAGCCTTGTGCGATGTGCTCTTTCGCGATTCGCGAGTGTCGTATTCGGCGTGTTGTTTACGGTTTGAGTTCGCCGCATATGGGCGGTACGACTAAATGGAATGTTCTCCCTGATACGGATCTTTCGGATTCAATGCCGGAAGTATTCGCGCCGCCTCCGGAGATCGTATCGGGTTTTATGGAGCAAGACGTCGAAAAAGCCTTGATCGAATGGAACCCGCTAATTGCCAGGATCATAATGCATCGTGGCCTGTTCGGATCAGCCGCGCGGGTGCATAGCGAAATTCTTTCGGATCAACCACGTCGCCGAGAAAAATGGCTGCTTCGGATTATCCGGCGGCACCTTTTTGATTTTTTTGGTCGTCGGTAATGCTGCCGCGCCGCTGCCCCGTCTGGAAAAGCAGCCGAGACGCGCTCACCGTAAGCTACTATCTTTCCTCGACAGTCCAGTCGTGCGGAGAAAGCTGATGACCGATTTAAGCGGATCTGAAATCAATTGGACAAGTTTCGGCGGTAGTGCGGTAGCGGTCATTGCTTTGCTTGTTGGCGGACCGGTCTTCGCGGATTCACCGAAAATCGGTGATCCGCCTGAAGCCTCGAACATGCGGCTTGTCGGATTCAATGACCTGCAAGGTCGCTCCGCATACCAGCCAACCATCCATCATCAAGGCGATCGCTGGATCGCCTATATCGGACATCACGGCGGAACCGATACCGTTCCGAAGCCCATAAATCCACTGACCGGCCAACCGGAGTTCAGCGGAACGTCAATTGTCGATGTAACGGATCCAGCGAAGCCCGTGTACTTGCGACATATCCCGGGGCAAGGAGGTACCTATGAAGCCGGCGGCGCACAGATGACCCGCGTCTGCGATGGCAAGGATCTTCCCAAAGGTGATCCAAGTGCGGTCTATCTGCTCCGGACGTTTGGTGGAGCAGCTCATGAAATTTGGAATGTTGCCGATCCGGCAAATCCAAAACTGGTCACTCGCCTGGAAGGACTCAAGGATACTCACAAGAGTTGGTGGGAGTGCACCACTGGCATCGCTTTTCTCGTCTCGGGTGTTCCGAATTGGCGTGTTCGGCGCATGACCGAAGTTTACGACCTCAGTGATCCGGCCAAGCCGGTTAAAATTCGCGAATTCGGACTACCGGGCCAGGAGCCGGGAGCGACAGGAAGCGTTCCTACTGAGTTGCACGGTATGATCTCGATGGGGCCGGCGGCTAACCGTGTGTACTTCGGCTATGGCACAAACAAGGGAGGCGTTCTGCAAATTGTCGATCGCGAAAAACTGCTCAACGGACCGAAAGAGCCTACTCCGGACAACCTTCGCTTTCCGGTGATAGGGGAAATGGAGATGTCGCCGTTGACCGGTGCTCACACAACTTTCCCGTTGGGAAAAATGACCATCCCGGATTTTTCCAAAGACAAGTTTGCCAGCCAACGGGACATCGTGATGATCGTCGATGAATCGTTGGTCAACGAATGTCAGGAGGGCGAAGCGCGCCAGATGGTGTGGTTTGTCGATGCCACGATTGAGAAAAAGCCAATGGTCGTCGCGAACTACTCTGTGCCGGAGGGCAACTTCTGTGAGCGCGGCGGTCGTTTCGGCTCGCATTCTTCCAATGAGAGCATGGCGCCCGTCTTCTATCGAAAGCTCGCGTTTGTGACCTGGTTTAATGCCGGGGTTCGTGCGCTCGATATACGGGATCCATATCACCCGAAAGAAGTCGGCTACTTTATCCCGGCGATTACCGCAGCAACCGACAAGCGCTGCATCAAGGTCAATGGGCAGGACGTCTGCAAAGTCGCGATACAAAGCAACAATGTTGAGACAGACGAGCGCGGATATATCTACGTTGTCGATCGCGCCAACACCGGTCTGCACATTCTGGAAATGACAGGGCCGGCCCGCGCAATTGCGGGGCTACCCAATTAGTGGCGAGAATCTAGGTGCCATGCGACGCATTCTCCCGCTCATTCTTATGCTGGCGATGCTGCAGGTCCTGAGTTTCGCGACCGCCGATCAGGCAAATCCGAAATGGATCGAAGTCAGGTGGCCATTTTTGATGGATCAATGGGGCGAGGGGAAAGCGTTTCAATGCGAGGCGGCGAATTGCGGCGTCCAGCTCAATCTGTATGTCCGCGCCAAAATTGGTTT
>Ga0187779_10000892_pt1 | contig 19329 bp, 23 predicted proteins | sample 1015_Q2_SP10_10__FD_132435 | JGI IMG/M metagenome (GOLD analysis project Ga0187779, IMG submission 132435) | Tropical peat soil microbial communities from peatlands in Department of Meta, Colombia - 1015_Q2_SP10_10_MG | ecosystem: Environmental > Terrestrial > Soil > Wetlands > Peat | place... | reverse complement strand
CACTCATCGGACTCGATTCCCTCGGGATCGATGACGTTTATGTATCGGCGGTCAATCTCGGTTCAGGTTCTGTTAAGACGGAACACGGGATTCTTCCTGTGCCCGCGCCGGCAACGGCCGAACTCCTGAAGGGATTTCCGGTTTATGCCTCTGATGTTCCCATAGAACTCACTACCCCCACAGGGGCGGCCATTCTGAGGGAATTAGCAGACGGTTTTCTCAGTATGCCGGCAATGAAAATAAGGGCGACAGGGTATGGCGCCGGACAGAGAGAGATAAAGGGTATGCCGAATACCCTCAGGATCCTCGTCGGGGAGGCCCTCTCCCGGAATGAAACCGATCTTTCCCCGAAGGTGACGGTGGTCGAGACGAACATCGATGACATGAACCCGCAGATCTACGAATACGTGATGGAGCGGCTCTTGGCAGAGGGAGCCCTTGATGTGTATCTCACTCAGGTCATCATGAAGAAAGGGAGGCCCGGGGTCGTGCTCTCTGTCCTTTGTGACGAGGGCAGGAGATCAGAGATCATAGATATCCTTTTTCAGGAGACGACTACGATAGGGGTAAGGTTTCACGAAGCATCACGAAGCGTTCTCGATCGCGAGGTCGAAGAGAGAGGCACAGAATTCGGACGCATAAGGGTTAAGGTTTCAAGGACAGGGGGTGAGACGGTCACCGAAAGCCCCGAGTATGATGATTGCAAAAGGATAGCAAAGAAAAAAAAAGTGCCGCTGAGAGAGGTGATGAGGCGGGCATCGGACCGGAAACGGACCCGCAAGCCGCTTTAACGCCGTTGGGTAGCAGCTCTCCAGAAAGGGTATCGGACAGACGGGCTTCTCTCATGTACCTTCCCGCCGCGGCATTGCGGAAAGGAAAGCCCCCTCTCGCGAGAAGGGACTTTCCCTTACACTTACTGCTTTACGACGTTGACAGCCTTGGGGCCTTTGGGGCCTTTTTCGATGTCGAAGCTGACAGAATCACCCTCGGCAAGGGACTTGAATCCATTGCCCTGGATGGAAGAATAGTGGACAAACACGTCGCTGCCGTCTTCGCTTGTGATAAAGCCGAAGCCTTTGGACTCGTTGAACCACTTTACTGTTCCGTTAGGCATCTCTCTTCCTCCTTACTCGCAGAATAAGTCTCAGAATGACCTGCTCAAATAAAAAAGGCCTCAAAGCTCAAAGTCTTTGCGGCCTTACCAGTTACAAAAACTTCCGAAACTCACATGATAATGACATGTCCGACAGGAAAAAGTCAAGGGCATGATATAATGAAAAGAGATCAAGAAACGGTAACCATGAGACTCCCCGACTGGATAAAGACAAAGGGTTTTACGGGGCGCCACGAAACGAGGAGGACCCTAAGGCAGTACGGCTTGTCTACGGTATGTGAAGAAGCCCGCTGCCCCAATATCGGCATCTGTTTTTCGAAGCCGACCGCCGCATTCATGATACTCGGCTCTTCATGCACGAGGAACTGCGGCTTCTGTTCGGTCGAGTCATCGATCGCCCTGCCGCCCGATGGGGGAGAGCCACAGAGGGTTGCGATGGCAGCCCGAGATATGGGACTGAGGTACGTCGTGGTCACATCGGTCACGAGGGACGACCTCCCTGACGGGGGCTCATCGCACTTTGCAGAGACCGTGAGGGCGCTGAGGGATAATCTGCCGCAGGCGCTAATCGAGGTGCTCATCCCTGACTTCAAGGGTGACGGGGCGGCCCTGGGGGCGGTTCTCTCTTCAGGACCGGATGTCTTGAACCATAATGTCGAAACCGTACCCCGCCTCTATCCGCTTGTGAGGCCGCAGGCCGATTATAAACGTTCCTTGACGCTCTTGAGGAATGCCAGGGCGATCGCCCCTTCAGTGCCGACGAAGTCAGGGCTGATGGTCGGCCTCGGTGAAACCTTTCAAGAGGTGCTCTCCGTCATGCGGGAGATTCATGATACGGGATGTCATCGCTTGACCATCGGGCAGTACCTCAGGCCGTCTAAGAAGAATCTCCCTGTGGCGGAGTATGTCCTGCCGGAGGTTTTCGATCGTTACCGGGATGCTGCCCTCGGTATCGGCTTCAAGGGTGTGGCCTCATCTCCTCTCGTGAGGAGTTCGATGAACGCTGAGGAGATGTTCTTAGCAGGGGAAAGGTTTTAAATAGAGTGTTGCCTGTCCCCATCGTAACTCTTCGGCAAAAGCAATCTTGACAAGAATAATTCTAATATGATAATAATTATCAACCACTTTCTCACGGGGTTTGTTGTCCGAAATGAAACCGGAGTCTTCGACTCCTGATTATGCGAAGGGAGGAGAGTATGCCAGAGGTCAAGACGGAAGAAGGGGCATATGTCTGCCAGCAGTGCGGCTATATCTATAATCCGGCAAAGGGCGACAGAAAAGGGAAGATCCCTCCGGGCGTTCCCTTTGAGGCGTTGCCGGATGATTGGGTCTGCCCGCTCTGCGGTGCGAGAAAATCGCGCTTTTCACCGATGCTCGATTAGGTTCAAAGGAGGAGACTGCTTATGTGTATCGCTCATGAATCGCGGTGCAAATGCGGAAGGGAGACGGTGAGCTTCCACTTCAAGGATAACATTCTGCCCGAGCAGACGGTGAAGAACCTCTATTGCCCTCGCTGTTCTCCCGACGTCCGGGTCGATCACGATGTGATGGTGGTTGACAACGGATGGGTTATTGAATACGATATGGATATAGTTGGGTTTTCAGGACAGAAACTCGGAAGCGGGCCGATTACCCCGGCCTTCGTTTTCGATTCCGGATACTGCACCTGGAACGGCATCTATCCCGGTGATCACAGAGACAGCGTGAAGGAGCGAGAGCGGATCACCGCCCTCGCGAAAGCCGATCCGGCGCTCTACCTGAGAGAGATGAAGACATGGGCGACGGAACGACTGGAGCGGCTGCGAAGAGAAGGGTGGAGGAAGGCAGATGAAGGAGAATCACTCGAAGGAGAAAGGGAAAAGCCGCTGCAGTGTTAAATATTTGCCTGTCCCGGATTTCATAACGTGCCCGAAATGCGGAGAGGAAATAGAACTCTGGTCCGATGAGGACGAAACCGTCTGCTTCTTCTGCGGGCACAAGGTCTTCAAGAAAGAAACAACGATTCATTGACCACAGCTCCTTTCGGAGCCATATTCATCATCGAAGGAGGATTTATGGCGAGCAAGAAACTATTGGAGAAGCTGAACGATGCGATTGGAAGGGAGCTGCAGGTAAGCGTTCAGTACCTATGGCAGCATGTTACGGTTAGGGGGATCCATGCCGAATCGGTAGGAGGGGTATTCAAGAGCACGGGGATCACGGAAATGAAGCATGCGGAGGCGATAGCGGAGAGGCTTGATTATCTCGGAGGGGTACCGACGACGAAGCCGGCGCCGATCGTTGTCGGCAAGGGCGTGAAGGATATGCTGAAGCTGGACAAGAAGGCTGAAGAGGACGCGATAAAGCTGTATAAAGAGATCATCTCCCTCGCGACGAAAGAGGGCGATATCGTAACGAAGAAACTATTTGAAGGGATACTCTCGGACGAAGAAGAGCACCATAACATCTTTTCCACTCTCCTCGAAGGGTAACCCCCTGACGTCTCCATAGGACGAACATCCCCCGGATGGGAAGGAAGCGATCCGTGTCTGCGGTCAATGTCGGAAGAGGAGACCGTTTCACGCTGACTACTGAATAACAGGGAGGATGCCCCCGTCAGCGGCGGTGACATGGCCGCCACGGGAAGGGAACCCGATGCCGCGAGTCTTCAGGAGGCGATAAGAAGATCATACCGCACCTCCTTGCAGAATGGCAGGAGAGATAAGGATGATCCCGATGACAGAACTGCTGAGAGGAGGCGATATGAAAGCCGTTGAGCTGAAGAACGGAATATACTGGGTCGGCGCCATTGATTGGGCGGTAAGGGATTTTCACGGCTACGCGACCCCGCGCGGGACAACCTACAATAACTATCTCATCATCGATGATGAGATAACCCTGCTCGACACGGTCAAACACGATTTCTCGGATATCACGATAAAGACGATACGAAGTGTCGTCGACCCTGCAAAGATACGGAACGTGGTGATCAACCACATAGAGAACGATCATGCGACGAGCCTTGATAAGATCATGGAGCTTGCACCGCGAGCTACAATCTACATAACGGAGAAGGGGAAGAAAGGACTCGAGAGGTTCTTTGACCTCTCGAAGTGGGACATGAAAGTCGTGAAGACGGGCGACACCCTGAGGATCGGGAGAAGGACGCTCCTTTTCCTCGAGACCCCGATGCTCCACTGGCCTGATTCGATGATGACCTATATAAAGGAGGAAAAGATCCTCATCAGTCAGGACGGTTTCGGACAGCATATCGCATCAGCGGTGAGGTTTGACGATGAGTTCATCACCTGCGAATCCCTGTCGGAACTCGAAGATGCGGTTGTGGATTACTATGCGAATATCCTTATGCCCTTTGGCCCGATTATAAAGACGAAGATTGCCGATATCCAGAAATTGGGACTCGATATCGAGATGATAGCCCCTGACCACGGGGTCATCTGGAGAAAGAATCCTGAGAAGGTGGTGAAGGCCTATCTCGACATGGCGGAAGGAAAGTCGGCCCTGAGTGTCCCGATCATTTACGACACCATGTGGCACAGCACGGAAATGATGGCACTGCCGATTATGCAGGGGATAAAGGACGAGGGCGTTGAGTGTAAGGTCATTAAGCTGAGGGCCACACCGATGAGCGTAGCCATTAAAGAATTTTGGAGGGGGAGGGGCTGTCTCGTCGGTACTCCTACCCTGAACAATATCATGTATCCGACGATAGCGGAGTTCCTTACGCACCTGAGGGGACTGAGGCCGAAAAATCGTATCATCGGGGCCTTCGGAAGTTACGGCTGGGGAGGAGGAGCAGTCAAGGAGGCCTATGATGAGTTCAAGAGGATGGGCCTCGAGATGTTTGAACCCGGGCTGCAGATCCTCTACCGGCCTTCGTTGGAAGACGAGACGAAGTGCTATGAGTTCGGCCGAGAGTTCGCGAAAAAAGTAAAAGAATATCATTCGAAATTTTAGGAGGTCGACGATGTCAAAATCGGAAAAAAATCTTCAGGACGCTTTCGCGGGAGAATCACAGGCAAACAGGAAGTATCTCGCCTTTGCAAAGAAGGCAGATCAGGAAGGGTATAAACAGGTGGCGAAGCTCTTCAGGGCTGCTGCGGAAGCCGAGACGGTCCATGCTCACAACCACCTGAAGGAACTGGGAGGCATCAAGAGCACGAAGGAAAATATCGATGAGGCGATTCACGGCGAATCGTATGAATTCCAGAAGATGTATCCGGGAATGATCGAGGATGCAAAGGCGGAAGGAAATAAGGGCGCGCTCAGGACGTTCGATTACGCCAATCAGGTGGAAAAGGTCCATGCCGAGCTGTATCAGAGGGCCCTCGACGCCCTCGGCAAGAACCCCGAAACCGACTACTATGTCTGTCAGGTCTGCGGTTATACCGCGGAGGGCGAAGCCCCGGACGAATGCCCTGTCTGCAAGGCGAAGAAGCAGGGCTTCAAAAAGGTCGATTGAGGGCATGAAGGTCACCGCATTCCTCGGCAGTCCGAGGATAGAGGGGAATGTCGACATCCTGCTCAGAGAGGCGCTGAAGGGTGTCGGTGAGGGAGGGCATGAAGTGAGATTGTTCAAGTTGAACTTCATGAACATAAAGCCCTGCCAGGACTGCGGAGGCTGTGACAAAACGGGCAGCTGCATCATCAACGACGACATGGAGGAGGTCTATGGTTCTTTGCGTGAGGCCGACAGGGTGATCCTTGCCTCCCCGATCTTCTTCTTTGCTCTCAGCGCCCAGGCAAAGGCGATGATCGACCGGTGTCAGGCCTTCTGGTGTGAAAAGTACCTCCTGAAAAAACCGGTCCCTGAGGGTCCGCATGGGAGAAAGGGACTGCTCCTCCTCGTCGGCGGGATGAAAAAAGAGATTGGTATCCAATGTTCAGAGGCGACGGGGAAGGCATTTTTCAGGACGATCAGCGTCCCGGTGCACGAGACCCTGAGTTTCCTCGGAGTAGATGCCAAAGGAGCGATTCTCGATCATCCGACTGCCTTGAAGGAAGCGCACGGCGCGGGGAAAAGGCTCGTTTCGTGAGCATGCCGGAAAGTGAGAGAGAAACCCCGCTTCCTCGAATCTCTCGATAGGTCTTTCTGTATGACCGGTTGCGGAAAGCTGCTTTGCGTTGATGGATCGTGTGGCCCCCCGCTGTCGAGTCTGTTTCCCGTTCGATTTCTGAATCCAGGGTTCAGCGGCATCAGGCCTTAGCAATGTCGTCTTCCCATCCCTACTACATCCAGTTCTACCCCACTCTCAGATGTACGATGAGCTGTTCCTTCTGTTTTAATGCCGGTCTCAAGGAGATCGGAGACATGCCCGCGGAAGATTTCAGGAAGATGGCCCGCATCCTTGCTCATTCCGGTATCAGGGAGATAGACTTCCTCGGCGGGGAGCCGACCCTCCATAGCGGAATAGAGGAGATGGCAGATATCGCCCTTTCCCTCGGGTTGAAGACTTCAGTGAGTTCGAACGGTTCCCGTATTCCCGTTGCGAAGAGGCTCATCGATGCCTTCGGCGACGCCTGTGTCCTCGGGATTTCCCTGAACGACGGGCGGTCGAATAGCGAGCTCGATGAGTTCCTCTCAGACTCCAGACCGCTCGTAAAATCCCTCTATAGAAAGATAGGGGGACTCGAACAGCGGATAAAATCCGTTCTCGAGAAGACTCACGGGAAGTTCTATCTCATCTATCCGGACATCATCTCGGGGAACAGGGAAGATTCCCTCCCGTTCCATGAGTTTTATGATGCTATCTCAACGACACAAAGAACGATGCCTGCGGTGGAACCGGTATTCTGCTCGGGGTTCCTCCCCGAATCAATGCGGTATCCTGAACTCTCCATGACCCGGTGTTCTGCGGGTGTCACAAAACTCGGGATCATGCCTGACGGTTCGGTATTCCCCTGCAACCTCTTTTTCGGGATGGGAGAATTTTACATCGGGAACATATTCACTGATGGGTTTGCGGATATATGGAATTCTCCGAAACTCTCCTTCTTCAGGAGGTTCGAAGAGAACCGTTGCTCCCTGAAGGACTGTAACCTCCATGCGAAATGCCACGGAGGATGCCCGGCCCACAGCATGAAATTCTACGGTACGCTTGACGGGCCGGATCCGAGGTGCGGAGGGACGTTGACAATGCGTCAGAACCTGGTAAGGTTAAAGTAGCGGAGAGGGGGTAGAGATCGATTGACGATAATCAAAAAGGGAGACAAATCCATGGACGCGAAACCTGAAAGGAGGATGAGCCAGCGGGTAGTCATTAACGCATCGGTTAAGGTCAAGTTCAAGAGGGATTTCTTCTTTTCCGTGGCGCGGGATATCAGCACCTCCGGCATTTTTTTAGAGACGAGCAAGGTCCTTGCTCGGGGTGACAAGATAGCGTGTTCGTTTGTTCTCCAGTACAAAATCGATGCGGCGGGAGAGGTTGTCAGGGCAATGAAAAAGTCGCCCGATCTTTACCATTACGGGGTTCGGTTTCCCGATCTCGATCCTAAGGCGAGGGCCCAGATACAGGAAGTGGTGAAGGGTCAAAGAAGGCAGTGAGGTCCTCGATAAGGTCGAAATCGTGAGCCATGGTGTAGTCGGGATTCAGATCGGGTCGCTGTTCCGCAGCGGTCCGCGAGGCACTGAAGAGCACCGGCTTACTCGCGCTCTCTCTAGACCTCGGTCATCCAGCCCCTGCCCTGCGAAGTAGCGCCTTTCTTCATTGCTGCCAGGAAAGTCGATCGCAATGCATCACTCATTAATGCCCGCTTGACCGGAGGGAGGCGGAGAAATCCACCCATGAAGCCCCGCATGAATGTATGCGTTACGCGACGCGGATCATCAAAGAGCTGATTCTGGAGCGTACCCTTTTCGAGGCATTGAAGCATGAGACGCTCGAAAGTCGTCTCGGGAGTAATGGTCCTCTTCTTTCTTCGGACGAGGGTCAATGCCTTGGTCTTGCACTGCAATGCACAGACCCCGCAGCCGAGGCAGATCCCCGTATCGGTCGCCGGCCTCTTCTTCCTTCTTGATCCGCCTTCCTCATCGGCGACCATAGTCCTCGCTTCGATGGGACAGGCCCGGGCACAGAGACCGCAGCCCGCACAGCGACTGGCATCCGTTTCCGGAAGAAAACTCGCCGTAATGACGATATTATGGTACCCCCACTTTTTCATGCCGAGGAGGAGATGACAGCAGTCGCTGCAGCAGTGGCAGAGATAGGCGGGGTTCTTCTGCACATTATCGATGTTGAGCACGAGCCCGAGTTCCCTTGAGCGCGCAACGTTATCCTTCATTTCGGCCTTCGAGACCTTTCTTGCAAATCCGCGCCGCGAGAGAAAATCGGCGGCGATACCAAAGGACGAGCAGGTGTCGAGCGGAGTATTGCAGGTCTTTGTCCCGACATGTGTCGCCACATGTCTGCACGAACAGATGCCGATGGCGAAAGCGCTCTGCTCTTCGATGATCGCCGAGGCCCGCTCATAATCGAGTATCTCTACATAATCTTGGGCAAGTACTTCTTCATGCGGCATGGTTCTCATGATTCCGACCTTCTCCCCCCGGGCGTAGTTCGCGGCGAGGAAATCGCGCTCCTTGAGCATGTAATCATGAAAGAGTCGGCTCAGCTTCTGCCGGTCCTCATCTCCCCCTGTCCTCATCATAGTCAGTTCGAATATCCCCACCACCATGGGGGACGGCATATAGTGATAGGAATCAGAGAGCCAGAGGTCCATGACGAGCCCTTTCGCGCAGAGACGCTCCAGAAGATCGCGGAGTCGCGCCTCATCGTACCCTGTTATGGATTTCAGATGAGCAAGACTTGTCAGCGTGGCCGGCATCCGTATCACAAGTTCAGCCTCATCCGACCCATAGAGTTCCTTTAAGAGGGCATGGAAGGTCCCATTCCACGGGGCGCGAAAGGTCAGACCGTCTATCTTACGGCCTAGTCTTTTGTAGACATCTTTTCCGACTACGTGCCCCATAACCGATATTGTCCGCCCCTTAGGATTAACGCTCTATAGGGAAAGTATATCGTAAACGCCGGGAAGGGACAAGGAGGGGAGGAAGGCTCTTCATTTCTCGGATTTTCAGCCCAGCCGAATTGTGCTATAGTCTTTTCAAGAATCTGAATCATGCCGCTTTTCAGTATCGTTCCGCGGCATAGAGTCATTAGCCGGGAGATCTCAGATGAGCAAAGAGCGGATGGAAGCCTTCAGTGACGGCGTGATCGCGATCATCATCACCATCATGGTGCTTGAATTGAAGGTTCCGCGCGGGGCCGATTTTGCAGCGCTCCTCCCGCTCGGTCCGGTATTCCTCAGCTATGTACTCAGTTTTGTCTTCCTCGGCATTTACTGGAACAATCACCATCACCTGCTCCAGGCTATCAGGCATGTGAATGGTCGCGTGCTTTGGGCAAACCTGCATCTGCTCTTCTGGCTGTCGTTGACCCCCTTTGTCACCGGCTGGATGGGCGAGAATAACTTTGCAGAATGGCCTGTCGCGCTTTACGGCACGGTACTTCTCTTCTCTTCGGTTGCTTATTTCATCCTCACGAGGACTCTCATTTCTCTTCATGGGAGGGATTCTGTCCTGGCGACTGCTCTTGGACGGGACTTCAAAGGCAAGGTATCGGTGGTGATCTATCTCGTGTCAGTTCCCCTCGCCTTTGTCTATTCGTGGTTTGCGTTTGCGCTCTACGTCATCGTGGCTGTCATGTGGTTCGTCCCTGACCGTCGTATCGAGAAGATTCTGAAGACCTGACGGTATGGAAAAGTTGAAACTCGGGATAAGCTCGTGTCTCCTCGGTGATAGGGTCAGGTATGACGGTGGGCATAAACTTGACCATTATATCCGGGAGACTCTTGGTCGGCACGTAGACTGGGTGCCTGTCTGTCCCGAGGTCGAATACGGCCTGTCAGTGCCGAGGGAGGCGATGCGCCTGGTCCGAGCCGCAGCAGGGCCGCGTCTCATGACTTCGCTCACGAGGGTGGACCATACGGACGGGATGAGAAGATGGGCAGAGAAAAGACTCTCCGAACTCGAGAAAGAAGACCTGTGCGGCTTCATCTTCAAAAGCGGGTCTCCCAGTTCAGGGATGAGGGGCGTAAAGGTCTACAACCCTTCGGGAGTTCCGTCCAGGACAGGTGTCGGAATCTTTGCTGGGGCGTTCATGGAACGATTTCCGAACCTGCCTGTGGAGGATGAGGGCCGTCTTCAAAGTTCTTCCCTGCGGGAAAACTTCATCGAAAGGGCCTTTGTTTTCAAGAGGTGGAAGGAATTTCAGAGGAGGGGAGGAAGAATAAGAGACCTCGTCTCTTTTCATACGGAACATAAACTCCTGATCCTTTCCCACAGCGCGGCGCATTACCGTCTTCTCGGCGTTATCGTAGCGAATGCGAAACGATACCAGCCTGAAAGACTTCATCGGGAATACTCAGACCATCTCATGAAGGCGTTGAAGCTCCTTTCTACTCCAAAGAAGAATACCGATGTTCTTCTCCACATGCTCGGATATTTCAAGAAGGCGATTTCCCCGGACGAAAAGCAGGAACTGCTTGAGGTGATCGAAACGTATCGCAAAGGCTTCGTACCTCTCGTAGTCCCCATTACCTTGATAAAACATTTTGTTCGGAAATACGATGAGCGGTATCTTGCGCGGCAACATTATCTCAACCCCCATCCTATTGAACTCATGCTGAGGAATCATGTATGATTTACACCTCCTTAGGATTAGCCCCAACATTGCGATAGGCGACTATCGGTAAGTAGGCCTCTTATGTAGCAAGCGATTTTGGCCTACTGATCAAGTATTGAACATTCTTACTGACAATTATTGTTATTTTTCCTTCCCCCAGCTGTCGAGTATCGTTGAATTGTCTTTTGTTTCAACATATTAGACTTATCATGGTTCGTCATTCCCCTGGCACAGATATTGAAACAATAATGGAGGCAAAATGCGCTGAAGAGCTGAAGATATGTTGGATAACTTTGAATATGTAGGCATTATGAGAAGCGATAAGCTCTCTTCATTGCTTTTGATTATCTTCATGGCGGTATTTTTCGTCAGCTGTGAGCAACATGCATCTGTCCCTACTCACCTTGTAGGCGTTTGGAAGACTTCTGCGCCCAAATATGCAGATCGTTATCTGAAATTCACCGATTCCAAATTGATATTCGGCGTCGGGGATGGCAAAGAAGTTGAACACGCAATAGAAAAAATCAAAGTGAAGAAAGAGGATAATCAAACAACATATACGTTTCATTATAAAGATGAGGAGGGGGAAAAATGGACCCTTGTCCTCTTCTATACTGATGATTCTGGAGGAACTATTCAGCAACGGTATCACAATGAGCTGTGGCGGAAAGCGAGGGAGTGACTGGATGAAAACTTCATTCAGTCGAGATCGGTTCCGTCTTTCGGGATCGAATGATAGAAATCTCTTAGACTTCGATAAGGCCGAAGACTGCGGAATAGGATATCCTACCGCAATCGGTGCATATGCAGATAAGAAATCCCGCGGTTTTACGCTAGTTGAATTGCTTGCCGCGATCGTGGTCATTGGAATATTGGCCGGCATAGGCATAGTCTCTTTCTTAGGATATAAGGCGCAAGGCCAAATCGACAATGCCATTTCTGACATCGCGGGGATGTCCGTAACGATCAAGGCGTACGAAACTGACCACGGCGTTCCGCCCGATGGCCTTAACGCCGTCAACCTTGATAAGCGACTCGATCCCTGGGGAAACCCCTATCAGTACTACAACATAGTGACGGCGAAAGGAAAGGGTCAGATGAGAAAGGATCATAATCTTGTTCCGATCAATTCCGACTTCGATCTCTACAGCATGGGTCCGGACGGGCAAAGCCAGTCTCCGCTCACGGCAAAAGTTAGCCGGGATGACATAATCCGGGCTAATGACGGCGCATACATTGGTCCGGCCTATGCGTATTAGGCTCACATGAACCTCGTTTCTATGTCATGAATGTATCAGGATTTAAGAAGATCGAGTATGGATTCCTCCGGAGTAAAGTAGCCAGGCGAGTCTTTTTCCTTTTCATCCTTTGCGCGCTTCTCCCCCTCATCACGCTCGCATATTTTTCCTTCGATCGGGTCACAAGGCAACTTCAGTTGCAGGCGAATGAACGACTGAATGAAGAGTCAAAAGCAGCAGGTATGACGATCATAGGGAGGCTTGCATTTCTCGAGATAGATATGAAGCTGGTTATCGAAAGACTTGAGACAGGACGCGCCGACTCCCTTGAGGCTGCGACACGTGAGTTCAGAGAACGAATCAGGGACCGTTTCAAGGGGCTCTCGCTTGTTACCGGTAATGGCGGAATTGTAGCAGCTGAGGGCTCTCCGTCTCCATTCCCCGAGTTAAGCCGAGACGAGCGTAAGCACCTCAATGAGGGAAAGACGTTGGTAACAGTCGGTCGAAGTAAATGGCCATATCCCGGCGTCTTCATGGTCAGGGCGGTTGACCCTGCCCGGTCAGATCGGAGAATCCTCTTCGGCGAGATTCAACCCTCATATCTGTGGGGGGGAGAGGCTTTCGCACTACCGGAAACGGAGTTCGTCATCTTTGACAAGTCCGACAAGGCACTCTTCTCCTCCTTTTCCGAGTACATTCCTTCTCGGGAAGTAGCAGGCGCAATACGCCTGGTCCCTGCCTCGCGGAACTTCAGTTGGACGTATAAGCGAGAGACTTATCTGGCAAGCTATTGGACCATGTTTATGGTTCCACCGTATTCCGCAAAGTGGGTATTGGTGCTCAGTCAGCCCAGGACAGACATCTTGAAGCCGATACATACTTTTGAGCAGATATTCTTGCTCGTTATCGCTCTCACTTTTGTCGTTGTGTTCTTCCTGAGCTTTGGTCAGATCAGGAAGAGCCTCATCCCCATAGAACTCTTACAAGAGGGGACACGAAGGATAGCGGCAAGGGATTTCGAAGCCAGGGTGGAGATCAAGAGCAATGATGAATTTGAAGAATTAGGCCGGTCTTTCAACGAGATGGCGGACAGTATAAAGAATCATCTCATGATTATGACAAAGCTGAACGATGTCGGGATAGCTCTCTCTGCGGAAAAAGATACCAATCATCTCCTGAAACTCATCACGATAAGCGCTAAGAGCGTTACCAGGGCAGACGCCTGCTCCTTATATATTATCAGCGAGAGTAAAGAACTGAAACTGGCGGTGCGGTACATAGATTCTCTGGGTCTCTTCCCTGGTGGTGATGAACCGATTCCGCTCTTCGATGTATCGGGAAAACCCAATCACAGTATCGTTGCCGCCTCCTCTGTTCTCAGCGAGAAGACAATCAACATCCGCAATCTCTATTCAGAAGAGGGCGTAGGTTTTTCAGGCAATTTTGATTCCGACAGAAAGATAGGTTATGAATCACGCTCTATTTTGAGCGTTCCCATGAGAAATCACGAAAATGAGATAATAGGCGTATTACAACTCGCGAACGCCAGCGATGGGCGCTCTCAGGAAATTATCCCTTTCTCGGACAGAGATCAACGCCTCGCCGAAACACTTTCCTCGCAGGCGGCAATAGCGCTGACAAAGAATGCATTGATCGACGGCTTGAAAAAGCTCTTCGATTCACTTGTAGAGCTCATCGCTGCAGCGGTTGACGACAAATCGCCCTATACTGGCGGCCACTGTAGGCGCGTGCCGGAGCTGAGCATGATGCTTGCGAAAGCGGTTTGCGATAGCAAGAATGGGGCTTTTGGTAATTTCAGAATGTCTGACGAGGAATTCTATGAGCTGAAGATTGCCGCTTTGTTACATGATTGCGGAAAAGTGAGTACGCCTACACATATCGCTGACAAGGCAACGAGATTAGAGGGTATTTATGACAGGATTGATTTAATAGATGCACGTTTTGAAATTCTGGAACGAGACTTAAAGATTTCTTCCTTATGCCGGAAATTAAGATCCGTCAAGGGGATGGCTGAATGGGATGCCTCCGAATCAGCGGTCGATATGCTCATGGAGCAGATCGAGAAGGACAGAACATTTGTTCGGGCCTGTAACAAGCACGAAGAGCATTTAGGTGAAGAACATCGAGACAGACTCAGGGAGATCGCTAAGAAATACAGATGGGTAAACGCAATGAACGAAGAGGAATCTGTCATTCCGGAAGGCGAGCTCTCTATGCTCGTCGATGCTGTCGGCACGCTCACACCTGAAGAACGGTTGATACTCGATAGGCATGTTGTGACGACGGTGAAGATGCTCGAAAAGCTGCCCTATCCAAAATCCCTGCGCAATGTGCCGATCTTTGCAGGAGTCCATCATGAATACATGGATGGAAGCGGGTATCCAAAAGGGCTCATGAAAGAACAGATTCCGCTGCAGGGAAGAATCATCGCCATTGCCGACATCTTTGAGGCACTGACCGCGAATGACCGGCCTTACAGGAAAGCCTATACACTTACGGAAGCCTTGTCCATCCTCGAATCTATGAAAGAGGAAGGGCGAATCGATGCCGACCTCTTCGATCTCTTTATGAGTGCAGGAGTATACCAAAAATATGCAGACGCATATCTCACCCCTGAACAGATAAACAACACTTCCCGATACGTGACGTAACAAGATCGTCGCCCCACGGTCATCCCGATCTCGCGCCTTCCCTACAGACCTCACCCATTCATTGAATGGAGGGCCAACCGGTTTCCCTCCGTATCTTCAAAATGCGCTATGAACCCGTACTCGCCGATGCTCTTCTTCGGGAGCAGCGTCTTGCCGCCGTTTGCGTTGATTTTTCGCAATGTTTCTTCGATATCCTCAACGCTGAAATAGACTACAGTACCTGAATGGGACGGTTCATAGCTCTCCCCTTTTATGAGCGTACCGGCTGCTCCGGGCGCGCTTTCAGTCCACGGGAAAAAGGTCATCGTATACGGGCCCATCTCTTCCGGAGTCAGCTCCGTATCGAATACTTTCTCATAGAATGCCCTCGCTCTTTCGATGTCCTTTACCGGGATCTCAAACCAGTTCACCGGATTTGTCTTTATCGCAACAGTCGCCATAATTACCTCCTTCGCACAGACGCGATTACGAATTTCTTCTCACCTCCGTCGTCCCCCAAGGGATTGAAGTCAGGGCGACGATAGGTTCATGTTTGTATAAATCTTCTCTTTATACCTTATTATAACACCCTGAAACTGAGAGGGATGAACACCCCATTAAACGTATTGTATTGAAATAACTCCATTATTCTAAGGGGGAATAGTATTCTCATTTACAGGGGGACCCTGCGAGAGCGGGTCTCTATCAATCGAGACGACCCCGCACCCGATACCTTTGAAGCCTGATATAATTGTGAGAATAGGACGAACTCCCGTCCTTAAGAACGAAGGCGAAAGCCGAGGAGGTCTGCCATGGGATTTTTTGCGGTTTTGGGTTTCGTTATGTGGCTGGTTCTCATGGTTCTCATATTCAAGAAGGCGGGATATTCGGGCATCCAGATTATACTGCTCTTCATACCGATCGTGAATGTCATCGTCTTCATCTGGTTTGCGCTCACCGAGTGGCCTATCGAAAAGGAATTAAAAGATCTGAAATCCAAACCGCCTGCCGCAGGTTGACAGCAGTGTCTCGGAATGACGACCCGTTCGACTGAGGTTGCACTTCGAACACCTTATCCCTTTTTCGACGGTATTAGAAGTGCGTGTAACACCGACAAGTCGAGAGGTATTGCAGACCGCAACTAATGAGGATTTACGAAAGAAATATTGCGTTATGTAGACCTCTCAGTGGCAGATGGTTCAGCTGTCAGCTTTGGTCTGTGGTGGTCTATCTAGCCACTGTGCAAGTTGCCTTGCGCCAAAGATCAAAATCAGGGAAAGCGAGATCGTAATGCATGGAACAATCAGGTCCTTCGACCACGATAAGCCTTGCGGCTGAGTCGCAGCAATGGGGCCATAAACTTCATTTTCCTTCCTCAAAAAAAGAAGAACTCTAATCAATTGACCAATATGGGAGACAAAAATAAATATCCCGATGAGGACTAAACCTATCTGCAGATTGGTTCTCTGACTTGCTCCTGCAGATATCGGCATATCTCCCACAAAACTTAATTTATCTGCTAACCAATTAGTTTTGAACAGGAGCACAAGAGCAAATGCAATCTTGAAGCAAAAAGTAAGAATTGAATCCACCGCTATCACTGTGTTGAGCGGCTCGGTAGATGCCCAGGTGCCGCGTGATGAGAGGGGAAACAGAAAAGAAATAGTCTGAAAGAATGCTGTGAGCGCCCAATAAAGAAAATATATTCCCAAGAGTTTTGCTCCGACCGTGAACCATTCTCGCATTGCCCCCCCCTTTCAGTAATAATATAGTTTACCGATTGCAACTGCACCATTATATCACTATTGAGGAGCGTGTAGTTCAGGAAGGAAGAAGCTGAATATCTTATGCTTCAATCAGGGGAACCCATTTGGCATAAATGAATAAAACCAGCGGCGATAGTAGAATTGCGAAGGGGAAGGCTAAGCAACAAAGCACGATATAAGGAACTACTATAAACGCCACCGGTTTTATGGGCACTCCAACCTTGTGCTTACAAACTTTGCAGGAAGTTGGTAGTGCTGGCCCGAGACATAATTTTCTAATGAGCGATATAGAAGGACTACCACAGTGAGGACACTTAAACATATACATATTCCTTCTCCGTCCCTATGAAGATTGCCAGTTGAATCCCCTCAATTATATCACGAGCTCAGGGTGGTTGATACAGGAAGAAAATGAGTCCGGCTCCCAAGATTTCCCTTAATGCGGAAATGAGGGCCTGAAAGTGTGTCATCGCGGTTTCTTATCCCGGGACAGCGCGGTATTCAGGATTTTTTAAAGAGTAGAGATGAAAAGAGGGCCTGGAAAAACACTCAGGCCCTCTTCTTTTTTTAGAAGGTGGCAGCTACCGGGTCTTTCTATCTACTACTCTATAGCAAGTTTCCTAACCTTGTTCTCTTCTTCTATCTGCCTCGCATTAAACTCGATGTGGAGGACACCGTCCTTGAAACTCGTCTTTGCCGAGTCCACATCGATGTCTTCACCGAGCGAGAGAATCCTCGTCATCTGTCCCCTCGATATCTCTCTGATGATATAGTCATTCTCGGAGACCTCTCTGTCCTGGTGGCCCTTGACTACGATCTTGAGAAGGTTGTCCTCAATCTCGACATCCAGGTCATCTTTGGAAGCCAGGGGAACCGCCGCGTCGATGCAGTATTTCCCGTCCTTTTTGAACGCGTTGACTCTGGGGCTCTGGTTCTTTCCCTGTTGCGTTCTGATTGTCGTACCGAAGGAGTTCGCAAATTCATTGAAAAACTTGTCAAACTCATCCAGTAAGGGTGCTGAAAGGCTTGTTCTCGTGAATGGAAACAACGTTCTTGTCATCTTCATACCTCCAAGGAGTATATGTTTTTTACAGGGGCAAAGCCTCCTGTTTCGTGAGGTGGTAGCTGCCATCCTCACAAATATTTTACAAAAAATTCTTCTCTCAGTCAACAACGACGGGAGGATAATGGGTCTGCAAAGTGCCCCCGATACCTTTCTCCTGAAGCGAAAAAGGAGTTGTGCCCGAACGGCATGGGTTGCTAGAATACGAGGCGTGATGAGACGGTCCGGACTTTCGACAGTCAACAAGATAAACATCGCCTGCGTCTTTCTCGGACTCCTGCTTGGGGTACTCCTCTGCCGACGGCTCTCCCCATTGTCCCCTTGGTTCTGGCTGGCTGCGGTGCTGTGGTGCGGAGGGTTCGGCTATGTGATCGGCTTCTTCGTCAGTCTCATTTTCGTCTCTCGTAAGTATAAGGACGGGCCATGAGTGAGATATTCAGTGTTCCTCTTGGCTCTTCGTCCCTTCATCATGGATAAGATCGATGACCGTCACCTCGGGCGGCGCCAGAAACCGGATCGGAGGCCCCCATGTGCCCGACCCCCGGCTCACATAGAGATACGCGTTACCGGAGAGTTCCCGACCTCCTGAAGCGACTGGATAATAGAGCCAGGTGACGACGCTGAAAGGGAAGATTTGACCTTTATGGACATGTCCCGAGAGCTGGAGATCGAAGAGGCCTAGGCTCTCTTTTTCGATGAGAGGTCTGTGCTTGAGAAGAAGGGTGAATTTTTCGCGGGGGAGCCTTTCGAGTATGACCCTTTCGGTCCTTCCCCGAAAAAGGCCGAAGGCTTTGCCGGCGGGATCTTCGACCCCGGCGATGTTTATCATTCCCCCGACCGTCAGCCCTTCCCCCCTCAGGACCCTGAATCCTGCCTTCTCCGTGAAGGCGAGGGCCTGATCGAGCCCTGCATAGTATTCGTGGTTCCCGGTTATCGCGAACTTTCCGTATCGGGGATTGATCTCTCTCAGCATCTCCGAGAGTCCTGTGAGCCCGTTAATCTGTCCGTCCACGAGATCGCCCGTAGAGACGAATATGTCTGGATCCGCCTTCTTTACTTCGGCGAGAATCCGGCTCACCCTTTCCTGCCTCACGATGAGTCCGATATGGACGTCGGATATCTGGACTATCCTCAGTCTTCCGATATCCTCGGGGATCTTGGAAGTCTTTATCGTCACCAGTTCGGTTCTGATGTCCCTCGCCTCGAAATATCCATAGAACGCTATGGACAGCGCAACGCCGAGAGGAAGGAAGAAGGCATACTGATTCGATAACGCGAGACCTGAAAGATCGGCCTTCAGAACAAGTCCGGCAAGTGAGATCACGGAGCCGTAAAGGTCGGTGAGAAGCGAAAAGGAGCAGAAGAGAAAGAGGATCCCCATCCAGGTATATCCTGTGTAGGAGAAGAGGCGTGCAAAGAGATCGTGCCCTGCCCTTTCCGACAGCCGTATGATAACGGGGGCGAAGACCATGACGAGCATGAAGAGTGCGAGGGGAAGGCCCGCATGGATTCCGAAGGCAAAGGCAGATTTCGCTTTGAGAAACGCGTAGAGATGGAGCCCGCCATAGAGGAGGAAGAATACGAGGAAGAAGAGATTCATGGAAGTCCTTTCAGAAGGGGCATCAGTGTCCGATGATACTGAATCTAAAATACCGGCTCGGGTTCTTTCTGATGTCTCCTGCCAATTCCTTGACTTCGCCGATAGTCTCTTTTAACTCCTTTGCCAGTTCTTCGTCTCTGATAAGAGCGCCCGCTGTTCCTTCGCCGTTATCGATCCTCTCTAAAATAGAGGAAAGCTGGGCTGACGCCTTATT
>Ga0187779_10000891_pt1 | contig 19332 bp, 21 predicted proteins | sample 1015_Q2_SP10_10__FD_132435 | JGI IMG/M metagenome (GOLD analysis project Ga0187779, IMG submission 132435) | Tropical peat soil microbial communities from peatlands in Department of Meta, Colombia - 1015_Q2_SP10_10_MG | ecosystem: Environmental > Terrestrial > Soil > Wetlands > Peat | place... | reverse complement strand
GGCAGTCGAATGTACGGACGAATACTGTTTATGGACGCAATTGTTCCATCGCCTCGCCGATGGGGCAACCTTGAATCGGCCTCTGACGGCCTTGTGATGAGGCCGTCACATTGCGCGAATCCTGCGAAAAAGGGGCCAGTTACAGCCTATTGGTCGCGCCGGAGGTCGAATTTGTTAGCGGGAGACCGCTGGCGTCTCTTCGGCAAGCCCTGGAAACGGAGAACGGAGCCGCTCATGAATTCACGAGCGGCCCTAGTTTTGGCGGATGTACCTCTTTCTCTCTCCTAAAAGACGTAGCGCCACGCCAATAGGATAGCGATGACCGCTACGACCAGCATCGTGAGCATTTGCCCACCGGCGCTCTGAAAAAAGCCGCTACTTTTTTCATTGGTGTTCTGCACTGACATGGTCGGTCTCCTCATAGACTTAGCCGTGCAAAGATGAGTTCGTGCACATTCGGTCGTGCCTCGCATTGACCTATGTCAATGCCTTGGCGTGCAACGAGCCGCTGTCAGCGATCAACTTTGATGCGGCCCACGCATTAGCTTGAGTGCGGCCTCAACGTGCCGCCAGGTCTCGGCCTCTTCGCTGTTTCCTTTTTCTTCAAAAGAGCGGGCCTTTTTGGCAGCTACAGCAACAGCTTTATCGCCGTGCAGCCCCAACAACTGTCGGGCGTAGTCCTGAGTTTCGATTTCTTGCATCTTCGGCCTCATCACATGAAGCTTTTGAGCTTTTCCAGGTCAGGAAAAATCTTGAACTAAAGATTTGCCGAGGAGTCATTGATCAGAATCAGACAGCACTACTGCCGCGTTTGGTCCGCTCGAACACGCAGTGAAAATGTCTGCTTGGGGGATTACCGCCGGCGTTGCAGTCAATGCATCGCCCGGAAACTGCCGCGCACTGCGCTGCGATCATTGGTCGCAATCTGACGCAGCTTTGCAATGTCTTTCACCACAACCTGTGCTGCGTCGATAGCAACGCCGGCCATTTTCAATCTGGCAAAGGCACGAGACAGCGACTCAGGTGTTAACCCGAGCTGCGCTGCTATCAAGACTTTGTCATAAGGCAACGCTATGGCGCGCTTGCCCTGGTTCGCCAATGCCAGCGACGCAAGATATTCAGCGACCCGCTGCACTCCACTTTGCACCTTGAGATGTTCAACTTGCTGAACGAGAAAATGCATGTGGGTGGAAATAGACGCGATCATCGATGACGCAATAAAAGGATTCTCCTGGATACACTTCACGAGATGATCGGCGGGAATGCGCCCCACGCGCGTCGTGGTGACCGCTTCCCCGTTTGCAATGTATCGATTGCCGGTAAATGCGACTGCCTCGGCGAAACTGTCGCCTTTGGTCATCGTTTCGATGACAGCTTCGTCACCGGACGGTGTCGTCCTGTAAAGTTTAACCCAGCCATCGATTACGATGAAAAATGCTGTGGCCGGGTCACCTTGCCGCATCATGCACTGATGGGGCCGCAACGTAACGGCAGTCGCCGGTGCAACGATATGTTGAATAGTCTCAGGCTTCAGCCCGCGGAAGACCGCAACGCGGCCAATGACTTGCAGATCGCCAGCTGTCAGCTTTGAGGACATAGAAAAAGCCTCAAACTAAACCGGCGCCATTCATCAAGCAGTTTGACCAGGGCGGCATTGATCTTGATCAATTGGAATACGCCCCAAAAAACTGAACAAATAACGTTCGCTTTGCCCGTAACATTCGAAACGTGCAGCATGTCGGCTGAGCGGCAGGCTATCCGAGATTGCCCGTTCCGCCGGAACCCGTTTTCTAATGTGATTTAGTCGGAGATCGAATTTGGTAGCGGGGGAGGGACTCGAACCCCCGACCTCCGGATTATGATTCCGCTGCTCTAACCAGCTGAGCTACCCCGCCATTCCGAAAAACGCGCCGGAATGGGCGCGATATAGGAAGCGCGCGCAAATACTGTCAAGCAAGCCAACAAAGGCCGTTTCAGACGCCTATTTCGGCTGAACGGACTGGTCGCCTCCCGGACTGCCGGGCGGTGGAATGACGGGCATATTGCCACCGGGCGGCGCCGGCTGCCTGATTTCCGGATCTACGTGGTCCGGCGGGCAAATGACGCCATTCGAGCGCGCCAGTTTGTCGCTCAGGTTCCCTTTGCCGTTTTGGGTGTCGACCTCACCACCCTTCCCGATCGTTGTTTGCGTGTCCGAATGCGCGCAAGCTTTCGGGTCGAGCTGCTCGGTTTTTGGCGCTACCGGCGGAGTGGTCTTGGGTGGCGCTTGTCCGAACGCTGCTGCCGGCAGCAAAGCCAAAACCACCAAGCTGTAGACATTGGTTTTCATTGCACGCTCCATTTCCGGCGCGCACATACACCGCGCAGTACCAATAACGGCTTGGCGTAAAAGAGGGTTCCCGAAGGCGCTTTAATCGGCCATCCGCGCGAAGCGGATCAGCGAAAAATGCCCAAGCGGCGGCATCGGACGATGCTCGACCAGCCGCACGCCGCCGTGGCGCATCGCCCAGTCGGCGAGGCGGCCAAAACGGAATTCCGGACGCCAGCCGAGCCGGCGCGCGACCGGCGCAAAGCATACCTCGAACACGCGGCGCGGCCCTGCCTCAGCACCGATGTGGTTGACCAGCACGATTTCTCCACCGGGCCGGGTCACGCGCACAAATTCGTCGAGCGTTGTTTCCGGATTGGGTACAGCGGTTATGACAAATTGAGCGACGACCACATCGAAGGCGCGGTCTGGCAGCGCCATCCGTTCGGCATCCATCACCGCAAGCGCGTCGACATTGTTGAGCTTGAGTTCAGCGACGCGGTCCTGCGCTTTACGCAACATCGGTTCTGACAGGTCGACCCCCACCAGCCGGTTTTTCTGCGCATACTCTGGCAACGAAATTCCGGTACCGACGCCGACTTCCAGGATACGACCCCCCGCCGGGCCGCAAACTTCTTCGGCAGCCATGATCGCCGCGCGGCGGCCAGCGTCGAATACGGCACCGAACACCAGGTCGTATACAGGCGCCCATCGTGCATATGCACGTTCGACGCTTGATTTGTCGATATCCGCCCCCATGCGGTCGACTTAGCCGCGCATCGCAGGCGCCGCTGTCCGCTGCTCATAGGCGCGATGGTCATCGGTCGCCGAAACGGCGCTCTTGATGAACCCGCCGCCCAGCACACGCGCCTGCCCCTCGCCCGCGTCATAGAATACGCAGGCCTGGCCGGGAGACACTCCGTGCTCGCCGTCCACCAGCTCGACTTCGCAACCGTTGGCGCCGTGCCGCAGCCATGCCGCCTGCGGCGGCCGGGTCGAACGCACCTTGACGAAGACTTCGCGGCGGTCGTCGGCAAGCGCTTCATCGAGCGATTCATCGCCGATCCAGTTGACATCGCGCAGCATGATGCGGCTCATCCGCAGCGCCTCGCGCGGACCAACCACCACATGGCGGCGCTCTGCATCGAGCCGGACGACATAGAGAGGCATCCCGGTGGCGAGCCCAAGACCGCGGCGTTGGCCGACGGTGAAATGAATAATGCCGGAATGTTCGCGAAGCACCTTGCCCTCGAGATCGACGATCGATCCAGGCTCAGCCGCACCCGGCTTCAGGCGCTCGATGACGTCGGCATAGTGGCCCGTCGGCACGAAACAGATGTCCTGGCTGTCATGCTTGTCGGCGACCGGCAAACCGAATCGGCGGGCAAGATCGCGCGTCTCCATCTTGGTCCGTTCGCCGAGCGGAAAGCGCAGGATGTCCAGCTGCTCGCGCGTTGTGCCGAACAGAAAATAGCTCTGATCGCGCTCTTCCTCGCGCGCGCGAAAGAGCGCGCGCCGACCGCCCCGCAGAGACCGGGAGGCAACGTAGTGACCGGTGGCGAGAACTTCAGCGCCAAGTTCGCGCGCGGTGATCAGCAGATCATGGAACTTGATCGACATATTGCATTCGACGCAGGGCACCGGCGTCTCGCCATGAATGTAGCTCTCGGCAAATCGATCGATCACCGCCTGCTTGAAGCGGCTTTCGTAATCGAGGACATAGTGCGGAATGCCAATGCGCTCGGCCACGCTGCGCGCGTCATAAATGTCCTGGCCGGCGCAGCAGGCACCCTTGCGATGGATAGCAGCGCCGTGGTCGTAAAGCTGCAGCGTAACGCCGACGACGTCGTAGCCTTCGGCCTTGAGCAACGCGGCCGTCACCGATGAATCGACGCCACCGGACATGGCGACGACGACACGGGTGTCTTCAGGCCGACGGTCGAGATCGAGGCTATTTCGCATGGCGCGCTTCTTACTATAGGTGGCGATGGAGGGCGCGCAATGCGAGCACGCCGCCCGGCAAATCTTGCCGTTTGGTTGTCACGGCTGCCGGGCGAAAACCACTCTTTTCCTTCGCCCGTCATTTACAAACATCTGAATAAAAACAGGAATTTGACCTTTCCGGGGCTGGCCTGACGATTGCACATCGAACGGTGGATATCCGCGGAGGTCTCCTAGTGCCCCAAGTTGCGTCTGATCCGAAGATTTACGCCCATAACCATACTTTGGCGCGGCTGAACCGCCCCACCCAGCAGTCTGATCGCGCGCCCTCGCCGTTCGAGAGTCTCCTCGATGATGGCACGGAGGCCAGCGAGCAACCCGCACCGGCGCCGCCGGAAAACAAGACCGCGCCCGCCGATAGTCCACAGTCGACGGCCAAAACCACAGACAGCAAGCCGGCGGTGGCTAACGACAATGGCACCGCCAAGCAATTGAACGATGTCGATCCGCTCGATCAGCCGGATGGCGACGACAAATCAGCCGCTGACGGCAAACCTGTTGTGGACGTCAAGCTCGTCGAAGCGGCTGTCGACGGTGACAACACCAAGACGACTGACAACGGCAAGCCAAAGGACGCAGCGAAAACCGATGGTCCGGCCGTTACCCCGCCGAGCGACACGATTGTCGCCGCCACCGACAAGATTGCCGCTGTGCCTGTTCCGGCGCTGACGCCCCTGGCCCCCGACCAAGACGCGCAAGGTAAGGAATTGCCACAGCAAGCTCCGCTTGTCGCAGATACAGCGCCGCTGTTGAAATCTGTCGACGCGGGTTTACCGAAGATTTCGACCGCTAAACAGACCAATGCCAGCAGTGGGGCGGACGCGGGCAAGCAGGTCGACGAGGACCAGCCCGCCGATGAAACATTAGAAGCCGCGCAACCCACGTCAAAAACCGTCATGCCGGCTCATACCGACAAGCTGCAGCCCGCGGCAAACGACAGCGACAAGCAACACATCGCGCAAGCCCGCGGAGAAGACCCTGCCAACGGTAACCGCATCGCGCCCGACGCGACGGTATCCGTTTCCGCCGATGCCGGTACTGCGACACCGAACGTGACTGACAACGCGGCGCAGCCGATGTTGCCCGCCGGTCCCGCTCACACCGCACCGACGGCAGCGACGCCGCCCGCTCTCGTTGTGCCACCGAGCCCACAGGCGGCGGCTATTCCATTGGCCGGTGTTCCGCTCGAAATCGCGAGCAAGGCGCTTGCCGGCAAGAATCGTTTCGAGATCCGCCTCGATCCGCCCGAACTCGGCCGCATCGAAGTCCGTCTTGACGTCGACCGCGATGGTAACGTGACGTCGCGACTGACCGCCGACCGCGCCGATACGCTTGATCTGTTGCGGCGCGATGCCACCGGCCTTGAACGCGCCTTGCAGGATGCCGGTCTGAAAACCGGCGACAACGGCCTGCAATTCGCGCTGCGCGATCAATCGATGAACCAGCAGCAAACGAACAGCGGTCAGGCACCGGCCCAGCTTGTAGTGACCGACGAAACTCTCCCTTCGATCGACGCAAGTCTCCAGAACTATGGCCGTCTCGCCGGCCAGGGCGTCGGTCTCGATATCCGCGTCTGAGGATCAACTATGACAGCGATCTCACCCGCTTCTGTTACCGCGACCGGCGCAAGCTCGGTTTCGAACGCGATCGACAACACTGAAATCGCCAGCAATTTCACGACATTTCTGCAACTGCTGACGACGCAGCTGAAGAACCAGAACCCGCTCGATCCGCTCGACACAAACCAGTTCACCCAGCAGCTGGTGGAATTTGCCCAGGTCGAGCAGCAGATGAAGTCAAACGACGCGCTGTCGAGCCTGGTCTCGCTGGAAAAAAGCGCCGTAGCGAGCACGGCGCTCGCCTACGTCGGCGCAACAGTGGTGGTGGATGGATCGAACGCGCAACTGACCAAGGGTTCGGCAACCTGGAATCTGAATGTAACCAAGCCCTCGACCGCCACGATTACGATCAAGGATTCTACCGGCCAAAACGCCTTTACCGGCACGGTCGCGGTAAACCCCGGCACGCAGACCTTCAACTGGAACGGCCTTGGCAATGATGGACGCACCTGGCCGGACGGAACGTATACGCTTACCGCAACGGCGGTGGATGCCAGCAATCAGTCGGTCGCGATTTCAACCGAGGTTCAGGCGACCGTGGACTCGGTCGACCTTACGCAGGATCCGCCGCAGCTTTCGATCAACGGTCAGAATTTCACCCTCGACAAGATCAAGCGCATCGTGCGCCCAACAAGCTGACGGAGGTTCCCCTTCCACGCGGTTCCAGTGCCGGCTTACGGGGTGATTCCATCGGTGCCCAGGGCCTTACCGAAATCTTACCGGCCATAAAGGCCGTGCCGAGCCAGGCCACGCGCTCCATCCGTAACCAAAAGGTTATCGGAAAAGGGGCAAACATTGCCTGATGCATTTGCCATGCTTAGTCAAATTTTAAGCCGCCACCTGTAGCTTTTGGGCAGTAACTGCCAGTCGAGTCTTGTTTTGTGAGTGTACCAATGACCGAAACCCATCGCCCGAGGGTCAAATATGTCATCGGGCCTGATGGTAGTCCGCTTACGATTGCGGATTTGCCGCCACCGACGACCAAACGCTGGGTGATCCGCCGTAAGGCAGAGGTGGTCGCCGCGGTTCGCGGTGGCCTGTTGTCGCTTGAGGAAGCCTGCGCGCGCTACACGCTGACGGTCGAGGAGTTCCTCTCCTGGCAATACTCTATCGACCAGCACGGCCTCGCCGGGCTGCGCACCACACGCATCCAACAGTACCGACAGTAGGGCGAGCCCTCGCCGCTCACCAACGCCGGCTCGCGCCGGCGATTTCTTTTCATGGCCGATGGCGGTAATTGACCGCGCCACTGCGTGATTTCTTTCGCATCGGCCCTCGCCGAATTAACCGGACGCTAACCTTAAACTGGGCAAATCTTGCCGGGTGAGGTGCATGCTGCGCGCCCACTGCGGGTAGGACAACACCGGTGCAAGGCTTCTTCGATTTCGTGAAGTCGCTGGGTGCTGCGCGAATGGCGGCGATGGCCGCGGTAACGCTGGCCCTGATCGGCTTTTTCTCATTCGTGATGCTGCAGATGACGTCGCCGCAAATGGTGCCGCTGTTCACCGATCTTTCGCCCGACGATAGCGGGTCGATCGTCAAGGACATGGAGCGTCAGGCAGTCCCCTACCAGCTCAAGAACGACGGCGCGATTATCTTGGTGCCGAAGGACATGGTGGCGCGGCTGCGCATGAAGCTCGCCGAATCGGGCCTGCCCAAGGGTGGCGGCGTCGGCTACGAGATCTTTGACAAGACCGACGCGCTCGGCGCCACAACCTTCGTCCAGAACATCAATCACCTGCGCGCGCTCGAAGGAGAACTCGCCCGCACTATCCGCAGCATCGATCGCGTGCAGGCGGCGCGTGTCCACCTGGTGTTGCCGGAGCGGCCTTTGTTCTCGCGCGACAAAGTCGATGCTTCCGGTTCGATTGTTCTCAAGGTGCGCGGAACGCTTGAGCCGCAACAGGTGCGGGCCATCCGTCACCTCGTTGCCACCGCGGTAAACGGCCTCAAGCCCGAACGCGTCTCTGTCATCGATGAAAGCGGCAAACTACTGGCGGATGGCGCAACACCGGACAATCCGCTGAACGGTGCGAGTTCCGACGAGCGCAAGCTCGCGTACGAAAATCACATGCGCAACGAAGTCGAAGCCATCGTGTCATCGGTGGTCGGTCCCGGCCACGCGCGCGTGCAGATCAATGCAGATTTCGACGTCAACCGTATCACCCAGACTTCAGATAAATTCGATCCGGACGGGCGCGTGCTGCGATCGAGCCAAACCCGCGAAGAACAGTCAGCCTCCGGCGCCAGAAGCGGCGACGGCGCGGTATCGGTCGGCACCGAGTTGCCTGGCGGCGGGCAGCAGGGCGGTGGTGGCGGCGCTGTCGGTGAACAGACCCGCAAGACTGAGGAAATCACAAATTACGAAATCTCCCGCACGACAAAAACCGAAGTAATCGAAGCCGGACGCGTCAACCGCATTTCCGCGGCCGTGCTGGTCGACGGCGTCTACAGCAAGAACGACAAGGGCGAGATGGCCTACCAGCCGCGGCCGAAGGAAGAGATCGATCGCATCGCTGCATTGGTTCGCTCGGCGATCGGTTTCGACGCCAAGCGCGGTGATCAGGTCGAGGTGGTCAATCTGCGTTTTGCCGAGACGACCCCGTCGCCGATCAATGAACCGACCGGCTGGATGAGCTATCTGCAGTTCACCAAGGACGACATCATGCGTGGCGCCGAGATGGGCGTGATGGTGCTGCTGGCACTGGTCGTCCTGCTGATGGTCGTGCGTCCGCTGGTACGCCGGATCATCACGCCGGACGGCGTTCTGCCGGGCCAGGCAATGGTGGCCGGAGCTCCGGCCGTATCGCCGGAAGTGGCCGCCGCTGCGGCCGGGGGCGGCGGAGTGGCGATCCCCGGCGTTCACGGCAGCATCACATCAACTGGCGGACCAAATGTCTCGATCGTCGGCGGCGACGAAGCCGTCGCAATCTCAAATCGCACATCGGCGATGATCGATATCGCCAAGGTGCAGGGCCAGGTGCATGCGCAATCGGTGCAGAAGGTCGGCGAACTCGCCGACAAGAACCCGCATGAGGCCGTTTCCATCATCCGTAACTGGCTGCACGAGGACGCCGCCTAAACCATGCCATCCGCCTACGCCGAAAAGAAAGACAAGGATAAGGCCGTTCGCGACGACATCGGCGGGCTGATGGCTGAGCTGTCCAAGCGCCCGCACCCGCAAGAGCGCGCTCGCAAGTTGACTGGCCCCGAACGTGCGGCCGTACTGATGCTTTCGCTCGGCGAACAATACGGCGCCAAGATTTTCAGCCTGCTCGACGACGACGAATTGCGGGAAATCTCCATCGTGATGTCGTCGCTTGGTACCATTGAGGCTGAGTCAGTCGAACAGCTGCTGCTTGAATTCGTCAGCCGCATGTCGGCTTCCGGCGCATTGCTCGGCAACTACGACGCGACCGAGCGGCTCCTCAAACAATACCTGCCCGCCGAACGGGTCGGCGGCATCATGGATGAAATTCGCGGGCCGGCCGGCCGCAACATGTGGGAGAAGCTCGCCAACGTTCAGGAAGAGGTGCTGGCGAACTATCTCAAGAACGAATACCCGCAGACCGTAGCGGTGGTGCTCTCGAAACTGCGGCCCGAGCACGCCGCGCGCGTGCTCTCAATTCTGCCCGAAGATCTTTCGCTCGATTGCGTCAACCGCATGCTGAAGATGGAGGCGGTGCAAAAAGAAGTGATCGAACGCGTCGAACAGACGCTGCGCACCGAATTCATGTCCAATCTGTCGCAGACACGGCGGCGCGACGCCCATGAAGTCATGGCGGAAATCTTCAACAACTTCGACCGGCAGACCGAAACGCGCTTCCTGACCGCGCTGGAAGAGGACAATCGCGACGCCGCAGAGCGCATCAAGGCGCTGATGTTTACCTTCGACGATCTTGTCAAACTCGATACCGGTTCCGCGCAGACATTGATGCGCAACATCGACAAGGACAAGCTGGGCGTTGCTCTCAAGGGCGCCAGCGAGACGGTGCGCCAGTTCTTCTTCACCAATATGTCGAGCCGCGCTGCCAAATTGCTGGTGGAAGACATGCAGGCGATGGGCCCCGTGCGGCTGCGTGACGTCGACGAGGCGCAAGCTCTGCTGGTGAATGTTGCGAAAGACCTGGCGGCCAAGGGTGAAATCATCATCGCCAAGAGCCGTGGCGAAGACGAACTGATTTACTGAGGCAATACGACGCGAATGAAATCGACCGCGAAATACATGTTCGGCGAAGACTTCGCCGCCGGCGAAAAGCCGACGACCATTACGCTGGTCGAGCACGAGCGCCGGCGCGCGGACGCCGAGTCACAGGCTTACCGCCAAGGCTTCGCGGCCGGACAAGAACAGGCCCAGCAGGACGCCATCCAGCGCATTGCGGCCACTCTCGCCGTGATCTCAGACGGTCTCGGACGACTGGACGGTGCCCTCACCACGATTGAGACGCGCCATGAAACAGAGGCCGTACAGGTGGCTGTCGCAGTCGCCAGCAAGCTGGCGCCTGCTTTGATCGCACGCGAGCCGTTCGCAGAAATTTCCGCGCTGGCCACCGAATGTTTTCACCATCTCGTCTCGACGCCACACATCTCCGTGCGGGTCGGTCCGGACATCCACGAGATCGCCAAGGAAAAAATCGAGGAAGTCGCGCGCGGCCGCGGTTATGAAGGGCGACTGGCGATCGTATGCGACGACACGCTCGCGCCCGGGGATTGCCGCATCGAATGGGCCGAGGGCGGCGTTATCCGCGATCAGGCCGCGACAATCACGGCCATCGATGAAATGGTCGGCCGCTATATCTCGGCGCGCAGCGCCCCTGCTCAATAGAATTTTTGGAGACCGCAGCAATGAGTGACGAAGACACCAAGGTACCGCTCCCCGATCTGGAAAACACCGGCGACGTGCAGGTGGTGCCCGATGCGGGAACGCTTGCGCCGTCCGATAACGAGACGGTCAATCGCGGCGCTGCCGACCTGGAAGCGGTGTTCGACGTTCCGGTGCAGGTCTCGGCCGTACTCGGACGCGCGCATATGGAAGTCGGCAACCTGCTCAAACTTGGGCCCGGCGCGGTGCTCGAACTCGACCGCAAGGTCGGTGAAGCGATCGATATCTACGTCAACAATCGTCTTGTGGCGCGCGGCGAAGTCGTTCTCGTCGAGGACAAGCTGGGCGTAACCATGACGGAAATCATCAAGGCGGATCACAACTGATGCAACATGGTGTCCGCTATCTTTCTCGAATGACACGGAGCTAAGCCATGCGACTCCTGATCGTCGGCACGCTCGGAGGCCAGCTCACCACCGCGACAAAGCTCGCGATGGACAAGGGCGCCAGCGTCACCCATGCCGAAAGCAACGAACAGGCGCTCGCCGTTCTGCGCTCCGGCCGCGGGGCCGACCTGCTGATGGCAGACGTCAGCCTCGATATCCGCGACCTGGTGGCGCGGCTGGACGCCGAGCGCATCCATGTGCCGATCGTCGCCTGCGGCGTCACCAACGATGCGCGAGCGGCGGTCAACGCCATTCATGCGGGCGCCAAAGAATACATCCCCTTGCCGCCCGATCCTGATCTGATCGCGGCTGTGCTGGCGGCGGTTGCCGACGATACGACTGAAATGATTTATCGCGACGATGCGATGGCGAAGGTCGTCAAATTGGCGCAGCAGATTGCCGCCTCCGACGCGTCAGTGCTCATCACCGGCGAAAGCGGCACCGGCAAGGAAGTGTTGGCGCGCTTCGTGCACGGGCGCAGCAACCGCTCGAAGAAGCCGTTCATCACTGTTAACTGCGCGGCTATTCCGGAAAACCTTCTCGAATCCGAGTTGTTCGGGCACGAGAAAGGGTCGTTTACCGGCGCGCTTGCTCGCCGCATAGGCAAGTTCGAAGAAGCCAATGGCGGTACGCTGTTGCTCGACGAAATTTCCGAGATGGACGTGCGCCTGCAGGCCAAGCTCTTGCGGGCAATCCAGGAGCGCGTGATCGATCGCGTCGGCGGCAACCGTCCGGTGCCGATCGACATCCGTATCATCGCGACGTCCAACCGCAATCTCACCGACGCGGTGCGCGAGGGTAAATTCCGCGAGGATCTGCTGTTCCGCCTCAACGTTGTCAACCTCAAGATTCCGCCTCTGCGCGAGCGGCTAACCGACATCGGCGAACTCGCGCAACATTTTATCAAGAAATATTCGCAAGCCAACGGCATGCCGCTGCGGCCACTGTCGGCGGAAGCGCGCCGCTCGCTCAACACCAATCGCTGGCCGGGCAATGTGCGCGAGCTGGAGAACACGCTGCATCGCGCCGTGCTGCTTTCGAGCGGAACCGAAATCGGCGTCGACGGCATCCTGTCGCCGGATGGCGCGCGGCTTGATCAGGCGCGCGGCACTGATGTCGCCGCGCAGGCCGTCGTTGCGGCCGAGCAGGTCACCCGCAATCTGGTTGGCCGTACCGTCGCCGAGGTAGAGCGCGACCTGATCCTCGAGACGCTCAAGCATTGCCTCGGCAATCGCACGCATGCCGCAAATATCCTCGGTATCTCGATCCGCACCTTGCGCAACAAGCTCAACGAGTACGCTGCCGACGGAGCGCCGATCCCGCCACCGCATGGCGGCTCGGAGCTCAAGGGCGCCGCCTAGCAGCGGTGCCCATCCTCTTCAAAATCTGTCCCAACTCTCTCTGGCGGCAGGCCGAGCGCGCCGGTGTATTCCGCGGCTCGGAAGTGGACCGCCGCGATGGTTTCATCCACTTTTCCACGGCTGCTCAGGTTAAGGAAACCGCGGCGCGGCATTTCGCCGGTCAAAGCGATCTCCTGCTCGTGAGTGTGGATAGCGCAAAGCTCGGCAGCCGTCTGAAGTGGGAGCCCTCGCGCGCCGGTGTGCTGTTTCCGCACCTTTATGGTGACCTTGATCTGACCGTGGTCCACAAAATCGAAGCGTTGCCGCTCGGCGAGGACGGGCAGCACATTTTCCCATTCGAAGACTAATCCGGCCGGCGTTCTCGGCCGTAATTGTCGCTATGGCGGCAAAGCCTTACAGTCCGCCTTGAACCGCCGCGAAATCTGCCGATGGACCTCGACGCCAATCGCAGTCTGATTGCCACCGCGCTTGGCCGCATCCCGGCCGGCGACCGCACGGCCCTGCAAACGGTGTATCGCCTCACCTCGGCGAAGCTTTTTGGCATCTGCCTCCGTATCTTGGGGGAGCGCGGCGAGGCGGAGGACGTGCTGCAGGAGGTCTACGTGACTGTGTGGCGCAAGGCCGCCGATTTCGACGCCAGCCGGGCGAGCCCGATGACCTGGCTGATCGCAATCGCGCGCAATCGGTCGATCGATCGCCTGCGTGCCTCCCGGCAAAGCCGCAACATGGAGCCGATCGATCAGGCCAGCGATATCGCCGATAGCGCTGCGCGGGCGGACAGCGCGCTGGAAGGTGCGCAGGAGCACGCTCGTCTGCATAGCTGTCTTGAAGGCCTCGCCAACCATGAGCGCGCGGCGTTGCGTGGCGCATTTTTTGACGGCAACACCTACGAAGATCTTGCCGCGCGCATGAAGGTACCGCTCGGCACCATGAAAAGCTGGATCCGGCGCGCGATGATCAAGCTGAAGGCCTGCCTGGAGCAATGAGCGAAACGTTCGACCATAAAGCCCTCCCCGAGGACGAACTGCTCGCCGCAGAATACGCGCTTGGCGTGCTTGCTGGGCCCGATCGCATTGCTGCTGAACGCAGGATCGCCAGCGAACGCGCGTTCGCAGCACTCGTCACGGAGTGGGAACAACGACTCGCGCCCTGGGTCGCCGAAATTCCTGAGGTTATTCCGGAGCCGCAGGTGTGGGAGCGCATCGTCGCCGCCCTTCCCGAACAAGCGCGGCGCACCCAAACGCAGGGCGGCCTGTGGCAAAACCTTGCGTTCTGGCGCGGATTGACTGTCGCAACTGGCGTTTTCGCTGCAGCCTGTCTCGCCGCCGTGATCTATCTCGGTGTGTTGACGCAACAGCAGCCACTGGTCGCAACAATTGAAGGCGATGGTCACCGGCATTTCGTCGCCACTGTCAACGTCAAGCGCGGCACTGTCGCGGTGGTGCCGGCAGCGTTCAGCGCAGATGCAACGCGCGTCCCCGAACTGTGGCTGATCCCCGCCGACGGCAAACCGCGGCCCGTGGGGCTGTTGCGCGCCGACCGCGGCGTGACACTTCCCCTGTCCGGCGAGCTCGCGGCCTTGATTACGGGTAAAGCGGTACTCGCGGTTTCGCTTGAGCCGCCAGGTGGTTCTCCGACGGGTCTGCCAACCGGACCGGTCATAGGTACGGGTCCGCTCACGTCTCTGTGAGCGCGCATCCGTGGCGCAAGCGCCTCCGTAGCTTCGATGTCTCCGGCATGGGGACGTCACACAGAGCAACGGAGTTACAGCCATGAAACGCATCATCAATGTCGCCCTGGCCGGTTTTGCCGCTGCGGCGCTCGCGATCAGCTTGGGCGCAGCCACCCCGGCGTTTGCGGAAATGAAAGAAAAGACCGTCACCGTCGGCGGCGCGCCGATGTATCCGTCCAAGAACATCGTGCAGAACGCGGTCAACTCGAAGGATCACACCACGCTCGTGGCTGCCGTGAAGGCCGCGGGTCTCGTCGACACGCTGCAATCACCCGGCCCGTTCACGGTGTTTGCGCCGACCAATGAAGCCTTCGGCAAGCTGCCGGCCGGCACGGTCGATACTCTGCTCAAACCCGAAAACAAGAAGACGCTGACCAACGTGCTCACCTATCACGTCGTCCCCGGCCGACTGACGGCAAAGGACCTGATGGAGAAAATCAAGGACGGCAACGGCAAAGCCATGCTCAAGACGGTTGAAGGCGACAACCTCACCTTCGCCGAGAAGGACGGCAAGCTGTGGATCTGGGATGCCAAGGGCGGTTCCGCTCAGGTCACCATCCGCAACGTTATGCAGTCAAACGGCGTCATCCACGTGATCGACACCGTGCTGTTGCCGGGCTGATCAGTCCTCTGAAGTTCGGCAATACGGCACTGCCAAAGCGCCTGGAGCGGTCCTCTCCCCGGTCTCCGGGGAGAGGACTTCCGTATTTGCCCGCCACACCGGCGCACCGTTAACCCAGCGCTAACCATAAAATGGGCAAATATTGCCGGGGGAAAGGGGTAATAGCCCACCGCGGCTCTCTACTACGGCACCGCCAATGGTGCCCGCGTCCGGTTTGATGACCTTCGTATTGTCTTCGCGTCCGCGCCGCACGGGGAACGGCGGTCAGTTGCGATCACCATGAGCGATATCACCGCCGCGCCGGCCAACGCCGTCAGCGGTATCAAGCTGCCAGGCCTTGGCGACATCGGCGCCTTCTTCAAGCGCGGCGATATCGCGCTGGCCATTGGCGTGCTCACCATCCTCGTGGTGCTCATCCTCCCGCTCCCGCCACTGCTGTTGGACTTTTCGCTGGCGATCTCGATCATCTTTTCAGTACTGATCCTGATGACAGCGTTGTTCATCCACACGCCGCTGGAATTCTCCGCCTTCCCTACAGTGCTGCTGATCGCGACCATGCTGCGCCTGGCGCTTAATCTTGCCTCCACGCGGCTGATCCTCGCGCGTGGCCATCAGGGCACCGATGCCGCCGGCCACGTAATCGAGGCCTTCGGCAACTTCGTGATGAGCGGGAACTTCGTGATCGGCATCATCGTGTTCACGATCCTGATCATCGTGAACTTCGTAGTCATCACCAAAGGCTCCGGGCGCATTGCCGAAGTCGCCGCCCGCTTCCACTTGGACGCCATGCCCGGCAAGCAGATGGCCATCGATGCCGATCTGTCGGCCGGCCTCATCGACGAAAAAGAAGCGCGGCGGCGCCGTCAGGTCCTGGAAGACGAAGGCGGCTTCTTCGGCGCGATGGACGGTGCCTCGAAGTTCGTGCGCGGCGACGCCATCGCCGGTCTGCTTGTGGTGTTTATCAATATTATCGGCGGCATGATCATCGGCATCGCCCAGCAAGGGCTTTCGTTTTCCGATGCCGCACATTCCTACACGGTCCTCACCGTCGGCGACGGCCTGGTCACGCAAGTACCGGCGCTGATCGTTTCCACCGCCGCAGGTCTGCTGGTGTCGAAGGCCGGCGTTGCCGGCGCCGCCGACAAGGCGCTGTTGAGGCAGCTCTCCGGCTATCCCAAGGCGCTCGGCATGTCGGGCGGCGTCATGCTGGTGATGGCGCTGCTGCCGGGCATTCCGATGATTCCATTCCTGGCGCTCGGCACCGGCGCGGTTTCGCTCGCCTTCATTATCGACAAGCGCACGAAGGTGGCGGCGGCTGCCGAGGCCAAGAAGACTGAAGCCGCGGCGAAAACCGAAGCCGCCGACGAGCCGATCGCCGCCGCGCTCAAGATGGACGACCTGAAGGTCGAGCTCGGTTACGCGCTGCTACCGCTGGTCAACGCACCGGACGGCTCAGATCGGCTGACTGAGCAAATTAAAGCGCTCCGGCGTTCCCTTGCTATCGATATGGGTTTCGTCATGCCTGCGGTACGCATCCTCGACAACGTCCAGCTCGACGCCAACGCCTACGTCATCAAGATCAAGGAAGTTGAGGCAGGTACCGGCAAAGTCTGGGCGGGTCAGTACATGGTCATGGATCCCGCCGGCGGCCAGGTGAAGTTGCCGGGGACGCACACCACCGAACCGACCTTCGGATTGCCGGCGACCTGGATCGACGGCTCGTTGAAAGAAGAAGCCTCTATGAAAGGCTACACGGTGGTCGATGCCGCCACCGTGCTGTCCACGCATCTGACCGAACTGCTCAAGAGCAACATGGCCGAGTTGCTGTCCTACGGCGAGGTGCAGAAGCTGATCAAGGAACTGCCGAAAGAGCAGGCGGATCTGGTCAAGGACCTGGTGCCCAATCTGATCACGGTGTCGGGCATTCAGCGCGTCCTGCAGATCCTGCTTGCTGAACGCGTTTCAATCCGCGATCTCGCCACCATTCTGGAGGGCATCGCCGACGGCATCGCCGGCTCACGTAACCCCGTCACGCTGACCGAGCACGTCCGCGCACGCCTGTCGCGCCAGCTTTGCGCACAATACACCAGCCCTGGCGGCTATCTGCCACTGATCGCGCTTTCCGCAAAATGGGAACAGGCTTTCGCGGAATCCATGGTCGGCCAAGGCGACGATCGGCAGCTGGCGATGCAACCGTCGCGGCTGTCCGAATTTATCACCGTGGTGCGCGAACGCTTCGAGGAAGCTGCGCGCGAAGGAGAAGCCCCGGTGCTGGTGACGTCCGGCATTATCCGCCCATTCGTGCGCGGCATCGTCGAGCGCTTCCGGGCGCAGACGCCGGTCTTGTCACAAAGCGAGATTCATCCGCGCGCGCGCCTCAAGACTGTCGGCAGCATCTAGCGACGGCTATTTGTTCTTTACTGGCTCGGGTTCGCCTTTATCGCCCTCCACCAGATCCGACACTGTACCTTGCGCGGGAAGCGGGCGAGGGGCTCGTCCTGCATCCCTGGAAGTTCGTTGATTCCCCCGCTTTTTTCACGCGGTGCGCGTCCGCCCAATATCGGCCGCACGGCAGGGGAGAGCCTACTGCAACTTTGAGCGCTTTAAATGGGATTTACGAGGAAAAGTAGTGGTGCAGATGCGGCCAAAATCCACCAGTATTCACGCCTTTTCACCGTTCGGTGATGTGGCCTTGGGAACCGGGACGGGCTCCCTACGTTAATGCCTCCAAATGGGGGGTGTGAACCTGTTTGCCGGAGCGGGCGACAAACAGGCAACGGCCCCGGAGGACACCATGAACTGGTCCTTGTACACAGCAGATCGGACCACCCACCTCAAAATCGTGGTGGTCGGACTGACTGCCGCGCTGTTGATCGCCATAATCGGCATTTCAGCGCGCGAATTCAATTTGGGAACCGACATCATGACCGCGCACACGCCGTCCGTGATCAAAGCAGGCGGCCCGGTCGTCTTCACCGACAGTAACGGCCAGAGCGTCCGGTAAAACCGCACTTCCCCAGCCTGACGCGCCGCATTTGCGGCGCGTTTCCTATTTGTGACTTGGTCGAATCGAGGAAAATGGCCAACAACGTCGGACATGAACTGTCGCCTCCACCGCATAGCGCTCTATGTTGGCCTCGCCGGGTTGCTCACGGGCGGCCTGTTGGTTCCCCTGCCCGCGTGCGCGCAAAATGCGCCGCCGGGCGTCGCGGCAACTTCGGATTATCCGGCCCGGCTTGCACAATATCAGGCGGCCCGCGAAGCCTACGACGCGGAGGCCTCCGCCTATTGGGACGCGGTTGCGGCCAAGCGCCGCGTGCGAAACGCAAAGCGCCGCGACCATCAGGCAATCGGCCTCGACGACTATGTTCTCACCCAGCCGCCGGTTTACTCGGGCCCACCGCGGCCTGTTGACCCACGCGCGCCCGCGCCTCCTCCGCCGGAACGGCCGGAAATTCCTGTCATCGCAGATTTCCTCAAAAACGCCGTCGAACAATTCGGCTTTGTGCCGGACCGACCGGCGAGCGATCTTGAGTTCAAGCGAGCATATGCTCGTGCGGCGGTCGCCGCGGGGCTAACGCGCGAACAGATCGTCGGGATCTACGCCTTCGAAACCGGCGGCAATGGCGCTTACGATTCCCAGGCCGGTCTGGTGCCTTACCGTCCAGGCGCCCGGGCGATCTCGCCGGCGGTCGGCTACAATCAGTTACTCAGCACCAACACAGTTTCGCTGCTGGCCGAAGACGGCAATCGCTATCTCAACGCCCTGCGCCAGAAGGCGAAGCTACGCACAGGGCCGGCGCGGCTCGCCATCGAGCGAAAGATTGAAGCTCTCAAGCGGATGATCGCTTATGCGCGCTCCGTCCCCAATCGATGGAGCGAGCACGACAAGCTGGCAAAAACCACCTTGGGCGGCTTCGGCATTCATGCCGCCGTGCTCGATATAGATCTTGGCCCGATCTTGCAGGTGCAGAAGCTGACCAACTCCGTGCACTTCGCACGCGCCAAGGGCTACACTGCGCCGCTCACCGCCGCCGAACTGGAGTTGATGAACCTGACCGGCGACGGCAACGGCTTTGACATGGTGACGATGCCGCAAGCGTTGCGCACGCGGGTGCCAACCGCAAATTTTTTCCAGCAGCAGGGCTATGAACGTAACCCGGTGGCGCGACGCACGGGCGTCGTCACCAATCTCATCGCCGGCATTGAGGACAAGATGAGCCACGGCTCGCAGGCGCAAGGCGCGCGCGAACTGGCATCAGCCTTCTAGGACGCGAATGACCGCAGCCTACCGCTGATCGCCGGCAATTTCCTCGACCAGATCGACTACGCGGCGGCGCAGCCGCGAGTCCTTGATGTTCGTGAACGCCTTGGTCAGCGCCAGACCATCGGAACTGGACAGAAAATCGGAGACATAGTCG
>Ga0187779_10000890_pt1 | contig 19348 bp, 17 predicted proteins | sample 1015_Q2_SP10_10__FD_132435 | JGI IMG/M metagenome (GOLD analysis project Ga0187779, IMG submission 132435) | Tropical peat soil microbial communities from peatlands in Department of Meta, Colombia - 1015_Q2_SP10_10_MG | ecosystem: Environmental > Terrestrial > Soil > Wetlands > Peat | place... | reverse complement strand
TCATGAACGCCGGATTTTGCAAGCGGCCGAAGTGCAGCCGGTAAAACCGTCATGGGGGAACCAAGGGGACGTCGTGTTTTCACACGCGTTGCGCAGCCTTGCCATTTTTCTGTGCGTCGTCGCGCTCGGCGAGAGCGCGCTGGCTGCGGCTTGTCACAATCCGCACGCGCTCGGCGTCAGCCGCGTCATATCGGTCGATGCGCGCGCGACTCCTGTGGTCGGCGTTCAAGATTACGGCGTGAGGTTGCCGCTCGCGCCCGGCGAGGTGGTGCTGACTTTCGACGACGGACCGAACCCGGCCTCGACGCCATCGATCCTCAAGACGCTGTCCGATGAATGTCTGCGCGCGACCTTCTTCATGGTCGGCCGCCAGGCACGGGCGCATCCCGGGACGGCGCGGCAGGTGCTGGCCGCGGGCCACACCATTGGCACGCACACGCAGAACCATCCACTGCATCGCCTGCCGCTGAACGGCGAGGTGCGGGAGATCGAAACCGGCATCGCCTCTGTCACTGGCGCACTCGGCCGGCATCCGGCGCCATTCTTCCGTTTTCCCGGTCTCTACCGGACACGCGAAGCCGAGCGCTACCTGAATGAGCACGGCATTGTCGTCTGGAGCATCGATATCGACTCCTACGACTGGAAACATAACGACGCGACCGCGATGCTCAACAGCACGGTCACGCGGCTCGAGCACCGCCACGGCGGCATCCTGCTGATGCACGACGTCAAGCCGCGCACCGCGCGTGTGCTGCCGAAGCTGATCGTGATGTTGAAGGCGCATGGCTTTCGCATCGTCCACGTCGTGCCACGCGGCTCCTATCCGGCCGGCTTGATCGCGCGGTCGTATCGTCATTCTCCGGATGTGGTGATGACGCCCACGCGTACGGAGAAAATTGCGCGTCACGACAATGACGCGCCGGTTGCCGCAAAGCGTTCGCTGGTCGCGAAAACGAGCTTCAATCAGATCTTCAGCGGAAATACGCGCGAGCGCTGAGCGCCTACAGCATCGAGGGCAGCACGCGGTCGGGCGGCCGATGGCCGTCCATGAAGGTCTTGATGTTGATGATAACCTTCTCGCCCATGTCGATGCGGCCTTCGACCGTCGCCGAACCCATATGCGGCAACAGCACGACCTTGCCCTGGCGCGCGAGCTTGACCAGCTTTGGATTGACGGCCGGCTCGTGCTCGAACACGTCGAGACCTGCACCGGCGATCTCGCCCGCCTCTATCAGGCGCGCCAGCGCGTTCTCGTCGATCACCTCGCCGCGCGAGGTGTTGACGATGTAGGCGTCCGGCCGCAGCAGCTTGAGCCGCCGCGCCGAGAGCAGGTGATAGGTCGCCGGCGTGTGCGGACAGTTGACCGAGACGATGTCCATGCGGGCGAGCATCTGGTCGGGACTTTCCCAATACGTCGCGTCGAGTTCCTCCTCGATGCGCGGCGGTACTTTGCGGCGGTTGTGGTAGTGGATCTGCAGGCCGAAGGCGCGGGCGCGTCGCGCTACCGCTTGGCCGATACGTCCCATGCCGATGATGCCGAGGCGTTTGCCCCAGATGCGGTGGCCGAGCATCCAGGTCGGCGTCCAGCCGGCCCAGTCCTTGTCGGCGGTCAGCACGCCCGAGCCCTCGACCAGCCGCCGCGGCACCGCGAGAATGAGCGCCATCGTCATGTCGGCGGTGTCCTCGGTCAGGACACCGGGCGTATTCGTCACGGTGATGCCGCGCTGAACCGCGGTCGCGACGTCGATATTGTCGACACCATTACCAAAGTTCGCGATCAGCTTGAGCTGCTCTCCGGCGCGGCTGAGGACGGAAGCGTTGATCTCGTCGGTGACCGTGGGCACCAGCACGTCCGCGGCCTTCACGGCCTCGGTCAACTGGGCCTGCGACATCGGCTTGTCTTCGGGGTTGAGCCGGGTGTCGAAAAGTTCCCGCATACGCAGCTCGACCTTGTCCGGGAGCTTGCGGGTCACAATGACCAGCGGCTTCTTGGTCTTCGGCATCGGCCGATTTAGCCCTCTTTAACCGTGCTGCCCCACACTCCCGGCCAGAGCGTCGAGGGGCGTTAATCCGTTCATTTTCCTAGCAGATGGTCGTGACAACACAAAGCAGGGCGCATTTTTCGAGCCGGTTGGCCGCCATCATTGGTCTAGGGCTCCTGGCTTTGCCGCTTACCGCCCGCGCCGGCAGTGAGACCACCGGCTCGGTCAGCGGCCTGCCGGTCCCGCGCTTCGTGAGCCTCAAGTCCGACAAGGTCAATGTGCGCACCGGTCCCAACCAGGACCAGGAGGTACGCTGGGTCTACACCCGTACCGGCATGCCGGTTGAGATCATTGCCGAGTTCGAGAACTGGAGGCGAATCCGGGACTGGGAGGGCGCCGACGGCTGGGTCTATCACTCGCTGCTGTCGGGCAAGCGCACGGCGGTCGTCGTGCCGAACCTGAAAGATGAGCCGGTACCACTCTACGAGAAAGCCGACATCAAGTCCGCAGTGGTGGCGAAGCTCGAAGGCGGCGTGCAGGGCATGCTGCGGGCTTGCACGGGCTCATGGTGTGAGTTCCGCGGCAAAGGCTTCAACGGCTGGATCCGCCAGGATCGCCTGTGGGGCGCCTACCCGAACGAAAAGGTCGACTGACCGCCTCGCCGCTATGCGCCCGCGTCAGCGCGGCGCGTAACTCAGCACGTCGAAGCTTCGCTCCTTGAGATACTGATCGAGACCCCAGCGCTTGACCTGATCCATCGTCTCGTCGAATTCGCTGCGCGGCAGCGCCTGATAGACGAAGCGTTCGCCGCGGCCGAACTTGCTGAAATCCCAGGGCGCGTAAGTCTCGAAGTCGGGCGGTACCGCGAGCTTCCACAGCGGCAGATATTTGTTGAGGTCAGAGTCCATAGCCTTCTCGGCGCGGTCGAGCGCACGCAGATAGCCCGTCACCACGGCCGGGTCGGAATTGTCCGGAACCCACCACAGGGTCTTGAAGGTGTCACGGATGATCGCACGCAGTCCGAGTTGCTCGGCCATTGCGATCTGAGGTGGCAAGAGGCTTGCAGCTTCGACCTCTCCATCGAGCAGCGCCTTGAGTCGCGCGCCGAAGCCTCCGGTGTTGACGATCTTGATGTGCTCGAGCGGCAGGTATTTCTCGAGCCGGTAAGGCACATTGAAATGACTGCCGGCGCGCAGGCCGACCGACACCGGCACGTCTTTCAAATCCTCCGGCTTGCGGATTTTGGAATCAGGTCGGACGAAGATCGCCCAAGGCGAGACGCCATAGGCTTCCGACACGAAGCGTCCCATGCCCGCGCCGGCATTGCAGATCGAGCCCCAGACACAGGCGCCTTGAATGACGTCTTCCTTGCTCTCGGTGTAAGGCTTGTCCTGCGGACGCTGGAAATAGTCGAAGGTCTTCCAGCTCGACTGCGTGCCGCGAAACGTCTTCCAGTCGAATTCGACGTCGAGACCTTCGGCGGCAAAGAAACCTTCTTGCTGGGCGACGAAGTCGTTGAGGCCCATGCCTTTCGGCGCAATCTTCACGTGCTTGAGCGAAGTAGCCATGGCGTTGCTCCCGGTGCAACTCGTCTGCATTCGCGGTCCGATTGAGGCAAGACTAACATGCGTCGGCGCGGCCGGCAGCGTTGGGCGCGGTGGGACTGATCACGATTGCGCGCGGCCGGAAACGAAAAGCCCCGCAAACGCAGGGCACGAGAACTTATCCGTGGAATAGCCCGGGCTTATGCAACGCCCTTGCGGCGCAGGCGCACAATCACGTCGACGCGCGCGACTTCGTAACCTTCCGGCGGCGTCGGGCTGTTGCCGACCAGGGCATCGCTCCCGCTGATGTCGAGCAGCTCGTCCTCGCCCTCGACGAAGAAGTGATGGTGCGTGGACGTGTTGGTGTCGAAGAAAGCCTTGGAGCCGTCCACCGCGACTTGGCGCAGCAGGCCGACCTCGGTGAACTGGTGCAGCGTGTTGTAAATGGTCGCAAGCGACACCGGTACTTTGGCGCGGCTCGCTTCCTCGTAAAGCATTTCGGCGGTCAGGTGCCGATCGCCCTTGCCGAACAGCAGCCAGCCGAGCGCCATGCGCTGACGCGTCGGACGCAGACCAACCTGGCGCAGCATTGCCTTGACGTCATGCCAAGGGCAGCCCGTCAATTCAGAGCCGGGCTGGGAGGTTGGTATCGTGACGCTACGCGAAAGGCCCATCAGGACGCCTCGTGGCCGGCGCGACTCCGCGTCCGGCAAAAACTGTTGCAGCTGCAACATATACGCAATTGCATTCCTAGATGCAACTCCGTCGCAACAACGCCTGATTGGCACAAGCAGGTCCCGCGGGCCGAGTTGCCACACACCCTCCGGGAACCGCGGGTCGGGCCTGCGGCGGGACGTCCCATCTTTCCCCGGTCAACGCCGTTATGTTACGAGTTTCGCATGAATATTCAGGCAAACCCGCCGGGCGGGACCACGACGGGACGTCGTCACAGCTTCGATTATGAGGACCTGCTGGCCTGCGGCCGCGGCGAACTGTTCGGTGCGGGCAATGCGCAGCTGCCGCTGCCCCCAATGCTGATGTTCGACCGCATCACCGAAATCGCCGAGCAGGGTGGGGCCCACGGCAAGGGCTTCGTTCGCGCTGAGCTCGACGTGAAGCCGGACCTCTGGTTCTTCCTCTGCCACTTCAAGGGTGATCCGGTGATGCCGGGCTGTCTCGGTCTCGATGCCCTCTGGCAGATGGTCGGTTTTTTCCTTGGCTGGCTCGGCGCGGCGGGACGCGGCCGCGCGCTCGGCCTCGGCGAATTGAAGTTCTCCGGCCAGGTGCTGCCGTCGATGAAGAAAGTCATCTACGGCATCGACTTCAAGCGGGTGATGCGATCGAAGCTGGTGCTCGGCATTGCCGACGGGTGGTTGTCGGCGGACGGCACCGTCATCTACAAGGCACTCGACCTCAAGGTCGGTCTATTCAAGCAGGACGAAGCGTTGCAACCGGGCGGCGCTTGAGCCTCTTGAACAATTGCTCGGGCTGGCCAATCTTTGGCCCAATCACCAATAATTCACGCGGGTAAAAGGTAGTACGGCGATGCGGCGGGTCGTAGTCACCGGAATGGGCATTGTCTCGTCCATCGGCAACAACACGCAGGAGGTGCTGGCGAGCCTGCGCGAGGCCAAGTCCGGCATCAGCCGCGCCGAGGACTACGCCAAGCTCGGCTTCCGCTGCCAGGTGCAAGGCGCGCCCACGCTTAACCCCGCTGAATCGGTCGATCGCCGTGCGATGCGCTTCCTCGGCGGCGGCGCGGCGTGGAATCACGTCGCCATGGAGCAGGCGATTCGCGACTCGGGCGTCGAAGAAAAGGATATCTCGAACGAACGTACCGGCATTGTGATGGGCTCCGGCGGGCCGTCGGCGCGCGCCATCGTCGATGCCGCCGACACCACGCGCGAGAAGGGCCCGAAACGTGTCGGCCCCTTCGCTGTTCCCAAGGCGATGTCGTCGACCGCGTCGGCTACGCTCGCCACCTGGTTCAAGATCAAGGGCGTCAACTATTCGATCTCGTCGGCCTGCGCGACCTCGAACCATTGCATCGGCAACGCCACCGAGATCATCCAGTGGGGCAAGCAGGACATGATCTTCGCAGGCGGCTGCGAGGAGCTCGATTGGACGCTGTCGGTACTGTTCGACGCCATGGGCGCCATGTCTTCGAAGTATAACGCGACGCCCGAGAAGGCCTCGCGCGCCTACGATGTCGACCGAGACGGCTTCGTCATCGCCGGCGGCGCAGGCGTCCTGGTGCTGGAAGAGCTCGAGCATGCGAAGGCGCGCGGCGCCAAGATCTACGCTGAAATCGCAGGCTACGGCGCGACATCCGATGGCTATGACATGGTGGCGCCGTCGGGCGAGGGTGCGAGCCGTTGCATGAAGATGGCGCTTGCGACCTGCAAGACGCCGATCGACTACATCAATCCGCACGCCACTTCGACGCCGATCGGCGACGTAAAGGAAATCGAGGCAATCCGCGAGATATTCGGCGCGAAGTGTCCGCCGATCTCAGCGACCAAGTCGCTCACCGGTCATTCGCTCGGCGCGGCCGGCGCGCAGGAGGCGATCTACTCGCTGTTGATGATGAACAATGGCTTTATCTGCGAGAGCGCCAACATCGAGAACCTCGACCCGGCCTTTGCCGACATGCCGATCGCGCGGAAACGCGAGGACAATGTGAAGCTCGGCGCGGTGCTGTCGAACTCCTTCGGCTTTGGCGGCACCAACGCTTCGGTCATCTTCAAGCGGCTGGATGCGTGATCGCCGTGCCGGGACTGATGCAAGGCAAACGCGGTCTGGTGATGGGCGTGGCGAACGACCACTCCATCGCTTGGGGCATCGCAAAAACTCTTAAAGAACACGGCGCCGAACTCGCTTTCACCTATCAGGGTGATGCACTCGCGAAACGCGTCAAGCCGCTGGCCGACTCCGTCGGCTCAAAGCTCGTGCTGCCTTGCGACGTCGAAGACATCGCTTCTGTCGACACGGTGTTCGAGGCGATCAAGAAGCAATGGGGTACGATGGACTTTCTCGTGCACGCCATCGCCTTCTCCAACAAGGAAGAGCTCAAGGGCCGCTACGCCGATTCCACGCGTGAAAACTTTATCCGCACGATGGTGATTTCTTGCTACGCCTTTACCGAGGCGGCAAAGCGCGCGGCGGCGTTGATGCCGAACGGCGGCGCCATGGTGACGCTGACGTACAATGGCGGCGACCGCGCCATGCCGAACTACAACGTCATGGGCGTAGCCAAAGCGGCGCTCGAAGCCTCGGTCCGCTATCTCGCGGTCGATTTCGGGCACCAGAAGGTTCGCGTCAACGCCATCTCTGCAGGGCCGATCCGGACGCTCGCCGGCGCCGGCATCACCGACGCGCGCTACATGTTCGCCTTCCAGCAAAAATATTCGCCGCTCGGCCGCGGCGTGACGCTCGAGGAACTCGGCGGTGCCGGGCTTTATCTGCTGTCCGATCTGTCCGGCGGCGTCACCGGCGAAGTGCATTTCGTCGACAGCGGCTACAACGTCATCGCCATGCCGCAGCCCGACGCGATGAAGGCGGGCGGGGAAAGCAGCGGGAACGGCGAAAAATAACCCGCGGGGATGATGAGCGAAGAGTGTTGCGAAAGCTTCCAAGAAACAAAACGGCCGGGAAATATCCCCGGCCGTTTTCATTTCGTGTCGATAGCGTGCTTACACCGTCTTTTTAGCCGCCAAATCGAAGCGGTCGGCGTTCATCACCTTGGTCCACGCGGCGACGAAGTCGTTGACGAACTTCGCCTTGGAGTCCGCGCAGGCGTAGACTTCCGCGAAAGCGCGAAGCTGCGAGTGCGAGCCGAAGATCAGGTCGACGCGCGTTGCCGTCCACTTCGCCGCCTTGGTCTTGCGGTCGCGGCCTTCGTAGATGCCCTCGGCGCTCGGCGGCGACCACACCGTGGCCATATCGAGCAGGTTGACGAAGAAGTCGTTGGAGAGCGTGCCGATCTTCTTGGTGAGGACGCCGTGCTTCGAGCCCTTGGCATTGGCGCCGAGCACGCGCAGGCCGCCGATCAGCACCGTCATTTCCGGGCCGGTCAACCGCAACAGGGCGGCGCGATCGATCAAGGCTTCCTCAGGCTGCATGAACTGACGCTTGCTGCCGATGTAGTTGCGGAAGCCGTCGGCACGCGGCTCGAGCGGCGCGAAGGATTCGACATCCGTCTCATCCTGCGACGCGTCCATGCGTCCGGGTGCGAACGGCATCTTGACGTTAACGCCGGCCGCCTTCGCCGCCTTCTCGATCGCGGCGCCGCCGCCGAGCACGATCAGGTCGGCCATCGAGACTTTCTTGCTGCCCTTGTTGAAGGCCGCCTGGATCGCCTCGAGCTTCTTGATCACCGTGGCGAGCTCGGCCGGATCGTTGACGGCCCAATCCTTCTGCGGCGCGAGACGAACGCGCGCGCCGTTGGCGCCGCCACGCTTGTCCGAGCCGCGGAACGTCGAGGCCGACGCCCAGGCGGTCGAGACCAACTGCGGCACCGACAGGCCGCTCGCCAGAATCTTCCTCTTCAGCACACTGACGTCCTTGTTGTTGATGACCTTACGGCTGGCAGCCGGGATCGGGTCCTGCCAGATCAGGACCTCCTTCGGCACCAGCGCGCCGAGATAGCGCGCGCGGGGACCCATGTCGCGGTGGGTGAGCTTGAACCAGGCACGCGCGAACGCATCAGCGAACTGATCCGGATGCTCATAGAAACGCCGCGAGATCCTCTCGTAGGCCGGGTCGAAGCGCAGCGACAGGTCGGTGGTCAGCATGGTCGGCAGATGCTTCTTCGATTTGTCGAAGGCATCCGGGATGTCGGCTTGCGCGCTTTTCGCCTTCCACTGCTTGGCGCCGGCCGGGCTCTTCGTCAGTTCCCATTCGTTTTCGAACAGGTTCTTGAAGAAGTGGTTGCTCCACCTGGTCGGCGTCTGCGTCCAGGTGACTTCCGGCCCGCCGGTGATTGCGTCGGCGCCGATGCCGGTGCCGTGCTTGCTCTTCCAGCCGAGGCCCTGGTCTTCGAGCGCGCCCGCTTCGGGTTCGGGACCGACCAGCGATGGATCGCCGGCGCCGTGCGTCTTGCCGAAGGTATGGCCGCCGGCGATCAGCGCAACGGTTTCCTCATCATTCATCGCCATGCGGAAGAAGGTTTCGCGGATGTCTTTTGCCGCCGCGACCGGGTCCGGATTGCCGTTTGGCCCTTCCGGATTGACGTAGATGAGGCCCATTTGCACGGCGCCGAGTGGCTCCGCGAGTTGTCGCTCGCCGCTGTAGCGCTCGTCGCCGAGCCAAGTGCCCTCGGGACCCCAGTACAGTTCTTCCGGCTCCCAAACGTCGGCACGGCCGCCGGCGAAGCCGAACGTCTTGAAGCCCATCGACTCCAGCGCGACGTTGCCGGCCAGCACCATCAGGTCGGCCCAGGAAATCTTGCGGCCGTATTTCTGTTTGATCGGCCACACCAGCCGGCGCGCCTTGTCGAGGTTGGTGTTGTCCGGCCACGAATTGAGCGGTGCGAAGCGCTGCTGACCGGCGCCGGCGCCGCCGCGGCCGTCGGTGATGCGGTAGGTGCCCGCGCTGTGCCAGGCCATGCGGATCATCAGGCCGCCGTAGTGGCCGAAGTCGGCCGGCCACCACTCCTGCGAATTCGTCATCAGCGCGCGCAGGTCCCTGACCACTGCCTTGAGATCGAGGCTCTTGAACTCCTTGGCGTAGTCGAAGTCTCTGCCCATCGGGTCCGACAGGCTGGAATTTCGGTGCAGCATTTCGATGCTGAGCGTATCGGGCCACCAGTCGCGGTTGGTATAGCCATGAAAGACCGGGCATTTGCCGGTGCGCTTGTCGTCAGTTTTTGCGTCCATCTTTTCCTCCGTCGCGGATTACGCACGGATATCGCGCGCATGCGGCGCTTTTACGAACCGAAGCCCATCAGGTCTAATCGTATTGATTGCCGCATCCGATAAGCTTAGCTTATCGGCATGATTACGTTGCGTCAGTTGCGTTACCTCGCTTCGCTCGCCCGCGCGCGCCACTTCGGCAGGGCCGCCGAGGACTGCGCGGTCAGCCAGCCGGCGCTCTCCATGCAGATCCGCGAGCTCGAGCAGGAAATCGGCGCCGAGCTGGTCGAGCGGCGGCCGCACGACATCGCGCTCACCGACACCGGCCTCGAGGTCGCCGCGCGCGCCGAGCACATCCTCGCCGCCACCCGCGACCTCGTCGATTTCGTCCGCCACCGTGATCTGCTCAGTGGGCGCCTCAAGCTCGGCGTCATCCCGACGCTCGCGCCCTACGTTCTGCCGCGCATCCTGCCGCGCCTGCAGAAGGACTACCCGGAACTGCGGCTCGAGGTGCGCGAGACACAGACCAAGCTGCTCCTTGATGAGCTCTCGCGCAGCGAACTCGACTGCGCGATGCTCGCCTTGCCGGTCGAGGGTGCCGACGTCGCGGTGCTGCCGCTGTTCGACGATCCCTTCGTGCTGGCCGTACCGGCCAATGAAAACCTGCGCGCGCGCGGGCGCGTCGGTATCGAGGATGTCGACCAGAGCCGGCTCATCCTGCTGGAGGAGGGCCATTGTCTGCGCGATCAGGCGCTCGCCTTCTGCGGAACGCCGCGGCGCGATGCCCCGGCGGGACTCGGCGCCACCTCGCTTGCGACCGTGATGCAGATGGTCGCGAACGGCTACGGCGTGACACTCCTGCCGCAGGTCGCCGTCGAGTCCGAACTGCGCGACCGCCGCGTCAAATTGCTGCGCTTTGCTGAGCCGGAGCCGGTACGCACAATCGGCCTTGCATTTCGGCCCACCTCGCCGCGCCGGAAGGATTTCGAGGCGCTGGGCAAGATCGTGAAGGGTATTGCAAGCTCGCCGGCGAGGAGCCACAGGCAGCGCCGGAAAGTTCGAACCTGATGCCGCAATTCGCAACCACGCCAACGCTCCGTATCGCCTACGAAATCGGCGGTCCCGCCGACGGGCAACCTGTTCTCCTTCTGCACGGCTGGCCGGACGATGTGCGCACCTACGACAAGGTCGCACCGGTTCTGCGGCAACATGGCTTCCGCACCATTGTGCCGTGGCTGCGAGGCTTCGGCGAAACCTTATTCCTGTCGAAAGAGACAATGCGTTCCGGCGAGATGGTTGCGATGGCACAAGATGCCATCGATCTCGCCGACGCGCTCAAGATCGAGAAGTTCGCGGTCGTCGGTCACGACTGGGGCGCACGCATCGCCTATGCGCTGGCGGCGGCCATTCCCGACCGCATCACAAAGATCGCGGCGATGTCGGTCGGCTGGCAGCCCGGCGATCTTCCGACCCCCGGCCTCGAGCAGACGCGAAACTACTGGTACCAGTGGTTCATGGCGACCGATCGCGGCGCGGAGACGGTGCGGCGGGACGGAAAGGCTTTTGCCCGCATCATGTGGGAGACCTGGGCACCGCAAGGCTGGTTCAAGGACGGCGAGTTCGAAGCAACCGCGCGATCCTTCGTCAATCCGGACTGGGCGGACATCACTGTCCACTCATACCGCGTTCGTTGGGAAGAGGCCGACAAGGACCCGCGCTACGCCGCCCTCGATCAGCGCATCAGAGCCGTACAAACCATCAGCGTGCCGACGCTGATGGTCCAGGGCAGTGCCGACGGCGTGACGCTCGCGAGTTCAACCGACGGCAAGAACAAATATTTCACCGGCGGCTATACGCGTCATGTGCTCGACGGCGTCGGCCACTTTCCGACGCGCGAGGCATCCGATGCCGTCAACAAACTGCTGCTGGACTTTTTGCGCTAGAGCTCGATCTCGTGCTCGAGTTTCTTCGGATCTTCAAGGCAATAATAGCCTGACAAGCGAGTTATGATCTTGGCGCGCATCCAGTCATTGAGAATGCGGCTGACGTTTTCGCGCGCGATGCCCGCCATCGAGGCGACATCGCCCTGGCTCACCTTCTGGCGGATGACGACGCGACTGCCGCCAACGTTCTTGCCGAAGGCGCTCGCCAGATCGAGCAGCGCCCGTGCGACGCGGCCCTTGAGCGGCAGGAAGCTTCCCGCGGCGACGATCTGGTCGGTCAGGCGCAGGCGCGTGGCCAGCACCTTGGCGAGGTAGAGATAGATCTCCGGTTCCTTGCTGGCGAAAGTCTCGAACGCCTTGCGGCTGACGAACCGCATCTTGCAATCGCGCAGCGCCGACACTGAGGCCGAACGCGGCAGACCGTCGATGATGGCGAGGTCGCCGACGATCGCGCCCGGCCCAAGGATGGCGAGGATACGTTCGGCGCCCGTTGCGGAAGCGATGCTGACTTTGAGCAAGCCCTCATCCAGCCGGTAGAAGCCGTCACCGGGATCGCCCGCGAGAAACAGCACTTCGTCCGTAGTGAGGTGCTTCGAGATGGCATGGTCCAGCAACCCGCTCGATAGCCGGTCCGGAAGATCTGACAACAAATTGACCGAGGTCGGTGCTGCTGCCATTCCGTCGCCCCACGCACAACGAAAGCGGCCGGCCTATAGAGGCCGACCGCTGGCAATCTAGCAGAATGTTGGTCGTCTTATGTGATCCCGGTCTCAGAAGGCTGCGATCGGACGACGGTCTACTTCCAGTCAGCCTGGATGCTGACGGGCGTGGTTGGGTTCAGGCCGCCCTGGGTCGGGTGATAGACCACCAGATTGGCGGCGTAGACACCGAAAACCACGAAGAAGACCGTGACGGCGGTGGTGATGGTGCTGGTCATTTTCGGCTCCCGTAATCTCTGTACTGACGCTGGAGCAGTTCGCTCTCTAATTATTAACCTACGAGTCCCAATTTTAGACTGCTGTGACTGGGGTCACAAAACATCGCAATTTCGTGAAGTCCCTGATTCCAAATAAAAAAGCGGCCCGTAAACGGGCCGCTATGAGTTTTGGAGGTTGGGGTAGGGGTGCCGCGGCCGCTGGGCCGCGGGTCGTCAGATGGCGTCGAAATTCGAGGCCTTCAGGGCGCTGGTGGTCCGCACATGCGAGACCGAATTCACCGACACTTTGCCACCCAGCGACCCCACATCGGTTCGGATTAAGTCGGTGGCGACCGTGACCACGGCGAGCGCTGCGACGGCAATGGCGAGAATGGTGGTTTTACGCATGACCCATCTCCCTGAAGGCCCAATAATTAATAGAGGGTCGGCCTGTGGCCGACTGTGATAGGGGTCACAAAAGCGCGGATTTTGTCTAAGCCGCTGCAAACCAATGAAAAAGGGCGGCCACCGGGCCGCCCTTTTAATTGAGAATGAGGCTGCTTATTCCGCGCCCCCGCCGCCGGCAGCCGCCTCACGCGGCTGCTCTTTACCCTTGTGCTCGATGTCCTCGCCGGTCTGCTGGTCGACCGCCTTCATGGACAGGCGCACCTTGCCGCGCTCGTCCATGCCGAGCAGCTTCACTTTCACCTTGTCGCCTTCCTTGACCACGTCCGAGGTCTTGTTGACCCGGTGCGCGGCAAGCTGGCTGATGTGAACGAGGCCGTCCTTGGCGCCGAAGAAGTTCACGAAGGCGCCGAAGTCCATCACCTTGACGACAGTGCCGTCGTAGATGTGGCCGACCTCCGGGTCGGAGGCGATCGACTTGATCCAGTTGATCGCTGCCTTGATGGATTCACCGGAAGCCGAGGCGACCTTCACGCTGCCGTCGTCCTCGATGTTGATCTTGGCGCCGGTCTTCTCGACGATCTCGCGGATCACCTTGCCGCCGGTGCCGATCACTTCGCGGATCTTGTCGGTCGGGATCTTGAACATCTCGATACGCGGCGCGTGTTCGCCGAGTTCGGCGCGCGCGGCGGTGAGCGCCTTCGACATTTCACCGAGGATGTGCAGGCGGCCGTCTTTGGCCTGAGCCAAGGCGACCTTCATGATCTCCTCGGTGATGCCTGCGATCTTGATGTCCATCTGCAACGAGGTGACACCCTGCTCGGTGCCAGCCACCTTGAAGTCCATGTCGCCGAGATGATCCTCGTCGCCGAGAATGTCGGACAGCACCGCATAGCGCTTGTCCTCGAGGATCAAGCCCATGGCGATGCCCGCAGTCGGTCGCTTAAGCGGCACGCCCGCATCCATCAGCGCGAGTGAAGAGCCGCAGACCGAGGCCATCGATGAGGAGCCGTTCGATTCGGTGATCTCCGACACCACGCGGATGGTGTAGGGGAACTCTGCCGGGCTCGGCAGCATCGGATGGATCGCGCGCCAGGCGAGCTTGCCGTGACCGATCTCGCGACGTCCCGGCGCGCCCATGCGGCCGGTTTCACCGACAGAGTAGGGCGGGAAGTTGTAGTGCAGCAGGAACGTCTCTTTGTATGTGCCCTGCAGCGCGTCGATGAACTGCTCGTCCTCCGCAGTGCCGAGGGTGGCCACCACCAGCGCCTGGGTCTCGCCGCGTGTGAAAAGCGCCGAGCCGTGGGTGCGCGGCAGGACGCCGACTTCCGCCACGATGGGACGCACCGTCTTCAGGTCGCGTCCGTCGATGCGCTTGCTGGTGTCGAGAATGTTCCAACGGACAATTTTGGCTTCGAGTTCCTTGAATACGCCAGCAACGGCCAACTTGTCGTAGGTCGGCTCGGCGCCTTCCGGTAAGAAGTGCGCCATCACCTTTTCCTTGACGGCGGCGACGGCGTCCTGGCGGTCTTGTTTCTTTACGATCGAATAGGCGGCGCGCAGGTCTTTTTCGGCGAGCCCAAGCATTTCCTTTTCCAGCGCCTTGTGATCGGGGGCGACCAGTTCGCGTGGGTCTTTTGCAGCCTTCTCGGCAAGCTTGATGATTGCTTCGATCACCGGCTGGAAGTGCCGATGTCCGAACATCACCGCGCCGAGCATGATGTCCTCAGACAGCTCCTTGGCTTCCGATTCCACCATCATCACGGCGTCTTGCGTGCCGGCGATGACGAGATCGAGTTGGCTCTCCGGCATCTCATCGAGAGCCGGGTTGAGCACATATTCGTTGTTGATGAAGCCGACGCGGGCGCCGCCGATCGGGCCCATGAACGGCGCGCCGGACAGCGTCAGTGCGGCGGAGGCTGCCACCATGGCGACGATGTCGGGATCATTTTCCATGTCGTGCGAGAGCACGGTGACGGTCACTTGAGTGTCGCAGCGCCAGCCGTCGGCGAACAGCGGGCGGATCGGGCGATCGATCAGGCGCGAGGTCAGCGTGTCCTTTTCGGTCGGGCCGCGCTCGCGCTTGAAGTAGCCGCCCGGAATGCGGCCGGCCGCATAGTATTTTTCGGTGTAGTTCACGGTGAGCGGAAGGAAATCGATGCCTTCCTTCGGCTGCTTGGCCGCAACGACGGCGGCGAGCACCGTGGTCTCGCCGTAGGTGGCGAGCACCGCGCCGTCGGCCTGGCGCGCCATTCTTCCGGTCTCAAGGGTGAGCTTGCGCCCGCCCCAATCGAGTTCAACTCGATGGATATCGAACATAGTCAGTTTCTCTCATGGTTTTCGGCAAGTCCCGAAAGCCATGAGCAAGACGGCGAGAGGCTGCGCTGCGGGCAACAGCATCTGGCGATCCTGCCATGGCGTTCGAACCTTGCTCGTCATACACAAAAGCCGATCCTTATCGACCCTTGCTTGTCGCGGCGGAATTCGCCGGACTGGTCGGCGGACGCGCTGGGCCCGCCTCGGGTGAAACGCGCCGGGCACCTTGCCCCGCGCGCAGAAAATTTATCGGCGGATGCCGAGCTTCTCGATCAGATTCTTGTAGCTCGTTTCGTTCGCGCGCCGCAGGTAATCGAGCAGCCGCCGGCGCTGGCTGACCATCTTGAGCAGGCCACGCCGCGAATGGTTGTCCTTGACGTGAGTCTTGAAATGCTCGGTGAGATTGTTGATCCGTTCGGACAGGATCGCCACCTGAACTTCGGGCGAACCAGTATCACCGGGCTTCTGGGCGTACGTCTTAATCACTTCGGCCTTGCGGCCGGTGGTCACCGACATCGGTTATCCTTTCATTGCGCCGGCTCTCCCTGCGAGGCCGGCGAGGTTGAATACGCGCTTGGGGACGATTTCGCCCTGGTCCACCTCGGCGAGCGCCAGAAGCTGGCCCTCGACCGTGACGTAGACCGGACCGCGAAAAATGGGAGCGTCCCGTCCGCGCACTAGGGCGGCTTGGCCTCGTTGAAGTCTCGCCGCGTCTGCCCGGCTAACGGCCAGCGCCGGGATGTCGTCCAGCGCGGTCTCGACGGGCAAGATGAGGTCGGCAAGGCTGCCCTCGCCGACGGAGGCTCTATGACATAGAGCCTCCAGTTCTTCCAGCGGAATCATGGCCTTTTCTTCGAAGGGGCCGACGGCGACCCGCCGCAAAGCGCTGATATGGCCAAAACAGCCGAGAGAACGGCCCAAATCGCGCGCCAGCGACCGGACATAGGTGCCTTTGCCGCATTCGGCTTCGAGCACCGCGTGATCGGCGTCGGGGACGTTAACCAGATCGAGTCGGGCGATTTCGACGGAGCGCGCGACAAGCTCAACGGCGGCGCCGTCGCGGGCGAGATCATAGGCGCGCTCGCCCTCGATCTTGATGGCGGAAAAACGCGGCGGGACCTGCTGGATGACGCCGGTGAACGATGGCAGCAGGGGGCGGATCACGTCCTGATCGGGACGTTCGTCGCTCGATGCAGTGACGCGGCCTTCCGCATCATCGGTATCCCGCTCCTCGCCCCAGCGGATGGTGAAATGGTAGCGCTTGCGGCCGTCCATGACGAAGGGAACGGTCTTGGTGGCCTCGCCGAGCGCAATCGGCAGCGCGCCGGAGGCGAGCGGGTCGAGCGTGCCGGCATGGCCGGCGCGTTTGGCCGAAAACAACCGCTTGATGATGCTCACGGCATGCGTCGAGGTCATGCCGACCGGCTTGTCCAGCACGATCCAGCCATGCACATCACGCTTGTCGCGCTTAAATTGTTTGGACCGCTTCGTCTCGCTGCCTCCGTGTTGGGGATGCTGGACGTCTGGTGCGAGCGACGGCTCCTCGCCTTGTGGCTGCGTGAGATTCCTGAGCGCCTCCTCACTCATTGTCTTCACCCTCGTCTTCGAGGTCCCGCTTCACCGCCGGCGAGCGCAGCAATTTGTCGATGCGCTCGGCCTCGTCGAACCGCTCGTCGACGCGGAAGCGGATGTCGGGTGCGAATTTCAGGTTGATGCGGTGGGCGATCTCGGAGCGCAGGAATTTCTTGTGGTGTTCGAAAGCAGCGACCACTTCGCTGGCGTCGCGTCCTCCCATCGGCATCACGTAGATAGTGGCGAGCCGCAGGTCCGGACTCATGCGCACCTCCGGCACGGTAATGAGGTGGCCCTCGATCACCGGGTCGTGCACGTCGCCGCGCGCTAGCATGTCTGCGAGTGCGTGCCGCACGAGTTCGCCGACGCGCAATTGGCGCGGGGAACCGCCGGGCGTCTGTTCGCGATGGTGTTTGTGCCGTGCCATTTTAAATCGCGTCATGCCGGAATCGAACCGGCGATGGCGCCTTTCTCTCTGATGTCAGGTCAAGCCGGAAAAAGAAGACCGCGCGTGTGAGACTTGGACTCACAGCGAGCGTTGAATCTGCTCCACCCGGTAACATTCGATCACGTCGCCTTGCCGCATGTCCTGGTAGTTCTCGAAGGCCATGCCGCACTCCATGCCGGAGCCGACTTCGCGAACGTCGTCCTTGAATCGTTTCAGCTGTGAGAGCTTGCCCTCGTGGATCACGACGTTGTCGCGGATCAGGCGCACATTGGCGCCGCGCTCGACAGTGCCGTCGGTGACCTTGCAGCCGGCGATCTTGCCGATCTTGGAGATGTTGAAGATCTCGAGGATCTGCGCGTTGCCGAGCATGGTCTCGCGCAGAGTCGGCGCGAGCAGGCCGGACATCGCCTTCTTCACGTCGTCGACGAGGTCGTAGATGATGTTGTAATAGCGAATTTCAATGCCGGCGCGCTCGGCCGCCTCGCGCGCTTCCTTGTTGGCGCGCACGTTGAAGGCGATGATCGGAACGCCCGAAGCCTCCGCCAGCGTCACGTCAGATTCGGAAATGCCGCCGACGCCGGCATGCAGCACGCGCGCCGCGACTTCCTCGGTCGCGAGCTTCTCGAGCGCACCGATAATGGCCTCGACCGATCCCTGCACGTCGGCCTTCACCACCAGCGGGAATTCCTTACGGCCTGAAGTGCGGGCTTGCGCCATCATTTGTTCGAGCGAACCGCGCATGCCGGTCGCGCGCGCGGCCATCTTCTCGCGCTTCTGTCGGGCGCGATAATCGGTGACTTCGCGGGCGCGGGCTTCACTGTCGACGACCGCCAGGCGGTCGCCGGCATCCGGCGTGCCGGAGAAGCCAAGCACCTCGACCGGGGTCGAGGGGCCGGCCGTCTCAACCGGCTCGCCGGTATCGGAGACGAGCGCGCGCACGCGGCCCCATTCCGCGCCGGCAACGACGATGTCGCCGGGATGCAGCGTGCCGCGCTGAACCAGCACGGTTGCGACGGGTCCACGGCCGCGGTCAAGCTTGGCCTCGATCACAGTGCCTTCGGCCGCCCGCTCGGGATTGGCCTTGAGATCGAGGATTTCGGCCTGCAGACCGATCATCTCGAGCAGCTTGTCGATGTTTTGTTTCTTAATGGCAGACACTTCAACGTCGACGACGTCACCACCCATCGATTCGACCTGAATTTCATGCTGCAGCAAGTCGGTGCGCACGCGCTGCGGATTGGCGTCCGATTTGTCCATTTTATTGATCGCGACGATAATCGGGACCTTGGCCGCCTTGGCATGATGGATTGCTTCGATCGTCTGCGGCATGACGCCGTCATCGGCGGCGACTACCAGCACGACGATATCGGTGACCTTGGCGCCGCGGGCGCGCATCGCGGTGAAGGCGGCGTGGCCCGGCGTATCGATGAAGGTGACCTTTGCGCCCGACGGCGAGGTCACCTGATAGGCGCCGATATGCTGGGTGATGCCGCCGGCTTCACCTGCGGCGACGTCGCTCGAGCGGATGGCGTCGAGCAGCGAAGTCTTGCCGTGGTCGACGTGACCCATGACGGTCACGACCGGAGCGCGCGGCTGCAGGTGCTCCGGCTCGTCCGTGGCGTCAAAGAGGCCTTCTTCGACGTCGGCTTCAGAGACGCGGCGCACGCTGTGGCCGAGCTCTTCGGCGATCAGCTGCGCGGTGTCGGCATCGAGCGTGTCGTTGATGGTCGCCATCTGCCCCTGCTTCATCAGCAGGCGAATGACGTCGACCGCGCGCTCCGACATGCGGTTGGCGAGTTCCTGGATCGTAATCGCCTCGGGGATCGTCACTTCGCGGACCAGCTTTTCTTTCGGCTCGGCCGAAGTGTGGCCCTTGAGGCGCTGGGTCCGGCGGCGGAACGAGGCAACGGAGCGCTCACGAACGTCGTCGGCATTGAGCGCATTGATAACGGTCAGACGGCCGCGCTGTTTCTCGGCGCCGGCGCGTGGCGCGGGGCGCGGCGTAGCGGCCGGACGACCGGCACCCCGGCGGGCGCGCGGCGCCTCGTCATCATCAGCCTCGAGTGCGAGCCGAGCCGACGGGCTGCCGCGCTTGGCGTCGTCCTCGCCGAAGCGCTTCTTGGCGACTTCATCGGCCTTGCGCTTGGTTTCCTCCTCGCGCTTGTGACGCTGTTCTTCCTCGCGCTTGCGGGCATCGGCGGCTTCGCGCTCGGTCTTGTCGACGGTCTCGCGGCTCTTGCGCCGGCGCGCCTCTTCTTCGGCGATCTTGCGTTCCTCGGCTTCGCGAACGCGGCTGTCCGCGAGAGCATGAGCGCGTGCATTGCGCTCTTCCTCGGTCAGCGTGCGCAGCACGACGCCGGAGGGCTTGGG
>Ga0187779_10000889_pt1 | contig 19355 bp, 18 predicted proteins | sample 1015_Q2_SP10_10__FD_132435 | JGI IMG/M metagenome (GOLD analysis project Ga0187779, IMG submission 132435) | Tropical peat soil microbial communities from peatlands in Department of Meta, Colombia - 1015_Q2_SP10_10_MG | ecosystem: Environmental > Terrestrial > Soil > Wetlands > Peat | place... | reverse complement strand
TATCTTTTCTGCTCCATTCAGACCTCCTCAAGGTTCTCCTCAGAGGTCTATAGTGACTTAATACCTCCTACTATGACATTTTCATTTTGCAGATACCTATGACATTATCATCTTGCAACGACATTCCCGATCGGTAAGGCTTGACAGCGGGACGGTTTGTGAGATACTTTTTTTATGGGTACGACCGATAACTGGGCCGGCGGTATGGCCAGGACCTGAAAGAGAACTCCGGAGGATCTTCGATGGCAGGAGGAACGATATGGAAAGGGCACATTCATTTCGGGGGTGCGAATGTGCCCGTGAAACTCCATACGGCGGTCAGGGAAGAGCGGATTCAGTTTCACCTCCTCCACCGGCGTGATCATGCAAAACTGCGCCAACAAATGATCTGTGCCTATGAAAAAAAACTGGTTCCGATCGAAGCTCAGGCCAAAGGGTTGGAAGTGGAGGAGGGGAAATATATCATTGTCGATCCTGAGGAGCTGGAAAGAACAGCTCCTGAAGGCACGCGGGTGATCGAAGTCCACGAATTCGTCAAGGCCGAAGAAATCGACCCCATCTTCCTTGATCGCGTCTACTACCTCGAGCCTGATGCCCCTGCGAAAGGATATAACGAGCTCGTCGGGGCGTTGAGGGAGATCGGGGTCGACGGCATCTGCACATGGACCATGAGAAAGCGGTCCTATCTCGGGGCACTGGAAACAGACGGAAAGATTCTTCGCCTCAATACGCTGCGGTATGCCGACGAAGTGATTTCGGTAAAGTCTCTCGAACTGCAGAAAATCCCCGTCTCCGAAAAAGAACTGAAAATCGGGAGCGACTTGATCAATCAACTGACCGGTCCTTTTCAGCCGGAGCAATTCGAAAATGAACATCAGAAGAAACTGCGACATCTGATCGAGAAAAAAGCTCGCGGAGAAGAAATTGCGATCCTGCGGCCCAGGCGCTTGAAACCGACAGAATCTGACAAACTGCTTCAGACCCTTGAAGCGAGTCTGAAGAAAGTCGCCTAAATGAAATCTCACAATCCGAACCTGAGTGCATCAAAGTCATCTTCAGGCAGGGAGCCTGAAATGATCCCGCAGGGAATTTGGAGCGGTACGATCAGTTTCAGTCTCGTGGCTATCCCCGTCCAGCTGGTTAAGGCCGTCGACCCCGGTCGCGTCTCGTTTCGCATGCTCCACCGCGATGATTACTCCCCCCTCCAGAGGAGAATGTTCTGTCCCGAAGAAGAAAGGATTGTAGCCCCGGATGAGATCGTCAAGGGATACGAAATCGGACCGGGCAAATACATCGTGATGACGGACGAGGAATTGGAATCCGTGACTCCGGAAAGGAGCCGCACGATCGAGATCATCGAGTTCATCGATATGAAGGACGTGGATCCGATCTATTATGAACACCCATATTATCTCGTTCCCTTGAAGGGGGGTGAAAAAGCTTATCGGCTGCTCGTCGAAGTGTTGCATAGGACAAACAAGGCAGGTCTCGCAAAATTCGTGCTGGCTGAACGCGAGTATCTCGTAGCGGTCGAGAGCAGGGAGGGCGCGCTCGCCCTGATCACCCTTCATTACAGCGAAGAGATCCTTCCTGATCAAGATATCTTGCCAAAGGGAGGAAAGATCGAAACCGAAGAGAAAAGCCGCATGAAGAACGTCATTAAGAAGATGATGGCGGACTTTAGGCCGGAAAAATACGCGGACGAGCGCCGAGAGAAGATCCTGGGTCTTCTGAAGAAGAAGATAAAGGAAAAGGCCCTGGTGGAGGCTCCCGAAATAGGGGAAGAACAGGGAGAAGGGCCGGCCGATCTCATCGCCGCGCTGGAGGAGAGCATGCGCAAGGTGAAGAAGAACCGGTGAGCCGAAAAGTCGTCGAGATCGCCGGGAAGAGACTCTCTCTATCCAACCTCGAAAAAGACCTCTATCCGTCTTATGGCTTCACGAAGGCCCGCATATTGGAATATTACCGCAGGATTGCGAAGTTCATCCTGCCCCATTTGAAGAACCGGGCACTGACCTTAAAGCGCTATCCCGAAGGAGTCGAAGAGGATTTCTTTTTCGAAAAGCGTTGCCCCCCGCACCGTCCGGAGTGGGCGAAAACGGCCGAGATCCGCCGTGACGACGGAGAGCGGATGACGGTCTGCCTGGTCAACAATCTCGAAACGCTGATATGGGTCGAAAACCTCGCGTCTCTCGAGCTCCATGTACCTCTCGCCAGGGCATCCTCCCCTGAAACGCCTGATTTCATGGTCTTCGATCTGGATCCCGGGGAGCGGGCAAACATTCTGGATTGCGCCAGTGTAGCGCTCATCCTTCGGGACCTGCTCTCAGGGTTAGGGCTCAAGGGCCATCTGAAAACCTCCGGGAAAAAAGGACTCCATATGTATGTTCCGTTAAACCGAAAGGATACGACCTTCGAGGATACAAAGAAATTTTCGAAAGCCGTAGCAGGAATCATGCAGAAAAATTATCCGGATCTGGTAACCGCAAGAATGGCCAAAGAATACCGGAAGTCGAAGGTCTTTATCAACTGGGCTCAAAACGACTCGTCAAAGACGATGGTCTGTGTTTATTCCTTGCGAGCTCAAGAGAAACCTGTTGTCTCTTTTCCCCTTTCATGGAAGGAACTGGAGAGGTTGGCCGGCAAAGGCGATCCGGGAAGACTTCGGATTCTCCATTCGGAAGCATTGCGAAGGGCCGAAGACGGGGGTGACCTTTTTCGGGAAGTGCTCGTGAAGAAGCAGAAACTTCCCCATCTGTGACAGAACCTCCGGCTCTGGGCAGGTCCGGAGACGAACGGTGTTGACCGGATAAGCCGTTAGGGTATCTTCACTGGGCACCTTGCTTTGGATCGTCTTTTCTTGGGGATGAAAGAAGGATAACCGGGGTCCGGGCTGTAACCCCGAGAAAGCAATACCGTGGGATTAAGGGAATACGAATCGAAGCGGAAATTCGGGAAAACTCCCGAACCAAAACCGGGCCGCCGCCATGAAGGGGGCCATCTCATTTTTGTTGTTCATAAGCATGCGGCCAGGGCCCTTCATTATGATCTGAGGCTCGAGCTGAGGGGGGTGCTGAAGAGCTGGGCAGTGCCAAAGGGGCCTTCCATGGACCCTTCCCTGAAAAGGCTTGCTGTCATGGTTGAAGACCATCCGCTTGATTACAAAGATTTTGAGGGCGTCATCCCGGAGGGCAATTACGGCGCAGGAAGCGTCATCATCTGGGACAGGGGTGTTTATCACCACCCTTCTGCTAAAGACAGAAAAGAGAATGAGCAGTTTCTCCTGGACGGATTGAGAACCGGTAATATGAAGTTTGTCCTCGAGGGGGAAAAATTGCAGGGTGATTTTGCCCTCGTAAAGACTGGAAGGGACGAAAAGTCGTGGCTGCTTTTGAAGAAAAAAGATCGATTCGCAATGAAAGGGGACATTCTCAAAGAGAATCGGTCAGTGGTCTCCGCTAAGACGCTGGAAGAGGTTTTCGAAGCCGAACAGGGGGGTTCTTTCCGGCGGACAAGAGTGAGTCAGATTCGTCTTCGGGAGGCGATGGAAAGCGAAGACCTGAAAGACCAGCCGGCCAAGCCGATGCCGCGGAACGTAAAACCAATGCTCGCAACTCTGGTCGAACAACCCTTTGATCATCCGGATTGGATCTTCGAGGTGAAATGGGACGGATACCGGGCCATAGCAGGGATCCGTGACGGGACTGTTTCTCTTTATTCCCGAAACGGGATATCCTTGAGCCGCAAGTTTCCCCCTCTTGTAGAGTCGCTGAGTACCTTCAGGTTTGAGGCGGTCCTAGACGGTGAAATTGTCGTCGTTGACGATCAAGGACACCCTGATTTCCAGATGCTCCAGAATTATCAAAAATCCGGAAGCGGTCATCTGCTTTACTATGTCTTTGATCTATTGTATCTTGAGGGACATGATTTGACGAACCTCCCCCTCCTCGGGAGAAAAGAACTCCTGAAGAAGATTCTCCCCTTTTCTCCGAGAATTAAGTTCAGCGATCACGTGGTGAAAGACGGCATATTATTCTTTGGGGTCGTCAGGGAAAAGGGACTCGAGGGGATCATCGCCAAACATTCGCAAAGCGCGTACCGGGTCGGGAGGAGGAGCCGGCAGTGGCTGAAGGTGAAGGCGCAGCTTACGCAGGAGGGCATTATAGCGGGATTCACGGAACCCAGAGGTGGTCGGAAATACTTCGGAAGTCTAGTCCTCGGTGCATTCGAAGGGGGAGAGCTGGTTTACATCGGTCATTCGGGGGGGGGCTTCACGACGAAATCACTGAGGGAAATCCGCGAAAAATTGGATCCCATTGTCCAGGAAGACTGTCCTTTTCAAACAAAACCGGAGACCAATGCGCCGGTCACATGGGTGAAGCCGAAAATAGTTTGCGAGGTCATTTTCCACGGCTGGACCGATGAGGACATCATGAGGCAGCCTGTTTTTTTGAGGCTGCGAGAAGATAAGAAGGCGCGCGAAGTCGTGCGAGAAAGGCCCGGAGAAAGTAACCAGGAGGGAATATGAAAGTCGGATTTATCGGTCTCGGCATCATGGGGAGCCGCATGGCAGGGAATCTGCTTAAGAAGGGCCATGAACTCGTGCTCTTTAACAGGACAAAGGAGAAGGCAGGACCACTCATCGCTCAGGGAGCTTCATTCGTAGAAACCCCGGCGAGAGTGGCTGCGAGAGCACAGATCATCATTACCATGCTCTCCGAACCGGATAGTGTGGCCGGCGTCGCCCTCGGTAAGGACGGTTTCCTTGATCACGTAACGAGAGGCTCCCTATGGATTGACTCAAGTACCGTTAATCCGTCCTTCTCCAGGAAGATGGCTGATGAATGCAAGAAAAGGAATCTGCGCTTCATAGACGCACCGGTTGCGGGCTCCAAGATACCGGCTGAGGAGGCTCAGCTCATCTTTTTCGCGGGGGGCGAAAGAGAGGACGTCGAGTTCGCGATGCCCCTTCTCCAGGCCATGGGCAAGACGGTCATCCACATCGGCGGAAACGGAATGGGAACGTCCATGAAGATGGTGAACAACCTTCTCCTTGCCGGCGCCATGGCTGCTTTCTCCGAGGCGCTGGTGCTTGGTGAGGCCCTCAGCATTTCCCGCGAAACGCTCTTCGATACTCTCCTCAATTCGCCTGCTGCAGCCCCCTTTCTGGCTCTCAAGAGATGCCTGATCGAGTCCGGGACCTTCGAGACCCAGTTCCCTCTGAAATGGATGCATAAAGACCTGCAGCTTGCATCGGCCACGGCATATGAATGCGGCGTCGCGATGCCTGGCATGCATGCCATTAAAGAGTCGGTTGCCCTTGCCATTCGAAGCGGATTGGGAGAGAAAGATTTCTCCGCTATCTATCAGTATCTGAAGCAATCACAAAAAGGCTAACCGCTTCGTCCTGCTTGCTACCATGGATCATTAAGGGCCCTGTTCGCTGCCTTTTTCCTGCAGTCGCCGGAGGCGACGTCGAACAAGAAAAGCCGCGGGAAAGGGGCCGACAAGTTGACAGAAGGCAGACACATGCTATATTGGCATTATCAATGACCTTGAGGAGGCATAGTATGGCAAACCCATTTGTACATATCGAATTGCAGACGCAAGATCCGGAAAAATCAAAGAAGTTTTATACCGCGATGTTCGATTGGAAACTGGAAGGTATTCCGGCCATGGAGTATACGGTCATCAAGGTCGGGGAGGGGACGGGCGGAGGCATGATGAAGAAGCCCCTTCCTGACATGCCGGACAATTGGCTTCCTTACATCCTCGTTGACGACGTGGCAGCATCGACGAAAAAGGCGCTGACCCTAGGGGCAACAATTTGCAAGGACGTCACCGAGGTCCCGGATATGGGGTGGTTCAGTGTAATCGCAGACCCCACCGGCGCGGCCTTTGGACTCTGGCAGCCAAGAGCGTGTAAATAGCTCCGGCTGAAAAGGGGAGGATGACCGCAGACTAGTTCTGCAGGGGAGAACATACTCCTCATCAAGCGCATATTTGACGCGCCGCGAGAGATTGCGCGAAAAGTCTGGAAGGCATTGGGATGATTTCGCCCTTATCGTTTCTGTAAGATAGGTTCGTGAAACTCTTTGAGACCCTCATAAAGGGAATATTCAAAAACAGACCCAACCGCTTCATCATAGAATGCACCGTTGACAAGAAAAGTGTGAGGGCCTATCTTCCCAACCCCGGCAGGCTGAGGGAACTTCTCCTGCCCGGAAGTATGCTCTATCTAGTGCCTCAACCGCCGCCTTCCCATAAATACAGATATATGTGTGTGGCGGTAGAGAAAGACGGGGCGCCCGTGCTCCTTCACACTCACCTTAACAATGCCGTGGCCCGACATTTGATAGAGCGCAGTTGTATCACCGGGCTTGAAGGGGCAGAGATCGTACGACCTGAAATAACTATCGGCAGGAGCCGGTTCGACTTTCTCCTGCGCCATAACGGGAAGGACGTGGTGCTGGAGGTGAAGTCGTGTACGCTCTTCAGCGGAAAGACTGCCATGTTCCCTGATGCGGTGACCATCAGAGGGAGGAGACACCTCGAAGAACTCGCGGCACTCTCGGGCGGAAGACGGAGATGCGCGGTTCTCTTTGTCGTGCACTCACCCGGGGTCGAATACTTCATGCCTGAATATCACACGGATCTCGAGTTTTCGAAGTCGCTCCTGTCCGTATTGCAGGACGTCATGATCAGAGCGGTATCTGTGTCATGGGAAAAAGACCTCTCCCTCGGGAAGAGGGTGAGGGACCTCGTCATCCCCTGGGATCTTATCAGGAATGAGGCCCGCGACAAGGGAAGCTATATCGTGATTCTGCGTTTGAAGCAGGACCGGAAAATATCAGTCGGAAGCCTTGGAATTGTCCGGATGAGAAAGGGATATTATGTGTACGTCGGCTCGGCGAAAAGAAATCTCTCGCAGCGCATCGCGCGGCATCAAAGGGAACGCAAAAACCTCTTCTGGCATATAGATTATCTGCGGCAATACGCCGACCATTGTTCATCACTGCCTGTGAGGTCCGGCACCGATCTGGAATGCGGCATCGCGGGGGCGCTGAATAAGATATCTGAATGGAATATACCCGGATTCGGATCGTCGGATTGCAGATGCGGCAGCCATCTCTTCGGTATGCGTCATGACCCCGCCCTTTCCCGGGAATTCATAACGTTGCTCCTTGATTTTCGGATGAACAGGCTGGAACGCATATTATCGGATCGTGGGTGGGATTCAGCCTGCAGTGCTTGAGCAGATGCCGGATCGATGACGCGACAGATGGAGGCTAGAAGTGAAGCACATAGGAATTTAGAAGGGCTGTTTATTGACAATTGGCAGGTGCTTCTCTATAGTGTGAACGAGATACTGTTTCTTTTGGAGGGGGGTCTCTTGCCGCACAACAGAGAAAAGACCGGATGAATTTGCCGTGGAGGGACAGCACGCTGTCAGCCATTGCAGCGGCACTCCTATATGGCCTCTCGATTCTCAGCGCGCCTGCATTCGGACAGTCCCCTGAAACACCGGCAATGGCCCCTCTGAATCCAGCCTTCGTCGATTACACGCATGCCATTAGGCCCGCCGGCGTTCAGGATACGACATCTGACGGACATGGGCTCGGATACATCCCATCTCCTGTTGATCGCTCACACCTGACCGGACAATCCGTATTTCCGATACGGCCGGCTGCGGTTCTTCCCCCAAGTTACGACCTCCGCTCCCTCGGCAAGGTGACGGCTGTGAGAAATCAGGGAAGCTGCGGCGACTGCTGGGCGTTTGCCAGCATGGCCTCACTCGAGTCAAGTCTTCTCACAGGTGAAACGTGGGATTTCTCAGAAAACAATCTTAAGAACACCCATGGATTCGATTGGGGGCCGTGCTCAGGAGGCAACGGCGATATATCCACAGCCTATCTTGCCCGATGGGACGGACCGGTAAGGGAGTCAGACGATCCGTACAATCCCAATCCTCCCTATACGTCACCAGCGGGCTTACCCGAGCAGAAGCATGTCCAGGAGGTTCTTATCATACCTCCGAGAGCGGATTCCGTGCATAACGACGATATCAAACAAGCCGTACAGTCTTATGGTGGCGTTTACACCACTTATTACGCTTCATCAACCTACTACAATAGGCCATGTCCGACAGGCAGTTGCACCACATATTATTATGCTGGTACGGAAAACTCTAATCATGCCGTCACTATTGTCGGGTGGGATGACAATTTTCCGGCTGGCAGCTTTTCTCCGGCCGCGCCGGGTAACGGCGCTTTTCTTATAAAGAACAGCTGGGGGACCGCATGGGGCGTGAACGGCGGATATTTCTACATTTCCTACTATGACACGAAATTAGGTTATGACGGAAACTACGTCTTCAATGACGCCGAACCTGTCGCCAGATACACTCGGGTATACCAGTACGATCCTTTGGGCAATACAGTAAATCTTGGGTTTGGAGGCAACACGGGATGGTTTGCCAACATCTTCACCGCTTCCGCGAACGAACAGGTTGCGGCGGTCAGCTTCCACACGGGAGCCGTTAATGCGACATTCGAGGTACGCGTTTATACGAATGTCACCTCAGGCCCGACAAGCGGCTCTCTCGCGGAGACGACCACCGGTTCGCTCTCGATTCCCGGCTACCACACCGTCACCTTGAGTTCCCCGGTGTCCATCACCGCCGGCCAGAAGTTCTCTGTGATCGTCAAACTCGCAACACCTGGATATAACTTTCCGATTCCGATGGAATATCCTTTTGGCGGCTATAGTAGCGGGGCCACAGCCGGTGTGGGGCAGAGTTACGTGAGCAGTGATGGCACAAATTGGGCAGATGTGACTACTGACTACCCGAACACCAATGTCTGTCTGAAGGCATTCACTGACGCGATTATCGACACAACGCCCCCCACTGACGGAACACTTACCGCGGTTCCGGGAAATACGCAAGTCACGTTGAACTGGTCCGGGTTTTCCGATAGCGGAAGCGGACTGAGAGGCGCGAACACCTATAAGGTCATGAGAAGCGAGGGGGGATACCCATCCGCTCATTGCACCAGCGGGACGCAGCTATTGGGGAGCGTCAGCCCTCAGACGGATTCAGGCCTGATCAACGGCACGACGTATTATTATCGCGTCTGCGCCTATGACAACGCAGGCAATATCTCGACAGGCGCCACGGCGACAGCGACCCTCCCCTTCCAGATAACCGTTGACACCTCGCCTTCCGGAAGGCAGATTACCGTCGATTCGGTTTCATATACCACTCCCTACACTTTCACCTGGGGCCCCTTGTCCAGCCACACGGTCATGGCAACATCGCCGCAGAGTGCGGGCACGGGGACTCAATATGCCTTCTCCTCCTGGAGCGATGGGGGCCCTCCGACACATACAATCACACCTTCGGGAGACAACACCTATATTGCAAATTTCATGATGCAGTACCAACTGAAAGCCACTGCCAGTCCGAGCGGTGCCGGCAGCGTAACCCCAGACTGCTCAACAGGGTGCTGGTATGATTCAGAATCGGCAGCCGGCTTATGGGCCAGCCCCGCTGCCAATTATGTTTTCACGACATGGACGGGGGACTGCACGGGAACAAATCCCTCTATGTCTGTATCAATGAGTGGGCCATTGAGTTGCGCCGCCAATTTTGTCCCCTGTCTCGATTACCAGGCAAGAGATGAGATGACTGCCACATCCTTCACTTCAGTGGGCAGCGCATACAGCGACGCTTCTACGCTATCGGGCGACACGATCCAGCTGGTCGCGACAATCCTGAAGGAGACGTTGGATCTCAACCGCGGCATCGCCGTGACACTGGCCGGAGGCTATGGTTGCGGATTTACAGGGCTTGCCACTTCATACTCTATCATTCAGGGGTCATTGACGATCGATAAAGATTCTCTTACAGTAACCGTCCAGAACCTCATCCTGCAATAGCGTCTACACTGCATACATCGTTGATACAGTCCATCGGAAGGCGGGTCCCGCGCAGTAGAGATGGCCTCATCTGTAGATCATCTTTCGTGTCATCCCTCCATCCACAACAAAATTGGCACCGGTGACAAAACCGGCATCTGGGGAGATAAGATAGGCTGCCAGGGAGGCGCTATCTTCCGGTCTACCGACCCTGCCCGCGGGGTGCTGTGTGTGGTCCGTTTTCGAGAGCCTTGCCGATTGCCTTGTCCCGCTCTTCTTCCACCCACTCAACTCGATCCACCCCGGACTGATGCAGTTCACGCGCACTTTAGGCCCGAGGCTGAGAGCCAGTGAATGGGTGAGGGCCACCACGCCGCCCTTTGATGCGGAGTATGCCTCTGTATCCGGTTCCGACATGAGCGCGCGCGTCGAAGCTATGTTGACGATTGAGCCCCCGGTCCTTGCGAGATACGGGGCTGAATACTTTGAACAGAGGAAGGCCCCGGTGAGGTTGGTGGCGAGCACCCTGTTCCATTCGCTAAGGCTCACCTTTGCGAGCGGCTTCCTGATACAAATACCGGCGTTGTTGATGAGCACATCAACCCGCCGGAAATATGCGACCGTTTCCCTGACCACTGCCTCGGCCGCTGCCTCCTCCGAGATATCGGCATGCATGAAGACAGATTCCCCGAGGCCGTGATATTCCTGTAGCGTTTCTCTACCCGCATCTTCATCCATTTCCGCAATCACAATGCGCAGGTGCTCCTCGAGCAATCTTTTCACGATAGCCTTTCCGATTCCCTGACCGCCTCCCGTAACTATTGCAACTCTTCCCCTGTCCATGTTTGATGCTCCTCCCGGTCCCATCGTTTCGAAAAAGTTAATAATAAGTTATGGCTCGCAAAGACACGGACCATACCGTTCCTCGACAAAAAGACCGCATCTTCAGTTCGCTCGCCCTGAAGCTCTTCGTCGTTCTGCTCCATTGTTCGGCGTTGACTTGCCTTCATTTTCATGATAAGTAGTAATAAGGGATTAGGCAATAGGGCATCTAAGGGGAAAAGGTTGCTTTATTTGAGAAAGGAGGATGGAAATGAAACTGGAACTGACAGACAAAGAAAAAGAGATGCTTATGGGAGTCCTCAAGGACTATATTCCTGAACTCAGGGGTGAGATCGCGTCTGGTGTTAAACACGATTTGAAACTGGAACTGAAAGAGGAAGAGGCGGTATTGACGGGAATTCTGGAGAGATTGAAGACACTGCAATAGATGCTCATTTCTCCGATGAAGACGGTCCGCAGGCAGACGGAAGTCAAAGAAATTCTATAGAGTGAGGATGGCCGCCTGACGAAAGCTCTTTCGATAAAGAACCTTCACAAGACCTATGGTACCCTTGTTGCCGTCGACGGTATTTCGTTCGATATCGGCCACAATGAAATCGTGGGGCTCCTGGGTCCCAATGGAGCGGGAAAGACAACGACGATCAACATGATTCTCGGCGTTCTCGAACCGGACGCCGGGACTATTCTCATCGAGGGGGCCGATATTGCGGAGCGCCGCTCAGAGGCCCTCGAGCACACAAACTTCGCGGCTGTTTACGCCCCGCTGCCGGGAAACCTGACCGTCTATCAAAACCTGCTCATATTTGGCATGCTTTACGGAGTGGAAGACCTGCCCGTCCGGATCGAGGCGGTGCTCAAGCAATTCGATCTCGGGATGTTTCGTGGCACAAAATGCGGCCTGCTCTCTTCCGGGGAGCAGACACGGGTAGGACTCGCAAAGGCCTTGCTCAACAATCCGCGTCTGCTCCTCCTTGACGAACCGACCGCTTCTCTCGACCCCGCAACAGCGCGCGACATCCGAACGGAAATCCGCAGGTTCTCTGCCGAGGGATCGGGCGGCGTGCTCTGGACTTCTCACAACATGTACGAGGTCGAGGAGGTTTGCGACCTGGTGCTCTTCCTTTCCCGCGGGAGGATCCTTCTCGAAGGCGACCCGAAGGCTTTACCCGGCGAACACGGCAAAGGGTCCTTGGAAGAGCTTTTCATAAGCGTTGCCCGTGAAGGGCTCGATTCAGGTTGAAAAGCGTGCGCCCGAATCGCGTCGCTGCAATAATCCTCCGCCATTTCTATCTCATACGCGGGAGCTTCTCGCGTCTCTTCCCGCTCTTCGCCTGGGTCGCCGTCGACATGGTGTTGTGGGGCTTCATTACGAGATACCTCAATAGCATCACGTCGTCAGGTCTCAACTTTATTCCGATCTTCCTCGGAGCCATTCTTCTCTGGGATTTCTTCACGCGCGTTATGCACGGGGTGACGACGGCGTTCTTCGAAGATGTCTGGTCGCGTAATTTTCTCAACATCTTTGCGACCCCGCTCTCCATCTGGGAGTACCTCAGCGGCCTGGTGCTGTCGAGCATCGCAACAAGCCTGGTCGGGCTCATCGTAATGCTTGCGCTGGCAACCGCGGTATTCGGCCTGTCGTTTACAAGCTATGGCACAATGATTGTTCCCTTTCTTTTCGTTCTCTTTCTGTTCGGAATTGCGCTCGGTATCTTTGCGATCGCCGTGGTCCTGAGACTCGGACCGGCATCCGAGTGGTTCATCTGGCCCGTCCCTGCCCTCATTTCACCGTTTGTCGGAGTCTTTTATCCTATTTCTACACTGCCGCTCTGGATGCGGCATCTTTCGAGTCTGCTGCCGCCGTCATATGTATTCGAGGGCATGCGGGTGGTTATCTCGGGTGGAGCGGTTCCGGGAAGCACCCTGCTCGCGGGCGGATGTCTCGCCATAGCCTATGTCCTTCTTGCATGCTGGTTTTTTGCCCGGGTCTACCGACGTGCCGTTCGCACCGGCCTCATCGCACGGTACAGTGCAGAGACTGTGAATTGACGATAAGTCTGCCCACGGGAGGGACCTCTTATATCCCAATAAAGGGCTCACTTCATCCGGTTCTGCCTCGCGGATATTGAATCTCATGGATAGCCCTCGTCTTCACGTGTGGAGGAAACCCTGTTAGACTTTAAGATGAGAGACGAGGCATTGTTTCAGAAGGAGTCTCGCCGCTATGACAATGAAGGGACGCAAGATGAAGTTATATGCCGGCACGAGCGGATATGGGTACAAGGAATGGAAGGGGATATTCTACCCTGAAAAGATCTCACCCAAAGAGATGCTCCGCTTCTATTCGCAGCGCCTCGGCGCGGTCGAGATCAACAACACCTTTTATCACATGCCCAGGGAGGCGATCCTCACGTCCTGGGCTGAGCAGGTTCCCGATGACTTTGTCTTCGCTATCAAAGCTCCCCAGATAATAACGCATCTGAAGCGGCTGAGAAATGTGGGCGAAGAGACCGAGTACCTCTTCAGGACAGTATCGGTTCTCGACAGAAAGCTCGGGCCGGTTCTTTTTCAATTTCCGAACAGTTTCCGCCAGGACCGACAGGCGTTGGAGGCTTTTCTCGATCTTATTCCCGGCACCATGCCCTCTGCTTTTGATTTCCGCAGTCCGTCGTGGCTCGACAGCAAAATTTTGGACCTCCTTCGTGAAAGGGGATGCAGTCTCTGCATCGAGGATACCGATGAAAATCCGACAAACGAGATCTTCAGTACGGCACCGTGGGGATATTTCCGCCTCCGCCGCACCGATTATACCGATGCCGATCTGTCGTACTGGCTCGAAAAAATCTCTTCGCAAAAATGGGAGAAGGTTTTCGTGTTTTTTAAGCATGAGGAAGGGGCAACAGGTCCGGAGACTGCGATACGGTTTCTAGGGCTTGCCGATTCACGGGTAAAGGGAGGTCAATACAGGACGGATGATAAGACAAAGAAATGAATGCATGTGCGTGCCTCCGATGCTTGCCACCGGTATCTCACAAGGCCTTATTTAGTGTTTTGCCAAGCTGCATGCATCTTGGCATTGGTTCATTCACCTATTTACTTGTCATTTAATTTGTTGAGGGTAGTGGTTAACCTACAAGGCTTAGTGGGCCAACCACCCATCCCTCAATGTGACTCTATTAGGTTTTAGTAAGACCCAAGAAAAATCCACATCGAGCCATCCGGACAATCACACTGACATGCGTAGAGCGCGCTGTCACTGAGGCGAAGGTAAAACCAACAGAAGTCATATCCGAATCCCAGGTTAATCGGAATAGCATTAGCATCCTGATCTACAAAAAATCCTATGGCATCGCCGGTTCTCGTGTTATCAGCCTCAATTAATACTCCGTATCCCGTCAAGCTACTCCGTAATGTCATCCCATTGGAATCCCACGTCTCGGCATCCGCAGCGTGCTTTACATCATCGGACGAAACTTGTGGGACGGACTCTGGAAACTGAGTCGCCTTCGCGGTACTCACCGAAAAAACCATAGCCAAAATCATACAAAAGAATACGACATACTTCATACGACACCCCCGACTTTCAAAATATCCCAACCGCTGTTAGGATTTAAGTACCTGTCATCAGCTTAGAGTTTACGTCTCAAACAGTCAATCCTACGTGGGTAGGGTAAGGTATGCATGGCATGATTGGAGGTTTCTCCGCGTTTGCCTGTCAAAGCTATATATTGTATTCCTTTTCTCACGCACAACAGGCCTGCTGTCAAAGGCCTTAATGGGCCAGTCATTAGTCTTTGATAAGGGATTGACACTCAAGAAATCGGTGATAACATAAAAATGTGAGTGATATACAGGAAATAATCTGAGATGAAACCGGCTTGCTGCCGGCAGACCGGTTGGGTCGATCCATTTTCTGATGAGTTTGTACCATCCGGGGGCAGAGTATCCAATGATTCTGCAGACTGGTGCTGGTACATGAAACTGCCGGGCATCGTAAGGGCAAATAATATGATCAAAGAGTTAATCGCATGTGAACAGTCTAGGACAAAGTTGAGCGTCACCTCGGCGGGACAGGGTCAGGCATTTCTTGTCGCGTCAGTGAATTCCCCGTCAGATGCGGGCCATGCTGCCATGGAATCATACACCCGGATCGCGAAAGTCCTCAAGGAGTGCCGACTTGAGATCCTTCACGAGCGCATCTTCGGCAGCCTTTCCTTGGAACCTTCGGTAATGGCGGCACGGCGTTCTGCATTCAGAAATTGCGGTATCGCTTCCGATAATCCCGTCACCTATATTCAGGGCAATCCTCCCTGGGGAGAAGGGTTTGCCGGCACGATCATCCATGCCGTCTCTCCGAACGATCCTGGTGATGTCTGGACTATCATGTACGGTGACCAGCCCTGCGGTCGAGGATGGCGAGGAGACGGTTCTACCTATCTGGTACTCCAGAACATAAACGGTAACCACTGCAGTCCACAAGGCAACGGAACAAGGCATCTCCAGGTGCGTCATATGCTCGATCGGGCTGAGAGAATACTCCGTGAAAACGGCTCATCCTACGATGATGTGGTGAGGACATGGTTCTATCTCTCCGACATATTGGACTGGTATGCCGCATTCAACAAGGCAAGAAATGAGAAATACGGGGAGTTCGGCATCATGCCCGGTCCGGGCGACGGGAGCCTCCTGCTCCCCGCGAGCACAGGGATCCTCGGCGATACACCTTCCGGGGCAGCGGCCACAATGGATCTCATCGCGATAGTCAGGGAACTGGGCAGTGGTCCTGCTATAAGACAGCTGACCAATATGGCGCAGCTCGATGCCTTCCGTTATGGCTCGGCCTTTTCTCGGGGTTCGCTCATTCAGGATGATTAAGTTTCCCTCATTGAGGTCTCGTGCACCGCTTCAATCGATCAGCGGGGGAATAGCCAGTTCCCCGGTGATATACGCAATCAGATCAGATGCACCTTCGAGAAGATCGAAAGGCTCCTCGCTCACGAGGAGGCAGGACTTGGAAATATCGCTGCAGCGACAGTGTTTGTGAAGAGGCCCGAGCATGCCGCTGTCTTTCAGGAGATGGCAAGGGAGCGCGGACTGGAAGAATTTCCGGCTGTCTGTGTCGTGGCCGACGTTTGCCGTGATGATCTCCTCTTCGAGATAGATGGGGAAGCGGCGATTAACAGAGGGATCAGGTGAAACAAACGATCCTCGCAGTACTTCTCATAATAAGTCTTACGTTGCCGATCTGGCAAACAGGATTAGCTGATGCCGAGGAGAAGAAATCCCCCCTCGATCCAGCGGCTCAACAATCCAGTGGATACGCCGGTTCTTCGAGCTGCCGGGAATGCCATGAGAAGTTTTATAAGCTCTGGTCCACCTCAATGCATGGGCTGGCGATGCAGCGTTATACCCCTGAACTTGCAAAGGCACATCTTACGCCCGAGCGGAATGATGTGGTTATCGGAAAATTCAGGTACCGGGCGGATATCAATGAAGGAGTGGTGATCGAGAGCGGTCCGAAGGGGAATAACAGATACCGGATAGAACAGGTGCTAGGAGGAAAGAACGTCTATTATTTTCTGACGCCATTCAAGAAAGGGAGGCTTCAGACCCTACCGGTCGCTTATGATGTGAACAAGAAAGAGTGGTTCGATACGGCTGCGAGCGGCATACGCCATTTCCCGGGCGAAGAGAGGGGACAGGCTGTCAACTGGAAGGAATCGCCTTACACTTTCAATACCGCGTGCTATAGCTGCCACGTGAGCCAGCTCTCGACGAACTATGATCCAAAGACCGACACGTACCATACTACCTGGTCGGAGCCGGGCATCAACTGCGAGACCTGCCACGGCCCGTCAGTAGAGCACAATAAAATAGCTAAGGATACTCCTAAAGGAGAGCCTCTTCCGGAGCTAAGGATTATCAGGACCAAGACCATGACTAAGGCCCAGCGCAACGATCTCTGTTCGAGTTGCCATGCCAAAGGTAGTCCCCTGACCCTGGAATACAGGCCCGAAGAGAGGTTCTTTGACCATTTCGATCTCGTCACTCTGGAAGACTCCGACTATTATCCTGATGGCCGTGATCTGGGCGAAAACTATACCCTGACATCCTGGCTCATGAGCCCTTGTGCCAGGTCAGGCAAGCTCGACTGCATTCACTGTCATACCTCAAGCGGCCGCTACCGGTTCAAAGAGGAGGCGAAGGCAAACGAGGCCTGCATGCCCTGCCACGAGGAGAGGGTGAAGAACGCAACAGCCCATACCCGCCACCCGGAGGGAAGCAGTGGGAATAAATGCATATCGTGCCACATGCCCATGACCGCCTTTGCCCGCATGAACCGTTCCGATCATTCCATGCTGCCTCCCACGCCGGCAACTACTATCGCTTACAAATCGCCGAACGCCTGCAATAGCTGCCATAAGGACAAAGACGCGGAATGGGCTGACAAATACGTGAGGGAATGGCGCGAGAAAGACTACCAGGAGCCCCTGCTCAAGAGAGCGTCCCTCATTGATGCCGGCCGCAAGCGCGATTGGTCCAAACTTCCGGAGATGCTTGCCTATATCCAGAGCAAAGACCGGGACGAGGTATTTGCAGCTTCTCTGATCCGCCTCCTAAGGACATCCTCTGACGTGCGGATTACTCCGGTCCTTCTCACTGCCCTGAAAGACCCATCGCCATTGGTGAGAGGAGCAGCTGCCGAGGCGATTTCGATGAGGCCTTCCCGCGAGGGTCTGCAAGCCCTGCTCGACGCTACGGGAGATGAGTATCGCCTCGTCAGGACGCGGGCAGCCGCGGGGTTAGCAGGCTATCCGGTGGAGCAACTCAGCGGGGAGGTGAAGGACAGTGTCGAGAAGGCGAACAAGGAATACCTTGCCTTCATCATGGCACGGCCGGATCAATGGCCTTCCCATTACAACATGGGCAACTACCAACTCAGCAGAGGTGAACTCAAGGAAGCTGTTTCCTCTTACCAGAACGCCTTAAAACTCGAACCACAGGCTGTTCCGGCCATGGTCAACCTGTCGATGGCCTACGCGCAGATGGGAGAAAACGACAAGGCAGAGAAATCCTTGCAGGCGGCGCTCAAGATTGCACCCGACAGCGCAGTCGCAAACTTCAACGTCGGACTTCTGAAGGCCGAGCAGAACGACCTGAAGGGAGCAGAGGAGTATCTCAAGGCCGCCCTGAAGGCCGATCCCCAGATGGCTCAAGCCGCGTATAACCTCTGTGTCATCACGGCGAAGGACAGCCTGGAAGAAGCGATCGGCTTTTGTCGGAAGGCGAGCAAATTACGCCCCGATGATCCCAGATATGCTTTCACCTTAGCTTACTATCTGAATCAGAAGGGCGCTGCTGACGATGCGCTGAGGACGTTGAACGCGATCCTTGAAAAGTATCCGTCTTACAAGGATGCACAGATGTTGCGGGATGAAATATCGGCAAAGAAAAAATAGCCGCCCTCGCGAGAAAGGAGGGGCCGATACGAAGTGCAGAGATGTTGTAACAGAATATTTCCGTTGAGAGAAATCTTGAAAGGAGGGAAAGATGAAACAGAGGGCACAAATATTAGCAATCGTGTTTGCTGCAGTCTTAGTGGCCTTGGCATTGGTCGTCAGCCCAGCTGCTGCGGTGGACAAGAAACCCAACATCCTCGTTATCATGGGCGACGATGTCGGCTGGTTTAACATCGGCGCGTACCACCGGGGCATCATGTCAGGAAAGACGCCGAACCTTGACAAGCTGGCGTCGCAAGGCATGCTGTTCACCGACTACTATGCTGAAGCAAGCTGCACAGCGGGACGGGCTAACTTTATCACCGGCGAGATTCCGCTTCGCACTGGTCTGACGACGGTGGGACAGGCCGGTGCCGATGTGGGCATTCCGGCTCAGGCGTGTACGCTCGCAACGGCACTGAAGGCACAGGGTTACGCTACCGGACAGTTCGGCAAGAATCACCTGGGCGATCTGAATAAGTATCTGCCCACGGTTCACGGCTTCGATGAATTTTTCGGGTACCTGTATCACCTCGACGCCTTGTCAGATCCGTACTGGTATTCGTTCCCGGTTGACGAGGCGTATTACAACAAGTACGGCCCGCGCAGTCTGATTCACTCCTGGGCAACCGCCACAGATGACACGACCGAGATGCCGCGCTGGGGCAAGGTCGGCAAACAGAAGATTGTCGACGAGGGCCCCCTGCCTCCATTCCCGGATATGGCGAATGTGCAGAACATGCATGACATCCCATTTTTGAAGGCAAAGTATGACATGACGACCTTCGATGAAGTGCTCGTTAAGGCTTCCAGCGACTTTATGGACAAAGCCAAGAAGGACGGCAAACCGTTCTTCGTCTGGCACAACACGACACGCATGCACGTCTGGACGTTCCTCGCGAAGAAGTACTCCTCCATGCAAAACAGCGACACTAACTACGGCCTGGAAGAGGCAGGCATGGCGCAACTGGACGACAGCGTAGGCGCACTCCTCAAACATTTGGAGGACATTGGCGAAGCCGACAACACCATTGTTATCTTCACCACGGATAACGGCGCCGAGGTCTTCACCTGGCCCGATGGCGGCATGACTCC
>Ga0187779_10000888_pt1 | contig 19361 bp, 19 predicted proteins | sample 1015_Q2_SP10_10__FD_132435 | JGI IMG/M metagenome (GOLD analysis project Ga0187779, IMG submission 132435) | Tropical peat soil microbial communities from peatlands in Department of Meta, Colombia - 1015_Q2_SP10_10_MG | ecosystem: Environmental > Terrestrial > Soil > Wetlands > Peat | place... | reverse complement strand
TCCGGGCCGAGCGCGGGCCGGACGTCCTTCGTGTAGTCGAGGCCCTGTTTCGCGAGCAACGCCTCGAGCTTCGCCAGCACCTTCGCCCGGATCGGCAGCCCGCTCGTCAACTGCTGTAGCGCCTGACGCTGATCCGAACTCTGATCCGTGTCGATCGAGACGAACGCGAGCGCGTCTGCGGGCACGAGTGACGCCGCCGTCGCCCCGAGGCTGCTGTCCCCAGCGACTTGCGGATCGCCGCCGCAGCCTGCGACGACGAGCGCGAGCGCGGCGAGCGCGGCGGCGAGCGAGATGCGCACGAGACCCATGGTAGCCCTCACTCCTGAGTCGGTTGGCGACCCATGAGACTGGCGAGCAGTACGTGGATGTCCTCGCCGTCGAGCACGCGACACACACCCTCGGTGATCGGCAGCTCGACACCGATGCGATGCGACAGCTCGCGCAACGCGGGCGCGGTCGTCAACCCTTCGACGACCTGGCCGATCTCGCGCATGGCTTCGCCGGCGCTGAGCCCACGCGCGATCAACTCGCCCGCCCGCCGGTTGCGCCCAAAGCCCGAGAAGCACGTGACGATCAGGTCGCCCATGCCCGCGAGGCCGGCGAAGGTCTCCGGCTGGGCACCGCACGCCTCGCCGAGCCGAGCCATCTCGACGAGCCCGCGGGTGATCACGCTCGCCTTCGCATTGTCACCGAGCTTGAGCCCGTCGACACCACCCGCCGCGAGTGCGATCACGTTCTTCGCGGCCGCGCAGAGCTCGACGCCCACGATGTCGTCGTTGACGTACACGCGAAACACCATCGAGTTGATCGCGTGCTGCAGCCTCTCCGCAAACGCGCGATCTTCACTCGCGACAACGGCGGCGGAAGGAAGGCCTGCGGCGATCTCCTCGGCCATGTTCGGCCCGGAGAGCACGGCGACCGAGGCGGACTTCACGCACGTCGAGAGCCGGGCACCCGTCGACGGGTCGAGTCCTTTCGTGAGGATCAGCGTCGGCGCAGCACCTGGAAGCCCTGCAGCGACATCGGAGAACACACGACTCGGAACCGCTAGGACGACGAGCGCGGCGGTGTCGACCGGCGCAGCTTCGATCGTCGTACTCTGGACACCGTGGAGGTTTGCGTCGCTCAGGTACCTCGGGTTGCGGCCGGTTTCGGTGATCGCCTTCGCCTGCTTGGGATCCCTGCATGCGAGCGTTACGTCGTGCTCGCGGTCTCGCAGCAGGCAAGCGAAGGCGGTCCCCCAAGACCCGCCACCGACGACTACCACTTTCATCGTGAGACGAAGTCGATCGTGACCGGGACGCCCTCCAGTTCGAAGCGGTCACGCAGGCGGTTCTCCACCCAGTAGCCGTAGTCGCGGGTGACGAGCGACGGATCGTTGACCGAGATCCGAAACCGCGGCGGCCTCGTCGTCACCTGGGCGGCATAGAGCAGGTTGAGGCGCTTGCCGCCACGCGCAGGGGGCTCGCGTGCCTCGCGAAGCTCGGCGAGGAAGCGGTTCAGCTCGGACGTTCGTACGCGTGCCGTGTGCTTGTCGTAGAGCTTCTCGATCGCGACGAGCAGACGCTCGATGCCGCGTCCGGTCTTCGCCGACACGGCGATCCACGGCGGACGTTGGCGCAAACGTCGCTCGAGCTCGGGCCGCACGTCCTCGATCGAGACCGTCCCGATGTCCCACTTCGCGAGCACGACGAGCGTCGAGCACTGCGCCTTGCGTGCGACATCCGCAACGGTGAGGTCCTGCTCGACGATTCCCTCCGACGCGTCGATGACGACCAGCGCGACATCCGCGCGGTCTGCGGCCTCGAGCGCGCGCAGCTCGGAGTAGTACTCGATTCCCTGGCGATGCTTCCGCTTCCGTCGGAGACCCGCCGTGTCGACCAGCACGAACGTCCGGTCGCCTCGCGTGAACACGGTGTCGATCGAGTCCCGTGTCGTCCCGGGTTGCTCGGAGACGATCACGCGCTCCCGACCCAGGATCGCGTTGAGCAGCGAGGACTTCCCGGCATTCGGCCGCCCGAGGATCGCGACGCGGATCGCGTCTTCCGCTACCTCCGCTCGACCGATTCCCGGCAGGCGCGCGACGATCTCGTCGAGGAGATCGCCGGTGGCAAGCCCGTGCAGTGCGGAGACCGGGAACGGCTCGCCGAGCCCGAGGCGGTGGAACTCGAGCGCGAGCGACTCCTGCGAGGGGTCGTCGATCTTGTTCGCAAGTACGAGCACTGGCTTGCGCGTGCGCCGCAGGATCTCGGCCACCTCCTCGTCGCCGGGCGTGATCCCCGCACGCGCATCGACGACGAACAGGACGAGATCCGCCTCCTCCACGGCCTGGCGCGCCTGCTCCCGCACCGACCGCGTGATCGGCGACGGGTCGGCGAGGTCGACGCCGCCGGTGTCGACGACAAGGAAGCGCTTGCCGTTCCAGTCGGCGGCGAGTTCCTTGCGGTCGCGCGTGACGCCCGAGGTCTCGTGGACGACTGCAGCACGCGAACCGGTCAGCCGGTTCACGAGCGTCGACTTGCCGACGTTCGGGAAGCCGACGATCGCGACGGTCCCGCTGAAGTCGGTGCTCGTCACGTCCCGGGGCTGAGGCTCACGTCGGCGGCATCGCCACGTCCGGACGGCCGAGCTCGTGCACGTCGACGAGGAACTCCCAGAGCCTGCGGATCTCGCGCTGGATCTCGAGCGACCCGGCGCGATACCCCTTCGAGTTCCGGGGCAGATCCGAGAGGCGCTTCGGCTCTCCGAAGGCGATCGAGACCGGCTCGAAGTTGCCGAAGCGCCAGTCCTGCGTCCCGTGGATCGCGCCGCACAGGACCGGCACGTCCTCCTGGATCGCGATCATCGCCGCACCCGGCTGAGCCTGGCCTGGCTCCCGGGCTTGGCGCGTCCCCTCCGGGAACATCCCCAGCACGTCCCGATCGTGGATCACTCGTCGCATCAGGCGGACGGCTTCGCGGTCGGACTCGCCGCGACGGACGGACAACGTGCCGAAGACGCGAAGGAGCGAGCCGATCAGCGGCGCGTCGTGCGCCTCCTGCTTCGCGACGTAGTAGAGCGGCCTCGGCGACGCCGCACCGATCGCCCAGGGGTCGAGCCAGTGGAAGTGGTTGAAGCAGACGACGACCGGGCCACTGCGCGGCACGCGGTCACGTCCGTAGACGCGCAACACCGCAAACACCTTCACGAGCGTCCCGATCACCGGACGGCAGGCGAGCCAGGCGGCCCGATGACTCGTCTTCACGAGCGCTTCATGCCGGCTGCCGCTCGCGCACCAGCCGTTCGATCTGCTCCACGACGTCGTCGACCCGTAGGTCACTCGTGTCGATCTGCTCGGCGTCCGCCGCGGGGCGCATTCGGGGCGAGTCCTCGGCGTCGCGCTCACGCAGGTCGGTCGCGAGCGCGTCGCCGCCGATGTCCGGCCGCTCGGCTTGCCGGCGGTGCGCGCGCGTCGCCGCGTCGGCGTTGAGATACACCTTCACGTCCGCGCCCGGCGCAACCACCGTGCCGATGTCGCGCCCCTCGATCACGACGTCGCCTTCCGCGCCGAGTGCCCGCTGGCGCTCGCGCATTACCGCCCGGACTGCCGGATGTCTCGCGACGACGGGTACGGTGCGGTCGATCCGTGTCTGCCGGATGGACGCGGTCACGTCCTTGCCGGCGATCCATACGCGACCCTCGTCGTCGAACGTCACCGGGTTGGCGCGCGCCAGCTCGCCGAGCTGCTCGTCTTCGCCGAGCGGGAGGCCGCGCTGGAGCGCGAGCCACGTGAGCGCGCGGTACATCGCGCCGGTGTCGAGGTAACGGAAGCCCAGCCGCTCCGCCAGACGGCGCGCGACGGTGCTCTTCCCAGCCCCTGCGGGGCCGTCGATGGCGACGATCATCGTCTCGAGACAGAGTCCAGGAGGTCGAAAAACCCGGGGAAGCTTATAGTCACCGCGTCGGCGCCCCCGACCTCGACGCCCTCTCGTGAGACGAGCCCGGCGACGGCGCCGAGCATCGCCACACGGTGATCTCCCGCCGACTGCATCTCGCCTCCTCTCGGCCTGGACGGCACGCCGCGCACGTCGTAGCCATCGCTGCGTGCGCGAATCCGCACGCCGAGCGTGCGCAGCGACGAGACGACCGTCTCGATCCGATCGGATTCCTTCACGCGCAGCTCCCCCGCTCCGGTGACACGGCTCTCGCCGCGCGCGAACGCCGCCGTGAGCGCAAACAACGGCAGCTCGTCGACGAGCAGCGGCACCTCGTCCGCCGTCACCTCCGTCCCGACGAGCTCCGCCGAGCGGACCGAGAGGTCTCCGACCCACTCACCGCCGAGCCGCCGGCGGTTGTAGGCGCTGATCCGTGCCCCCATGCGCTCGAGGACGGAGAGCAGGCCCGTGCGACGCGGGTTCAGCCCGATGTCGTGGACGGTCAGCTCCGAGCCTGCGAGCAGCGTGGCCGCGACGAGGAAGGGCGCGGCCGCGGAGAAGTCGCCTGGCACGCGCACCTCCTCGAGCCTCAGCCGTGTCGCAGGCTCGATGCTCACCGAGCTCGAGCGCCTACGCACACGCGCGCCGGCGGCCTGCAGCATCAGCTCGGTGTGGTCGCGAGTCGGCGTGGGCTCGATCACCGTCGTCGTCCCGACGGCGTTGAGCGCGGCGAGCAGGATTGCCGACTTGACTTGCGCGGACGCGACGGGCAGTGCGTACTCGATCCCGCGCAGCGAGCCCGAGCCCTCGATCACGACCGGTGCGGCACCCTCCGTCGTCGTGATCTCGGCCCCCATGCGCGCGAGCGGCTCGGCGACACGACCCATCGGTCGTGACCTCAGTGACGCGTCTCCCGTAAGCTCGAACCGGCCGCGCTGACCGGCGAGCACGCCGGTCAGGAGCCGAAGGAGCGTTCCTGCGTTGCCACAGTCCACCGGGCCGCTCGCTTCGCGCAGGCCGGACACTCCAGCGCCGTGGACGACGAGCTCGTCCTCGCTCGGCTCGTCGACGAGCACGCCGAGCGCGCGGACCGCGGCCAGTGTCGACTCCGTATCACCGGAGCGGCCGAAGCCGCTCACACGTACGTCGCCCTCCGTCAACGCCCCGATCAGGAGCGCCCGGTGCGAGATCGACTTGTCGCCGGGAACCGCGATGTGGCCGGTGATCGACCCGGCCGGGTCGATCCTCATTCGTCGAGCACCGCCGAAGCAACGACGCGATAGCCCTGCGCCTCGAGCAGCTCGCTCGCGCGCCGCGCCTCGTCCGCTCCGGTGATCAGCACGGTCAAGGTTCCTCCGCGCTCGCGCGACATGTGCTGCAGCTCGAAGTCCTCGATGTTGATCCGCTCCGCACCGAGCGCCTGCGTGATCCCCGCGAGCACTCCCGGCCGATCGGGGACGTGCACACGGAGCCGATGCAGTTCCCCCGGCTCGTCGTAGGCGTCTGCGAGCATCCGGCCGCGATTCCCCGCCGCCTCGGCGATCCAGCGCGCGAGGAAGCCGGCGTCGCGTTGGCCCAGCGCGGACTCGAGTTGCTCGACGCGACGACGGTGCTCCGCGAGTGCCGAAGCGAGCGCCTCCGCGTTGTCGAGGAAGATGTCGACCCAGATGCGCGGGTTCGCGCCGGCGACCCGCGTCATGTCCCGCAGCGATCCTCCCGCGCCCGCAAGCGGGTCGTGGCCGTCGATGCGGCTCGTGCCGGCCTGGTTCAACAGCAGATTCGCAAGCGCGTGTGGCAGATGGCTCGTCAGTGCGACGAGACGATCGTGCGCGTGGGGATCGACGGCTACCGGCACGGCGCCGAGCGACGCGACGAAACCGTGGAGCGTGCGGTAGCGCGCGGGCTCCGTCGCCGTCATCGGCGTGAGGAACCAGGTCGCGCCCCGGAAGAGATCGCCGTTCGCGTGCTGCGGACCGCGTGCCTCCGATCCACAGACCGGGTGACCGCCGATGAACCTCACGTCGTCGACGGCGCTCGTGACCGCACCCTTCGTCGAGCCGACGTCCGTGACCGTCGTCCCGTTTCCGCTCGCGGCCAGCACGGCCTCGACCTCCTCGGGGAGTACGGCAACCGGTGCGGCGACGACGGCGACCTCTGCGCCGTCGACGGCCTCGGCGAGCGACCCTGCCGCGTCGATCGCGCCTCGCCGCTCGGCGAGCGCCAGCGCATCGGGGTCGACGTCCCATCCGCGGACGTGCGAGACACCGGCGGCGTGCGCCGCCAGCCCGATCGAGGCTCCGATCAGGCCGGTGCCGACCACCGCGAGCGACTGCACAGGCATCGGGCTAGGCGGAGCGCATCAGCTCGGCCAGGCGGAAGGCGAGGTCGAGCGACTGACGCGCGTTCAGCCGCGGGTCGCACAGGGACATGTAGCGCGAGTCGAGTTGGCCCTCCTGCACGTCCTCGGAGCCGCCGAGACACTCGGTCACGTCGTCGCCGGTGAACTCGAGGTGGACGCCTCCAGGCCACGTACCCGCACGGCGGTGTGCAGCGAAGAATCCCTCGATCTCGCCCATGACGGAGTCGAAGTGCCGTGTCTTGCGCCCGGAGGAGCTCGTGAACACGTTCGCGTGCATCGGGTCGCAGATCCACACGACCGGATGCTGCGCTGACTTGACCGCCTCGAGGATCGGCGGCAGGACCTCGAAGACACGGCTCGCGCCCATGCGCGAGATCAGCGTCAGCCGGCCGGGGACGCGCTGCGGGTTCAGCCGCTCGCACAGCTCCAGCACGTCCTGGGACTGGGCCCCGGGACCGAGCTTCACCCCGATCGGGTTGTTCACTCCCGAGAAGAACTCGACGTGCGCGCCGTCCGGCTGGCGCGTGCGCTCGCCGATCCAGAGCATGTGCGCCGAGCAGTCGTACCAGTCGCCGGTCAACGAGTCCCGACGTGTGAGCGCCTCCTCGTACTCGAGCAGCAGTCCCTCGTGGCTCGTCCAGTAGTCGACTTGGTGGAGGTTCGGCTCGTCTCGCAGGTCGATGCCGCACGCCGCCATGAAGCGCAGAGCGCGCTCGATCTCGGACGCGAGCTGCTCGTAGCGCCGGCCCTGCGGTGACGAGGCGACGAACTCCTGGTTCCACATGTGCACCTGTGTGAGGTCGGCGAAGCCGCCTTTCGTGAATGCGCGGACGAGGTTGAGCGTCGCGGCCGACTGGTGGTAGCCCTGCAGCATCCGCTCCGGATCCGGGCGCCGGGCCTCCTCGGTCGGCACTTCGCTGTTGACCATGTGCCCGCGGAACGACGGCAGCTCCGCGTCACCAACCCGCTCGGTCGAGGACGACCGCGGCTTGACGAACTGGCCCGCGATGCGACCCACCTTGACGACCGGAAGCGTGGCGCCGTACGTGAGCACGGCCGCCATTTGCAGCATGATCTTCAGCTTCTCGCGGATCGTGATCGCCGAGAACTCGTGGAACGACTCGACGCAGTCACCTGCCTGGAGCAGGAACGCACGCCCGCCGGCGACCTCGGCGAGCGCGTCGCGCAGCGCGCGGGCCTCGCCGGCGAAGACGAGCGGCGGCATCGCGGCCAGACGCTCCCGGATCGCTTCGACGCGCTCTGTGCTGGGCCAGCTCGGCTGCTGCGCGGCATCGTGCGTGCGCCAAGAGGACGGAGACCAGGTTGCACCGGTGACTGCCATGGAGCCTCCAGTCTAGATAGGCGCTTTCGTCCTCCCGCGACAGCCACTACGCTGAGACGCGTGACTTCCGCAGCGTTTTCTCACCGCTGGGCCTGGCGCAGCGAGCGCGGCGGGAGCCTGCGCGCGGCGTAAACGCGCTCGACAGCCCGCCCCTCGATCTCAGCGTTCCGTCCCGCGCGACAGAATGGAGCCGTCCATGCGCGTCTTCAGTGGTATCCAGCCAACCGGTGCGAAGCACCTCGGCAACTACATCGGCGCGATCCGCCAGTACGTCGCCTCACAGGAGGAAGGCGACTCGTTCATCTGCATCGTCGACCTGCACTCGATCACGGTCGCCTACGAACCCGACGATCTCCGTGAGTCGACGCTTTCGCTCGCGGCATTACTGATTGCCGCCGGTCTCGAGCCCGAACGCTGCACACTCTTCGTCCAGAGTCACAACTCCGACCACCCGCAGGCCGCGTGGCTGTTGTCGGTGGCAGCGAGCTACGGCGAGCTACGACGCATGACGCAGTTCAAGGACAAGTCCGGGCAGCAGGACTTCGTGTCGAGCGGGCTCTTCACCTATCCGGTGCTGCAGGCGGCGGACATCCTCCTCTACCAGACCGACGTGGTCCCCGTCGGCGAGGACCAGCGCCAGCACGTCGAGCTGACCCGCGACATGGCCGAGCGGTTCAACGCTCGGTTCGGCGAGACCTTCACGCTGCCGCGTCACGAGATCCCGACTGTCGGGGCGAAGATCATGGACCTGCAGGAACCGACGAAGAAGATGTCGACGACGGGCGGCACGCCTCAAGGGACGCTGCTCATCCTCGACGACCCTGACGTCGTGCGTCGGAAGATCAAGAGCGCCGTCACGGATTCCGGACACGAAGTCCGCCGCGGGCCCGGCAAGGAGGGAATCGAGAACCTCATCTCGATCATGTCGGTCTCGTTGCAGTCCGACCCCGAGTCGATCGAGCAGCGCTACGACGGCGCCGGCTACGGGGACTTCAAGTCCGACGTGGCGGAGGCGGTCGTGGAGCTGCTCGCGCCGATCCAGTCTCGGTACCACGAGCTGCGCGCCGACTCCGCCGAGCTGATGCGCCTGCTCGCGACCGGCGCCGAGAAGGCACATGGCACGTCCGGCCCGACGCTCTCGGCGATGTACGACCGGATGGGATTCGCCAGGCTCTGACGGCGGACTACGCAGGCTCTCGCCTCAACCGCGCGACCTCACGGACTTCGAGCTCGCGCCACCGGCCTGGGTCGAGTCCGTCGACGGTCAGGCCCGCGTATGCGCTCCGGTGCAGGCCGAGCGCGGGATGGCCGACGGCCTCGCACATCCGCCGCACCTGCCGGTTGCGACCCTCATGGAGCGCGAGCTCGATCGTCGACGGAGCGAGCCGCCGCACCCGCGCCGGCGCAGTCGTTCCGTCCTCGAGCTCGACGCCCTCGGCGAGCCGCCGCAGCGCCGCATCGTCGGGTACGCCTTCAACGCGAGCGACGTAGACCTTCTCCACGTCGTAGCGTGGGTGTGCGAGCCGGTGCGCGAGCGCTCCGTCGTTCGTCAGCAGGAGCGCTCCGGTCGTCTCGACGTCGAGCCGGCCCACGGGGACGACGCGCTCGGGGAGCCCGACCAGCTCGACGACCGTCGGGCGTCCCTGCGGGTCGCTCGCCGTCGTGACGACGCCCGCGGGCTTGTGCAGGAGTACGTACGCGAGGCGCTGCGGGGCGACGACCGCGCCGTCGACCTCGACGAGATCGCCGCGCTCGACGAACGTGTTCAGCCGGCCGACGGCGCCGTTCACACGGACACGGCCGGCCTTGATCAGCTCGTCCGCGCGCCGACGCGAGGCGACGCCGGCTCGCGCGAGGTAGGCGTTGAGACGCATGGGGTTATAGTCGCGGCTCGTGCCGCATTACATCTCGCTGATGCGCTGGACGACGCAGGGATTGGCGGGGCTCCCAGGTTGGCGCGAGCGGGTCGAGGAGGGCGAGCGGACGATCACCGAGCTGGGTGGGCGCCTGGTCGGGGTCTACGTCACCTTCGGAAGGTACGACGTCGTCGAGATCTTCGAGGCACCGGACGACGACGCGGCCTTCGAGATCCTGACGAAACTGCAGCGGCTCGGCGGCGAGCACACGGAGACGCTCCGTGCGTTTACGCGCGAGGAGGCCGAGGAGATCGTGAGGAGGCTGTGAGCGGCTACGCGTTCTCCTCGATCGACGAACTGGGAGATGGCCCGGGTTTCAGGACAGTTCGCCGCGCGCTGGGAGTAACGGCGTTCGGAGTCAATGCGATCGTGATGCCGCCGCGCTTCGAGGGGTTTCTGCACTTCCACGACACACAAGACGAGCTCTACCTCGTGCATCGCGGTCGCGCGCGCGTGGACGTCGGCGGCGAGACCCGCGAGCTCGACGCCGGCGGCCTGCTCCACGTCGAGGCGACGGTCCCGCGCCGCGTCTCGAACGCGAGCGAGACGGACGACCTCATCCTGCTGGTCGTCGGCGGCAAGGGCGGCTACGTCGAGCGGGACGGCCATCTCGTCGACCCGGAGCGAGACCTGCCGCGCCGCCAGGCGTTCTCAGCGTCGCCACGCTCGACAACCGGCCGCACGTGAGGCCCACGCGTCCGTGAACCTTGGTTCCCCCGGGGGACCCCCGTTGGGTTCCCCGCGCGATTCAGCGTACTGACAGAACGAGCACGCGTGGGAGACGCGGGCGTACCGAATCCGTGTCGTTACGCGGTGCGCTGCTCGGCGACCGCGTGCAGCCGCTCGCGGATCTCGTCGACGTCGTCGCCGAGGTCGTCGAGCCGTGGGAGCTGCGACATGCTCTCGAGACCGAACACGCGCTCGAAGAGCGGTGTCGTCCGGTATCGCACCGCGCCGCCGATGCCGTGGTCCCGACCCGACTCGGCGATCAGGCCGCGCTCGACGAGACCTGCAACCGCCGAGTCTGCCGCGACGCCGCGAATTCGCGCGATCGCCGGTCGAGTGCACGGGCCGAGGTACGCGACGATCGCGAGCGTCTCCATCGCCGCCTGGGAGAGATTGCGCTGCACGGGACGCTCGAACAGCCGCCCGCACGCCTCTGCAGCGTCACGCGACGCACGCAGCGCCCAGCCGCCAGCGACTCGCTCGAGGACGATGCCGCTCCGCCCCTCACCGAAGCGCTCGGTCAAGAGCCCGAGGGCGGTCTCCACCCGCTCGGGATCCTCTTCGGTCGCAGCGCAGAGATCCTCGACGGTCAGCGGCGCCGTCGAGACGACGAGCAGCGCCTCGAGCGTCCGCGCGAGCTGATCGAGCGGATTCGCAGCGACTAGCCGGAGTGGACGGTCCACCTCGGTGTCCTTTCGTTCGACGACGAGATCTCCTGCTCTGCACGACGAATTCGAATCGGCGCGAACGGCGCCGCCTGGCTGATCGCGATCTCGTTCGCGCGGCGAAGCTCGAGCAGCGCGAGAAAGGCGACGGCCTGCTCGACGCGCGAGCTACCCGCGAGTTCCGTGTCGAAGTCGAGCACGCTGCGACGCCGAAGCATCGAGCGGAAGCGCTCGAGGAACTGCGCCACGGGCGGATACGTGAGCTCCATGTGGGCGAGCGAGACCCGCGGCGGCTCGACCGCCAACGCGCGCAGCGCGACCGCAAGCGTCTCCGGATCCTGTTGCGCGAGCCGTCGCTCGGGCTGGGGGGCGAGCGGTGCGGGACCGAGTCGGAAGAACCGGTCGCGCTCATCTGCGAGGCGCTCGACCAACCACGCCGCCGCCTCCTTCATCCGGCGGTACTCCTCGAGCCGCCGCGCGAGCTCCTCGGCCGCCTCCTCCGGCTCGAGCTCCGACAGCTCCGCGCTCTCGTCGGGGAAGAGGCCGCGCGCCTTCAGCTCGAGCAACGCGGAGACGAGGATCAGGAACTCGCCACAGGCCTCGAGGTCGAGCTCGTCACGCTCCGCCAGTCGCTCGATGAACTGGAGGACGATCCCGGCGACGTCCACCTCCGCGAGCTCGAGCTCCTCCTTGAGGACGAGCGTGAGCAGCAGGTCGAACGGGCCTTCGAAGGCGTCGAGGCCCAGCTCGAGCTCCCGCACGATCATCGGCCTGGAGCCTAGCGCGGCGAACGGACGCGACTCTTCGGCACGGTCATGGTCGGCCCGCCCGGCGCGATGTGAGTCGCGCGGGGCCGCTCACGACCCGTCTCCGGCCGGAAGAACTGCCACCAGACGAAGAACCCGGTCGAGACCACGAAGCCGACGATCGAGACCCACGCGTTGAGACGGAGCGGCCCGAACGTGTGCGCTGGGTCGATCCGCAGCAGCTCCTCGAAGAAGCGCCCGAAGCAGTAGTACGCCACGTAGAGCGCGAACAGCCCGGGCCGTTTGATCCTGAAGTACTTGTCGACGGCGAGCAGGATCCCGACGCCGATCACGTCGTAGACGAACTCGTACAGGAACGTCGGCTGGTAGCCACTCGCGCCGAGGTACTTCGTGGCGAGATTCGACTGGTGTGCCGGGTCGATCTTGAGCTTCCACGGAAGGTTCGTCGGCTTGCCGTAGAGCTCCTGGTTGAACCAGTTGCCCCAGCGGCCGATCGCCTGCGCGAGCAGGAGCCCGGGCGCGACCGCGTCCATCATCAGGCGGACGCTCTGCCCGGAGCGGTGCACGACCCAGGCGCCGGCGAGAACGCCGAAGAGGATGCCGCCCCAGACGCCGAGCCCTCCCTGCCAGACCGCGAACGGCCCCCACCAGTTCTTCGGGACCTCGTTCCAGCTCGTGACGTCGTGATAGACGCGCGCACCGACGATGCCGAAGCCGACGCCCCAGACGGCGACGCGGAAGACCAGATCCCAGTCGCCGCCCCACTTGACCCAGCGGTAACCGGTGAGCGCGATGCACGCAGCGATCGCGAGCAGCAGCATCAGCCCGTACATGTGGATGGTCAGCGGGCCGACGTGGACCACGCTCGTGTGCGGGGACGGGATCGACGCCAGATAGGGCACGGGCACGAAATTGTGCCGACCCAGGGCGGTCGCTGCCGGTTTGAACGAGCGCTACAGCAGGATCCGCAGCGCCAGGTCGGGCGGGCAGCCCCGCTCGAGCAGGTCGATCGCGCCGTGCAGGTCGATGTCGGGCCGGATGGCGAGCTCGACGGCGCCGTCGGCCGGATACCCCGCCCGCTCGAGCGCATCAGCGCGCCAGGCCTCGATCAGTGCAGTCTCGTCGAGAGCCTCGTGTTCGGCCGCAGTCTCCATTGCTCCACCTGTTCATTCGGTCGAACGCGCCCCGCGGATGTCCCCTTAGAGGGTGATTCGCGCCGCTGTGACTCCCGCCGCTAGGCTCGAACGAATGGCTCTCGTCGGGATCAACCACGTCGCGCTCGAGGTCGGGGACATCGACGACGCGCTCGACTTCTGGGAACGGCTGTTCGGCCCGCCGACGCTGCGCGGGCGAACTGCGGGAATGGCGTTCATCGACCTCGGCGACCAGTTCGTCGCGCTCGAGCGCGGCAGGAGACAGGCGCCGGACGACCATCGCCACTTCGGCCTCGTCGTCGACGACAAGGAGGCCGTCCGCGAACGTGCACAGGCGATGGGACTCGCGGCCGGCGCGGCAGGTGGTCATCTCCGCGTCTCGGACCCGTGGGGCAACAACATCGAGGTGGTCGACTACCGCGAGGTCCAGTTCACGAAGGCGGAACCCATCGCGGACGGCATGGGCGTACGGGTGGAGAAGTCGGCGCAGGCGCTCGAGGAGCTCCGCGCCAAGGGCCTCGCCTCCTAAGACGCCTCGCTCAGACGCCGGCGGTCGAGACGCCGGAGGGCGCGGCGATTCTGAGTGACGTCGCGCGCTCGACCCACGGGATCGCGCGCAGCGACTCGAAGATCTCGAGCGCCTCCGCGGCGAGCGGCTCGGCATCGTCGCGGCGGCCTTCGGCGACGAGGAACTCGGTGTGCTCGAGCAGCGTCACGCCGAGCCAGAAGACGATGCCGAGCTCGCGGAAACGAGTTACCGCCGCCTCGAACGCCGACTCGTCTCGGTCGAGACTCCCGCGAACGCGGTCCGCGTGGCCGGCGAGGTACCGCGGGCGCTCGCCGGGCGAGAGATCGTCGATCAGGGCCATGAGCTCGCGCATGCGCTCCAGATCTCCGAGAGCGTGGGCCGCTTCGAGCGCCTCGACGATTGCTTGCTCGACGGACTGATGGCTGAACGGCAGCGCTTCGTGCGCCTGCACAACCGCCATCCCCGCAGCGAGCGCCTCGTCGAGGCGCCCCTCGCCTCGCAGGAGCGCCGCCTTCGCCCCGAGCAGCGCCACGCGCTCCTGGACGTCGCTCGTGTCCTCGCGGGGAGCGGACACCGCGAAGCACTGCCGGGCCGCCTCGAGCTCGCCACGATGCACGTGGATCTCGAGCGCGGACGAGAGCAATCCGAGAAAGAGCCCGCCCGATTGCGCGCGCTCCTCGGTGATCTCGTCCGCGACCGCGAGCGACTCGTCCCAGCGACCGGTCATGAACAACGGATAGGTGCTCTCCGCGAGCGCCGACCACTCGTGCGGCCGGTTCCCGAGCCGGCGCGCCAGCGCGAGAGCTTCGTCGAGGTAGGCGAGCGCGTCGCTGTAGCGATCCTGATTGAACATCGCGTCCGAGAGGACCACGTAGATCATGGCCTCCTGCTCGACCAGGTCGTGCTCGAGCGTGATCTCGAGTGCCTGCTTGTGGAAGGCCAAGGCCTCGTGCGTGTGACCCCGCCTGTACGCAATGCCTGCCTTGGCAAGCATCGCCCGGACGATCCCTTCCGGGAAGCGGAGCGCCTCGGAGAGGTCGAGGGCGAGCTCCGCGCGCTCGACGGCCCTACCGAGGTCGCCCGAGAACCAGTACGCGACGGCGAGCTGCGCGGCAAGCAGCGCGAGGTCCTCGTCCGGTTCGTCGCCGGCAATTACCTCGAACGCGCGCTCCATGCGAATGCGCGCGGAGTCGAGGCGCCCCGTCCTCACCTCGACCTGCGCGAGCCCCGTCGCGACGCGTGCGGCGGCGTGCGTGTCCCCCTCTCCCTCGTAGAGCGCGATCGACGCGAGGAACAGGCGCTCGGAATCGTCGGGCGCACCCGCACGGCGGGCCATCCGGCCCGCGTCGCCGAGGAGGCGAGCCTGCTCGCGTGGATCCTCGGCGAACGCGGCCGCCTGCTCGAAGTACCGGCATGCCTCGGCGGCTGCCGCCAGTGACGACGCGCGCTCCCCTGCGCGCGCGAGCGCGTCGCGGGCCTTGCGCTTGATCTCGGGCGCGTCGTCGGCGTCCGGCAGCGCCTCGAGCGCCCGCACGTAGTGCGACGCGAGCACCTCGACGATCTCGTCGTCCTCCGGAATCGACGCCTCGAGGTACTCGGCTGCCGCCAGATGCCGTGCGCGACGCTCGCGCCTGCCGATCGTCTCGTAGGCGACACGGCGGACGAGATCCTGGAGGAAGCCGTACTGCCCGTGCTCGGGCGAGCGCGGGTCCGCCTGGAGGCTCAACACCTCCTTGCGGACCAACGACTGCAGCAGCCGTTCGACCTGGTCGGCGGGTTCTCCGACGAGGGCGGCGACGCTCCCGAGCGTGAACGTCTTGCCGAGGACGGCGGCGTCCTGCAGCACGCGTCGCTCATCGGAGGTGAGCCCGTCGAGTCGTGCGGCGATCAGCGCGTGTAGCGTCTCGGGGATTTCGAGCTCGGAGACCTCACCGACCGGGGTGTAGACCGAGCCTTGCTGGACGAGCAGCCCGCGGTCGAGCAGCATTCGCACCGTCTCGACCGCGTACAGCGGCACTCCCTCCGCGCGCGCGAGGATCTGATCACGCAGAGACGGCGGCAACCCCGGTACCAGCCCGCCGAGCAGCTCCTGCATCGCGGGCTCGCCGAGTGGTTCCAGGTAGAGAGACGTGAAATTGCGGTGGCCTGCACCCCAAGTCGCACGCCGCTCGAGGAGCTCCGGGCGCGCGAGCGTGACCACGAAGATCGGATGGTTCCGCGACCATTCGAGCAGGTACTCGACGAAGTCGAGGAGGCTCGCATCCGCCCACTGCATGTCCTCGAACGCGAGCACCGTCGGATACGTCGCCGCCAGCCGCTCGAAGAAGAGCCGCCACGCGGCGAAGAGATCCTGCCGGTCGCGTGCCTGGTGGTCCGCGAGACCGAGCAGGTGCGCGAGGCGTGGCTCGACGAAGGCGCGCTCGTCCGCGTCGAGAAGGTGCTCTTCGAGCGTCGACTCGAGCTTGCGGAGAGCCGAGCCGGGCTCCTCATCCTCGCCGATCCGACAGCGCATCCGCACCATGTCGGCGAGCGCCCAGTAGGTGACGCCGTCGCCGTAGGCGAGACACCGGCCTCGGTGCCAGTAGACGACCTGGGCGATCCCGTCGAAGTACTTGTAGAACTCCCAGCCGAGGCGCGACTTTCCAATGCCGGCGATGCCGGTGACGGAGACGAGATGCGCCTTCTGCTCATCGGCGCACGTGTGGAAGAGATCCTTGATCTGCCGCAGCTCGCGGTCGCGCCCCACGAACGGCGCCTCGAGGCCCTCCGACTTGAGCGAGCCGCGCACCCCGGAGACCACGCGTAGCGCGCGCCACAGCGGTACCGGCTCCTCCTTCCCTTTCAGCTCGCGCGCGCCCGCGTCCTCGTAAACGATCGTCGGCTCAGTCGCACGACGCGTCGAGTCGCCCACGTACACCGTCCCCGGAGCAGCCACCGACTGGATCCTCGAGGCCGTGTTGACGAGATCGCCGGCGACCATGCCCTCGCCCTCCGCGCCGAGCGTGACCGCAGCCTCGCCGGTGAGGACGCCGGCACGCGCCTGCAAATCGGGTGCACCGACCTCGTCTCCGATCGCTCGAACCGCCGTAACGAGGTCGAGCGCTGCCCGGACCGCGCGTTCGGCGTCGTCCTCCGTCGCGGTAGGCGTCCCCCAAACCGCCATCACTGCGTCGCCGATGAACTTCTCGACCGTGCCGCCGTAGAGCTCGATCAAGCGGCGGCTCGTCTCGAAGTAGCGGGAGAGGAGCTCGCGCACCTCCTCGGCGTCACGCGTCTCCGAGAGCGCGGTGAAGCCGACGAGGTCCGCGAACAGGATCGAGACCAGTCGGCGCTCGGCGGCAGGCTCGGCGACGACCTGTCGGGGCGGCGACGGTGTGGCCGAAGCGGCGAGCGCCGCGCCGCATTCGCCGCAGAAGCGCTGCCCTTCCTCGTACGCAGTTCCGCACGAAGGGCACGCTCGGGCGAGTACCGCGCCGCAGGCGACACAGAACTTCGTTCCGGGCTTGTTGTCGGAGCCGCAACTCGAGCACGTCATCGTCCCGCGGAGCGTACTCCGCGACCTCGGGACGTACCATCAGGCGATGCACTCGCTGCTCGTCGGCTTCGGTCTCGGGTTCTTCGTCGCATTGCAGCTCGGCCCGATGTCCCTCTTCCTCGTGCGCTCGACGCTGCGTCGCGGTTGGGCGATCGGCCTCGCGATCGGCGGTGGGATCGCATGCGTGGACGTCCTCTACTCCACGCTCGGCGCAGCGGGAGCTGCGCCGCTGCTCCAGCTCGGCCCGCTCCGACTCGTCCTGGGCCTCGTCGGAGCCGCGGTCCTCGTGGCGCTCGGCGCGCGAACGCTGTGGAGCGCGTTCCGCATCCGGCTCGGCGGCGAAGCCGACGACGAGGTGGCGAGCCCGCGCCGCGCATTCGTCACCTCGGTTGCGGGAACCGCCTCGAATCCGCTGACGATCGCGTCCTGGGCCGCGATCTTCGCTGCGGCGAGTGCTGCGGGCGCCGCGGACACGACCGACGGTGCGGTGCTGCTCGTCGCAGGTGTCGGTCTCGGCAGCGCAACGTGGGTGACGGTGCTCGCGACGGGTACTGCCGGGCTGCGACGGGCGGTCGGCGAGACTGCGCTGCGGGCGGCGGACGTCGTCGCGGGACTGGGCCTGCTCGCGTTCGGCGGCGCGCTCGCCTACGCGACGATCAAGGACCAGTGATGCGCGGCCTACGCGGGCCGGACCGTGTGCTTCCGCTGGCCTCGGCTCGCAAACCCCGCTGCGGTGATCACGAGGAGTGCGCCGCCGAGGATCGCGCCGGTCGTGCTCGGTGACGACAGGCTCACCCCGCCGCCGCCGGCGTCGAGCCCGGGGGTCGGGATCAAGCCCGTTCCCTCGGCCGGGTGAAGTGGGCCGCGAGGCGGCGGTGACGGCGTCGTAGGCGTCGTGACCAGGCCGGTGCCGACCGCGGGATGATGCGGTCCGGTCGGCGGCGCCCGGTGAGCGGCCACGGCAGGAGAGGCACCAACCGTCATCCCTACGGCCGCAACCGCGAGGACCGCGGCCTTGTTCCGAAGCCCGTGCGCCTCGACGTCCGACCCGTCGATTGCCAGTGCGAGGTCCGCCTCCCCGAACGTGAGCGTCACGGAGTCGCCCTCGACCTCGCGAAGCAGCTCCTCGAGCTCCTGCACGTCCCACTCGAGCGTGAGCGTCTGCGCGACATCGGGAGTGTCACGCCGCACGACGTCGATCAGGAGCTCCGGCGGACCGTCGGCGAGACGGACAGCCTCCTCGATCTCCGTTCGCGCCAGCGTGGCAGTCACTCCGACGCCGCCGAGTTCGTAGGCCTGCACCAGACGTACCTTGTCGAGCACGTCGCTCATGCTTCCTCCTCGTCGCGGGGCGTGAACCGCCAACCGACAGGCAAGACGGCTTACGCGCACCGGATCTTCCCACGCACGCGCCGACCCGAGCAACGGAACGGCGCGCGGCTAGAGGACCGCGGCCTCTCCGAGCAGCGCGCGCGCCTCGGCGAAGAAGTCGGGAACCGGCTTCACCTTGTAACAGGGACCGAGGACCAGCTCTCTCGTCCCCTCGCTCATCTGCAGGACGACGTTGACGCGCGACTCGCCCGGAAACTCGCGCACGAGCCCCGCAAGCTCGCGAATCAGCCCCGCCGGTGCCTGCCGCGCGTCGATCTTGAGCGTGACGTCACGGCGCTCGGCCACAGCTTCGAACGGCGAGACCTCCATTGCGATCAGCTTCGTGTCGCCCTCCTGCTTGTGGTCGATCCGACCCTTCACGATGAGGATCCGGTCGGTGACGCAGAGCTCGCGTGCAGCCGCGTAGACGGAGTTGAAGACGACGCATTCCGCGCCGCCGGTCACGTCGTCGATGCGCAGGAACACCATCGGCTCGCCCTTCTTCGTCGTCAGGTGCTTCAGCGCCGAGACGATCCCGCCGACAGTGACGACCTCGCCGTCACGTCGGCGCTCCACCTCCGCGAGCGTGCAGTCCGTCTTCAGCCGGAGTTGGTCGCGGATGGCGTACAGCGGATGCTCCGACACGTAGAGGCCGAGCACTTCCTTCTCCATCCGCAGCAGCTCTCCCTTCTCGAACTCCTCGAGAGCGATCGGCGGATGCTCGACCTCGAACATCGATTCCTGACCGAACAGTGCTTCCTGCTGGCGGGCTGCGCCGGCGCCGAGCGCGGCGTCGAGCGCCGCGAGCATCCCCTGTCGGCTCGCGTTCGTCGAGTCGAGTGCTCCACACTTGATCAGCGACTCGAGCGTGCGCTTGTTGGCGACCGACGGGTCGACGCGCTCGGCGAACTCCCAGATGCTCGTGAACGGCCCGCCCTGGTCGCGGGCGGCGACGATCGAGCGCGCGGCGGCGTCGCCGACGTTCTTGACGGCGTTCAGGCCGAAGTGGATGACCCCGTCCACGATGGCGAAGTCCTCCTGCGAAGAGTTGACGTCGGGCGGGAGCACCTGGATTTCCATCTC
>Ga0187779_10000887_pt1 | contig 19364 bp, 20 predicted proteins | sample 1015_Q2_SP10_10__FD_132435 | JGI IMG/M metagenome (GOLD analysis project Ga0187779, IMG submission 132435) | Tropical peat soil microbial communities from peatlands in Department of Meta, Colombia - 1015_Q2_SP10_10_MG | ecosystem: Environmental > Terrestrial > Soil > Wetlands > Peat | place... | reverse complement strand
GAACGGAGACAGTTCTTCGGTGAAAACGACGAAACCGTGAACAAGAAGCTGAGACAGGCTTTGAACAAAGGCCTGCTCCCTATCGTATGTGTCGGCGAAACGCTGAAAGAGCGCGAGACAGGCATGGCAAATGAGGTAATCGAACGCCAGGTCACTGCTGCACTCAAAGGCGTAACGGCCGCCGAGATGCAGAAGGTGACCATTGCTTACGAGCCGGTCTGGGCCATCGGTACGGGCAAAACCGCGACTCCTGACCAGGCGAACGAGATCCACAGCTTCATCCGGAAAAAGGGCGAGAACGCTTACGGCAAAGAGATCGCTGCCGCGCTCCGCATCCAGTATGGAGGAAGCGTAACCCCGGAGAACGTGTCGACGCTCATGGCAATGCCGGACATAGACGGTGCGCTCGTGGGCGGGGCAAGCCTGAAGCCGGAGTCGTTTGCGGCGCTCGTAAATTTTATCTAAACGATAAGAGAAGAAGGTTGTCACGGATAAAATTTGACAATGGCGCTCTAGAAGAATAAAAATCCGAATTTTTCGTGACAGGCACTGCAGGAAATAGTTTTTCAGGAGGAGGTAGCAATGCGTATCTTTTTAATAACGCTCCATGTCATCGTGTCCGCAATTCTGGTTTCGATGGTCCTTTTACAGAAGGGCAAGGGCGCGGATATAGGCGCAGCATTCGGTGGAGCATCTCAAACGGTGTTCGGACCGAGGGGGGCGCAGAGCTTCCTGGCCAAGCTCACAACCGGTGCCGCGGTCCTTTTTATGATCACATCGCTCGGCCTCGCGCTCACAACGTCAAAAACGAGCTCGGTCATGGAAGGGGTAAAACAGGAACAGGCTCAACCGGCCCCGGTACCGCTCGCTCCGCCCACGCAGGCCCCGGCCCCGGAAACGGCACCATCACCGGCACCGGCAAAATAATTCGACTGTGAAAGCTGTGATATCGAGTCACGTATCCACGGGTAGGCCATGCCTACCCTTTTGTTTTTAAAAAGATAATCGCAACCAGACACTTCCCGCGCGCCGTTGGAGGGGATGGGGTCCTTCACCACGATCGTTGGATCACGTTCCGAACGAAGAGATGATTTCGCTGCTCACAATGACGCCTTAAAACGATTTGTGCTGACCATGACCCGGATGAAATATTATTTTGTTCCCATAGTCGCCCTGTTCCTTCTCCTCCCGGCTTGCGGACAGAAGGCCGAGCGGAACCCCAATAGTTTCGTTGAAAGCTCGATCGGCGACGCCCGGAGGCTGAACCCGGTGATCGCGAACGATTCCGCGTCGGGAACGGTCAACGACCAGATCTTCAATGGGCTGGTCAAGTATGACAAGAACATAAGGCTCATCGGCGACCTCGCGGAACGGTGGGAGGTCTCGAACGGCGGCAAGACCATCACGTTTCATATCCGAAAGGGCGTGAAGTGGCACGATGGCGTGGAGTTCACCGCTGAAGACTGCCTGTTTTCGTATAAGAAATTCGTTGATCCGAATGTTGCCACGCCCTACAGCAGTTCTTATATGGATGTCTCCAAGGCCGAGGTTGTGGGCAAGTATATTTTCCGGGTGACATACAAGGAGCCCTTCTCGCCTGCCCTCGAGAGCTGGAGCATGGGTATGCTGCCGAAACATCTTCTGGAAGGTAAGGACATCAACACCGACTCCTTTAACCGAAATCCCATTGGCACAGGCCCGTACAAGTTCAAGGAATGGATCGCAGGACAGAAGATCGTGCTCGATGCGAACAACGAATACTTCGAGGGCAGGCCGAATATCGACCAGTTCATCTACCGCATCATACCCGACAGCTCCACCATGTTCCAGGAACTGCTCTCCGGAGGCGTCGACATGATGGGGCTGAATCCGCTCCAGTACCTCAGAAAGAGCGAGACAAGGCGGATCAGAGAGAACTACCGCAAGTTCCGCTATCCCGCGAATGCCTATACCTACATGGGTTACAACCTGACCAATCTTCTTTTTCAGGACGTAAAAGTGCGGCAGGCTCTTTCCTATGCGATCGACCGCCGAAGCATCATCGATGGCCTTCTCCTCGGCCTCGGGGAACCATGCACCGGTCCATTCTCGTACGTCTCATGGGCATACAATCCGCATGCAAAGAGCTACGACTATAATCCGCAATTGGCTAGCCGAATGCTGGCCGAGGCCGGCTGGAAAGACAGGACCAAGGACGGTATCCTGGCGAAGGACGGAAGGCCATTCCGTTTCACCATCCTGACGAACCAGGGAAACACGGAACGGATCCGCACTGCAGAGATCATCCAGCAGAATCTGAAGGCCGTCGGCATCGATGTGAGTATCAGGGTGATGGAGTGGCAGGCGTTCCTGGAGCAGATAGACAAACGCTCATTCGAGGCCATCATTCTTGGTTGGAGCATGAGCCGGGATCCGGACCTATACGATATCTGGCACTCGAGCAAGACGAAAAAGGGAGAATACAACTTCATCGGGTACAAGAACGCCGAGGTCGACCGGTTGCTCGTTGAAGGGCGCCGGACCTTTGTTGTTGAAAAAAGGAAGAGGATATATTACCGTATCCACGAGATTCTCGCCGAAGAGCAGCCCTACGCATTCCTCTATGTCCCGGACGCAACGCCAATCGTTCATAAACGGTTCAAGGGCATTGAGCCAGCTCCGCTCGGCATATTCTACAACTTCATCAAGTGGTACGTACCGAAAGACAGGATGGAATGGTAGTCAATCTCGTTCGGAGTATCAGGTTCGCTGACTGTCCCGCGATGTTTTCTTTTCACCCTGATTTGAGACGGGTTCTGAAATTTTTGCACTGATTAACTTATGTCGATCATTAACGTACAGAACCTTGCAAAACAGTTTAAGAGCGTTCGCGCCGTAGATGGAATATCATTCTCCGTGAGCGAAGGTGAGGTTTTTGGCTTTCTCGGCCCAAACGGCGCGGGTAAGACCACGACAATCAACATCCTCTGCACACTCCTCTCGGCCACCAGCGGAAAAGCCGAAATAGCTGGATACGATTGTGCAAAGGACCCCGACGAAGTCCGCACGGCCATCGGGCTCATTTTCCAGGACACAACTCTCGACACTGGCCTGACGGCCTACGAGAACCTTAAATTTCACGCCTATCTCTACAACCTCGACCGCAAGCTTACCGAGCGTAGGATCGATGATATGCTCGCCGTTGTTGAGCTCCAGAACCGCAAGCATGACCTTATCAAAAACTTCTCCGGGGGTATGAAGCGCCGCCTCGAAATCGCCCGTGGCCTGCTCCACTACCCACGGGTGCTTTTTTTGGACGAGCCTACGCTTGGCCTCGACCCGCAGACGCGGAACACAATCTGGGATTTCATCAATACGCTCAGGAAAAAAGAGAAGATCACGGTTTTCATGACGACCCATTACATGGAAGAGGCGGAGAATTGTGATCGCATCGCCATTATGGATCACGGGAAAATTATTGCGCTGGACACACCTGCGCTGCTTAAGGAGATGGTACACGGTGATATCATCCATCTTGTGACTGCCGATAATCAGAAGGCATCGCGGGAGATCCAAAAGACCTTTGGCATTACGGCACAGACGGAGAACGGAGGCTTGTCACTCGAAGCTGAAAGGGGCGATGAATTCATTCCGAAACTGATACACTCGCTCAGCGTCGAAACCCTGTCCGTGGGTCTTAAAAAACCGACGCTGAATGATGTTTTTCTTCGCCTCACCGGCAGAACCATCAGGGATGAAATGCTCCAGAACGACCGGGAGATAACGCGCGAGTTCGTTCGGAGCCACAGAAGGGCGCAGCGATGATCCAATTCCGGCCAATATACGTCATCTGTCTGCGGGAATTCAAAAAATTCTTCCGCGAGAAAAGCCGTCTCCTTGGCACGCTTGCGCGGCCCGTGCTCTGGCTCTTCGTGGTCGGGAACGGAATGAGTGCCCTCATCCGTCCTCAGGTGGGCTTCTCTTATCTACAGTTCATATTTCCCGGCATGATCGGCATGACAATCCTTTTTGCGTCGATCTTCTCGTCCATCTCGATCGTCTGGGACCGGGAATTCGGTTTCATGAAGGAGATGCTTGTTGCGCCTATCTCTCGATTGTCCATCGTCATCGGGAAGGCCCTCTCGGGAACGGCCATCTCCGTAGCCCAAGCGGTCATCATCCTGGTTCTTATACCCTTCCTCGGCATCAGCCTCACGTCTACGCAGTTCGCCGAGGTAGTAGCCGTATCCGTACTTGTCTCCTTCTGCATCACGTCCATCGGCATTCTCATCGCTGCACGGCTGACATCTTTCGACGGCTTTAACATCATCATGAATTTCCTCGTGATGCCTATGTTCTTCCTCTCCGGCGCCATGTATCCTGTATCGTCCATGCCGCACGCCCTTCGTCAGCTCACGCATATCAACCCCCTCACCTACGGCATAGATGCATTTAAGCATGTCCTCCTGAGGAACTCAATCCCTCCTCTTGGCCCGGAATTCTCGCTGTCTATCGACCTTTTCATCGTAGCGGCTGTTTCCTCCCTTATGCTCACCCTTGCTGCCCTCTCGTTCAGAAGAAAGGATTAGCGGTCCCTTACGCAGGAGATAAGACAGAATTTCCTTGAGTTTTCCACAATAAAATACTATTATGGGGCCTTGCAGAACCGGAACACCGACATATTATTGTGATTGAGGAGACCTATTAGATGTCCAGAGCAGACAGGTTCATAAAGGCATGCAGGCGGGAATCCGTGGACTGCACACCAGTATGGATGATGCGCCAGGCGGGCAGATACCTGCCGGAATACCGCGATATCCGGTCGAAGCATACCTTTCTCGAAATGTGCAAGACGCCAGAGCTCGCCGCAGAGGTGACAATCCAGCCCGTGCGGCGTTACGAGATCGACGCGGCTATCATCTTCGCCGACATTCTGCTGCCCCTCGAACCCATGGGCATCGGTCTTGAGTTCGCCAAGGGCGAGGGTCCGGTGATCCACAACCCGGTGCGCACCATGGCCGATGTGCAGAAGCTCAAGCCCATCGATGCCGCTACCCAGATCGAATATCTCATGAAGGCCATCAAGATCGTTCTCAAGGAGCTCCATGGCAAAGTGCCTCTCATCGGCTTCTCCGGCGCGCCCTTCACCCTTGCAAGTTACATCATTGAAGGCGGCGGGTCGCGGAATTACGAACATGCGAAGGCAATGATGTTCTCAGAACCGGAGGCTTGGCACAAGCTCATGGAACATCTCACCGGTGTCATTATTAATTACCTGAATGCGCAAATCGATGCCGGCGCTCAGGTGGTCCAGCTCTTCGATAGTTGGGTCGGAGCCCTCGGACCGAGCGACTACCGTGAGTTCGTGCTGCCGCACCAGAAAAATGTAATCGCCGGTGTCAGCAAGGCCGTCCCACTCATCCACTTCGCCCATGGTGCAACTCACCTCCTTGAGATGGTGTCCGAGGCCGGCGGTGACGTTATAGGCCTTGACTGGCGGTGCGATCTCGACGTTGCCTGGAGGAGAGTTGGATTTGACAAGGCTGTTCAGGGCAATCTGGACCCTGTTTCGCTCTTCGGCTCCGCCGAGTTCATCCGGAAGCGAACAAAGGAGATCATAGACCGGGCAGGAGGCAGGAATGGCCACATCATGAACCTGGGTCACGGCATCCTGCAGCAGACGCCGTTGGATCACGCTGCAGAGTTCATCAATGCGACGCATGAATTGAGTAAAAGATAGAGACCGTTCCGGAGCAGATTTCCTCGGCTTCAGGCACTTTTTAAAGTCCTGACCGGATTTCTGCATTCATCTGTGTTCCGCTGTTTTCATGTCTCATACCGCGATCATACTCATAGCCCTGGGTGGGCCTCGGTCCCTTGATGATGTGGGTCCTTTCATGACCGCTTTCATGGGCAGGCCGGCGCCTCCGCCCGTTGTGCAGGCCGTCGTCGAACGTTATAAGCTTATCGGCGGCAAGTCACCGCTGCCGGAGCTCGTAAAGGCACAGGCCGACGCCTTGTCACAATTGCTCGGCAGTAGTTATCGGGCCTATGAGGGGTTTCGGTATTCGAAACCCACAGTTGCTGAATCGTTTGAACGGGCTGTCAACGATGGGGCACGGCGCGTGATAGCCCTTTCAATGTCGCCTTTCGCTACCGAGGTCACAACCGGGGCATACAGAAGCGCCTGTGAGGGGTTAGGAAGCGGACAGACCTGTCCGCTCTTCATCGCAAGCTGGCACGATAACCCGCTTTTCATCAAAGCATGGCAGGACAGGCTGTCTGAGGGCCTTGAGCGTTTTCGCCCGGAGCAGCAAAAGAACATCGTTGTCATATTTACCAGCCACAGCATCCCTGTGCGGTACATTGCCGCGGGCGATCCTTACAAACGACAGGTTGAAGAGGCCGTCAAGCTCGTCGTCAATGGTCTCAAAATTGCGCTCTGGCGCGTAGCATGGCAGAGCAAAGGAGCGCGGGCGACCGAGCCTTGGATCGAGCCCGAAGTGGAGCCCACGCTGGACAGGATTGCACAGGAAGGGTACAAGAACGTACTCGAGGTCCCTATAGGCTTCACGTGCGACCATATGGAGACTCTCTATGATATCGATATTGTGCACCGGGCGCACGCAGAAAAGCTAGGCATGAAGTTCGAGCGTGCGGAGTCCCTGAACACCTCGCCGCTCTTTATTAAGGCGTTGGCTGACATTGTAAAAAAGACAGGTTAAGACGTCATCGGGAAATGGAGTATACAGAGCGGGAGCCATAGACAATTTGGCAAACGCAACGTGATTCCATTCATTGAGTGACGAGTTGTCATTTAATCGTTTATTGTCTATCTGCACTAATCTGCAGAATTCTGCGTCCAAAAAGGATCAATATATGTCAAAAGTTATCATTGTAGGCGGTGGCATTGCCGGCCTGGCCGCCGCCGTGCATCTGAAATCAGGGGCAAAGGCTCACGGGAAGACTATTGATGTTCTGCTCCTCGAAAAAGACGCGCGCGCCGGCGGAAAGATCGTCACCGATAAAGTCGGCACCCTCACGGTCGAAGGCGGTCCGGATAGCTTCCTTCCTGAAAAGATCTGGACCGTGAACCTTGCCCGTCATCTCGGTCTCGAATCCGAGATGCTGTCCACGAACGACCAGTTTAAGGGCACTTACCTCTATTCAAGGAACCAGCTGCACGCATTGCCCGATGGCGTGATGCTCATGGTGCCGACAATGTTCTGGCCCATGGCGAAGTCCAGGCTTCTCTCTTGGCCGGCTAAGCTCCGGATGGGAATGGAAATTTTCGTTCCCAAGCGGACGTCCCCGGGAGACGAAAGCCTCGCCGACTTCGTGACGCGCAGGTTGGGACGTGAATGCCTCGAAAAGATAGCTGAACCGCTCGTTGCCGGCATCCACACATCGAACCCGGACAATATGAGCGTACTGGCCACGTTCCCGCGCTTCGTCCAGATGGAAAAGAAGAGCGGCAGCCTCATCCTCGGCATGCTCTCAGCCATGAAAAACCGGCCTCAGACCGGACCACCACCAAAGCCTGGTGCTCCGAAGATGACCTTCTTCATGAGCTTCAAGAACGGCATGCAGACTCTCTCGGACAGGTGCGTCGATTATATCGGAAAGGAATCGATCAGGCTCGGTGCAGGGGTCAAGGCCATCGAACCGCGCGGCAAAGGATATGCAGTGATTCTTGAAAACGGCGAGACCATTGAAGCCGATCACGTCATGCTGGGGACGGCGTCTTACGATTCTGCCGACATGATCAAGGGTTTTGATGCGACCCTCGCTTCGCAACTCAACAAGATCGAGTGGTCGACCTCCGCTACGGTGTCAATCGCTTTCCGCAGGGAAGATGTGAAGGTTGCCCTGAAAGGGTTCGGATTCATCGTTCCGCGCGTTGAAGGCAGGAGGATCAATGCGGCGACCTACAGTTCAGTCAAGTGGTCCTTCCGGGCGCCCGATGATCAAATTCTCATTCGCGGCTTCGTCGGAGGGGGGCATCACGAGGATCTGGTGAACGAGCTCGATGATGCCGGATTGGTAAGGACCGTTCTGGAAGAGCTGGATACGATCGTCGGCATCAAGGCAGCTGCCCAGTTTGCAAAGGTTTATCGCTGGATCAAGGGCATGCCGAAATATACCGTAGGACACTTAGACCGGATATCCCTTCTCGACCGGTCTCTCGCCACGCATCCTGGCCTGCACCTTATAGGCTGCTCATACAAAGGCATCGGCATCGGCGACTGCGTGCACGAAGCTCAGATAGCAGCTGAAAGAATATTAAAGGAATAGCACTTGCCTGATTAAACTGGATTTAGACTGCATCTGGGGCACCGATTTTCATAATTATGATCCATAGTCCTCTCAGAAGACAGGCAAATCAAGTCACAGGACTTCGATCAGATAATCTTTCAAGGCTGCGATTAAGAGAATAAAAACAGGGGTTTGGATCTCCAAACCCCTGTTTTTATTCTTATTTATCCAGCGATATATTATCTGGAGAGTTACGCAGTCACTCTTAGAATCGTATATTCTCCTGCTCGAGTTCTTGTTCCCAACACGCTTGAGAACTTCTCCACGGCTTCACGCCTTCTGTCTTAAATAGATACAGGCAGTACTCCATGTTATCCGTGGGATCGAAGAGATTAAGCCCCATTGACTCTGCCCTCTCTCCATGCCAATATGTGTTTATCTGGCATCTCCCGATGTCTATTCCCACCTTGGCCAACGTCCCGACAACGTGCTTGTTGCTCGACTCGCAATCAATTATCGCCTTCAGAATTTTCTGTTTATCTATTTCCTTGCTAATTTCGTGTCTTACATGCATTCTCTCATGCTCAAGAATTGCAACCGCTTGGCTGTGAACCATATGGGTCCCGATAATCGTTATCAGCACGATCAAAACCACCATGAAATATAATTTTGACTTTAACATGGCTCAGCTCCCTTCAGGCGAGAATATTTTTAATCTGACGATACAAATTTATATTTCATCAATAGTTTCATCGTTTTGGTTTTTTGAGCGACATATTGCTTAAGCCGTTATTCCCTCTCCAATCGATTCATTGCACCCCATGCGCATGGAGACAGCATGAAAATGACAATGGCTTTATCGTGCGACAGGAATAGGCCTATGGCCGCATTATTAATATAAAGAAAACAATAATTTAGACTAATGAAAATGGAGAAATGCGACTACAATCTATAAATACGGAAAGCTGGGATAAATGAAATTTAAGGGATAAGCGTGAGCAGCTATTACATACTTCACTATTACATACTTTAGTAATATAAAATTAGCACACAATAAGCACTAAGTAAAGGGGTATTTCAGGGTATTCTTCGGGTACATAATATTTATAATACTTTATTATTATAATAATTGCAAGGCTTAATTAAAATAAGTGATCATTGGAACACCACCGATCATCTAAAGGGAGCGCTTTTTTTGGAAAAAACGCTGGCATTATTTAATTTCTTGCATCCCAAAGTCTTATCCCACGATACGGCCTAAGCTCGCAATACAGGAACAAAAAACATTCAATATCTCAAGCAGTTATGATTCTCGCACATTTCTACGATTTAACTTTTCCATCGATTTCCCCTCGACAAAATTACATAAATATTCTAAACTGTTCTTATTATGAATCATTTCATGGGAGTAAAAATCTATTACGAAGACACGGACTGCGGTGGCGTAGTGTATTACGCAAACTATCTTCGGTACATGGAGAGGGCGAGAACGGAATACCTGTCAAGCCGAGGCTACTCGGTCAAGGAGCTCATGGAAAAAGGTACGATTTTCATGGTTCTTCGGGTCGAGATCGACTACAGGTCTCCGGCGCGGTACGGGGACACGCTCGAAATCGAGACTTGGGTTTCGGACATCTCCCGCGTTACCATGGTCTTTAACCACACCATGAAGGAAAAGACATCTGGCCGGCTCTTCGTTGAATGCAAGGCAAAGGTCGTCTGTGTCGACAAAGAGGGGAAACCCAAGCGCCTGCCCGAGGAGTACGTGGAAAAATTAAAGTGACGACGGTTACCTGTGACAGCATCTCTCTGCGAGGCGCCGGAGTCGTTACCATCGTTCAAAGGAAGAAAGGACACCGGTTCAACCTCGACAGTATCCTCCTTGCGGACTTCTGCCGCATAAAACCCCATGACAGAATACTTGAACCAGGGACGGGAACCGGGATAATCTCCCTGCTCCTCGCCAAAAAATACCCTCACGCAAGAATAACCGCCGTTGAAATGCAGACTGTCCTGGCGGATCTTTGCCGTCAAAATATTATCGATAACGGGCTCGATGATCGTGTCACCCTGCTTGAGCAGGATATCAGGACCCTGAAGGGGAAACTGAAGGCTTCAACATTCGATGCTGTCGTTGCTAATGCGCCCTATACCAGGAGCGGTGCGGGCAGACAGAGCCCCCGTCCGGAACGATTGCTGTCACGCCATGACGTGGTGGCGGATATTGATGCCTGGCTTGATCTTCGGATGTTTCTCAAGAATAAAGGAAGATATTTCCTCGTCTTTCCTGCCGCCAGGCTCTCCGATCTTATCACTTCGCTCCGCATGCACCGGCTGGAACCGAAACGCATGCGCCTCATACACCCTTCCGGCGGAAAGCCTGCGTCACTGGTTTTGATCGAAGCCGTAAAGACCGCAGGCATCGGGCTCGAGGTAATGCCTCCACTCGTTGTCCATGATGCAGACAGCAGATATACCGAAGAGATGCGTCAAATCTACGGCCAGTAAATCCCCATGTAACTGTGATATAATTCTAAACATCGCTCCTCATATCTCATTGAAACCCTTCAAGTCATATAAATAACGGATGCTGCTCAGCGCAGATTCCCAGCGCAACATAAAAGGAGGATTCCCCATGGCGGAACAGCCATTCACGTACATCATCATCGGTGGAGGACTGGCGGGGGCGTCTGCCATCGAGGGTATTAGAGAGCTTGACAACAAGGGTTCGATTCTTCTGATTGCCGGCGAAAAGCACCTGCCCTACGACCGCCCTCATCTCACGAAGAAACTGTGGACCGGCAAGAAAAAAGTTGAAGAGATATTCCTGCACGATGACAAGTTCTACGACCTGAACGGCGTAACTTTGAAGATCGGGACAAGAGTAACCTCGCTTGATGCCCAAAAAAAGATTGTGATGGACGATGGAGGCAATACGTATGGCTTCAAAAAACTGCTTCTGGCCACGGGAGGCGTCCCGAGAACCCTCCCCATCCCCGGAGGAAATCTGGAAGGGATTTACTATTATCGCTACCTCGACGACTACTTACGCATGCGGAAAGAGGTTTCAGCGAGAAAGTCCGCCTTAGTCATCGGTGGAGGGTTCATCGGGTCCGAGATGGCTGCTGCGCTCAACATGAACAACGTTGACGTAACGATGATCTTTCCTGAACCCTACCTCGTGAACAGGGTATTCCCCGAATACCTGGGGCGGGCGATTCAGGACCAGTTCCGCTCACGCGGCATAAAAATCCTTACCAATGAGCAGCCATCAGTTTTTTCAAAAACTGATGGCAAGTTTATAACGTTCACACTTAGCGGCAAGACGATCGAGTCAGACATAGTGATCGCCGGTGTCGGCATGGCGCCCCATCTTGATCTCGCCCGAAATGCAGGACTACAGACTGCCAACGGGATCATTGTGGACGAGTACCTCCAAGCGTCACATGCCGATATCTACGCAGCCGGCGACAATGCATTCTTTCCCTACCAGGCGCTCGGAAAACAGATGCGCATTGAACACTGGGACAATGCCTTGAACCAGGGCAAGGCAGCGGGCAGGAACATGACCGGTGCACGGGAGCCATTCACCTATATGCCATACTTCTTTTCCGATCTGTTCGAGTTCGGATACGAGGCAGTAGGCGAAGTCGATGCGCAGCTCCAGACCATTGCTGACTGGCAGAAAGAGAACGACACCGGAGTGATCTACTATCTCAAAGACGGCAAGGTCAGGGGCGCGATGATGTGTAATGTATGGGAAAAGGTCGAGGCTGCGCGTGCGCTTATCCGGAAGGGCGAGACAATGACGGCGGAGAGCCTGCGCGGCGCAATTCGCTGACACGCAACAGGATTTGACAAAACCAAGGACATAGAGAGAAACCAAAAGCACCAAGCGAAACACTCTGCGTTCTCGTGACGCTGTGGCCAGAACAGGTACGATCATCAGGAAGTGAGGTTCCCATGAAACTCGCTGAGCAGGACTGTAAACCCGTGCAGGCGGGCGTTGCCCCTTTGTCACGGAAAGACACGGAGGAACTTTCGCGGGAGATCACCCAGTGGTCGTTGTCGGAAAAATCTATTCAGCGGGAATATCGTTTCAAGGATTTTCGGCAGGCCATGAATTTCGTGAACAATGTTGCATCGATAGCGAACGAGCAGGACCATCATCCGGATATTTTCATCTCCTACAATAAAGTTCGACTCCTCCTGTCAACGCACAAGATCGAAGGGTTGTCGCTGAATGATTTTATTATGGCGGCGAAGATTGACCTGCTGATGGTTTGACGGACATGTGAGAATGTGCTCATGACGAAGCATACCAATGCACAGGGCGTGGGACAATATGCTTTGCAGGGCAGGGTTGCCCTGGTCACCGGAGCAAGCAGGCGCATGGGCCATGCAATTGCGATAGCGCTTGCCGAAGAGGGCGTGCACATCGTGGCTCACGATCGTCGGGGGTTGGAGCCTGAGACAATACAGGTCTGCGATGAAGTGATTGAATGCGGAATGAAGGCATGGAGGGTCATCGCTGATCTGGAGAAGCCGGAAGAATACGAAACACTGATCGCCCGAGCGCTGAAGACAGCGGGATCACTCGACATTGTGATAAACAACGCGTCCATTTTTTCTCCAAGCAGGCTCATGGATGTAGATTTCGAAAATCTGACGCGGCATGTGCAGGTGAACGCATGGGCGCCCTTCTTTATTAGCCGCGAGTTTGCAGCGATTGTCGGGCGCGGCAAGATTGTTAATCTCCTTGATACCAAAATACGCGGGTACGATCAGGCGCATGTGGCCTATATCCTGAGCAAACATATGCTCTCTGTTCTCACGAGAATGTGCGCGCTCGAGTTCGCTCCCGACATCACTGTGAACGCCGTGGCGCCAGGCCTGATCCTTCCGCCGCCTGGGAAGGACGAGAGCTACCTGGAGCAGCTGTCACATGCTGTGCCGCTCAGGCGTCACGGTGGTCCCAAGGATATTGCGGATGCGGTCCTATATCTGCTCAAGAGCGATTTTGTGACCGGCCAGGTCATCTTTGTGGATGGAGGCCGACACCTTCTGGAGGACGGCAATGGACCGCATCTTGATCAATGATCTTCGTGTGCGCTGCATCATCGGCGTGAATGACGAAGAGAGGCGCGACAAGCAGGACGTGGTGATCAACGTGGAGATTTCAACAGACCTCAGCAAGGCAGGAAAGAGCGATCGGTTCCAAGACGCCGTGGATTACAGCAAGATCAAGAAACGGATCATGGCGGTGGCAGAGAACTCACGATTTTATCTGGTGGAGGCGCTGGCTGAGGCGGTAGCCGGCATATGCCTTGAACATACGGCCGTAAGCGAGGTGCTGGTCCGGGTCGAGAAGCCTTCGGCGCTTCGCTTTGCCAAGAGCGTTGGGGTCGAGATCACACGAAGACAGCAGGGCTGATCATGGCGCGGGCGTTCGTAAGCGTGGGGTCGAACGTCGACCCTGAGGACAATATAAAAAAGGCGGTGCGCCTGCTCGGCGCACAGACGCGCATTCTGGCGATATCCACGGTCTATTTCACTGAACCCATTGATCGTTCCGGACAGCCATCATACTACAATTGCGTTCTGGAAATCGAGACGGGAACACCTCCCCTTGACCTCAAGCTGGCCATACTCCGGCCCATCGAGGACTCGTTAGGCCGATTGCGCAGTTCCGATAAATTCGCCCCGAGAACGATCGACCTGGATCTCATTCTTTACGACGACATCGCGCTGGCTGGAGAAGAGCTCACCCTTCCCGATCCGGACATTCTCCAGCGGCCCTTTCTCGCCATCGCGCTCTACGAGCTTGCGCCGGATCTGGTTTTATCGGGTTCAACGACACCCATTGTGGACATTGTTGCCACATTGCTGCGAAAAACGATGAAACCGCTTGAGTCTTATACCGAGGTTTTGAGAGGAGAGATCCGTCATGGCTCTTAACACTGAAAACATCCAGAAGCTCGTTCGTGAACTACTGATCGAAATCGGCGAAGATCCGAAACGCGAGGGTCTCATCAACACGCCGAAACGTATCGCATCGGCGCTCACTTTCCTCACTTCGGGATATCGCGCCGACATTCAGAAGCTGATCAATGAGGCCTGCTTCGCCCAGGAGACCACAAGCATGGTCATTGTGCGGGACATTGAGGTCTACAGCCTCTGCGAGCACCATATGCTCCCCTTTTTCGGCCGCTGTCACATCGGCTATATCCCACGAGGCAAGGTCTTTGGCATCAGCAAGCTGGCAAGGCTGGTGGATATGTACGCGCGGCGGCTCCAGATACAGGAACGCTTAACGGAGCAGATCGCATACGCAGTCAAGGACTCGATCAATGCCGACGGCGTCGGCGTCATGATCGAGGCGCGGCACCTCTGCATGATGATGCGAGGTGTTGAGAAGCAGAATTCCATGTTCGTGACATCGTCGGTGCTCGGCGTGTTCCGGGATAACCCGGCGACACGGCAAGAGTTCATGTCTCTCATTACCCAGCCGCGGCCCGGTTTGTAGCGATCGTCCGCACGACAACACGCTCTTAAGGACAGCTGCAACAATAATGTTACCACGAAGTTCTGCAGGAACCGGTGCTGAGCAACCATGTGGAACCGGCTCGTCGTTTAGTAGGACCGCAGAGAAGACAGGGGATCATGTGATGCATACAGCCGCAAGCGCCCCACGCAGCGATACCACGCATGTCATTTATACGATCGGCCACTCGACCCGCTCGAGAGAGGAGTTTCTCGCGATTTTGAAAGTTCACGCTATCAAGCTCATCGCGGACGTGCGAGCCATTCCCAAATCCCGGCGAAATCCCCAATTCGACGGTAATGCGATAGCAATGAGCCTATCTGAAAATGGTATCGATTATGAACACATTCAAAAGCTCGGGGGACTGCGCCGTCCCAAGGGAAGTTCATCGAACACGGGATGGGAGAACGATTCCTTTCGGGGCTTTGCCGACTATATGCAGACCGCGGATTTCAAGGAAGGTCTGGAAGCGCTTATCGCTGTCGCACGGAAGAAAAAGACGACGATCATGTGCGCCGAAGCTGTTCCCTGGCGATGCCATCGGTCACTGATAGGCGATGCGCTGCTGGTCCGCGGGATCACCGTCATCGACATCATGAGCTCGAGTTCCACCAGGGATCATACGCTCACACCTTGGGCAAAGGTCATTGGCACGGACATCACTTACCCGTAGAATCAGCGTAAATTCCAATAGCGGCCTCATTTTCCCTCACCCTCTTCTCCTTAAAAAATCCTTCTCCATGACCCGCCGTACGGCTTCCCTGAGCTCGGGATCGTGTAGATCCCGAAGAGCGTATTCTATCTTCTCGCGCTCGTCACGGGTGAGTTCTACACGAATAGGAATGTCCTCTGGCGCCTGCCCCGGTCGTGGCGCCACATCACCGAGCTTCAGCACGATGTCCCGGATTGCATTGTGCCCCAGGCGCCTGTTCACTTTTTCAATAAGCTCCGGCTTTAGGAGAGAGAGCTGCTGCATCCATGCCGGGCTGTCAACGACGAGGGTCATCTTTTGACCGCGCAGGGAACCTGGCTGCGCGTGCCGTGCAATGACCTTGCCCACCGCCTTCTCCCACTGACCGAGGACGCGGTATTCCTTGAGGCGGCTCTCAAGCCCCCGGGCCTTCAGCATTTTCACAAGAGTAACGGAGAGTCTATTTATTTTCCCATCCATGGTGGTTAATCATAGCATACCAAGAGTTCTTTTGACAACAGGCAGCAACACGGTTATAATAATTAAATTCCCTTTATTAACCGTTGGCGGACAAGGGCGGAGGAGTATATATGCCAGAATTGCGTAAAGATCCCATTACCGGTCGTTGGGTCATCATCTCGTCTGAGCGGGGAAAGCGGCCTGCGGACTTCCATGACGAGCGCAGCAAGAAACGTGGCGGCTTTTGCCCCTTCTGCGGAGGAAACGAGCGCACAACACCAAGTGAGACGCTTGCCTATCGGGACAACGGCCAGCCAAATGGACCTGGCTGGCGGCTCCGGGCCGTGCCGAACAAGTTTCCGGCGCTCCAGATAGAAGGCAATCTGAACAAGCAGGGCGAGGGGATATTCGACAAGATGAACGGCATCGGTGCCCACGAAGTCATCATCGAAAGCCCTGACCACAACGCCACTCTTTCGTCCCTTCCTCAGAAGGCGATGGAGGAGGTGCTCTGGGCCTACCGGGACCGGATGGAAGACCTGAAAAAAGACACTCGCTTCCAGTATACCCTCATCTTCAAGAACGAAGGCCTTTCAGCCGGCGCAACGCTCGAGCACACGCATTCGCAGCTCATCGCCCTCCCGATCGTGCCGATCCAGGTGCAGGAGGAGATCGACGGATGCAAGCGTCACTACGAAATCAAGGAGCGCTGCATATTCTGCGACATAATCCGGCAGGAGATCCATTCCGGGACTCGCGTGGTTCTCGAAACCCCTCTCTTTATCGCACTCGCCCCGTACGCTCCCCGCTTCCCGTTCGAGACGTGGATACTCCCCAAAAAACACGTCTCCTGTTACGCTTGCTCGTCGAGGGAGGACTACCGGGACCTCGCCGGCCTCATGCAGAGCATCCTCAGGAGGATTGATAAGGCGCTTTCGAACCCTCCTTACAACTACGTGATACACACCTCTGCATTCAAGGATGAACAGAACGACTACTACCATTGGCACATTGAGTTCATGCCCAAGCTGACGAATGTGGCGGGTTTCGAATGGGGGTCAGGGTTCTACATCAACCCAACACCGCCGGAGGAAGCGGCGAAGTTCCTTCGGGAAATAATTGTATGAGGATCCTATTCGCTGCATCTGAGGCGGCTCCCTTTGCGAAAACCGGAGGATTGGCAGACGTCGCCGGGAGCCTCCCCCCCGCCCTCGCAGCCCTCGGGCACGATGTGCGCGTAGTCCTACCGCGCTACCAGTGCGTGGACCCGGAGAAGTTCAATCTGAAACATATTACAACGCTCTATGTGCCTTTCGCGTCATGGAAAGAGCGGTGCGACATCTTTGAAGGGATGATGGGAAAGCGGGTCACGGTCTATTTCATCGGCAAGGACATCTATTTCAACAGACCAGAGCTCTATCGCACAGCCTATGCCGACTATCAGGACAATGCGGAGCGTTTCACGTTCTTTTCGCGGTCTGTCGTTGAGCTTTGCCAGGCGTTGGATTTGAGCCCAGAAATCGTGCACTGCAACGACTGGCAGACTGGCCTCGTGCCATTTTACCTCAGGATGTTACGCGGTGAGAGTGCGCCTCTTTCACGCACCAAGAGCGTTTTCACGGTTCATAACCTCGGGTATCAGGGTGTTTTCTGGCACTGGGACATGCGTTTTATCGGGCTTGGATGGGATGCGTTCACGCCGGATGGGCTTGAGTACTGGGGTAAGATAAATTTTCTCAAGGCCGGCCTGGTGTATTCCGACATAATCACCACAGTAAGCAAGACATACAGCCGCGAGATACAGACGCCTGAATATGGACGTGGACTTGAGGGCGTGCTCGCTAAACGGTCTGCGGATCTCTACGGCATCGTGAACGGCATCGATTATACGGATTGGGATCCCTCACGGGACGCATCCATTGCGCAAAAATTCAGTGCGGCCAGATTAGCAGGTAAAGCGGTCTGTAGACAGGACATCATGAGACGCATGGGCCTTGCACCGTCCGATGCCCCTCTCATCGGCATGGTCACGCGCCTTACAGAGCAGAAAGGGCTGGACATCCTGGCCGAGGCCATTCCGGAGATCATGACCATGGGCATGCGGATGATTATCCTCGGTACGGGCGAAGAGAAGTACCACCTCATTCTGACCGATGCAGCGAAGCGCTACCCGGATCAGATGCACATACTGCTCCGGTACGACGATGCGCTCGCAAAGAGCATTTATGCAGGTTGTGATATGTTCCTCATGCCGTCCCGCTATGAACCGTGCGGGCTGGGACAAATGATCGCACTTCGCTTCGGAACAGTCCCGGTAGTCCGAAAGACTGGTGGTCTCACGGACACGGTCACGGACTATAACAGGAATACGGGACGTGGCACGGGATTTGTCTTCGATGACTATTCGGCAGCAGCGCTCGTTGAATGTCTGCGCCGGGCGGGTGACGTTTTTCGCGATAGCGGGAAATGGAAACGCCTGATGCAGGCCAGCATGAAGCAGGATTTCTCCTGGGAAAGCTCGGCCAAAGAATACGTGAAGGTGTACCGGAAGGCACTGAGAAAAAATTAAGGGATTTGAACGCTGATTTGCACTGAAAAGCCCGATGAATGCTTCGCCAAGAAAATCTTCCGAACACAGACACCCGCGTATAGAAAATCATGAGCCGTGGGCCGTATCCAACATTTCAGCGTTCTTCTGCGAGCCGCGGGCGTCAGATCGTGATTTTTTGTGCCATTCTGCGCTGCTGGTAGCTGCGCCTTTTGGTTCATCCGGGTTGATATAACATAATGGAAACAACGGAAAAAACAGCGCTGAGCATTCTGAGCGAGATCAGCCGGATATCGAATTCATACACTGATCTTTCGGAGAAGCTCCGCCGGATCGTTGAGGTCGTGGCGCGGGGCATGGGGAAGGAAGGCACGTCCGTATTTCTCATCGACAACTCAGGAAAGAACGTGACGCTCAGCGCAGCAATCGGTCTAAACCAGGAATCCATCGGCAAGCTGAGTTTTCCGCTCGGCACGGGGATTGCCGGGTGGGTCGCCGAGCAAAAGGTGCCGCTCGCGCTCGAAGATCCCTATTCAGACCCGCGTTTCCAGTACCTTCCGGAATCAGGTATCGGGCACTTCAAATCGTTGGTCGCTGCGCCGATCATGGACCAGGATATGTGCCTTGGCGTCATCTTCGTGCTCTCGTCGTCGGTCTGGAGCGCAACGTCGGCCGACATCACGCTCCTGACCACCACGGCAAACCAGCTCAGCGGCGTCATAAAAAGCGCTCGACTATTTCAGAGCCTTCAGGACCGGCTCGCTGAGCTCTCAACCATATACGAAATCGGCATGGCGCTTATCTCTACCCTCGACCTCGAGCAGCTGCTCTCGCTCATCGCCAGGAACAGCGCACATTCTCTTCGGGCACAAGGTTGCACCATCCGG
>Ga0187779_10000886_pt1 | contig 19396 bp, 18 predicted proteins | sample 1015_Q2_SP10_10__FD_132435 | JGI IMG/M metagenome (GOLD analysis project Ga0187779, IMG submission 132435) | Tropical peat soil microbial communities from peatlands in Department of Meta, Colombia - 1015_Q2_SP10_10_MG | ecosystem: Environmental > Terrestrial > Soil > Wetlands > Peat | place... | reverse complement strand
CTCATGCGCATCCCGCTTTGGATCGTCGAGCTGCCCAGGTGCAGATAGCGGATGCCATCCTCCTCGCTGATCTGTACGCTTCCATCCGTGCCCACGCCACGGCGCCCGCGCCAGCCCTTGAACAGTCTCAACTCGCTCCTCGCTATCGGGTGAGTGCCGATTGTAAGATAACAACTTTTCCACGGACACTTCGCGATGCGCGTCTCCGCTTTTTTTCTGTCCACGCTGAAGGAGGCTCCGGCCGAGGCCGAGCTGGTGAGTCACAAGCTGATGCTGCGTGCCGGTCTCATCAAGAAGCTCGGCAGCGGCCTGTACACCTGGATGCCGCTCGGCCTGAGGATCCTCAAGAAGGTCGAGGCCATCGTGCGCGAGGAGATGAATCGCTCTGGAGCGATCGAGCTGCTCATGCCGGCGGTGCAGCCGGCGGAGCTATGGCAGGAGAGCGGGCGCTGGGAGCGGTTCGGCAAAGAAATGCTGAAGATCAAGGACCGGCACGAGCGCGACTACTGCTTCGGGCCGACCCACGAAGAGGTGATCACCGACATCGCGCGCAAAGAGGTCCGCAGCTATCGGCAGCTGCCGCTCAACCTGTACCAGATCCAGACCAAGTTCCGCGACGAGATTCGACCGCGTTTCGGCGTCATGCGCGCGCGCGAGTTCCTGATGAAGGATGCCTACTCCTTTCACCTGGACCGTCAGGATCTGCAGCGCGAGTACCGCAACATGCACGATACCTACATGCGGATATTCGAGCGGCTCGGACTGCGCTTCCGGGCCGTGGCGGCAGACACCGGAGCCATCGGAGGGACCGGCTCACACGAGTTCCACGTGCTAGCCGACTCGGGCGAAGATGCCATCGCGTTCTGCCCGGACTCCGACTACGCCGCCAACGTCGAGTTGGCCGAGGCCATGCCTCCTTCAACCCCGCGCGCAGCTCCCGCGCAAGAGTTGCGCAAGGTCGCCACTCCGGGCGCGCACACCATCGACGAGGTGAGCGCCTTGCTGAAAGTGGCGCCGCAGAAGATCGTCAAGACGCTGATGGTCGTGACCGGCGATCAGCGTGAATGCCTGCTGCTCCTGCGTGGCGATCACATGCTGAACGAAACAAAAGCGGGCAAGAAGTTCGCGTCGAACGGAGGATTCCGTTTCGCCTCCGAGAGCGAGATCCGAGCACGGCTTGGTGTCGGCCCGGGATCGATCGGGCCCCTCGGCGCGGACCTTCCGGTCATTGCCGACCGCGCGTTGCTTGCGGTTAGCGACTTCGTATGCGGCGCCAACGAGGACGGCTACCACTACACGGGTGTCAACTTCGGGCGCGATCTCACCGAACCCGCCGAATATGTGGACATCCGCAACGTGGTTGAGGGTGACCCCAGCCCGGACGGCAAAGGTGCGTTGGCCATCCGACGCGGCATCGAGGTCGGACACATCTTCCAGCTTGGGGCCAAGTATTCCGAAGCGATGAGCGCGACGGTGCTGGATGAGAACGGCCAGGCCAGACCGATGGAAATGGGCTGCTACGGCATCGGCGTATCGCGCATCGTGGCCGCGGCCATCGAACAGAACAACGATGCGCGCGGCATCCTCTGGCCCATGGCGCTCGCCCCGTTTCAAGTCGCCATTGCGCCCATTGGGTGGGGAAAGAACGCCGAGGTGCGCGCGCAGGCGCAGCGCCTGCACGATGAGTTGAGCGCCGCCGGCATCGAGGTGTTGCTGGACGATCGCGATGAGCGCCCGGGCGTCATGTTTGCGGACCTCGAGCTGATCGGCATTCCGCATCGCCTGAACGTGGGCGAACGCAGCCTCAAGCAAGGTCAGGTGGAGTATCAGGCGCGCGCGGAGGACAAGCCGCGACCGATCGAATTGGCGGCGGCGGTCGAGCAGATCAGGTCGCTGTGCGCTGGATGAACGCGCGCTGCGGCCTGGGGTGTCTGGTGCTCGCCGGCGCGATGAGCGCAGCGCACGGCGCAATCGCCGGAGAACAGGTCTACGAGCCCCTAAGTGCCGCTGTGCGCTCGTCCCTGCACGGCTCGGTCGCCGATCGCGCCAGCCCGAAGCTGGTGTTCACGACCCAGCGTGAAGCGCAGTCCTGGCTCTCGGCCATGTCGGCTCGGCTGGCAAAACGCATCCCCGACGCGCAGACGCGCGTCGAGTTTCTCACCACGGTGCAGTACGAGGCGAAGCGCGCAGGACTGGACCCGCAGATGGTGTTGGGCCTGATCGAGGTCGAGAGCCGGTTTCGAAAATACGCGGTGTCCCGGGCTGGCGCGCGCGGCTACATGCAGGTGATGCCGTTCTGGATCGACCTGATTGGGGACGCCGATCACGACTTGTTCAAGTTGCGCACCAACCTGCGTTACGGCTGCGTCATCCTGCGCCACTATCTCGACACCGAGAGAGGCGACATCTACCGCGCGCTGTCGCGGTACAACGGCAGCCTGGGCAGCGGCAACGCGTACGCGGTAAAGGTGGTGCGAAGCTGGCAGACCCGCTGGCTATTCCAGGCTGAGCGTCGCGTCCCAGCAAGCCAGAGTCGAACCTCGGGCGTCATTGACGGGGAGCGTGTCCAGCGAAAGTCGTGAGACGAATCGCAGGGGCGCTAGGCCGCCTGCCTGCGGCGCTCGTTCGACTTGAGGGTAAAGACGGTCTCCAGACTCATCGACAGCGCCTCATGCGCGCTGCGCGTGAGCTGTGCTACCAGCGACTCGAAGCTCGGCTCCGCTCCATCCGCGAGGTCGGAGCGGAATACCAGCTCACGGTAAACGTCGGCCAAACGTATCTCTGCGGCGTCGCGGGCCAGCACCCAGCCGTCGGCGCTGGTCGGGGCGACCCAACCGGCCGCGACCAGCCGGTCGAGGAGCTGCTCGCACTCTTCGAACGGCAGTCGGAGGCTGACGCGCAATTCCTCAGTGCGAGTTACCCGGCCAGCGCGGTGCGCCTGGTAGAGGTGGCGCAGCATGCGGGCGGCTTCGAGGAACTGCTCCCCGGGACGGCGACTCAGGCGCACGCCTCCGGTGCGCAGATAGGGCAGCGCCGCGGTGAACTCGGCACCGAGGACCAGCACCAGCCAGGAAAGATAAATCCAGATCAGAAAGATGGGGAAACTGGCGAACGCGCCGTACACCAGTTTGTACGTCGGGATGCTCGTGATATACGCGCCGAATGCCGCCTTCATGCCCTCGAGCGCCAGGCCCGCCACGGCCCCACCCGCGATCGCGTCGCGTGTCTGCACGCGGCGGCTCGGCACCATGCGGTAGAGGAACGCCATCGCCGACGAAGTGAGGACCAGAGGCACGACCCGCAGCAGGATCAGCTCAGCTTCTTCGGCGCCGTGCACGATGCCCATGGACAGCGTCAGCAGCCACGAAGTGACCGACAAGCTGGCTCCGATCAGCAGCGGGCCGACTGTGAGCACAGCCCAGTAGATGAGGAGGCGGTTGATCAAGGTGCGCGGCCGGTGCACGCGCCAGATCGTGTTGAACGCGCGGTCGATGGTCAGCATGGTCACCAGCGCGGACACTGCGAGGATCGCTATCCCCCAGGTGGTCAGCCGACCCGCGTTGTCCGCGAACTGCTGCATGTACACGCCGATGATGCGGCCAGCGGGCGCCGGCATGAGATTGGTTTCCACAAACTGTCGGATTGCTTTCGAGAAGCCCGCAAACAAGGGGAACGTGGAGAACACGGTCACCGCGACTGTGATAAGCGGCACCAAGGCGATCAGCGTAGTGAAGGTAAGGCTGCCGGCCACCTGCAGGCAACGGTCTTCCCGGATACGGTGGATCAACAGCAGCAGATACTCCCAGGTCCCGTGAATATGGCCTCGGAGCACCGCCACGCGCCGCCTCGTCGCCGCGAAGCGTCGGAAGAGCGCGGAGGCGCTCATCGCGGTGTCTCTATAATGACCACAGGCTGCTCAGCCAAGGGGAGCCTTGCGTTCCGATGCACGACATCCTGGTCCTTTATTACAGTCACACGGGGGCGGTGAAGGAGATGGCACACGCTGTGGCGCGGGGCGTCGACAGCGTCCCGGGTGCCCGGGCGCAGCTTCGCACCGTGCCCAAGGTTTCCACGGTCTGCGAAGCGGTCGAACCCGACATCCCGGATAGCGGCTCGCCGTACGTGGAACTGAAGGACCTCGAGGCGTGCGCCGGCCTGGCGTTGGGCAGTCCGACACGGTTCGGTAACATGGCGGCGCCGCTCAAGTATTTTCTGGACGGCACCGGCGGGTTATGGCTCAAGGGAACGCTCGCTGGGAAGCCGGCTGCGGTCTTCACATCTACCGCGACCCAGCACGGCGGGCAGGAAACCACGTTGCTCTCCATGCTCCTTCCCCTTCTCCACCACGGCATGGTCATCGTGGGTGTGCCGTATACCGCGCCTGAGCTCGTCAGCACACGCGGCGGCGGTACGCCGTACGGCGCCAGCCATGTCTCGGGCATGGAAGGCGAGCGGCCGATGGCGGAAGACGAGCGGCGCTTATGCTTCGCTCTCGGTAAACGTCTTGCCGAGGTGGCGCTGAGGCTCGCGCGATGAGTGCGGCCGCCGGCATCGACCGGGCCAGGCAGGCGCGTGAGCTGTTCCGGGCGGAGCACAGCGGAACATTGTCGTCTCACTCCGCAAAGCTGCCCGGCTATCCCTACGGCTCGGCGTTGCCGCACGTGACCGACCACCATGGTCGTCCCGTGGTGCTGATCAGCCATCTGGCGGAGCACACGCGCAATGTCGAGGCTGACGCCCGTGTGAGCTTTCTGGTTTCCGGTTCCGGGCCCGACCTGCAAGCAAGCCCGAGGGCTGCACTGGTCGGCGACGCCCGGCCGCTGGAAACGGAGCCCACGCTCCAGGCCCGGTACCTGCGCTTTTTCCCTGAGCATGCCCAGTACCTGGAGATCGGAGGCTTCCGCTTCTGGACCATCGAGCCGGTTCAGCTGCGCTTGATCGAGGGCTTCGGCAGCTTGCATTGGATTACAGGGCAAACCTTTCTCGCGGATCCAGGCGAAATGCCCGCAATCGAAACTTCGGTTCTGGAGCATATGAATCAGGATCACCGCTCCGCGCTGGTTGCTTATTGCCGGCAATTCCACAACCTGCAGGCGCAGCAGGTCGAGATGATCGGCATCGACTGCGATGGTTTCGACGTGCGCGCTGACGATCGTTTGGTGCGATTTCGCTTCGAGCAGCCGGTCACCACGGCCGCCCGGGCCCGCGCGGCACTCGCTGCTCTGGCTCGAGAAGCTGGAGGCTGATGCCAGCTGCACTGCTACAGGCGAGCGCAAGCGCAAGCTTGATCGCACTGGTCTTTCTCTGCCTGCTGTGGGAGAGCGCGCTGGCGCCAATCCGCCCTGGGGGCTCTCTGCTGATGCTGAAAGCGCTCCCCTTGCTGGTGCCGCTATTCGGTATTCTCCGAGGCAAGACCTACACGTATCAGTGGGCGCCGCTTCTGGTGCTGATCTATTTGTGCGAGGGGATCGTGCGAACCTGGTCGGAGCGGGGGGCGTCCCGCTGGCTTTCCGCGATAGAGGTAGCGCTCTCGCTGACCTTTGTGCTGAGCGCAACCTGGTACGTGAAGGTCTCGCATCCTCAGCGCGTGCGTTGACATCCGCGGGATGAAGCGCGCGCCCTATCGCGGCCGGTTCGCGCCTACGCCCTCCGGGCCGCTCCATTTCGGTTCTCTCGTAGCAGCCGTGGGGAGTTATCTGGAGGCGAAGTCGCGCGGCGGCGAGTGGCGACTGCGCATCGACGACCTGGATCCCCCGCGAGTCGCGCCCGGCGCAGTGGAATCGATTCTGCGCTGCCTGGAAGCGCTGGGCTTCCAGTGGGATGGCGCGATCGTGTACCAGAGCCGCCGCGTGCCCGCTTATCACGCAGCTTTGCATCAGCTGCGCGCGCTCGGCGCGGTTTATCCGTGCGCTTGCAGCCGGAAGGAGATTGCGGATTCCGCGCTCACTGGGACAGAATCAAAAATCTATCCGGGCTCTTGCCGCGAAGGTCTGCCCTCCGGCCGCCGCGCACGCGCGCTCCGCCTGAAGGTAGCGGGAATCCGCGTCGAGTTCGAGGATGGCCTGCTCGGCCCGCAGTTGCGCGACTTCGCGCGCGAGTTCGGTGATTTCGTTCTTTATCGCGCGGATGGAGTGTATGCGTTTCACCTCGCTTCCGCGGTGGACGACGCGGAGTACGGCATGACCGACATCGTGCGTGGAGCCGATCTGCTGGAGTCGAGCGCTCGCCAGCTGGGCTTGATGGGGCTGCTTGGTCATCGCGCGCCACGCTACGTGCACTTGCCGGTCGCCGTCGATCGCAGCGGCGAAAAGCTCTCGAAACAGACCCAGGCTGTGCCGGTGGATCCAGCCCGCCCGCTCAGCGTGCTGCGAGCCGTGCTGCGCTTTCTCAACCAATCGAGTGAGGCTGAATCGGAGCGGATCACGCTCGATGAGTTCTGGCGCGACGCGATCTTGCGCTGGGATCTGCGGCGCGTTGGAGTCCGCCTCACCGGACCGGCGCCGAATTGAAGAAGCGCCGTGCTCCACAATCCGTCCATTGCCGGCCGCGGTGATAGGATGACCGTGACCAAGGAGCTGTCAGCCGCGATGTCGAACCGAAGCTTCGGCCTGCCCGACCCGATCTACGACTACTTGTTGTCGGTGTCGCTGCGCGAGCCGGAAATTCTCAAACGGCTGCGCGCCGAGACCGCCAAATTGCCCATGGGCGGAATGCAGATCGCCCCCGAACAGGGCCAGCTGCTGTCGCTTCTGGTGCAGGCGCTGAATCCCAAGCGCTGCCTGGAAGTAGGCGTGTTCACCGGATACAGCTCATTGATCGTCGCGCTGGCGCTCCCGCCAGAAGGGCATATCACAGCCTGCGATGTCAGCGAGGAATGGACGTCGATTGCGCGACGCTACTGGCAGGAGGCAAAGGTCGAGCACAAGATCGACCTGTACCTCGCCCCCGCCCTGCAGACGCTGGACCGTCTGGTGGCTCATGGCCAGGCGGGCAGCTTCGATTTCGCGTTCATCGACGCGGACAAGGAAAACTACTGGGGCTACTACGAGCGCTCGCTCGCGCTCCTGCGCCCAGGCGGGTTGATCGCGATCGACAATACGCTATGGTCGGGCCGGCCGGCCGATCCGAAACTGGACGACCCCGGCACCCATGCCATCCGTGCGTTCAATCAGCGCCTGTCCAAGGACAGCCGGGTACGTATCAGCCTGGTGCCGATCGGGGACGGGATGACGCTGGCCTTGAAACTCAGAGGCTGAGCAGGGTTTCCGCCACTTAGGCCATCCCGCCGAGCGGTCGGTCCCATGGGATTCGGCCTTCTTTGCTGCACTGCATCACATTTCTCTTGACACGAGCGAGACACGCTCTATAATGTCATTGTGCGATGCAACAAAAAATTACCACCGGTATTTTGTAACCCACTGAAAGAGAAGGAGATGATATGGTTCAGATGAACGATCAACTGGTCGCCATCAACCGGGCCCAGCTGGAAACCGCACTCAAGTTCGCCGAGATCGGCTCGGAGGGGATCGAGAAGCTCGTGGATCTGCAGTTCAGAGTGGCCAAGAGCGCGTTCTCCGATGGCTTGAAAGCAGCCAAACAACTCGGCGCAGTGAAGGACGCGACAGAGCTTTCGGCACTGAGCGGTGGCTTGTCGCAGCCAACTTGGGAGAAGGCGCAGGCCTACGCCAAGAGCGTCTACGAAGTCGCGAGCGCGACGCAGGCCCAGTTTACCTCCCTGCTCGAACAGCAGCTGGGAGAGCTAAACAGGAACGTCGAGGGCGTGCTAGAGGGTGCCCTCAAGAACGCGCCGGCGGGCTCTGAGGGAGCAGTCGCTGCGGTGAAGTCGGTGGTTCAGTCCGCGAGCGCCGTCTGCGAATCCATGCTGAAGGCAGCCAAGCAGATGGCGGCGATGGCCGAGGCGAATGCCGCCACGACTGCCGCAAACGTCGCCGCACCCCGCAAGAAGACGTCGTAAGATACTGATTATACATCATACTTTTCAACTAGAGCGGCGGTATAAGCTGCCGCCACTTTTTTCCAAACGGGAAGTCCGGAAGAGAGCGGGCGCTAACTGGGGGAGTGCCCAGGGCGCCTCATTCAGTCAGCGTTCAGGAACGACGAAACCGGGTGGTAGCGGATAGTCGGGATAGCGGTCCCGGAATGCTCGATAGCTGGCGTCCGCGTCCGCCCGTTGGCCCGCCAGGCGCAACTCGTCGATGTGCTTCAGCCAGGCTTGGGGATCGCTTTCCCACACCGGCTTTGCAGAAGTCAGCTTGTCTTCGGCCTCCGCACCGTCACGCTCGATTTTGGCCGCTGCCGCTGCTGGCGCGACTGCCTGCGCTGACCGGTCCTTGCGTAGAGCCTCAGGTGGCCGTTCCGACGGGACCCGATCCCGGTTCTCCTGGGCATGTTCCGGAGCCTGCGCCTCGTCCCGAAGCGAGGCAGACCGCCCCAAAGCCGTTGACGGGCTTGCCATTACGGGAGGAGGCGCTTGCGGCGGCGCAGCAGGGGACGTGACGTCCGGGCCGGGTGGTTGGGTTGCCGGTTGTTGGATTCTGAATGACTCCTGAGAAGGCGCCCGTTCAGGCGCCGCAGAGCGCACCTCGCTTCCCGCCCGATGGAGGATCACGACCGGTGCATTTGGTGCGGCGCCCTGAGGCTGCTCGGCCCCAACGCGCTCCCTGCTTTGGGATTTAGCCGCGGGAGCGGCCGGCATTTGCTCCTGCAGCGCTCCCGGCCCTATGCGCTTCGCATCCTCGGATGCACCTGATGCACTGACGGAACGATCGCTGCCGCGCGGGAGCTGGCCATGGCGCTCCCCCACAAGGATGCTTACCGTCGCGCTCACGACTACGACGGCGGCAATCGACAGCGGCACACGCCAGGCGGACGCGAACCGAGAGGCTCCGCGCCCCGCAGCCCGGCTGACGTGATCCCTTGCTGCGGAGCTGATCATCGAATCGAGCGCAGCGGACGGCTCGTCTTGTGACGCTGCGCGATACCGTTGTCGCAGCTGCGCCGCATCGGTCAAGGCTTGCTCCAGCTCGCGATCGTCAGAAGCGGCGCTCATAGATAATCCTTCATGCCTTCGCGCAGCTTGTCCATCGCGTAACGCAGCCGGCTCTTGACGGTTTCGCGGTTGGCTCCAGTCACCTGAGCAATTTCCTCCAGGCTCAAATCGCCCTCTTCATGCAGCAGGAAGACTTCGCGCTGAGCCTCGGGCAGCTCCGACACGAGCCGCAGCAGGCGAGCGGCCTGCTCGCGGGCCTGCGCGTTGCGGTCGGGCTGGAGCGCAGGCGACGCCTGCAGTTCCCCCGGGTCAGCGTCTTCGTCTGCGAGCGGGACGAGGTGCAGGCGCTTGTGGCGGCGGAAGTGATCGATCAGCCGATTGTGTGCGAGCGTATACAAATACGTAGCGAACTTCGCCTGCACTTGGTAACGGCCACGCGCATACACCAGGTTCATCCAGACGTCCTGGAATAACTCCTCCGCCGTGGCCCGGTTCTCGCACTGTCGCAGCAGGTAGCGGTACACGCCGCCGCGGTGACGCGAGTACAGCGCATCGAAAGCGGCTGCATCGCCGTCTGCGAAGCGCATCATGAGTTCCTCGTCCGATGAGGCGGCGTCCATGGCCGCCGGAGTATACGCGAGGCGTGCTGCTGCAACGGCTGGGACCTCCGGCCGGCACGCGAGGGCAGGCTACACCGCTATGAACGCAGCGACGCAGCGAAAAGGGTTAAAGCGCGAAGAAGATGTCCGACTCACCTTTATTCGATGCGCGCCGGAGCACGGACGGCAATGCCCAGCTGCCCAAGCAGCACACGCAGCTCTCGAGCGAACTGCGCCGCATCGGGTTCGTCACCGTGGATGCAGACGGTGTCGGCCTCGATCGCAACTTCGGTACCGTCCAGGGCGAGCACGCGGCCGTGGCAGATGATGCGCTCCACTTGCGCCAGGGCTGCGGAAACATCTCTGATCATCGCACCAGGTCTGTTGCGTGGGGTGAGCGTGCCGTCCGCCTGATAGGTGCGGTCGGCAAACACCTCGTTCGCGGTGGCCAACCCCATCTTGCGTCCAGCGCGCACCAGTTCGCTCCCTGCGAGGCCGAACAGGATCAGTCTCGGGTCGAAGTCGCGCACCGCGCGCGCGATGGCGTCGGCCAGCAGCGCCTCTTTCGCGGCCATGTTGTAGAGGGCTCCATGCGGTTTGACGTGCGACAGCTGGCCGCCCGACGCGCGACAGAAGCCAGACAGCGCCCCCACCTGGTACAGGACAAGCGCATAGGCCTCCTCCGGCGCAACTTGCATCGCGCGGCGGCCAAAGCCATGCAGGTCCTGGAAAGCGGGGTGCGCTCCCACCGCCACACCGCACTCGAGCGCACCGGCGACCGTGCGCCGCATGATCAACGGATCGCCTGCGTGGAAACCGCATGCAACGTTCGCGGAGCTCACATATTGCAGCACTGCGGCGTCGGCCCCCATGCTCCAGGCGCCGAAGCTCTCGCCCATATCGCAGTTCAGGTCGATGACGGTTTTCATTGTTTCGCGCGCATGCGCAAGGCCTCGCGCATGATCCCCAGATCGCGGTCGCGTTGGACATACAGCCGCTGGCTGTCCTCCAGCGTGATGGCTTCGAAGTGCACGGTATCACCGGGCGGAAGCTGCGCCAGCAGCGGCAGGTCTACCGTGGATACTTCGCCGATTCTCGGATAGCCGCCGGTCGTCTGGCGATTGGCCATCAGCACGATGGGGCGGCCGTCCGGCGGCACCTGCACGCTGCCGAAAGTCACCGCTTCCGACAAGATGTCAGTCGGCGTCTGAAGCGACAGCAAAGGGCCCTCGAGACGATAGCCCATGCGGTCAGAATCGGATGCGATGCGGAACTCCGCGCTGAGGAATTGCTGCCGGCTGTCCTCGGACAACAAATCCCAGTGGCGACCGGGCACAAAGTGGATGCGGTGGTGATCGTGCGCCAAAAAGGCAGAGTTGGCGTTGACGGACCAGCGCGGGTAGGCGAACTTCGCCCCTGCATCGAGCCGCTGACGCAGGCCCGGGTACGAGTCACTCCCTGTCTCTGCAACTGCGAGTATGTCGCCGCGACGCAAGGCGCGGCCTTCGAAGCCGCCGAAGCCCCCGCGCAGGTAGGTAGTCTTGCTGCCCATCACCAACGGTACATCGAAACCGCCCGCGGCAGCGAGATACGCACGACAGCCCAGACGGCAGGCGCCGAAATCGACGACGCAGCCTCGTCGCAACAGGACCGGCCGGGCCGTGGGCAGGTTCTCCCCGTCTACGGTCGGGGCAAAATCTCCGCCGCAAACACCGATCAGCGCGTCGTCGAGAAACTCGAGGCGCGGGCCGGCCAGGGTGATCTCCAGCGTGGCCTCGCCTTCGGAGTTCCCAACCAGAAGATTGGCGAGCCGGTGGGAATATTCGTCCATCACGCCCCCCACCGGCACGCCGAAGCGCTGAAACCCGTAGCGTCCCAGATCCTGCAGGGTGGACAAGATGCCGGCGCGCTGCACTCTCAGCGCCATCGTGCATCCCGTTCCAGCTCGCCATATTCTTGCGTGGTGACAGGCCGGAACCGCACGCGATCGCCGGCCACCAGAAGACTCGGCCGCTCGGCGGTCGGGACAAAGAAGCGCACGGGCGAGCGCCCGATCAGATGCCAGCCGCCGGGCAGGTCGAGCGGGTAGACCGCGGTCAGCTCGCCGCCGATGCCTACGCTTCCGGCCGGCACACGTGTTCGTGGGGTCGCCTTGCGTGGTGTAGCGATACGAGCGTCGAGCCCGGCGAGATAGGCAAACCCGGGAGCAAAGCCGAGCATCTGCACGCGATACAGCGGCGCGGTGTGCAGCGCGATCACCTCCTCCTCGGTCAGCCCGTGCGTTCGCGCGATGGCCTCGAGATCCTCACCGAACTCGCCGCCATAGCACACGGGGATGTTGTGCTCCGCCGCCGGGCCAACTGTGGCGGGATCGAAGGAGCTCAGCCGTCGCGTCACCTGTTGCGCCAAAGCGTCAAACGGCGTCTGCGCATCGGGCATCGCTTCGATCCGAAGCGGATCGTAGTGCAGGGCCACGGTGCACACCGCACCGACCACGTCGAGAACCCCGGCCAGCGGCTCCGTGAGCAGACGCTGAACGACCGCGTGCACCCGCTGCGCTGTCTCCTCGGACGCGTCGGGCCCGACCTGGATCAGCAGGGCGCAGTCCCCGAGCGCCTCGACTTTCAGTCTCTCCAGTTTCGATTCGGTCATCGAGCAACCCGTATGCTTCTGCCGGCCGGAGGATTCAGCCTTCGCGAGGGCAGGTGATGGCGGCGCAGGATTGGCAGATTGTAGACAGTCAGGCCAGAACTGAACATCTCAGGTGCCGCTTGAAGGGCGCGCTTAAGCGCGGCCGATCGAAATCCACGTAAGCTATGCCACACGCGAGGAACCCCACCCCCATGATCCGCGCCTGCACCGAGCGTGACCTGTGCGACATCTACGCCGTCATCAACGATGGCGCGCACGCGTATCGCGGCGTGATCCCAACCGAGCATTGGCGGGATCCATACATGCCGCTCGACGAGCTGCGCAGCGAGATCGCGGCTGGCGTTCGGTTCTGGGGCTATGAACTGAGCGATCAGCTGATCGGGGTGATGGGCCTGCAGGAGGTCCTGGACGCAGCGCTGATCCGGCATGCCTACGTGCGCACCGCCTATCGCAATCAGGGCGTAGGGGGTCAGCTGCTGGCTGAGCTGCGGAACCAGACCGAGCGCCGTCTGCTGGTTGGAACGTGGGCTGCTGCGCGCTGGGCAATCCGATTCTACGAAAAGCACGGCTTTCGCCTCGCGGACGAGCGCACCAAGAACCGCCTGCTCAAGCGCTACTGGTCAATCGCCACCGCGCAGATCGCTGCTTCCGTGGTGCTGGCCGGGCCGACGCCCACGACGCGCGGAAAGTCGCGGCCTCGCTAGGCGTTCTACTTGGAAAGGTGGGCCAGGGCAGCTGCGCCGCTCTCCCAGTTCCGCCCATCGAAGGGCAACACCTTAACCGACTGGACGCGGGCCCGGTCGAGACAGCGCAGGTTGACGCTTACTCCATCGGGATTCGAGCGCGGGATATAGAAGGGTCTGATCCCGCAGACCCGGCAGAACATGTGCCGCGCGACGTGCGTGTTGAAGGTATAGGTGATGAGCGCTTCCCGTCCCCTGACGAGGCGGAAGCGGTGCGCGGGAACGATGAGGTGGAAGAAGGCGGTGCGCGAGCACATCGAGCAATTGCATTCGTAGACTTCGAGATCCGCGGGCGCGTCTACTTCCACGACGACGGCGCCGCAATGACAGCTGCCGGTGTGAGTCAACACCTCCTCCTCAGCTGATCGAATGCGCTGAATCAATGGCACGCGTCCTCGGGCGTGCTCAGCCGACATTGCGCCTTGTTGCGCTCCACGTCTGTAGCGCACAGATACAGCTTTCCCTTGCATTCGGCGCACCAGGCCGTGGTCACGCCCCGGCGCGAGAAATCGCTGTTTACGATCTGCACTTCGCCGATCGTGCAGTTCGTGGCTCTGGAAGTCAGCCGCTCCGGGCTCGAACAACCAACTCCCACCACAAAGGCGCAGGCACAGCAAGCAGCCACTATCCCTCGAGCAGCGCCGGCAGCGAGCGTTTCGCACAACCTGCGGCGAAACGGCTCAGCTGTGAATGTACTGCTCCAGCTGCTCGATGACAAAACGCTGCTCCGAGATGACCTCCTTGACCACGTCGCCGATGGAAATGATGCCGATCACCCTGTTTTCCTGCAGCACGGGAAGGTGCCGGATGCGCTTGTCGGTCATCAGCGCCATGCACTCCTCCACGCTCTGCTCGGGCCGCACATAGACCACCTTCGAGGTCATGATCTCGCGTACGGACGTGTCCTTGGACGACTTGCCATGCAGGATCACTTTGCGCGCGTAGTCGCGCTCGGAGAAGATGCCTGCCAGACGCTCGTTCTCGAGCACGACCAGCGCCCCGACCTCCTTCTCCGCCATCAGCCTCAGCGCATCCAGCACTGAAGCCTCGGGCGAGATGCTCAGCACACCGAGCGGTTTGCTCTGCAAAATCTCTTTGATCGTCTTCATCGCATCCCCTCCTTCGCCGCCACCGCAATCGGTGTACACCCCTCGAGCGGCGTTTTCAGTTTAGCAGCTTGGGCGAGAATCAGGAGAAGAGTTCAAGCCCGTGCCGAGGAGCAGTAGACCGGGTCGCCGGGAGGCAACCGTCCAGGGCCGCCAGGCCCGAGCGGGCTTCAGCTCAGCTGGCTCCAGGTCTTGCTGACACGCTTGAACGACACCGGATAAGGCGTCTTCAGCTGCTGCGCCCACAGCGAAACACGCAGCTCCTCGAGCATCCAGCGAAATTCCTCGAGCCTCGGATCGCGCACGCCGCGCTGTCTGTCCGCGGTCAGGCGCCCTTGATACGCCTGCCACCAGCCCTGCAGCTGCTGCTGCCAGTCCGCATCTTTCACGGGGTTTATCGAGAACTTGTCCAAGCGCAGCTGGATCGCTCTAAGGTAGCGCGGGTAGTCTTTCAGATGCGCCAACGGGACGGAGCCAAGGAAAGCTGGACGCAGCAGTTCCTTGAGCTGGTTGCGGATGTCGGTCATGGCGCGCTGCCACACGGGTACACCGTGCTGGTTCAGTCTGGGCCGCAGTGCCTGGTACTCGGCCATGACCTCCCCTGCCGTCCGGCATACCTCCTGTGCAACCTCGACGAGGCGCGTCTTCGCCTTGCCCACTCGCTCGGCGAAGGCGGCGCGCGTGCGCACCTGCTCGCCATCCAGGAAGAACGCGCGATCGCAGATGGCATCGATCAGCTCGTCGCGCAGCCGGTCCGACACCGCTCCCTTATCCGCCTTCCCGCCTTCCAGTTCGAGGAGCAGTGCGTACCGCAGCGCCATGTCCTGGAAACCCGGCAGGTTACGGGCCACGAACTTCACCTGGTCAGGAGCCGCCAGCTGGAACAGCCGACGAAGCCCTCGATGGGTTGCGGCCTGCGCGTCGTGTTCCGTGTCGAGCAAGCTCAAGCCGACCGATTTACCCTCATCGACCAGCGCCGGATAGCCGATCAGCTTCTGCCCGCCGCGCGTGAACTCGACCTGCTCCGGCATCTCATCGAGGTCGAAGCTCGTGAGGCCTTTGCGCTCGAACTGGCTGGCCGCTCGCTCGCTGAACTGCCGTCGTGCCTTCACTCCGAGCTGACTGCGCAACTGCACGAGGTCGCGGCCCATGGCTACCTCGTCGCCCTGCTCGTCCACGACTTTGTAGTTCATATGGAGAAAGGGCGGCAGCTCGCCCGGATTCCAGGCGTTCTGGGGTACCTCGACGCCGGTGGTCTGCAGCAGGGCATCCGACAGCGCGGCCGTGAGGGGGACAGATCCGGGCTCCAGGCGTTCCATCGCTGCAGTGACCACCTGCGGCACCGGGACGAACTGCTTGCGCAGGTTCTTTGGCAGCTCGCGGATCAGCTGCGTCACTTTCTCCCGAAGCAAACCCGCCACCAGCCACTCGCAGCGGCGTTCATCCAGCTGGTTGAGCAGGTGCAGCGGCACGGTCATGGTGACGCCATCGAGCGGGTGCCCAGGCTCGAAGCGGTACGTGAGCTTGTAGACCAGGCCGTTCATCTCGAGCGACTCGGGGAAACGTTCCTCGGTGATCGCCTCCGCGGCGTGACGCATCAGGTAGTGGCGTTCCAGGAACAACAATCGAGGATTGCCGCGCTCGGCCTCCCGCCGCCAGCGCTCGAACTGCTGACCGCTCCAGACATCCGCTGCGATACGCTCGTCATAGAAGGCGAAGATGCGCGCCTCGTCCACCAGAACGTCACGGCGGCGCGACTTGTGCTCGAGCTCTTCTACCTCTCGCATCAGGTCCAAGTTGCGGCGCAGGAACTCCGCCTTGGTGTCGAGGTGGCCATGGACCAGCGCCTCTCGGATGAAGATTTCGCGCGCAGCTTTCGGGTCGATCGGCCCGAGCGCGACACGCCGCCGGGAGACCACCACCAGGCCATAGACAGTCACCCGCTCGAAGACCATGGCCTGGGCCGGCTGCTTCTCCCAGTGGGGATCGTGGTAGGTCTTGGCTGCGAGGTGCGCGCCGATGCGCTCCAGCCAGGTCGAATCGATCGCCGCCACGCAGCGTGCGTACAGACGCGTCGTCTCGGTCAGCTCCGCCGCCATCAGCCACGGCACGCCTTTCTTGCGCAGCGGCGAGCCTGGGAAAATGGCGAACTTGATGCCGCGCGCCCCCAGATACACGCCAGCCTCGTCCGACTTGCAGCCGATGTTGCCAAGCAGCCCGGCCAGCAGCGCGCGGTGAACAGCGTCGCTCTGCGCGGGCTTCTCGTTGGGATGCCAGCCCATCTCCGACACCAGCGTGTGCAGCTGGCCGTGCAGATCCCGCCACTCGCGCAGGCGCACGTGCGACAGGAAATTCTCGCGGCAGACCTGGGCGAGCTTGCGGTTCGACTTCTTGTGCTTGAGGGCATCGTCGAAGAAGGCCCACAACTTGACGAGCCCCATGAACTCGGAGCGCTCGTCGGCGAACTGGGCATGGGCGGTGTCGGCGAGCTCCTGCTTGTCCATCGGCCGCTCCCTCGGATCCTGGATCGCCAGACCGGACGCGATGACGAGAATCTCGGACAAGCAACCTTCGTCGCGTGCCGCAACGATCATGCGCGCGAGCCGCGGGTCGATCGGAAGATGGGCGAGCTGACTGCCGATCGGGGTAAGCCGGCGCTGCTCGTCGACGGCATTCAGCTCAGCCAGCAGCTGGTAGCCGTCGGTGATGGCGCGCGAGGCGGGCGCCTCGATGAATGGAAAATCCTCCACTTCACCGAGGCGCAGCGCCTTCATGCGCAGGATCACCGAAGCCAGCGACGAGCGCAGAATCTCCGGGTCAGCGAACTCCGGACGCGTGAGATAGTCTTCCTCGGAGTACAGGCGCACGCACACCCCGCTCATCAACCGTCCACAGCGGCCGGCCCGCTGATCGGCGGAGGCGCGCGACACCGGCTCGACCTGCAGCATCTCCACCTTGTTGCGGTAGCTGTAGCGATTGACCCTAGCGAGGCCGGAGTCGATCACATACTTTATGCCAGGCACGGTGAGGGAGGTCTCGGCGACATTCGTGGCGAGCACGATGCGCCGTCCGGTCGAGCGCTGGAACACCCGCTCCTGCTCCTGTGCCGAAAGCCGCGCGAACAACGGCAGGATCTCGGTGTGTGGAGGATGGTGTTTGCGCAGCTCCTCGGCGCACTCTCGAATTTCGCGCTCTCCGGGCAGAAACACCAGCACATCACCGTCGGCCGAAAGCCGAGACACCTCGTCGACCGCGTCCGCCACGGCCTCCGCGAGAGGCGCCGCCTCGCTGCTCTCTTCGTCCTGCTGAATCGGGCGGTGACGCACCTCGACCGGGTACAGACGACCCGACACCTCGATGACCGGAGCGTCGTCGAAATGACGCGAGAAACGCTGGGCGTCGATGGTGGCCGAGGTGATGATGAGCTTCAGCTCCCGGCGCTTGGGCAGCAGTCGCTTCACGTAGCCCAGCAGGAAATCGATGTTGAGGCTGCGTTCGTGCGCCTCGTCGAGGATGATGGTGTCGTAGGCGTTGAGAAAACGGTCGGTTTGCGTCTCAGCGAGCAGGATGCCATCGGTCATCACACGGATGTAGTTGTGCTCGCTCACCCGGTCGCTGAAGCGCACCCGATAACCGACCTTCTCGCCGAGAGGGCCACGCAGCTCCTCGGCTATGCGCGCGGCTACGCTGCGCGCAGCGATACGCCGCGGCTGCGTATGAGCGATCATCCCGGCTGCGCCGCGCTTGAGCTCGAGGCACACCTTGGGCAGCTGAGTGGTCTTGCCGGAGCCTGTTTCACCGCACACGACCACCACCTGGCTGCCCGCGATCGCCGCGGCAATCTCCTCCCTTAGGGCCGAGACGGGCAGCTCTTCTGGATAGCTCACCGCCGGCAACGCCGCTAGCCGCGCCGAGAGCGCCTGCTCCGAGCGGGCTACCGCATCGTCGAGCGCGCGGAGCGCCTCCGCGCTCAGCCGGCCGCGGCGTGCGTCGTCGCGGGCCTGCCTCAAGGCGCTGCGCAGCCGATAGCGCTGCTGGATCAGGCAGCCCGAAAGGCGAGCTTCGAGGGCGTTGAACGCGTCGACGGGTGGGTGCGTGGCAGGAACCGAGGACAAGGCGAACCCATTGGGATGGGCAGCAACTGTGCGAGCGTGGACTCTACAGATTGGAGCCCGCTCATCCCAGCGAGTTCCAGCTCCCGAATCGCGCGCGGGGAAGCGAGACGTCTCCTCTGCGATCCTGACTAGGACAGCGGAGTCCCAGCGCACATCCGGACGCGCAAACAGTGCATTGAAGGCCCATGCTGCGAGGGCTCCCCACGGGCATCGATCCGCGACTCGCTATCGACTCGGACGACCACGACGCACCGCACGTCACATGCGGACGAGGCTCAGGCGCTTCTTTCGCGTGCAAGCAGGTTGCGGAACGGGAGCTGCCGCTCGCACCACATGGTCGTGGCGAGCAGATGGTTGGATTCGCCCTGGTTGCCGACAATCTGCAAGCCGAGCGGCAGACCCCGGGCACCAAGCCCGGTCGGGATGGTGATGGCGGGAACTCCGAGCAGTGTCCAGATGGTGCAAAAGCTGGGATCACCAGTGCTCTCGAGCGAGCCCGGGGCCTCGCCCGCGGCTGGCAGGGTGACCACGGCGTCATAGTCGTCCAGAAAGCGCGAGAAGTCGCGCTGCAGCGCTTCGCGTTTGCGCACGGCACGCTCGTATTCCGCGACGGAAATGCGCTCGCCCTCGTCCAGCGCCTGGTTTATGACAGCGTGAATCTTGTCGCGATGGTGGGCGCGCACGCGTCGCGCCGCCGCAGCCGCCTCGTGCAGCATGATGATGCGATGCACGCGATGAGCTTCGTTGAAACCCGGTGGCAGATCGAGCTCGTCGACGATCGCGGCGGCCTCGCGCAGCACGGCGATGTCGCTGGCGAAGCGGCTGCGCTGATCTGGTTCGGCCAGGTGCCACACCGGCGTGCGCACGGCCACCACGCGAGGCGCATGCTTGAGGGCGCTGATCTGCGGGCTGATGGTCCAGCGCGAATGCGCCAGGTGCGCTACCAGCAGGGCCACGTCTTCGACGCTGCGGGCGAACACGCCCGGCTGATCCAGGCTGGTGCTGAACGGCAGAATGCCGTCGGTGGACAGCACGCCCTTCCCGGGCTTGTATCCCACCACCCCGCAGAAAGCTGCAGGCCGGATAACGGAGCCATTGGTTTGCGTACCGATGGCGGTCGGCACGAAACCGGCCGCGACCGCGGCCGCCGAACCGCTCGACGAGCCGCCCG
>Ga0187779_10000885_pt1 | contig 19408 bp, 15 predicted proteins | sample 1015_Q2_SP10_10__FD_132435 | JGI IMG/M metagenome (GOLD analysis project Ga0187779, IMG submission 132435) | Tropical peat soil microbial communities from peatlands in Department of Meta, Colombia - 1015_Q2_SP10_10_MG | ecosystem: Environmental > Terrestrial > Soil > Wetlands > Peat | place... | reverse complement strand
GGCGACGATCCATCCCAGGCGCCAGCCCGTCATGAGCCAGGCCTTGGAGAAGCTGTTGGTGCTGACGATGCGGTCGTCGGCCTCCGCGATGTCGAGGAACGACGGCGCCGACGCTCGCGCATCGGCATAGTGCAGGCGCTCGTACACGTCGTCGGCGATGATCCAGATGCCGTGCCGGCGGCAATGCGCGAGGATCGTCCGCTGCGCCTCGCGCTCGAGGGTCCAGCCGGTCGGATTGTTGGGCGAATTGATCATGACGGCGCGCGTGCCCGGTCGAAGCGCGTCGATCAGCCGGCCGGCGTCGAGGGTCCAGCCGGCCGGCCCGAAGTCGAGCGGCAAGCGAATCACCTCGGCGCCGAGGATCTTCGGAATCTCGGTGAGATTCGGCCAGAGCGGCGTCACGCAGACGACACGGTCGCCCGGGCTCACCAGCGCCTCGACGGCGAGCATCAGCGCCGACATGCCCGATGCGGTCACCGCGATGTTGGCGGCTGCGATGGCGCCGTGCAGCCGCGAGACGTAGGCCGCGATCGTCTCGCGCAACTCGGGGATGCCGAAGTTCTGCGTGTAGAAGGTCTCGCCGGCCGCGAGCGAAGCCACCGCGGCGTCGCGGATGTAGGTCGGCGTGACTTCGTCCGGCTCCCCGAACCAGAACGGCAGGATGTCGGGATCCCCCATGCCGGCGTTTGCCACCTCGCGGATCTGCGAGGCCATGAGCGCGCGGATCGCGCCGCGGGCGTGAAGATCGTGCGTGGAGGCGACGCGATCGTTCATCGCGATAGAATAGCAAACCGGATCTGCCACCCTCCCGACGACCCAGCTGAAGCCCATGAAAGTCTACGGCATCGTGAACTGCGCCACGGTCAAGGCTGCGCGCGCGTGGCTCGACCGGCGCAAGCACGACTACCAGTTCATCGACTTCAAGAAGACGCCGCCGAGCGAAGCGCTGCTCGAGCGCTGGTGCAAGGCGTTCGGCTGGGAGAAGGTGCTCAATCGTCGCGGCACGACGTGGCGGATGCTCTCCCCGGCGCAGCAGGCGAGCGTGAAGGATCAGAAGAGCGCGATCGCCTTGATGCGCGAGAAGCCGACGCTGATCAAGCGGCCGGTCATCGACGACGGCACGCCGCGCGCGATCGGGTTCGACGAGGCGGAATACGCGAAGCTGCGGTAGGGCTTCCGCCGACCGGGGAAGACTCGGCCGAAAGCGTGCGTCAGTCCACGTCCTGGAGTAGCGAGGCTGACGCCCGCTCCGGCCGAGGGGTCCTCCCCGCTCGGCGGGATGTCAGGCGAAGGCGAACACGGCCAGCCCGAGAACGAGGCTCACGGCGAGTCCGACGAGGATTCCCTGCGCGGCGAGAACGGTCAGGTCGCGCCAGACGCGGGTGTCGAGCGCGGCGGCGGTGGAGCGGCGGGCGGCGGACATATCGATTCCTGTTCCGATGCGCTTCCAGTAGGCGCCCGCCGAATGGCATCGCGCGCGGGAAAAAAGGGCGCGGCGACGATCAATTGTGGCGAAAAGATGGCGGGGGGTTCGCTCGGGTAAGCCGCGCGACAGTCGCTCGGGTGAGCCGCACGGGCTCGATACCCCACTCGCCCGTCGCGGCTCACCCACGCTCCCAGGAAGAAGTGCCTCGCGCGCGAGCCCCTCGCGTTCCTTCACGAGAGTCGCGGTCATGATCGTGTTCGCGGTCTTGTTCTGTTCGACCGATCGCGTTTCCGAGAGAATGGCGGCTGACTCGCTGTCGCCAAGCGCCATGAGCCGCCGCATCGCCATCGTCGAGGACGAACCCGCCATCCGCGAGAACTACGCCGATGTGCTGCGCAAGCACGGCTACGAGGTCGTGGCGTATTCGAACCGGCCCGATGCGATCGCTGCGTTCCGCACGCGCCTGCCCGATCTCGCGGTGGTGGACATCGGACTGCGCGACGACATCGACGGCGGTTTCGAGCTGTGCAGGGAGCTCCGCGCGATGTCGGCGAGCGTGCCGATCATCTTCCTCTCGGCGCGCGATTCGGACTTCGACGTGGTCGCGGGCTTGCGCCTCGGCGCCGACGACTACCTCACCAAGGACGTGAGCCTGCCGCAGCTCCTGGCGCGCATCGCGGCGCTCTTCCGCCGCAGCGATCTCGCGGCCTCGCCGCCCGCCTCGGAGGAGATCGTCGAGCGAGGACCGCTTGCGCTCGACTTGAAGCGCCTCGCCGCCCACTGGGCGGGCAAGCGTGTCGATCTCACCTTGACGGAGTTCTGGATGGTCCACGCGCTGGCGCGCTTTCCCGGGCACGTCAAGGACAGGGACGCCCTGATGCGCGAAGCGGAGATCGTCGTCGACGACAGCACGATCACGTCGCACGTCAAGCGCATCCGCAAGAAATTCCTCGCGCTCGACTCGAAGTTCGATTGCATCGAGACGGTCTACGGCATGGGGTACCGCTGGAATTCGGCATGAGCAGTCATCCCGACTCCGTCCGGGTCTCGCCGCCCGTTGCGACGGAGTCGAGCGAGCGCGGTCCCGCGCGCCGATGGCGCATCGCGCTCGGCATCCGCGCGCAGCTTCTGCTGGTTCTGACCGTGTTCCTCGCGATTCCATGGCTCGGGTACGAATATGTGAAGGAGCTCGAGCGCTTCCTGCGCGACGCGCAGGAGCGGACCCTTGCAGGAACCGCTCAGGCGGTCGCCACCGCGCTGCACGATCGAGGTCCGCTGTTCGAGGCGCAGAGAGCCTCTCTCGATACGCTTCCCACCGAGCGCGCGAGCGACCACGCGGCGACACGACCGGGCGCCGCAGTCGACACCCCGGCTTCGCCCGAGATCGCGCAGATCCTGCACGGGCTTTCCCGGACGACGGCGCGCATCTGGGTGGTGGATCGCGATCAGCACGTGCTGGCGCGCGCAGGGAGCCTGCGGCATCCGCCGATCCCCGACGACTCGAGCAACGACGGCTCGATCATTGCGCGCCTCTCGGCGTGGATCGACCGCGAGGCGCTCGAGCCGCTGTACGGACGGATGCTGCAGCAACCGAGCGAGGACTTCAGCGACGAGCGCTCGGGCAAGACGGTTGCCGGGGGCAGGGACGTCGAAGGCGCGCTCGCCGGCATTCTCACCGTCGACCGCCGCCCGACCGCGGACGGCAAGGCGGTGATCGTCTCCGCGGCGCACCCGATCTGGGTCGGCGACGAGGTGAAGGGCGCGGTGATCGTCGAGGACACGACGAACGCGGTGCTGGCCGAGCGCAACCGCGCGTTCGCCCGGCTCTTCAACATCGTGCTCGCGGCGCTGTTGATCGGCTCGGTGGCGTTGACGCTGTACGCTTCGTGGCTCTCGTCACGCATCCGGCGGCTGCGCGACGAGGCCGAAGCCGCCATCGACGCTCACGGCCGCGTGCGCGGCAAACTCTCCGGCTCCGCGGCGAGCGACGAGATCGGCGATCTCACGCGCAGCTTCGGCAGTGCGCTGTCGCGGCTCACCCAGTACGCAAGCTACCAGGAAGCGATGTCGGGGCGGCTCTCGCACGAGCTTCGCACGCCGATCGCGGTCGTGCGCTCGTCGGTCGACAACCTCGCGCTGCACCCTCTTCCCGACGAGGCTCGGGTCTACATCGCGCGAGCCCAGGAAGGCCTCGCGCGACTCGCCAACATCATCACGCGCATGACCGAGGCGACGCGGCTCGAGGAGAGCCTGGCTGAAGCGGAGCGCGAGCGCTTCGACCTGGCGCGCGTCATCGTCGGCTGCGTCGACGGCTATCGCGCGGCGTATCCGGGCCGGGTGTTCGAGCTGCGCGTGCCCTCGGGCGAGGCGTCGTTTTTCGGCGCGCCGGAATTGATCGCCCAGATGCTCGACAAGCTGTGCGACAACGCGGTCGAGTTCGCCGCGCCCGGTACGCCGATCGTGGTCGCGCTCTCGGAGGACGAGACCCGCTTTCGCATCGCGGTCGCCAACCGCGGACCGCTCTTGCCCGAGACGATGCAGGGACGGCTCTTCGATTCGATGGTGTCGGTGCGCGAGCGCCGCGGCGATGGCGGGCCGCATCTGGGCCTCGGCCTCTACATCGTGCGGCTCATCGCCGAATTCCACGGCGGCCGTGCGATCGCCGCCAATCGCGACGACGGCGATGGCGTGACCGTCAGCGTGACGCTGCCGCGGGTGCGGGCGGAGCGCTGAGGCTAGAGGCAGCAAGCGAAGCCCCGCGTGGCGAGTGGGGTATCGAGCAAGCCCGGGGCTCGCGAGCTGCTCGGGTATCGAGCTTGCGCGCGCGCCGCGAGCTGCACCTGCGTCGCCGCCTAGTGCCCCGGCGTGCGCGGCGTCCCGTCGGCCATCCCGAGCTGGTCGACGAGGAAGGCGTACACGTCGGCCTGCTCCTCGATGCGCGTCGAAAGCGCCGTCCCGATGCCGTGTCCCGCGGCGCTTTCCGTGCGCAGAAGAACGGGACGCGACGAGGAAGTGGCCGCCTGCAGGCGCGCGGTCATCTTGCGCGACTCGTACGGCGCGACCCGGCCGTCGTTGTCGCCGGCGGCGAACAGCACCGCCGGATAAGCCGCGCCGTCGCGCGCGTTGTGATACGGCGAATACGCGTACAACGCGCGAAACTGGTCGGCATTCTTCACCGAGCCGAACTCGGTCACGTTGAACTCGCCGTTGGGCTGGAGCTCCCAGCGCAGCGCATCGTAGAAGCCGACCTCGGCGACGACGGCGCGCACGCGGTCGGGGTGCTGCACGAGGGTGGAGCCCATCAAGAGTCCTCCGTTGCTCCCGCCCATGATCGCCAGCTTCTCCGGCCGCGTGAATTTGCGCTCGATCAGAAGCTCGATCGCCGCGGCGAAATCGTCGAACACGTTCTGCTTGCGCGTGAGATTGCCGGCGAGATGCCACGGCTCGCCATACTCGCCGCCGCCTCGAATGCCGGCGACGGCGTACGCGCCGCCGTAGTCGAGCCACAGCCTCAGGAGCGGCGAGAACCACGGCACCATCGTGATGCCGTAGCCGCCGTAGCCGTAGAGGAGGGTCGGATTGCCGCCGTCGCGCTTCGCGCTCCTCCGGTGGACGATCGTCACCGGCACACGCGTGCCATCCTTCGACACCGCGAATTCGCGCTCGACGACGGCGTCGTCCATGGCGAACGGATAGCGTCCGTCGAGCTCCGTCGGAACGAGCCGCCCTGCGTGCGCATCGTAGCGCGCGACCGCGCGCGGGTCGACGTAGCTCATCGTGGTCAAGAGAACGTCGTCGCCGTCGAGGCGCTCGGCCACGCCGACCTCGGACGCGGGTGGCGTCGGCAGATCGCGAAGCCTCTTCCCGGAGCGCGAATATACGCGCACGAGCGAAGGTCCTCCGTCGCGATACGTGACGTAGACCAGCGTGCGAGTCGCGTGCACGTCCTCGGCGGCGATCTTTCCCTCCGGGACGAGCACGCGCGCGTTGGCGAGCGCGGGCCGCAGGGCGGAGATGACGATGATACGGCCGAGCGGCGCATCCTTCACGCTCGTGCCGTAGAGCATGCCGTCGCCGCCGAAGCGAAGCTGCTTCACGCCGTCGGTGAAACCGGCGACCTCCTGCCAGCGGCCGTCGGGGCTGCGCAGGTAATAGGCGATCTCGCCGCCGTCGCCGTTGCGCACCGTGGCGAGCAGACGCGTGCCGTCAGGGCTTGCCTCCAGCGCGATCTCGGCGATGCGAGGCAATTCGCGACCGAGAACGTACGCGTCGCTCGACACCGGCGCGCCGAGGCGATGGAAGTACACCTGCTGATAGAAGTGGCGGTCCTCGGGCGGTCGCTCGCTGCCTTGCGGATAGCGCGTGTAATAGAAACCGCGCCCGTCCGCAGTCCATTCGAAGCTGCCGCCGCCGGTCGGATAGTTGACTCCGGGGATCTCGTCGGCGAGGCGCTCGCCCGTGGCAACATCGTACACATAGGCGGTGCCTTCCTCGCTGCCGTTCCTGGACAGCGAGACGAGCACGTGCCCGGCATCGAACGACGGCGTGAAGAAATCGATCGCCGTGCGGCCTGAAGGATCGAGCACGTTCGGGTCGAGCACGACACGCTCGCCGCGCACGTCACCCGAGGGCGGCAGCACGACCAGCAGCGGCTGATTCTTCGGCGGGGCGACCTTCAGGGCGAACAGCCGCTTGCCGCGATAGCGAAAATCGTAGCGCCGCACCGGGGCCGCGCCGAGGAGCTCGGCGACGCGGGCGCGGATCGCCGCGCGCGCCGGGATGGCGTCGAGATAGGCGCGCGTGAACGCGTTCTGCTCGGCCACCCAGTGTTTGACCTCCGGACTCGCGTCGTCTTCGAGCCACCGGTAGTCCTCGGTCACCGTGACGCCGTGATACGTGTCGGCGACCGGCCGCTTCTCGGTCGGCGGTCGGTCGAGCGGTGCGGCAATGCTGGCTGCAGTCAGGACGACACCGGAGAACAGAATGATCGAAGCGGATCGCAGCGATGTCATGGCTCATCCCCGATGAACGATCCCACGATGGGCAGGCGATTCTATCCGCTTCGTGCCGCCGAAGCGACGCCCGCGGCTGCGTTCGGCGATAATGGCGGTTGCCCGCTTCGCCGCTCGCCACGTGACTCCGCCGACCGCGCCGCGCTTCCTCCCGATCTATCTCTGCTTCGCGGCCGCGTACGCGCTTTCGTACACGTATCGAACGGTCAACGCCGTCATCTCTCCCGACCTGACGGCGGCGCTCGGCATCTCCGCGTCCTCGCTCGGGCTTCTCACCAGCGCCTACTTCGTCGCGTTCGCCTCGATGCAGGTGCCGTGCGGCGTGCTGCTCGATCGCTACGGTCCGCGCCGCGTCGAGCCGGTGCTATTGGTCGCCGCCGCGGTGGGCGCGGCGGCGTTTGCGGCGTCGGATACGCTCGCGGGCCTGACTGCGGCGCGGGCCGCGATCGGCGCCGGCGTCGCCGTCGGCCTGATGGCGCCTCTCAAGGCGATCGCCACCTGGTACCCGCTCGAGCGCCAGCCCTCGCTCGGCGGATGGATCATGTTCGCCGGCGGCATCGGGGCGCTGCTTTCCACGACGCCGCTCGCGGCGGCGCTCGAAGTGATGTCGTGGCGCGCGATCTTCGTCGTGCTGGCGGTGGCGACGCTCGGCGTGGCCGTCGCGATCTACCTCGTCGTGCCCGATACGCCGCAGGAGTCCCGGGCCGCCGCGGCCAGCGGCGCATGGCACGGCGTGAAGCTCGTGTATCGCCATCCGCGGCTGTGGTGGCTCGCGCCGATCACCGCTCTGGGCAACGGCTCGCTCATGGCGATCCAGGGTCTGTGGTCCGTGCCGTGGATGATCGAAGTGGATGGCTACACGCGAGCGCAAGCCGCGAACCACCTTCTCGTGATGGGCCTCACGACGCTCGGCGGTTATGTCTTCGTCGCGCTGGCTTCGATCCGTCTCTCGCGGATGGGGATCGGTCCCCGCCATCTCGTGATCGGCGGCTATGCGCTGCAACTCGCCATGCTGGGCCTGATCGTCGTCACGTCCGCCACGGGGTTCACCTACGTGCTCTGGGCGCTGTACGGTCTCACCGGTGCGGTGAACATCCTCGGCTATCTTCTCCTGACCGAGGGCTTTTCGCGCCATCTCGCCGGCCGCGCGAGCACGGCGCTGAATCTCGTGATGTTCACGACCACGTTCGCGGTGCAGTGGGGCATCGGCGCCGTCGCCGACACCGTGCGCGCAGCGTTCGGACTCGAGCTGGCGGGCGGCTTGCGTGCGGCCTTCGCGCTGGTCTTCGTGGGCGAGGCCGTGGCTTATCTGTGGTTCGCGCTCGGCTGGCGGCGGCACGCGGGCGCGAGCCGGCTCGCGAGCGTCGCAGGATGAGCGCGCCGCCGCCTATGCGCCTTCACGTTCTCGGCATCTGCGGCACGTTCATGGGCGGCCTCGCCGCGCTCGCGCGCGCGGCGGGGCACGCGGTGACCGGTTGCGATGCCAACGTCTATCCGCCGATGAGCACGCAGCTCGCCGCGCTGGGCATCGCGCTCACCGAGGGCTTCGATGCGGCGCAGCTCGAGAGCGTGGCGGCGGACGCCGACGTGTTCGTGGTCGGCAATGCGATCTCGCGCGGCAATCCCCTGCTCGAGGCGATCCTCGACACCGGCCGGGCGTACACCTCGGGTCCGCAATGGCTTGCTGAGAACGTGCTTCGCGACAAGTGGGTTCTCGCGGTCGCGGGCACGCACGGCAAGACGACGACCACCGCGATGCTGGCGTGGATTCTCGATTCCGCGGGGCTCGAGCCGGGGTTCCTGATCGGCGGCGTGCCGACCGATTTCGGCGCGTCGGCGCGACTCGGACGCGCGCCCTTCTTCGTGATCGAGGCCGACGAATACGACACGGCGTTTTGCGACAAGCGATCCAAGTTCGTCCACTATCGGCCGCGCACGGCCGTCCTCAACAACCTCGAATACGATCACGCCGACATCTTCGCCGACCTCGCGGCCATCGAGACGCAGTTCCACCACTTCGTGCGAACGATTCCGAGGAGCGGGCGAATCGTCGTCAACGGCGACGACGCGAGCCTCGAGCGCGTGCTCGCCCGGGGATGCTGGAGCGAGGTCGAGCGGTTCGGTTTCGCCGGAGTAAACCGGAAAGCGGATTGGTCGATCGCCGGCGACGGCGCGATCGCGCACGGCGGGGAGGCTTCGGGCGTTCTCGATCGCTTTGCGTTGATGGGCGCGCACAACCGGATGAACGCGCTGGCGGCGATCGTGGCCGCACGTCACGCGGGCGTTCCGGTGGCCGAGAGCATCGCCGCGCTGCAGCGATTCCAGGGCGTCAAGCGCCGGCTGGAGGTCCGGGGACGCGTCCGAGGCATCACGGTCTACGACGACTTCGCACATCATCCCACCGCGATCGCGGCCACCGTCGAAGCGCTCCGCGGCGAAGTCGGCGCCGGCCGCATCCTCGCGGTGCTCGAGCCGCGGTCGAACACCATGAAGCTCGGCACGATGAAAGCGGCGCTCGCACCGAGCCTCGCTGCCGCGGACCTGGTGTTCTGCTACGCGCCCGCGAATCTGGGCTGGAATCCGGCCGATGCGCTGAAAGCCCTGGGCGATCGCGCTCAGAGCCGCGGCGATCTCGCGCAACTGATCGACGCGATCGTCCCGTCGGCGCGGCCCGGCGACCACATCCTCGTCATGAGCAACGGCGGGTTCGGCGGCATTCATGACCGGCTGCTCGCGCGGCTCTCCGGCGCGCGCTGAACGATCGCGCGTAGGCCGATAGCTAAGGCCGGAGCGGAGCGGACGGCCGTGAACGACGCGATCCGCATCGTCTATCTCCACGGGTTCAACAGCTCGCCGGCCTCCGCCAAGGGGCGGCAGCTCGAGCGCGCGATCGAGGCATTGCCGCAAGACGGACGTCCGGAATATTTCCTGCCGCAGCTCCCGCACCATCCGGGCGAGGCCGTGCGAGCGGTGACGGCATGGATCGATGCGCGCGGGACGCGGGCCCGCGCGCGGAACGACACGCTCACTTTCGTCGGCAGCTCGCTCGGAGGCTTCTACGCGACCTGGATTGCCGAGCGCTACGGCGCGCGGGCGGTTCTGATCAATCCGGCGATCCGGCCCGACATCGATCTTGCGCCATACGTCGGACGGCGGACGAATCTCCACACGCGCGAGGAATACGAGCTTCGCCGGGACGATCTCGAAGAGCTCGAGCGTCTCTCCATCGGGCGCATTTCGCGCCCGGAGCGCTATCTGCTGCTGGTGCAGACCGGCGACGAAGTGCTCGACTACCGCGCGGCCGTTCGTTTCTACGCCGGCGCGTTCCAGTGCGTGCTGGGCGGAGGCGATCACGGCTTCCGCGATTTCGAAGCCAGGATTCCGACCGTCCTGCGGTTCGCGGGCGTTGCCGTATAAGGGCATCCCACGCTTCCGCCGAGGGAGCGTTGCGCGGTACCATCGCTCCCGACTGGAACGAGGAGGAGAGGATGAATCGGCGGCGATCGATCCAGGCCCTGTGCGCCGCGCTCGGAGCGGGACTCGCGCGCTGGAGCCCGGGGCAAGCGCGAACCTACAACGTGGGCGCGACGCCCACCGGAATCCCGTTCACGTACCTCGATCCGAAGACCAACACGATGCAGGGCGCGATGGTCGACGTGATCCAGGCCATCGCAGCCGATGCGGGATTCGCGGTGAGCTTCGAGCCGAACCCGTTCGCGTCGCTCGTTCCGGCGCTGCTCATGAATCGAATCGACATGATCGGCGCGGGGATGCTGGTGACCGCGCCGCGGCGCGACGTGATCGACTTCAGCGATTCCGTGCTGGCCTATCCGGAGGCCCTCGTCGTCAATGTCACCGACAAGACGCCGTATCGGTCGCTCGCCGATCTGAGCGGCCAATCGGTCGGCGCGCAATCCGGCACCGTCTACGCGGACTTCCTGCAGAGCGCCGTCGATGCGAATCAGGTCAAGCTCTATGCCTCGCTCGCCGACCTGTTGCGCGAGATCAGCCAGGGCCGGTTGCCGGCGGGCATCGGCGACGCGCCGCTGCTCGCGTATCAGCTGGCGCAGAACGTGAGCCTGCGCGCGCGTCTCGTGCCGACCTATGAATCGAAGCTTTCCGGCAGCATCGGCATCGGCGTGCGCAAGGGCGATTCCGCGCTGTTGAACACGATCAACGCCTCGCTCGCGAAGCTGCGCGCCGACGGCACGATCGATCGAATCGTCGCGAAGTGGAATCTCAACTGAGCTGTCGGGCAGTCCTCCGCGCGCCGTCTTTATCCTGATCGTTTTCACCCTCCGATGCGCAGGGGCTATTTTGCATCGCAGCATCGGGCCTCGGCGTGCCGGAGTAGAATGATGCGCATGTCCTGGCGAAGTCATCTCGCGAACTTTTCCTGATTCGCTTCGACCCCGGCGAGGGTCGAGCGAGGCACAAATCTTTTCGCCAACAACAGCAAGCACTGCCCCGGCGGTGCGCTCGCACGAGGAGCGCGTCGTGGGACTCGCATCGGAACGACCGAGCGAACGCTCGAGTCGAAGGAGTGGTATATGAAGATCAAGTTGCGCTCGGGCAAGGGCGGGGGCGCGATGGGGCCGATGGGATTGGCCTCGCCGGGCTCGCTGCTCATCGAGACCGATCGGCGCTTCGGCGCGCACAACTACGAGCCCTTGCCGGTGGTGATGGCGCACGGCGAAGGCGTTTGGCTGTGGGACGAGAATGGCCGACGCTATCTCGACATGCTCTCCGCCTATTCGGCGGTGAGCCATGGTCACGCGCATCCGCGCATCGTGCAGGCGCTGATCGCGCAGGCGCAGCGGCTCGCGGTGACTTCGCGCGCGGTTCACAACGAGAAGCTGCCGGAATTCCTGCGCAAGCTGACCGAGCTCACGGGACTCGACCGCGCCCTTCCGGTCAACACCGGCCTCGAGGCGGTCGAGACCGGTCTCAAGGCGGCGCGCAAGTGGGGCTACCGGGTCAAGGGCATTCCCGAAGGCAAAGCCGAGATCATCGCCTGCGAGAACAATTTTCACGGGCGCTCGATCACGATCGTCGGCTTCTCTTCCGACCCGCAATACACCGACGGCTTCGGACCGTTCGCGCCGGGCTTCAGGCTGGTGCCGTTCGGCGACGCGGCCGCGCTCGAAGCGGCGATCACGCCCGACACCGCGGCCTTCCTGGTCGAGCCGATCCAGGGCGAAGGCGGAATCATCGTGCCGCCGGAAGGCTATCTCGCCGAATGCGCGCGCATCTGCCGCAAGCATCGCGTGATGCTGCTCGTCGACGAGATCCAGACCGGCATGGGCCGCACCGGGAAATTCCTCGCCTGCGAGCACGAGAGCGTGCGGCCCGACGGACTCATGCTGGGCAAGGCGTTGGGCGGCGGCATGCTGCCGGTGTCGGCGTTCGTCGCCACGAACGAGCTGATGCAGGTATTCCGTCCCGGCGACCACGGAAGCACATTCGGCGGCAATCCGCTCGCGGCCACCGTCGCGCTCGAAGCGCTCGAGGTTCTATACGACGATCGGTTGATCCAGCGCTCGGAACAATTGGGCGCGTACCTGCTCGAGCGGCTGCGAACCGTCAGGAGCCCGCTCATCCGCGATATCCGCGGCAAGGGTCTTTTCGTCGGACTGGAGGTCGATCCCAAGCGAACGAGCGGACGCGCGGTGGTCGATCGCCTGCTCGCACGGGGCTTGCTCTCGAAGGACACGCATTGGACGGTGGTGCGCTTCGCGCCGCCGCTGGTGATCGCGAAAGAAGAAATCGATTGGGCCGTCGAACAGGTGCGCGCGGTCTTTGCCGAGCTCGGGGAGGGGATGCGGCGCGCGGCCTGAACGGGCTCGCGCCGGGAGCTTGCCAAGCTGAAGCGCTTTTTCCTCGCGTGTGCGTTGGTCGTGTTCGCCTGCGGCGCGCCGGCGCAGGGCACCGTCTGCGTAAGTCAGGACACGCTGCTCTTCGGCAACGAGCCGGTCGGCACCCGCTCGACCGCGAACGTCATGATCGCGAACTGCGGCAATGCATCGTGGTCGTTCACGGGCGTAACGATCGACCCCGCGACCAAGGCGGGCTGGGAAGTGAACACCGACTGCGTCGCCAATCTGACGCTGGCGCCCGGCGCATCGTGCCAGGTGAGCGTCACCTTCGCTCCGCTCACGGCGGGAGAAACGTCCGGCGGAGTCTGGCTCGACAACACGAGCTCCGACCCGGCGGTGCTGATCGCGTTCTATGGGCGCGGCGTCGATGCCGAGGCCGGCACTGCTTCGCTGTCCTTTTCCCCGGCTGCGTTGTCGTTCCCTCCGCAACCGATCAGCACCCAGTCGGCGAGTATTAGCGTGGCGCTGGTCAACGCGGGGCCGGCGACGCTCACGCCGAGCGCATTGGTCGTCAACGGCCCGGCGGCCTACGACTATAACGCGACGGGCAATTGCCACGTCGGCAAGCCGATCCCGCCGGGTGGCTCGTGTACGCTCGACTTCTTCTTCACGCCGACCGCGCCGGGAAGCAGGCCGGCGAGCCTCGTGGTCGATGCGCCCGAGCTTGCGAGCCTCGCGATCCTCTCGATCGGCGGCACGGGCTCGACCGCTGCGACACCGCCGCCCGCCGACGCCGACGTGGTGGAATTCGTCTATCCGCCCGCCAATCACTACTTCCTCACCGCGTCGCCGCAGGAGGCGGCGATTCTCGATGCGAGCGGGGTATGGCCTCGCACCGGATTTCACTTTCATGCCTGGTCGGTCGACGGCGATGCGATCGGGACCGTGCCGGTCTGCCGCTTCACCGGCACGCCCGACATCGGACCGAACTCGCATTTTTTCACCGCCGACGCCGGCGAATGCGCGATCGTCCGCGCCAATCCGTACTGGTACTACGAAGGAACCGCATTCCGCACGATCGAGCCTGCGGCGGGCGTGTGCGCGGCGGGCATGACGCCGGTCATCCGCTTTTTCACGGCAGGGAGCGACGTCACGAGCGTGCGTCACCGCTACGTCGTCGATCCGGACGAGGCCGCGAGCATGCGCGCCGCCGGCTGGACCGAGGAAGGCCCGGTGTTCTGCGCGCCGTGAGCTCGAGAGTCGCTTGCGACGCGGTGCTAAGATCGCGCATGGCCAAGCCCACGCTCGCCGACAAGCTGGTCGTCGCCATCAGCTCGCGGGCGCTGTTCGATCTGTCCGAGAGCCATCGGATTTTCACCGAGCAGGGCGTGGACGCGTATCAGCGCTATCAGATCGCGCACGAGGACGAGCTGCTCGCGCCAGGGCCGGCGTTCACGCTGGTGAAGAAGCTGCTGCGGCTGAATCGGCCCGACAAGCAATACGTCGAGGTGATCCTGCTCTCGCGCAATTCGGCCGACACGGGGTTGCGCATCTTCAACGCGATCAAGCACTACGGTCTCGACATCAGCCGGGCCGCCTTCACCAAGGGCGAGCCGACGTCGCGCTACGTTCCGGCGTTCGGCTCGCACCTGTTTCTCTCCGCCGACACCGAAGACGTCAAGCGGGCGCTCGACGAAGGCTATGCCGCCGCGACGATCTTCCCGTCCATCTACAAGAACGAGACCGACGAGCTGCGCATCGCCTTCGATGGCGACGCGGTGATCTTTTCCGACGAGGCCGAGCGCGTGTATCAGACCGGCGGGCTCGACGCCTTCGCGAAGAACGAGGTCGCCGCGGCGCGCGATCCGCTTCCCGGCGGACCGTTCAAGAAGTTTCTGTCCGCCCTGCACCAGATCCAGGCGGACTATCCCGAGGACAAGAGCCCGATCCGCACCGCGCTCGTCACCGCCCGCGGCGCGCCGGCTCACGAGCGCGTGATCCGTACGCTGCGCGCCTGGAACATCCGCATCGACGAGGCGCTTTTCCTGGGCGGCCTCGACAAAGGCCAATTTCTCCGCGCTTTCGGCGCGGACTTCTACTTCGACGACCAGCGCACGCACGTCGACTCGGCGTTGAAGCATGTCGCCGCGGGTCACGTGCCGCACGGGATCGCGAACGAGTCGTCCGGCGGCTGACTACTGCGAATGCCGCAGTCCCGCGGCGTCGATCACCTGAGCGTATTCCGCCGTCTCCGAAACCGCGAGCGCGCGCAGCGCCTCGCCGGAGAGGGCCATCGGCTCCACGCCCTGCGCGGCGAACTGGCGGCGCACTTCGGCTGAGGAGAGCGCGTCGGCCAGCGCGGCGGAGAGCCGATCCCTTGTGGCTTTCGGGATGCCGGCCGGCGCGAAGAGCCCGTACCACGGCTCGACCGAGTACCCAGCGAGGCCCTGTTCCGCGACGGTCGGCACGTCGGGCGCCGCAAGCGCGCGCCGCCGACCGCCGACGGCGATGAGGCGTACTCGGCCTGCCTTCGCGAGCGGGAGCAATTGCGCGAGAGCGTTCGCGAGCACGTCGATGCGGCCGGCGACGAGATCGGGGACCGCGGCGCTGCCTCCGCGATACGGAACATGCAGGATGTCGAGTCCGGCGCGCGACTTGAGCAGTTCGATCGCGACGTGTGACGAGCTGCCCGTGCCGCCGGAAGCGAAGCTGAGCTCCCCTGGATGGGCGCGTGCGTAGTCGATGAACTCGCGCAGGTTCCGCACGGGGATTCCCGGCCTCACCGCGATGCCGTAGGGCACGCGCGCGATACCGCCGAGCGGCTCGAGCTCCGTTGCCGGAGCGTAGGGAAGCTGCGAACGCAACAGCGTCGCGAGCACGACGTTGTTCGTCCCGCCCACGAGAAGCGTATAGCCGTCGGGGCGCGCGTGCGCGACGCGCTCCGCCGCGATCGTTCCGCCCGCGCCGCCGCTGCTCTCTACGACGACCGGTGCGCCCAGCGTGCGCTCGAGCGGCGGCACGATCGCCCGCGCCAGCGCATCCGACTGCGCGACGACCACGATGTGAATCGCGCGCTGCGGGTAGTCTTGCGCGTACGAGGCTCGGGTCGACGACGCGACGCAGGCCGCCGCCACGGCGATGGTGCACATGCCGGTGGTGCACGTGCGCGCGAGCGGTCCGAGACTCGCACGCGCGTTAGCTTCGCGCCTCGCCGCGACGAAGCGCCGCGAGCGGTTGCCGATGTCGAATGGCGCCTGGCGTTGGGACCGGAACACGAGCAGATTCGGCGCTGCGGCGTCTTGCGCGAACAAAACTTCGATAGTATATGATGGCCGCCTCCGCGCCGACGATGAATGCGAGCTTCCGCCTGGCCTCGAACGCCGCGTTGCTGCCGTTTGCTCTCGAGGAAGCGGAGCGCTCGATTCCGGAACGCTTCGCCCGCGTCGTCGCGTCCGGCCCGGACGCCTTGGCGATCGCGGCGGGACGCGAGCGGCTCACCTACGCCGAGCTCGCCCGGCGCGCCGCGACCTTCGCTCGAGCGATCGCGCGCGCGGCGCCCGATACCGACGCGCCGGTGGCCCTGGCACTGCGCGATCCGGTGGCGATGATCGCCGCCATGTTCGCGGCCTGGACGGGAGGCAGGCTCTGCGTGCCGCTCGATTCCGCGCTGCCCGGTCCGCGGCTCGACGCGATTCTGCGCCAATCGGAAGCGCGGCTCGTGCTCACCGATCGACCGACCGGCGCGCGCCTTGCGCCGGACCCGAGCCGCGTAGCGCTCGACGTCGAGGACATCGACGGCGCTCCCGCCGCGGAGACGGTTCGCATCGTATCGGGCGACGTGCCGGCCTGCATTCTTTATACGTCGGGATCGACCGGCGAGCCCAAGGGCGTCGTGCGAACGCATCGAAGCATCCTCTATCGCGCGCGCCAATCGATCGCTTCTCTCGGCGTCGGCCCGGGCGACCGCATCAGCGCTCTCCATTCGCCGGCGACAGCAGGAGGCTCGCGCGACATGGCGGTGGCGCTGCTCGGCGGAGCCGCGCTGCTGCCGTTCGATCTCAAGCAAGCCGGGTTCGGCGAGCTTTGCCGCTGGATCGCCGAGGAGCGCGTCTCGGTTCTGTGCACGGTCGCCAGTACGCTCCGGCAACTCCTCGCCAGCGCGGCTCCGAGCACGCGGTTTCCTTGCCTGCGCGTCGTCCGTCTCGGCAGCGAGCCGCTGCATCGCCAGGATATCGAGCGGCTGCGGCGGCACGTGAGCCTCGATTGCATCCTGGTCACGACGTACGGCGCCACCGAGGCGAACGGCATCACGGAGTACCGCATCGATCGATCGACGCCGCTGGGCCGAGATCGCATTCCCGCGGGGCTCCCGCTGGAGGGCGTCGAGATCACGATCCGCGACGCGGAAGGCCGGTCGGCGCCAGCCGGCGAGGCGGGCGAGGTCGTCGTGAGAAGTCCGTACCTATCCGCGGGATATTGGCGCCGGCCGGAAGCGACGCGCGAGGCCTTCGAGATGGCCGACGGGCGCGCGTGCGCGTACCGCACGGGGGACCTCGGACGCTTGCGGCCCGACGGTTGCCTCGAGCTCATCGGCCGGAGCGACGACCAGGTCAAGGTTCGCGGGTACCGGGTGAACACGCGCGACATCGAGCTCAAGCTGGCCGAGCATCCCGCGATCCGCGATGCGGTGGTGACGTCGAACGCCCAAGCATCGGGCGATACGCGGCTCGTCGCCTACGTCGTGCCCCAGCCGTCGTTCACGCCGACGCGTGCCTGGCTACGGCGCTACCTCCAGGCGAGCCTGCCTCAGTACATGATCCCGTCGAGCTTCGTCGTGCTCGATCAACTTCCGCTCACCTCGAGCGGCAAAGTCGACCGGCACGCCTTGCCGGCGGCGCTCGCGTCGGATGGGCGCGACGGCGTGTTCGTCGCACCGCGAACGCCGACCGAAGCGAAGATCGCGGCGATATGGGAAAAGCTGTTCGGCGTGTCGCCGATCGGCGCGACCGACAATTTTCTGGATCTCGGCGGCGACTCGCTCATCGCCGCGACGCTGGTCTCGATGATCGAGCAAACGTTCGGCCGCGCGCTCTCGGCCACGATGCCGCTCAAGGCGCTGACCGTTGCCGATCTCGCCGGCGCGATCGGCGAGCGCGAAGACGAGGAGCGTCTCGCCTGAAGCTCCGCGGTTCCCGGGCACCCGGGTAGCGGTCCGAGCGGATACGCGCGAGGCGCGGCTCCGACCCGGCGGCCCTTCAAGAAATGCGCTGAACGACGCGTCCGTAGAACGGGTACGCCGGATCGCTGTAGCCGGGCGTCGACGGATGTCCCGGCGCGACCAGTGAATCGACGAACGCCTCGTCCTCCGCGTCCAGGGTCTTGCCGACGGCCGCCAGGTAATCGCTCCACTGCTCGAAGGTGCGCGGACCGGCGATGAGCGAGGAAACGATCCGGTTCGAGAGCACCCACGCGAGCGCGAACTGGGTCAGCGTGAGAGCTTTCTTTTCCGCGTGCACCGCGAGCTTCTGCGCGATGGCGAGCGATTCGGCGCGAAATTCCGTTTCCATCATGCGCGGGTCCTTGCGGCCCACGCGCGACTCGGGCGGCGCGTCCGTGCCTCGAGCGTACTTGCCGGTGAGCACGCCACGCGCGAGCGGGCTGTACGGCACGACGCCGAGGCCGTAGTAGTCGCAGGCGGGAAGAATCTCCACCTCCGGCGTGCGGTTGAAGAGGTTGTAGTACGGCTGGCAGACGACCGGCCCCGGCACGCCCAGCTCGGCGCAGAGACCGACGATTTCGGCGATCCGCCAGCCGCGGTAGTTGGACAAGCCGACGTAGCGGATCTTGCCGGCGCGGATCAAGTCGCCCATCGCGGCGACGGTCTCCTCGAGCGGCGTGTCGACGTCGTCCTTGTGCAGGTAATAGATGTCGATGTAGTCGGTCGAGAGACGCTTCAGGCTGTCCTCGCACGCCTGCATGATCCATCGTCTCGAGAGCCCGCCGTCGTGCGGCTTCGCCGTCATGACGTTGCCGACCTTGGTCGCGACGATCCAGCGCGTGCGATGCTCGGCGATCGCCGGGCCGATGATCCGCTCCGAGGCGCCGCTCGCGTACGCGTCCGCGGTGTCGATGAAGTTGACACCCGCATCCCGCGCGGAGGCGATGATCCTCTTCGCGGTCGCGGCGTCGGTGCGATCGCCGAACATCATCGTGCCCAGGCACACGACCGATACCTCGAGGCCGCAGTCGCCGAGTCGGCGGAAGTCCATGGGTCGGTTCTCGTGGGAAAGCATTCATGCTGAGGCAAAGCGGCGGCGGGCGCAACGCCGAAAGCGCGAAGAGTCCCGCCATCGCCACGGTATAATCACGCTTCCTCGATGCAACGCGAGCGGTCGTCGTCGTGACGGCGTCTCGCCGCGCTCGCACTTCCCGCAAACGCCGATGCACGTCTTTTTCGAGGACGACGGCGCGTTCAAGGCCGGCACCGTTCTCGCCGACAACGAAACTTCGCTGCAGGTCGAGGCCGCCTCGGGCAAGCGGCTCAAGGTGAAGGCCGCCAACGTTCTGCTGCGTTTCTCCGAGCCCTCGCCCGCCGCGCTGCTCGCCGACGCGCAGTCGCTCGCGGCCGAGCTCGATCCGGATTTCCTATGGGAGGTGAGCCGCGAGCGCGAATTCGCGTTCTCGGAACTTGCCGGCGAATATTTCGGCCGCGCGCCGAAGCCTACGGAAGCCGCGGCGCTCGCGATCTGCCTGCATCGCTCTCCGATGCACTTCTACCGCAAGGGCAAGGGGCGCTATCGCGCGGCGCCCGCCGACGCTCTGCGCTCGGCCCTCGCGGGCACCGAACGCAAAGCCCGCGAAGCCGAGCAGGTGGCGGCTCTGGCCGAAGAGTTGAAGGCTCGCCGGCTGCCGGAAGCGATCCGCGACAAGCTGCCGATGCTCCTCTACAAGCCCGACAAGCTGGCGCTCGAGTGGCGGGCGGTCAACGCGGCGTGCGAGGCGCTGCGCACCAATCCGCTCGCGCTGCTCTCGGCCTGCGGTGCGATTCCCTCGACACACGAGTACCACTTCCAGCGCTTCCTGTTCGAAGCGTTTCCGCGCGGGACGGTGTTTCCGCCCTTCGATCCAGCGCCGGACGTCCCCGAGCTCGCGCT
>Ga0187779_10000883_pt1 | contig 19429 bp, 17 predicted proteins | sample 1015_Q2_SP10_10__FD_132435 | JGI IMG/M metagenome (GOLD analysis project Ga0187779, IMG submission 132435) | Tropical peat soil microbial communities from peatlands in Department of Meta, Colombia - 1015_Q2_SP10_10_MG | ecosystem: Environmental > Terrestrial > Soil > Wetlands > Peat | place... | reverse complement strand
TTCGGACGGAGTCAAAAAACTACAAACCAACGGCCTCAGAAGCTATTCACCTTCCGGACATTAATTTGTTGCCGATCTTAAGGGCCGTTGGGTGTTATCCCTGATTCGCTATGGTGTCCCAAACTTACGTTCCGGTCCGGTTCCTAGCTAAAAGAGTATTTAGACACGTCATAGCTCCGGCAGAGCGGCTTCTTTAGTGACTTCGACACGCAGCCTGCCGGAGCTTTTCTTCTTTTGCAAAGCACCGTTTCGTGGACATTGGACGAGCAAAAATGCCTCAAATATTCAGTGAATGTACACCTAAGAACGGCATCCGATCTGCCGCACAACTCCGCCGACCGGCCACGGATCAATGATTTCCCTGGGTGCTGGCGAACGATGAAACGGTGCGGCCAGCGGCCAGCCCGGCGCCGCCCCCGCTGACGCAGCTGCAGGCAGCCGCGGGTAGAACACCGACATTCGATGAGGACGGGTTTTGTCTGATTCTCTCCACGTTGTGGGCTCCGCCGTTGTAAACAGGCTTGTTACTATCATCGACTTCGACCCAGTGACCGCCACCGATATGTGTTCCTATCGCAGGAGCGACCCAAACCAGGTGGGTATGTTTATAAACCGGCACAGTCTCTGTGGTCAAATCGAAGTTGAGTTGAGCAGACTTGCCCGGCTGCGCTTGGTTAAGAATCGACGCCTTAACCGCTCCTCCAATACGGAGAGTCACTTTGTAACTCCCTGCTGCAGCGAGATCGGACTCGTAGTGACCGAGGGCGTCAGTCTTAACAATTTTAGAAAAGTTCTTTGATTGAATCAAGACATCCGCGCCCGTGATCGGACGTCCACTAGAATCCTTGACGATCCCCTCAAGAGTTGGCGCTCCCGCCCAGGCGTTGAGAGCCAAGGTCAATGACCCGATCAAACCAAGGCCACATGATTTGAGGAACATAAAATTGGCGTGTCAGGAGAATATAAGTGTGCGCAGATTTTTCACAAAAAGCCAATCAAAATGTTGTCACTCTCCATCTATTCCTCCGCTTCATTCGCCCCCGAATCTCCGTTTAAGTATAGCAAGGTTTGTCGGAGAGTTGTATACTTCTGGCTTCTAGAATTAAGGCGCGGGCGAGATGATCTCTAATCTGCAAGAAAAAAACTTACCGGCCACCGCGGAAGTCGAGCCTGCAGAGCAGGACTTGGATCGCCGATTATCTGAACGGATCGATCTGCAATCGATCGAGGAAATGCCGACGGAAGTGTACCAGGAACTTCGGCGCCTGGCCGCTCATTACCTGAAGGGCGAACGACGGGAACACACGCTGCAGGCCACTGCCCTGGTTCATGAGGCTTATCTTAGGTTGGTCACCGAACACTATTCGGGGTGGCAAAATCGGGCGCATTTTTTCAGCTTTTTTGCCCGGCTCATGCGACAGACTTTAATCAATCACGCCATTGCCCGGACCAGGAAGAAGCGCGGGGGCGAAGATCCCATCCGAATGACTCTCGAATTTTACGAAAGTCAGAAGATTGATGTTACGGTCGTCGATGCCGCTCTCCGAGACTTGGAGAAATTGGACTTGCGGCAAGCTCACATTGTTGAATTGCGTTTCTTCGGTGGGTTGACTGTTCCCGAGATTGCCTCGGCCATGGCAGTTTCGACCGCGACTGTGAAACGAGAATGGGCAACCGCGAAATTATGGCTTCGTAGAAGGATATCTAACGGGTAAGATCGTAAAATAGACCTGAGGATGCATCGTGAGTGCTTCGGCAGCAGATCCAATTCTAACGATCCCACCGGATCGGTGGCAACGTTTGAAGTCAGTCCTCGCTGAAACGCTGGAAAAGAATTCGGCCGAGGCACGACGAGCGGTCTTAAAAAATCTTTGTGCGGGCGATGCCGACCTGTTTAGTGAAGCTGAATCTCTTTTGGAGGAAGCCGAGGTCCTCCTACGCGATCGATTCGACCCTTTGGAGGCGTGTGCTGATAAAGTCGGCAGCGCTATACCGCGCCAGGATGGACCCGCCATTGGCGAGCGAATCGGTTCTTATGTTATTGTTCGGGAGATTGGCCGCGGAGGAATGGGTACTCTTTATCTTGCGGCCCGCGCGGATGGTTATTTCGAGAAACAGGTTGCGGTGAAAGTGCTCAATCGCGGAGGAGATAGCGAAGAGCTCCTCCGCCGGTTTCGCGCCGAGCGCGAAGTCCTGGCCCGCCTCGATCATCCGAATATCGCCAGATTGATCGACGCCGGGACGACCGATGACGGCTTGCCGTATTTTATGATGGAGTACGTCGATGGCGTTCCGATCACTCGTTTTGTCGATATCAATAACGAACCGGTCGCTCGCCGTCTCGCTCTTTTCCTGAAAGTATGCGACGCGGTTGAGACCGCTCACCACTGCTCGGTGGTGCATTGCGATCTTAAATCCACCAACATTCTTGTTGACCACCATGGCGAACCAAAGTTGCTCGATTTTGGGATTGCCAAAGTGGTAGCTAACGAAGCAAACCCGCTTGAGATCACGGCGTTTGGTCATGAACGACTTTCGCCGGTTTCCGCCTCCCCTGAACAGGTCCGGGGCGAACCGATTACCATTTCCACCGACATTTATGCGCTCGGCGTCGTGCTCTACGAGATCCTGACCGGCAAAAGGGCTCATCGATTTCTTGTCGATACGCCTTCGCACGAGGAGCTACGAGACGTTATCTGCAAACAGGATCCAGTACGGCCGAGCCTGGTCGCAAAAGGCGAATCGCAAGAAGTTCAACTGCATCGGGACTTGGACGCGATCGTGTTGATGGCGTTGCAAAAAGATCCAGCGAAACGGTACGGATCCGTCTCCCAATTTGCGAAAGATATTCGAAACCATCTGGCTGGCAGATTGGTCCACGCGAGGGAAAAAAACAGAGCGTACCGGCTCAGGAACCTTCTCCGGCGTAACAAACGTGTTCAGGTCTCGGTGGCTGCCGCTGCCCTGACCTTGTTTGTGATTGCAGCCTTCTATGTTGGCTCCAGGCTCCGCTTGGATTTGAGACGAACCGGTTCGCAAAGTTTGGCTCCATTTTCAAGTCCGGGCCAGCCGCAGTCACTTCCGGAGAAGAGTATCGCCGTGCTACCGTTCGCGAATCTAAATAGCGATAAGCAGAATGCCTATTTCGCCGATGGTGTGCAGGAAGCCATCCTGACCGATTTGGCAAATGTCAACAAACTCAGGGTTATCAGCCGCAGCAGTGCTGCCAACTATTACGCCAAGCCCAAGAACGAGCGCGAAATTGGTCGGGTCCTTGGCGTTTCTTACGTTTTGGAAGGTAGCGTGCAAAAGTTCGAAGATCGTATTCGGTTGAATGCGCACTTGATAGACACCCGGACGATGGCTGAGGTTTGGGGCCAGCAATACGATCGGAAGCTTGACGATTTATTCGCGGTTCAAAGCGACCTGGCCCAGGCCATCGTCTCCCAGCTTAAAGCAAAGTTGTCGCCCGCGCAGAAAGCCGCAATGGAAAACCGCCCGACCAGCGACATGCTCGCTTATGATTTCTATTTACGAGCTCGTGAGTCGTTTTACCAAAATAATTGCGAGAATGCCGTTCATTTGCTCGAACAGGCAGTTGCACGCGATCCCCAGTTCGCGTTTGCCCGCTTTTTTGCAGCGCAGGTCCAACTCTTTATCTACCGCTATAGCGATCATACCCCGAAACGGTTGAATCAGGCTCAGCAGGCAGTTGAGGCCGCTCTGCGAGTTGCACCGGACCTTCCCCAATCGCACTTAGTCAAAGCGCAATATTGTTATTATGGCTTGCGAGATTACCAGCAGGCGCTACGTGAGTTGAAAACAGTGCCGTTTCCCGGCGGGGATGCGGCGCAGTTTTTTGACCTGGCTGCGTTGAGCGAGCGACGGATAGGGCACTGGAAAGATGCCCTTCGCGATGGAGAAAAAGCCGTAGAACTCGATCCGCAAAATCCGTTCATTATTAGCGGGCTTCTCAGCAGTTATATCGCAGTTCGACGGTTTGATGATGCAGTCGATCTGGCGGACAAGGCGATCAGGGCAATGATTTCCCAGGACGGATCCATTTCGAGTCTCAGGAGCCAGGCTCTGCTCGACATGGGACGCGTGCAAGAGGCCGCCGCCGCTCTCGAAAACTCACCTGCGGCCGGATCGCGTCTCTATCAAATCGCGACCGCGGAATTGTTTGCGAGCAATTTCACTCGGGCGGCGCAGTTGTTGGAGAACGCCAGGTCGGCAGAAAGCGAGAGTTACGCCACTCCTCTACTCCGAGGACTAGTCGCACGAGCCGAGCGCGATGCCAGTACGGCCCAGTCTTCTTTTCAACTCGCCCGTGATCGGATCACGCTGAAATTGGCTGAGGACGCTGACGACCCAGAGCTGGTTAGCAGTCTCGCAGTGGCCAACGCCGCGCTCGGCTTCGGAGAAGAGGCCGTAGTGCAGGGTAAACGTGCATGCGATATGTGTCCCATTTCGCGTGACGCAGTCGATGGGCCCACTTACCGGCTTGTATTGGCACAGGTGTACGCATGGAACGGCCAACCTGAGGAAGCGTTTGCGGAATTAGCGAAAATTGTCAGGCTCCCGCAAGGGCCAAGTGCTGGCGAACTTCGTTTTAATCCCGCGTGGGACGAAATCCGCGCCGACCCGCGATTTAAAGCACTGCTCTTAGAGGCGACGCGACCACCCGTCTTCGACTGACGAGTTTGCCATAGTTTGCAGCGTCGACCAAACTCTCTTGGTCCAAAGTTCTCAGGAGCGAACGCGGTCTAACATGACGCTCGGCAGCGCACGGCAGCACCCCCGAACAGCCGCAAGAAGAGATAAACAGAGGAATTTCAGGAATTTTTGATCCCTTTTTCCCAAAATCATTGCCTTTCAAGGTGTGGAAACAACATCTTTCCCTTGCGAGGTAAATAGTAATCCAGCCTGACGATAATAAACCATGAAACCGAACAAACATAACGGCAGCGGCGCAACGATGGCGCGTCTTGTAGTAACAATAACTCCGGCTCTTATCCTGATGCTCATCTCACCAGCTGCGCAGGCTGGCAGCGCGCGAAAGGCCGCGACTCAAGGCGCCACAGGGACAATCGAGGTGATCAGAGTCTTTGACTACCCAGCTCATAACGCCCTGACCCTTCCAGAGGGTATCAATGATCAGGGAGATATTTCTGGCTCTATCTCACCGCTCAGTAATTTTCTGAAGGTGCGCGGATTTCTCCGCCTGAACAACGGCCATTTTACACCGCCGATCTCAGATCCGAACGCGCATAATTACACGACAATCTGGGGATTAAATAACGCGCGCACCCTCTGCGGGTTCTATTACGATCCCAGCGACGGCGACTTTCACAGCTTTTTTCTCTTCAGCGACGGCACTTTTTCGCCATTCGCGGTGGAGGGCGCCGAAAGCACCGACCTGTATGCAATAAATGATATCGGAAACTTTTGCGGCGACGCGGACTTTAGCACTGGCGAGTTCGCGTGGCTGAGTGTGAATGGCGTAGTTACATTTATCAATATTGATGGTGCGACCTCCAGCGCTGCTAGCGGGATCAATAATTTAAATGAAGTTGTAGGTTCTTATACCGATAGCACCGGCGCAGAGCACGGATACTTTCGCGATGGCGCGGGCAACATCACGGCGCCGATCGACATCGCGGGTGCTAGTTCCACCGAGTTGCGTGGGATCAATGATAACGATTTAATGGTCGGCCGGTATTATGACAGCGCGGGCGAGTCGCACGGCTTTGCCTTCAAGTTCCCCAACACGGTCATTGTCTTCGACTACCCCGGGTCGTCGGAGACGGCACTGAACGGAATTAATAACGCCGGCCAGATGGTCGGCTATTACAAGGATGCTACCACCCTGCTGGCGCACGGTGTTGTTGCCCGGGTCCGGTAACTTCACAAAATTCAGCGCCGCCGCCAGTATCGGAGCCCGTATAGCACTCCTTTAGTTTTCTGATGTCGCGCTTTTCTAATCAGATCACTTTCTCGTTAGATCGTGGGTCGCGCAGTGGCGGGGGTACGCCCTCCAGTTGAACGTTTGAGCGGTCGGACGCGAACAACACTCGCTTGATGTTTTCCGTGCCGCGGTTTGGCACGTGAAGATATCCGTTGAAGGCGCCGATCGCGAGCAATCCGTTTTGAGTCCAGTCCGAAAGCCACTCGGCTGCGGCGCGAGGATCCTCCTGGCGGTATCCGGCACCCGCCCTCATGAGTGCGGCTTCGTTGCGCTCCTCGTGGGCGCCAAGCGGCGGCGACATCACGATCGGGATTCCGAGGCCCGCGTAGAAGCAAAGTTCGCTGGGCTTGGTCCAGAGTACGTCGGTCTCCCGCATCAGCGCATTGAACGCAGGGAAGTAATCGTCCTTGGTCGCGGTGAAGAGCACGCGGACGGACTTTCCCAATTCGGCCTCGAGCGCGCGTTCACGAATGATCTCCATGAAGTAGTCGCGGACCTCTTGACGCACCCCCGCCACCAGATTCAGCCGGATTAGACCCTCTTTTAGCGAGCGGGCAAGACTCTCGAGGATGTCGCGCGCAATCTTAGCCTGCGCGCCAGCACCACCGACTGCGAATGTGATCGAGAGCGCGCGGCCAGTTGTCTCGGCTTTTGGCATCATCTCGGGCGTAGGTTGACCCAAGGCAGCCCGGTACCGCGCACGAAAGATGCCTTTCGCGTCCAAGACCTCAAGACGACGCATGAGATCTTCCCTGGCAGTCGCTACATTCTCCTCAGGGAGCGGAAACCCGGTGACGAAGATCCGCTCATCCGCTACGCCGTATTGAAGCAGGCGCAGACGTGAGAGCGCTGTCGGGGCGAGATAATTTATACGACTCCGCTTGGGGTCGTTGGCAACCCACACGCGGTTGATGTCACTGTCTGTGATGACGCAGAAGACGTCGCGGCGCCCCGCATAGTCGGCGGCCAAAGCTATCGCATAAAACGTAGAAAGAAGCGGCAGATCCTCGCGCTCTCGCGTGCATTTAACTACACTGGCGCCGAAGCCGCGACGGATCAGACTCTGAAGGCGACTGGAGCCAATCGATGGCTTCGACAAATCACGGAAGGGATAATGAGGGCAGATCGCCTGGAAGCGGTCGTAGGCGCGCCAAATCCACGGGCCAATGATAGGGAGATTCTGGGCGCGCGAGATGCCTTCATAGAAGGCCTGGAACTTCGCCCAAAGTCCCTTCTCTTCGAGAGACACGCAGGCGTCGGTATTTGCGGTGATGATTCGCCCGAACGCGATGTCTCGGAAAGGGTATGCTGCGCGCTGATGTCCATATCCCATGTCCACCGACACGACCCAAGCCTCGTTCTTGTGCATTTCAGACGCGAGTATGACATGCACGGTTACCGATACCAATGCCATAGATCAGCATTGACCGGCTCTCCGTCGACGATGTCTTGACAGCGAACGACTCATAAAAATACCTTTTCCCCGTGAGCAAGATCAGTCGGCGTAGATTCTTAGCCGCCACTGCTGGCGCAGCTTCAGGTATTTCCCTGGTGCGTCTTCCTGTCGTCGCAAGCGAGCAGCCAGCGTTACGAACATACAATGGCGATACCGAGCCATATCCGATACCTTGGCTGGACAAAAACGGCAGCCACAATCAACCCGCTGGTCCGCAGTTAGAACCATCACACATCTATCATTTCAAAGGCCGAGTTGGACGGTGCGCGAGTTTTACTGGCATCGGCACGGATAACAATGGCAATCGCATTCCGTTTGGCACAGCCACCACAGATTATGGATTTATGGAGGGAGAGTATTTCGCCGGGCGCGCCGCGCAGACCGGTGGATTCACCCATATATGACTAACGCTGTTTAAGGAGCAGGCTGCTCCTCAAAACCAAATTCACGACTTTCATCCCCCGATCGCTCCGTCGGGACTTTACTGGGTCGTTCGAGTTCCGGAAGGCGGGCTGGTTATCAGCCCAGACGGAAAAACCGCTACGCTGCAAATGGAAAATGTGGAAGTAGTAGATCAGCCGAAATGGCCCGCCCTCGACGCTGTTGGTACGCCAGGATTGATGAGCTTCAAATTGGTTTGGAAGGCCACGGGCGACAAGATTACTTACGACGATCCGCAGAGGCAATTTCGAGTGCAAGGCTATCTTGCGAGCGCACAGCTTGAAGCGCGCGTCGAAGTACCATCGACCGGTTTCTCGTGGCATTCGGACCCGTTATCAAGGTCGCGAGCGGCTTTCGCGATCATCGGCGAAGAAGTGAACGGCCGCTATTACACGCCGGAACTGAAAAGGTGACGGAGATCGTCATTTTTCATTCTGACGATCATCATCTGAATCGCGAGGGTGCTGCATCATCATTGCAACCCTCAAAACTCGCAAGCGGGTTACTCCACGCTCAAACGAACGGAGCGAAACTAGGGCGAGGGATTATTGTCATACTGACCCACCAGACTCGGTGGCTCCTTCTCCCAGGGAAACCCTGCCGCGGCTTCTTTGAAGCCGAATGCGTAGAGCTGACGCATATAGGTCGGATCGAATTGCCTGGTGTGTGGGGTTTTAAACGTATCGGGGATGTAGGCCAGGTTGAAGTCTGTGCCGTCTCTCTTAGTGACTTGGTAAATACGGTATAGGTCCCCGATCACATGGTAGTGGATGAGCGTTTCGATGGCCTTTAGCGTGATCGGCAGGGTCCTGCGTTCCACCTCGCCCCATTCCGGATCCAGGCGGGCGTTGCAAAGGACGTAGACTTTTCGCTCCCGCTGGGCGCCATGCTCTTCGGCTAACTTTTTAAGCTCCACGCCCGACCAGTAGACGAACACCTGCGCTGTAGTACTGCCATCCACATGCATTTCCTGATAAGTTTTGCCGTTCGCCTCCACGTCGAACATGACCGGTGGGAACGCGCCCGGAATCGAGGCCGAGGCAAGCATGATCTTCTTGATGAGATCGAGTGCCCCGGGCTGGTGGCTGGCGGCAATCTTTGTCACGTTCCAGATGGCGGCGCGCCGGGCATCGAGGTTCGTCGTTGCGAGAAAAAGGAGCCGACCCTTTGCATACTCCGCCCCGATGGCATCAACCACCTTTTGTGTCAGAATGTGCTCGAGGAGATGTCCCAGTGGCGCTGTATCAGCCATCGCGTCTCCCAAGAATATCGAGTAAAACAGCCGGTCGGTAACAATGTCCTTCCTCGACACCATGGTGTACATCGATTTGAGTGTCTCGTCGTAATCCGGGCCCAGGAAAGCAAACGGAGCAATGAGCGCGCCGGTACTGACACCGGTGACCAACTTAAATTGTGGCCGTGACCCTGCCTGAGTCCAGCCATTCAAGAACCCCACTGTGAAAGCGCCGTTGTCGCCACCACCTGAAATGGCGAGATACGCTGCTGGCGGCAGATTGTCTGTGTGGAGATATGCTTTCTCGCGCGCCCAGGAATTTACAAATTCCTGCGTCATCAATGCGATGTCTCCAGGATCGCGAGGAAAATAGCGAACATCATCCGCGTAGCCGAGGACCTCCCCGAAGCCGACGGGGTGGGCAATAACCTCAAGCTCGTGAGGCACGGCGTGGTGCCGCGCGGTCGTGGGGAGACTCTTGAAGAATAGCAACGCCAAAACCGCCACTGCCAGTAGAATGGCGACCAACGTCAGACGGAAGGGCGAGCAGCGCATATTCTGACCAAACTTTTTCGCTGGTTATTTATTGATGAGAATGCATGCCGTCGCAGCTGGGGCCACTTCGGTTCGTTTGAGCAATATTTTCGCGCAGCTCACACGAAGGAAAACTGGCCGAACCAGGAAATGTGTGGGTTGTAACTAGAGATTCGAAGTTTCCCGCAGTTGAAGCGCGTTCTTGCCGCGATCATGAGTCGTGCTCCGTTGGCCGTGCCCGGAGATCAATTCGCAGCAAACACATCGGACTGCGCGACCGGTTTCCTAACCACTGGGTAATCGGTGACGATTACCGTTGTTCCGGGTTTGAGTTCGCTGGCAAGCTTATCGGCGAAGTCGGAACTGAATCGCAGTCTAGAGGCCAAAGCATCGGCATCGACAGGGCGGCCTTCGCTGGTTACTCGCATCCATCGCGCCTCCTCGTGTTTGGGCGTGAATCGACTGGTTTTTCCAGTCGTTCCTTCGAGCATGGTGAAGACGTGATTCCCAAGCTTTTCGCGCCCCGCTAGGCCACGGCCGGCAATCTCAACGGCAGCGCGCCCGATCGGTTCGCCATTGCGATAGACATACATGGCCCGATCGGCTGAGCTAAGGACGATTGTAATCGGGCCCTGTGGACTTCGTTCCGGATGCCAGTCGTAGTCGTTCTTGCCAAGCTGGTGCAACATCTCCGGCGTAAAATCAGTCGGAGCCAGCATCAGGCCAGGATTGGAAGCGAGACGCGGTACTGGCGTCTTGCCGTCCCCGATGATGACTGTGCCGCCGCTATTTGTGGTAGAGAAAAGCAGCTGGGAGAAATCGTACGGCAGACGAACACAGCCGTGGCTGGCCGCGTAGCCGGGAAGCTGGCCGGAGTGCATCGCGATGCCGCTCCAGGTAAGTCGTTGCATATATGGCATCGGGGCGTTGTCATATTTTTTGGAACGGTAGTCTTGCTGTTTTTCCAGAATGCTGAAGACACCGCCAGGAGTGTCATGGCCTGTGGAGCCGGTGCTTACGGTTGAGCGGCCTATCAGAATTCCGTTGCGATAAACGTGCATAACCTGCTCCGGAACGCTGATAAGGATCATCAGCGGTCCCTGGGGGGAGATCTCGGGGTGCCACCAATATTCGCCGGGTTTGAGCGGGCCGGTTGGCTTCCCTGTAGGTGTGCCCTTGGTATGGAACGAGGGTCTCTCCATCGCTTCCGAGATGGCTAAAATGGAGAGCGAAATCAAAAGCGCGGTCAGGTACTTCATAGAGTCTTTGGAACACATCGAATACAGCAAAAAGCTACCGCACCAAGAATAGGACTTTCGTCCTATGCTACTCAGCGTAAAAAAAGGTTAGCTTTATAGCTAACGCCTAACGAATCGCGCTGGATTATTTAATACAAAAAGCTCCGATCCTGAACTGTCCGGTAACTTTTTGTCATTTGCGGCTTTTCCCTTAACCGAGACGTGAAAATCGGAGATCGTCATTCCCGATGGATCGCCGGTCGCGCGGTCTGCGCGACCATCCAGAAGCCTCCCCAAAGCGCTACCACAATGAATACGTCCGACCAATTGTCCGGAACCCGCTTTGCGAGGAGAGCCGGCAGATGAATTGTCAGGGTCCAGAGGGCGAACATCAGCCCCACACCTAAAGCTGCCAACGGCTGAAGAAAGCTCGTAGTAAAACTTACGCCTGCCGCGATGAACGCTACGCCGAAGAATACCGTCCAGAACCAATGCCAGGGAATCCAGGCGGGCACCATGCTGGCGATGGGAGTTAGAATTTGAAAGTGGGCGATGCCAAAGACGACGAGTGCAAAGGCAATTAGATAACGGCTGATCCGGCGCAGCCATCCCGGAACGCCTCCCGTTCCAGTCGCCAGCCACGCCAGACAGCTAATGGCGATTGGTTCGAGCACATTGGTCCGCCACGGCGCGCTCATGAGATCGGGATGTCGCGGCACGTCAAAAGCGAGTCCGCTGAGGAACATCACCACGCCGAGCGTGATCGAAGAGATCAACAGAGTGCGTTGAAAAAGAAGGCCCGCCCCGCACAGGATAAAGATTACTCCGACAGGGTAAGCCAAACTCGGAATGGCCGGCACCCACGGAATCACTGGCACAAGGTTATGGCCGGAAACGCAGATCAATGTCTCGATGCCGACGCCAACTATCGCCAACGAAAAGAGGAGCCGACCAAATCTGCCCAGGATATCGTTCAGTCGATTTTTGATCATTGAATTTATCGAGTCTGCCTAACGAGGTAGAAATAAGCCACAAGACATTGTTGAAAACAATACGGCGGAGTGCGTAAGCGGTGATGCCACCAAGTGAGCTGGAAACGAACGAGTCAAATTATACTGCGGAGGGCCGCGAAGCCACCGTCCCTTGGCCGCACCTCTGCTCGTTTTTTCGAGCTCGTAAAATAGCGCGTGTTCATGTTAGATCAGGCCATGAAAAAGATGCATTTCCTCCTGCTTACCATTGCCGGGATGATCGTGGCCGGCATGCCGTCGACTAGTACCGCCGGCGGTGACGCGTCCGGGAGCGTGACCTTTGACTCCGTCACAGTGACTGGCGCCACAAACATGTCCTCCAAGCCAAAACTCACTTCCGAATCGCCGCTACCGGCAGCCAAGCTAAAGGTGAAAGACTTAGTGGTTGGTACGGGGGAGGCAGCTACTCCCGCGTCAACAGTCAGAGTTCAATACATCGGCGTTCGCTATGCCGATGGCAAACAGTTTGACTCATCCTGGGATCGTGGCGGCGCAGTCACCTTTTCACTCAAGAAAGTGGTCAAGGGCTTTACGCAGGGAATTGGGGGGAACGACGAAATTCCGCCGATGAAAGCAGGTGGCCGCCGCATTATTATCGTGCCCTCCGAAATGGGTTACGGCGAGAATGGGACACCGGATGGCAGTATCCCGCCGAACGCGTCGATTGTTTTTGTGGTCGATCTTATCGCGGTCAAGTAGCCTGACGAGAATTCTGCTGCTCTGCTAATCCGCGTTCTCTTCAATGTTAAAAACAAGGCCGTAGGGATCGCGAATGTAGCAGCGTGGAATCGAAGGGTTCTCCTCGAGTATAGTACAGCCTGCGGCGAGCAATTGGCTTTTCGCCGCCTCTAAGTCCGGGACAAGAAAGTCAAAGACTGGGCCCGGCAGACTTCCGCTTTCGACATAAAGACAAAATGCTCCGGTTTCAAGACCGACCAGGCGTGGGCTTCGGTGCGTTATGGTCAATCCCAGGGTCGTTTCGTAAAACTGAACGGCCTTGGCCAGATCCGTCGCCTGGATAATAACATCGCGTGAAGATCGAAATGATTTTTTCATGGACATTGGTGTGACACACTAATCATCGCGCGGTGTAGCCGCCATCGACGACAAAAGTCTCCCCGGCCGCGAATGATGGCAGGTTGGAGCAGAGAAAGAGCACAACATTCGCGATCTCTTCCGGCTGCGCGAATCGACCAAGCGGCGTGTTAGCGACGAAAAATCCGCGCATTTGGGGATCATCGTACCACTGTTTAGTCATCGGCGTTTGGACCAGACCCGGCGCAATTGCATTGATCCGAATACCCTGGCTGGCGTATTCGACCGCGGCCGATTTGGACAGACCGATTACTGCATGTTTCGCTGCCACGTAGGAGCTGATCCCGCGCTCTGCGATTAGTCCCGCGATCGATGCACTGTTGACGATCACGCCGCCGCCCGTCTTCAGCAATTGCTGAATTTCGTATTTCATCGCGAGAAACACTCCCTTTACATCGACCGCGAATGTTTGATCGAAAGCTGACTCCTCAGTGTCGGCCAGCATCGCCATCGCCGGCAGCACGCCTGCGTTATTAAATGCGCAATTCAATCCGCCGTACCTGTCCACCGCCATCGCGACGAGATTTTTTACCTGTTCTGCATCGCGCACGTCTGTTCGGACGAAAATTCCCTCGCCTTTCTCGCGCTTGATTGTCTCAACCGTCTCCTGGCTTACCGAATCAATATCGCCGATCACAACCTTCGCGCCGCAACGCGCGAACAGAATGGACGTAGCCCGGCCGATCCCGCTGCCCCCGCCGGTAACAATTACGACTTTATCTGCAAAATTGAAGTCTCGCTCCACAAAGTGAGTAGGTAAGTCTGAAAGCTATTTTGCGAGCTGGGCCAATGCGTTGCGCATTGGTTGGCTGGACAGACCGATTAGCCCGCCAAAAGGCCGGTCCAACTCCAGAATGAGTGCGATCGCACCGCAAACTGAGAGCGCGGAGACGACCAGCGAGGTGATGGAAGGCGCGTTCGTCGGCGCGAGCATGCTGAAGCTGAAAAAGATGATCGCCAGCCAGGAAATCAAGACCGCCAGCATTAGTTTTGAAATGGAAGGGATCGATTGCGCGACGAGCAGCGTCCGAATCTTGCCCAGATCCACTAAACCGTTCATCGCTTCGGTCTTGAGGGCGCGCTGGGCATCGTCCTTCGGTGTCAGATTTTGAATGGCGAGGTAAATTGCGTTTCCGGCTTCCGTGTTGAGCGCCAAATTGGCCAATCCTTTCGATTCTTTTGGCCATATCCGATCGATATTTTCCTGAATTACCTCTCGCAAGCGCGCCCGCGCATCGGTCGATTCCGGACCGTAAGTGGCTAGCACTCGATCGAGAAAGACTGTTTTTGCCGACATGTCGATCACTTCGTTTCGAACAGTGTCGTAGGAACTTTTTGCTGAACTCACGAGCAATCCTAGAACGAGTGCCGACATTGTCGCTACCAGACCCGTCGCCATCTTTACCGTGTCTTTGGTGCTCGTGTTCAGGCGCTCCTCGGAAAACCGCATTCCGGCCGCGATTGCGGCGACTAGAAGAGCGAACGTGATTAGGCCAACTACTTCGGCATTCATAAGCCGCTTGTCACAACAACCGCAGGTTTCATGGGAGAAGTCGGCTGCGGTTTGGTTTTTCGATTCCTTCCTCCGATTACGACCTGCGCTCCATCAAGATTTCTTTGAGTTCGCGGTGTGATCAGCTACCGGCCCGTCTCTTCGCCATCGCTTCCCTGATGTCCTGTTGACGGATTTCCTGCAGTTTCTGATACTGGGTCGGCGAAAGTATCTGCTGCATTTTGGGCGCGGTCTCCTGATGGATTGCCCGGAGCTCCTTTACCTTTTGCAGCCCCGAAAGAGAAGGATCGTTTTTGATCGCCTGAACCCTCGGAGCCTCCTGCTTGAGAATAGGAATGATTTCAACCTGCTGCTGAGGGGTGAGCTGAAGCTGGTGGGAAATCGCTTCCACCTTGGCCAGGGCCTCTGCATTCTGGGCGAAAGCGACAGGTGTCGCTAATGCGAAAGTAAGAAGCGCGACCACTACGGATGATTTCGTGAGTTTTGTCATGATGAAAAACAACGCTATCGGGCGAAGAGGGACAATGGCATCGGACCAAGGTCGTACCTGATCCAAGCGTCAAACCACAAATTATCCTTGATGTTCTGTTAGGGCCAAATCACTCGCGGCCTGCCTCCATCTTCTTCATTCCCTCTTCGAGCGTCTTAATGTCGGTGGGCGATAACTGTGGCCGATCAACCTTGATCGTTAATTTATTCAGCTTCGCGGTCAGCGGAAACGGCGGCTTGTAATCCTCATCATTCACCCCGGTCAGCGTGTCCGAGCCGACGTCGAAACTTTCGTCCCATTGCAGGATCATCGGCAAGGTGTGGTCCATCTTTTGGGTGGCGACCTCCTTGCCGTCGACCTTCAGCGTTCCGGTGCCGGGCCGGCCCAGCCCACTCATATTATTAAAGGCAAGTGTGCCCACGCCGAGGCCGTCGTACTTGAAGTCGAATTCGACCGTGTGCTGGCCGGGCGTGAGCGCATCGGGTCCTTCCCACTTCACACGCTTCAGATCGATCAGGTTCCAGAGAAAGACCGGCTTGCCCTTGAGCAGATAGAATCCATACCCGGCAAACCGCCCGCCCGAGGTTAGGATCATGCCTTCCGCACCGCCTTCCGGAACGGTGATATCGGCCGTGATCGTGTATGAGGCGTTGAGGATCATCGGCGAATCGCCCTGCGGCAAACCGGTCATCGGTCGTGTGTAAACGAACTCCGATCGACCGGCAGTGATGTTCGGGCGTGGCGCCACGATGCGCGCGGCGACCGAAGCATCCAGAGGAAACACTTGATACTTCTTCGCTTCATTAACGAACATCTGCTTCATCGCCTTTACCTTGTCCTGATTGGTGGTGGCAAGGTCCTGCGTCTGGCTGAAATCCTTCTCCAGGTTGTAGAGTTGGAGCGTTTGATTGTTGAGCGGATCGGGATTGGCCGGGCCAAATGCTTCCCACGGGGCGCGGTTTACCTTCGTGCTCAGGAGCCAGCCATCATTGTACAGCGCCCACTGTCCCAGCATCTCGAAATACTGGGTCTTGTGCTTCGAGGAAACTTTCGCGTTCGCGCTGTCGAAGGTATAGGCGAAGCTCGTGCCTTCGATCGGCGCTTGCTTGATGCCGTCGACCGTATCGGGAGCGTGAATACCGCAGACTTCGAGAATCGTTGGCACCACGTCAATGACGTGCGTGAACTGCTCGCGCAATCCGCCGACACCTTTAATGTGACCCGGCCATTCCACCGCCATGCATTGACGGATGCCACCAAGACGGGAGGCGTTTTGCTTGAACCAGTCGAAGGGTGTATCGAAGGCCCACGACCAACCCGCCGACATGTGGTTGTAGGTCTGCTCCGTCCCCCAAACGTCGTACCATTTCATCTGGTCCGCGGCGGGCATCATGTTGATGCCATTGAAGAACGCGACTTCGTTAGGCGTACCGAGCGGCCCACCTTCGCCGCTCGTCCCATTATCGCCGTTGATATATATAATAAGAGTATCGTTGAGCTTGCCCATGTCTGCGACGGCCTGGATAACTCGGCCGATTTCGTAATCGTTATAGGCCTCATACGCGGCGAAGATCTCCACCTGTTTGATGAAAAGCTTCTGCTCATCGGGCGTCAGTTGATCCCACGGTTTCAGATGCTCCTTCGGCCATGGAGCCAGCTGGGTATTGGCCGGAATCACCCCGAGACGTTTCTGGTTTTCAAAAATGCGATCGCGCAACTTCTCATAGCCATCGTCGAACAGGTGCATGTTGTGGATCTTGTCGACCCATTCCTTGGTCGGATGATGAGGCGCGTGGGTCGCGCCGGGGACGTAGTAACAGAAAAACTTCTGCGATGGTTCAATTTGGTTGAGGCGGGTCAGGTAATCGATGCAGTCATCGGCCATGCCCGTGACCAAGTTCCAGCCGGGCTTGTCCTGGAACGGATAAATCTGCGTCGTGTTCCGGAAAAGGTTCGGCTCCCACTGGTTGGCGTCGCCGCCAACAAATCCGTAGAAGTAGTCGAAGCCCTGCCCAATTGGCCAATTGTCGAACGGGCCGAGCTGGCTGGCGCAAAAGGCGGGCACATTGTGATCCTTGCCGAACCAGGAGGTAGCGAAGCCGTTCTCCTTCAGGATGCGTCCGATGGTAGCTTTGTCTTTCGGGATAATGCTGTTGTAACCTGGAAAGCCCGTGGACTGCTCGGAGATCACACCGAAACCGGTGGAGTGATGGTTGCGGCCAGTAATCAAGGCAGCGCGCGTCGGTGAACATAGCGCCGTGGAATGAATGTTGTTGTAACGCAGCCCTTCCTTCGCCACGCGGTCCATGGTGGGAGTTGGAATCACGCCGCCAAACGTGCTCGGCACGCCGAACCCGGAGTCATCGGTCATGATCAGCAGCACGTTAGGCGCCTGCTTCGGTGGAACGATGCGCGGTGCCCACCAGGCTTTGGATTGCAGCGCGCCCTCTTTGATGATTCCGCCGAACTTCGGATCAGGCGCGGGCAGTTGTTTGCCATCAATAGTGGTCGTCGCGCTGGGCGAACCGGGTTCGCCAGTTACTTGCTGGCCAGGTGAAAGACCGCTCGTTAGGGCAGATGCGGCAAACACGATAACGGCAAATCGAACTGAAATTCTTGCATTCATAATTGATTTCTGTCCTCTCGTTGTAATTCAGTCACAAACTCACCACTATGGCGCAGCACTAGGTGGTAGAGCATTAGACCTTCGTCTTACAACCGATCGCTAATCTCTTCTGTAGGTTTACTTCGCGCGAGAAACGATTTTCAGGACGTAAATGATCCAGGGAGCGATCGACGTTTCGCTCAACCAATCGCATGGGTCGTCTTTGCGCCCAAGCGGGGTGTAATGGGCGACGAGCTCAACGCCAGAAGAAACGAAAAGTTGTAAATAGTCATTATGAAACCAAATGATGTCCACGACAGGCCGCGAGTCGCTCACGTCCTTCATTACGATACGGACTGGCGTTCCGCTCTGCGCATAACAATTTTCTGGGAAATCCTTCGTGGTGAATGACGCCCATTCATTTCGATAGATCTCGGGTGTCGACCCGAGCAAGATTATCCGGCCGTCTTTGTTCACTAATCGTGAGATGCGGCGCAAAAGCTGGCAGCGTTTGGCCGCGTCGGGAATGTTGTCGAAAGCGAACGCGGAAAGAACAAGATCAAAGCTCTCTGGCTCGAAATCGCTGAAGTTGCCCTCCTCAACAAGGCGATAATCGCCGCGCCGGTCGGCGTTCCTGGCCGCGCGAATCATACTGCGCGATATGTCGATCCCGACTGTGTCAAAACTGAGTTTTTTCAGAAACCGCGTTGAACGCCCGGCGCCGCAGCCGAAATCGAGCGCTTTACCGCCCTTAACGTGCTTTCGAATGATTGCGGGCAGGTCGCGATAAGCCAGATAGTAAGTTCCGGGGAACTCCAGCTTGGCGTATGCTTCAGCTCTCTGACTGTCGTCGTAAACATTGGAGAACGGCACAACTGTTTGTAACGTAAGGCTGGCTCCGCTTCAAAGATTGCCTCGGAGCGAACGCGAACCGATACTGCGCCACGGCGCGATCATTTTGCGGCTAAGAATGGCAATACTCAAAAATTTGGTGGTGCTTACGAACATTGCCAGACTTCGTTCAAGTGGCTTCGCGATTCTGCTTGTTTCGCTCGCGGGTTGTAATCGGCAAGCGTCGTCGGAATTCAGCCCTGCGCCGACACCTCGCAGCACCCGCGCACCCATCACGGCGCGCGCGCCGGATGCGTTCTATGATCCGCCGTCGGACCGGCCGCGCCAACCTGGCGTGTTACTGCGAAGCGAGCCGCTCAAAGACGTGACACTGCCAGCGGGCATGCGCGGTTGGCGTATTCTTTATGCGACCACGGTGGACGACAGCACACCGGCGACGGCAGTCGCAATCGTGTTCGCTCCGACCGACCTTCCCGCAGGCCCGCATCCTGTCCTGGCATGGGAACACGCCACCACCGGCCTCCTACAGAAATGCATGCCGTCGCTTCTGTCAGCGCCGGCTGTGCTCATCCCCTGGTGCGACCGGATCGCGAAGGCTGGCTGGGTCGTGGTCGCGACCGACTACTCCTTTGCAGAGAAGGGTGGTCCGCATCCGTACTTGATCGGCGAAGGCGAGGCGCGCTCTGCGCTCGATTCGGTTCGCGCGGCGCGCCAGGTGTCCGAACTCACGCTCGACAAACGGATGGTGGTTTGGGGCCACTCACAGGGCGGGCACACTGCGCTTTGGACCGGCATTGTCGGGCCACGCTACGCGCCGGATCTCGAAATTCTCGGCGTCGCAGCCATCGCGCCGGCTGCGAACATTAAAAAAATTCTCGAGATGAACGTCGCGATCGACAAACGGTTCGGAGCATATCTCGCCCTAGCGTACAGCCGGTTTTATCCTGACATCAAGTTCGAGCAGGCGATTCG
>Ga0187779_10000882_pt1 | contig 19434 bp, 21 predicted proteins | sample 1015_Q2_SP10_10__FD_132435 | JGI IMG/M metagenome (GOLD analysis project Ga0187779, IMG submission 132435) | Tropical peat soil microbial communities from peatlands in Department of Meta, Colombia - 1015_Q2_SP10_10_MG | ecosystem: Environmental > Terrestrial > Soil > Wetlands > Peat | place... | reverse complement strand
TACTTCACAATGGGGGGGCTTTATTACGCTAGCTCCGAGGGTGTGGTCACGAAATACGGAGAGAATCTACGCACCAACGGCATCACCCTCAGCCCCGACGAGAAAAGACTCTTCGTAACCAACGTAAATACGGTCGTAGCTTTCGATGTTCAAACCGATGGCTCCCTCACGAACCAGCGAGACTTCGCTAAACTACTTCCCGGCACGGCCGGTGACGGCAGCACCATCGATGCTCTAGGGCGCCTTTACGTTAGCAGCAACCCCGGTGTGCAGGTTATCGCCGCCGATGGCACATGGCTCGGATTGATCCCCACGCCGCGCGACACCATCAGTGTGTCCTTTGGAGGTGCCGATCGGAAAAAGCTCTTCATCCTGGCTCGCGGCGCGGTAGGCTCTGACGGCAGCCAGGTTGCGAACGCCGCACAGGTGTATTCGATCCAGATGATTGCGCAAGGCTACCCAGGCCGCCCCAAATGAGTAGGGGCAGGCTATCGGAGGATTGCAGACCAGGCGTGTTCGATCAGCGAGACCGCGAGAAAACCCACACCGATGTAGGCGGCCACGTATCCGAGCAGGAAGGCACACGCGGCCACGGACCGCTTCGTGGGCAGATGGGTTGGTGCCGACTTCCATCGCCGCTCAGGCAGTAGTGGACGTCCGAGGCACGGCAGGAGCGGTTTCTCACAAAGCGTCGGTTCGCTCGAGTCGCGCATTTCGGAAGAGTGTATCGGGCATTGGAACCGATGACCAATTCAGATTTACGTTGCAAGCGATCAAAATTCGAGATCACGGGTCCAACCGGGGGTACTAGGGCTCGTAGTTGCCAAAGACCGAGTCGCCTTTGGCGGCTGGTCTCAGCCATCCCCAACACCGTGCCAGCATCGGGATGGCAAGATGCATCGTCAAATGGTACAGCAAGTTCCAGCGGTCAGGGCGCGCAAGCGCCCAGGTCAATACACTTCCCGAATGAAATGGCGTCCTCTAAGAGAGGTTTGGTCGTCATACCTGTTTTTTTGCGAGCGTTTCGGCAGCTTGACCTTCTCGCGGGGAGCTTGTTTGTAGGGAATCATGCTGAGTAAGTGGGAGATGCAGTTGAGGCGGGCCGTTCGCTTATCGTCGGAGCGCACCAGGTGCCAGGGCGCATATTTGGTGTCCGTTGCTTTGAGCATTTTGTCCCGCGCACGTGAATAATCGTACCAGCGGCGAAAGGACTCCAAATCCATCGGACTGAGCTTCCATTGGCGGAGAGGATCTTTAATGCGCGCTTCAAAGCGGCGTTCCTGTTCCTGTTGACCAACCTCCAGCCAGTACTTGATCAAGATAATGCCGGCGTCCACGATGTATCTCTCAACCGTTGGGCAAAGCTCTAGAAACCGCTGATACTCTTGTTTTGTGCAAAAGCCCATGACGTGCTCGACGCCCGCTCGGTTGTACCAGCTGCGATCGAAGATGACCATCTCTCCCGCAGCGGGAAAGTGTTGCATGTATCGCTGGAGATACATTTGTGATTTCTCGCGGTCCGAGGGGGCTGGCAAAGCCACCACGCGAAAAACGCGGGGACTGACTCGTTCGGTGATCGCACGGATCGTGCCTCCCTTTCCGGCGGCGTCACGGCCTTCAAAGACGACGATAATGCGTAGTCCTTTGTATTTGATCCAGTCCTGCAATTTGCAGAGCTCGGCTTGCAGGCGCCTGAGCTCCTTCTCGAACTTCTTCCGTTTCAAGCGCCGTTCATCATTCGAGTCCTGTTTCTTTGCCATAAGAGATTCCCTCCGTGTTTCGGCAGGCGCCAGAAACAAACGCCATGTTTGTTGAAGCCCCCAGCCGAACCAGCGTCTAGCACCTGCCCGGCCAGGCCCACTGTCAAAACTAGCAGTTGGGTCCGACCTCTGGAGGCGGCAGATTGGTACGAGTACACCCAAAGGGAGGTGTCCAATGGCGACAGCAAGTCCGGCTCAAGGAATGCAGGGTCCGTTGCGAGCGACGAAGAGAATCACCGGTTGGTACATTGTGGCCGCCGTGCTGTTCATCGTCCTGGGAATCTTTGCGATCATCGAACCCGCCGTTGCGGGACTGGGGGTCACGCTGCTGGTGGGGTGGTTGCTGCTGTTCGGCGCAGTTGCCCACTTGATCGGAGCGTTTAAGGGGGGTGGAGCCAAGCATATCATTTTTCAGGTACTAATTGGCATCGCCTACCTCGTCGGTGGCCTCTACTGCCTGACGCACCCCCTGTTGGCCATCGGCACCCTGACCCTCTTGTTGGCAGCCGTGATCTTTGCGGGAGGAGTGCTGGAAGTCGTTTTGTATTTTCGGCTCAAGGGAGAGGGTAGATCTGGATGGGTGTTGTTCAATGGGGTGATCGCGATGCTGTTGGGAGGGATGATCTGGTTTCACTGGCCCTCGAGCTCGATCTGGGCCATCGGGATCCTTGTGGGAGTGAACCTGTTGATGACCGGAACGACCCGGCTGATGCTCGGGCTGGCAGCACGGAAGCTCGTAAGCCGGGCGGCTGGATAATGCAATGGCTCGCCAGCCAATGCGTCTACCTCGCCGAGCAGGGGTTGAATCCAATCCACCGATTGATGTGACAAGTCTCTCAGTATGATGCAACATCATCGTGTGAGTCGGCCAAGGAGCGGGACATGCAGACATTGTTACGAAGACTAGCGATCGTCGCGTCATTCTTATTCGCGGCAACGGCGACATCCGCGCAAAAGGTCGAATTTTCAGCTGATATGCAGATCCAGGATGCCAGCGGGAAGAGCCAAACCGTAAAGCTCTATGTAGGGAACAAGCGGGCACGCCTGGATCGCCCGATCCAGGGGGATGAAACTGCGGGCATAGGGTCGCTTCTTATTGATTTTGAGAATCAGTTCATATTTCTTCTGATTCCTCAATCCAAGCTCTACTTGCAAGTTGCGGGTTCCCTCGGTATGTCTTTTTATCGTGCCGCCTGGATGTTCAGACCCGATTCCCCCGACCGTCCCTGCAGTGGATGGGTCACGGAGGCGGACCAACGGGGAATCAGTCTCAGGTGTCAACCGGCGGGACAAGATACGGTAGATGGAAGAACCACCCAGAAGTGGGACGGCACAACCTCCGAAGGGGGGCACGGGTCCCTGTGGTATGACCCCAATCTGAATTTCATAGTCAAGCTTGTGCGGGTCACTAAGTCTGGTGTCCAGACCGGATATGAACTGCACAATATCAAGATAGCGACTCAGCCTCCGGCACTATTTGAATTCCCGAGCGGCTACCGCGAATTCACGCTCCCGAGACTCCTCGATGCGCTGACCGGTTTCGGACAATGGTAGCGGATGAACGAAAACCTATGCTGTCCTCAAGAGGCGTTCTCAGCCTTTGGTGACTGGCAATTCTTACAGTGGTCAGCGAGCCTCTTTAATGAAATCATCACGCGGTTTTTCGATGCAAGTCAAAGGTGGACAATCGTTCCGTGAAAGGTCCTTCTGTATGCGACAAGCCATATTGTGTCTGCTAGCGTCTTTCCTGCTCTCATCGACAGCCCGAGCGCAGGGGGTTCCAGTTTTCAAGATCGCACCACCACCGGACAGCAAGGTTAGCTTCAGCGTGAAGGCGTCGGTGGCTATCGATGGGACTTTCGACAAGTGGGATGCCACGCTGACCTATCCGTCTACAGATGTGGAAGCAGGCGTTTTGGACATCAAGGCTCAGGCAGCCAGCGTGAATACGGGAAGCAACATGAAAGACGGAAAGCTCAAGAGCAAGGATTTCTTTGATGCCGACCATGACCCGTACATCACTTTTCACTCCACCAAGATCGTGCAGACCGGTCCCAACACTTTTGATATTCCGGGGACGTTCACAATTCGAGGGGTATCGAAGCCAGAAACGCTGAACCTCACCGCCACCGGCACCAAGGGGTCAGGCGAGGGCACGATTACAGGGATGATGGCTTTCGATCGCAAGGACTATGGAATGAACAGCGGCATTCCCTTCATAAAAATAGCTGACCGCGTCGAGGTGGATGTCAACCTCCAAGTAAAGCGAGTCAGCGGGCCTCCACTGTCGTTTAAGCAGTAGGCGCCCTGGCTTTGTGAGTTCGAATGGCTATTTGCGTTTAATGACCACGGCCGTTAAGTCATCCTGCTGTGTGGTGCCGCCTGAAAACTCAGTGACCGCTCGATAGAGGGTCGAGATGATTTCCTTTGGGGGCTTCTCTCGCGAACGGCGGATCGTCTCTTCCAATCTGCTGGTCTCGAATTGGTCTCCTTGTGCGTTGGCCCACTCAAAGAAACCGTCGGTTGCCAGTACGAGCATGTCGCCCGGATTCAGTTCAACTGTGAGAGGCGGCTCCGAGATCAAAGTTGGCGATATGCCAAGCGGTAGACCCTGCGCACCCTGCTCGTCGAAGCGGTCCTCTTTTAGGAAATAGAGGAACAGCGGCCCGTGTCCGGCCGACAGCAGCTGCACGCGTGAATCTCTCGGACTGCAGACGGCTGCAACAAACGTTACGAATCGACCTTCTTGAAGGTCTTTGGAAAGCAAGGAGTTGAGTCGTTCCATTGCGGACAGCAGCCCGTCTCCTCCCGAGGAGAAGTTGGACCGAGCGTACGCGCGACAATCAGCCGCCAAAAGTGCCGGTCCAATCCCGTGACCAGTCACGTCGGCTAGTGCCACCAAGACTTTTCCGTCCGGGAGAGTGTACCAGTCGTAATAATCGCCACCGGTCTGATCCGCCGGTTGGTTCCATCCGGCGATCTCAAATCCTTCGATCTGGGGCACCGCAGTCGGAAGCAGGGATTGCTGAATCGATCGTGCCACTCCCAGCTCGTGTTCCAAACGCTCCACCTGGCGCTGCAGGTCTGCTTCGCGCAGAGCGGCATCTACGTGCTTTCGGATTTCTCGCGCCACCGCCCCGGCCACAATCCCCGCCGCAAGCAGGGTGATGGCATAGGCGAAAACGGTTCTTTGGGGTGAAAACAAAGGTGCCTCTCCGCCCCCGAGGGGATTCCAACGGAGATAGACGGCTGCGGCCAGGTAGCTGACTGCTGCCACGAGTCCCGAAAGAGCACAAAGAGCCGGATTCAAGCGCAGTGTCGAGAGGACAATGAAGATAAAGAAGAGGAGCGCGGCGGGATTGGCCAGTGGCCTATAGGCTGGATCAATGGAGCCGCTCGACAAGAACGCAACCCCGAACGCCGGCAGGCACGTTTCCAAAACGATGCCACCGATCCACATCGCACGGGGCAAATCCCGACCGTTTTGGATGGCTTCATTTACGGCTCGTAGAGCCAGAAGCTCATAAGCGACGAAGGAAGCGATCAGCACGGTGGCGACCAGCCACAAACGGAAATCCTCGTGGCTTGGATGGATGGCTGTTCGTAGAGATCGCAACACGAAGGCCACGCCAAAGGCGCTCAGCAAGATCAGAATACGAAGCCGCTCACTGTTCAGGCGAGCCTGCTGGAATGCGCCGGACGTTTCCAGAGATTTGTTCATCGCCTCACGTTCACAAGTATCTGGTTCGAGAGACTCATAGCGGCAACTACGTGGTCACCGAGGGGAAAATCGGCCGCCTACCCACTCTTCGGTTAAACGTCGGAGCGACGGAAAATCCGCCGCACCGCCTGTACCACTATGGCTTGCCAGAACTGTCAAGAATAGCAGTGCTCGGAAATAGCTTCCAGAGAGGCCTGGCCTCAAAAGGTCGGACGGGTAAGGTTTCGGCGCTGCACGATCGGCGCAGACAATGTCAGCAATTTCCTATTCCATTGCGGTCCAAGACGGAGACGAAAATTTCACCGCGTGCCGCGGCCTTCACAGCCACAACCAAATCTCGAGCCATGCTGGTCTTGAAGACGTATCCGAGCGCCCCCGCTTGCTGAGCCGCCGCAACGATCTCCGGGTCGGTCTCAACAGAACAAATTACAATCGCGGGTGCCGACAGAGAGCCGTTGATCTGCCGGGCTACCTCCGCGCCATCCAGAATCGGCATCTTCAAGTCTAGGACGACGACATCGGGGTTGCGTTGGCGGATGTGCTTCAGGGCCAACAGGCCATTTTCTGCCGTTGCTACGACATCAAATTCAGCCGTCAACAGCAGCACCAGTTGACGCAAAACCGCGGGATTGTCTTCAGCTATGACGACTCTCAGTTTATTTAGAGGCACGTCGCTCCACTCGTTGATAAAGCCTACTCTGGCGCTAATCCACAACACGCCTAGCCTCCAACTTGACCTAGCGAGGCGACTGAATTTGATCAGAATGACGCTTGCGTGCTTCTTCGTCGTTGCGCTAGCGCAACCATCTTCGAGGCGAAGCGGTCGATGTCGACGACGGAATGACGTTGGGGCGGACTGTCAGAATTTCGATGCTGTGTTTCTTATGCAGGGGTAGGGAAGAAACGTACTTGATCAAAAGGACCTCGTTTTTCTTCTCACTGTGTAGAAGTTCATCGACCAGGTGCTTTGCGAACAAAAGGCCGTAGCCGCCGGACGATCGACGGCCCGTTCCCCTAGTTGGGTCTGCCGAACCAGGAATATTGCCAAGCCAGCGAAAGTTTCTGGTAATTGCCACCGTATTGCACGTAGGCGCCATCGCTGTAGCTGAATTTGAGCGATTGATGGTTTGTCAAGGGAACGGACCCTGTTACGCCAACCCGGGAGCTTCGCTGGACCGTTCCCGGTGTTTGCACGCCGTTTACGCTGGTCTCGCCGCCGAACCAAAAATTGCCATCGAGCGACACCCAAAACCGAGGCCTGACATCATAACTAAGGTGGGCTTCGAACGTGCCGGTGGGACTCTCGTCTTGCGTGTTCGTGCCCGGACTGACTGCATTGTGTGAGAAGTACTCGGGGTTCGTAGTGAAGAACCAGGCACCGGCATACGCGTCCAAAAGCCAATGGCCCCAACGTCGGGAAAAACCAAGCTCCGGTTTGAAAGCCCAGCGATTGATCCCGTAATTGATGAGCCTGCTTGGATCATACTGCCCGGTGGGAGGCTCCAGTATGAAGCTGACGCCCACAATGGTCTTTTGTTGCCACTTCGCGAACTCTTGAACGCTCATCGCGGGACCGCCTAGCAGGTTCACGGAAAGGCGAAATGTCGCTGGCAGGAGGCCGGAACGGTAAGCAGTCCTGTCGATGCCAACTATTTCCCCTTGGAAGTTTCCAACTGCGTAAGGCAGCGACGCGGTGAAGTTGGCGCTCCGCCCAAAAAAGTTGAACGAATGGTAGAGGGTAAAGTCGGTGATGTTCGTCTTCGCAGTGGCTCCGGTGATCGGAATCGCAGCGTCAAACTGGAAGCCTCCGTCGTAAAACGAGTATGTCACGGTCAGGGCGTTGGAATGGATCGGCGTGATGACGTAGGCCCTCGGGGCGAGGTTTTGAGCATGGCAGACTCCCAGTCCAAGGTATCCCCCAGAAAGCAGAGCGAAGACGTATAACGGTAGCTTCCACATCCTGGTGGGGAGGCTTCCATTGAGCCAGATAGGTCTGGTGACGTAGGCTCCGCTACGCAAGGCTAGCCCTTCGCTTCTCACCTGCGCTTTCGGTCGGCCATTTTACCTACCCGAAATCAATCGCCTCAACGTTCGAAATCTTGGACCCCCGATCCGTACGCGGGCAACCCGAGTAGCCTCAAGCGCAAGGTTCTAATAGAGCCCGGAAGACCTCAACTGTTACTTCTTACAGTGACAACTCACCGACGCGCCGTCCTATTGTCCACTACGGGTTACGCTATATTGACTGTGATCCAGACACGATGTATTTGAGCAAGCGAGTTGCCACTCAACACCTTGCAAACAGTCAGCCGGATTCTAGTGGTAGAGGATTTCAAGCCCTTCCGAGTTTTCGTTTCATCATTGTTTCAAAAAAAACGAGAGTCGTACGTTGTCTACGAGGTTTCAGACGGGCTCGAGGCCGTTCGGCGCGCCTTGGAACTGAACCCTGACCTCATCCTGATGGACATCGGACTTCCCAAGCTCAATGGACTCGAAGCCGCTCGACAGATCCGCGAGATCATCCCGCAATCAAAAATCGTCTTCCTCTCCCAGGAAACCTCTGCGGAAGTCGTGGAGGAAGCGCGTAACCTCGGTGCATCCGGTTATATCCACAAATCGCAGGCCGCGAACCACCTGTTTCCTGCGGTGACCGCAGTCCTGCGCGGCGAACGATTTGTGATCAACGGGTGCGGTGCTTCCGACTGACCCCGTGGAAGCGGCGAGGACCACCGCTCTCGCTGGCCCGCCCGGGTTCACCTCTGGTCCGTGATGCATCCAACCGATGATCTTGCCGGTTAGGCAGCATCGACTACTTCGATTTCGGCGGGTAGTTTTTCAAGAGCTTTTGAACCGCTTTCGTGATGTTCTTTTGCTTCTTGTCCGGTTTGGCCTTAGTGTCCAGTGTTTTGGACGCAGATCCGCGCCAGACCAATTGTTTCTGGGCGGAATCGTACATGCTGAAATCGAGCTGGCCAACATAGATGGTCGACGTCGAGCCGTAGGTCGACGTGCTCGCCATTCCGCCATACCCGTACCAAGCCGGTCCCCAGCCGGAACCATAACCCCAACCCGTGTTAAAGGAAGTGAACTGCTTCTCCGTGGCGACGGCAGTTTGATACGCGACGTATAGGTCCGCAGAATCCAGATCGGTTTTGGTCAGTCCCTTTTTGGCGAGCTCGGAATCGAAAGCGGACGTTATCTGCTTGGCCGTGAGCTCGTCGACCTGGTCCGATCCTTTCACCGAAACCCACTTGTAGGTCTTATATTTTGAAAAGTCTTTGTCGCGATCGAAGTCGTAGCGAACATCCTGACCCGTCGCAGCAGTGACTCCCAGCAGAAGTAAGGCGACTGTTAGAAAGGCTAGCCTTTTCATTGTGTCTCCTCGAAGCGAGCGAGCCGGCGAAAACGCAGCAGCCAGTTATCGTCTGGGCGATGCTAGGTTTTGTCCGGGTTGTAGATATGCGCGCTGGGCCTCGTAGATCGCGCCGAAGCTTCGCAGCCGGCCGACTTCGTCCTCAACAGGTTCCAACATCTGGCAAACTACCAGTATTGGCAACTTAGGTCCAGAGAAGGAAAGAAAGACTGTCAGTTTTAACAGTTTGCGATATGGGCCCAATTCCATAGTGTCTTTTACGCGAGCGATTGCTGCAGAAGGGCACCGTCAGAGTTCTTCGGGTCTGTAGGTGCAAAAACGAGATGGATCGGCCCGCGGCAGGTCGCCCATGCGGGGAATGCGCTTGAGGACGTCGCCGGACGACCAGCAAGGAAGGGTTGTTCATGGGGAAATGTCTGACGCTAGTCGGTGAGGCTACACATTTGGCGCTTGAGCGCGCGCTGAGGCGCCAAATTTGTAGGACCGGGCGGAAGATGTATGAGCGGGGGCACGTCGTCGCCTGCGAAGGCAATTTATCTGTACGACTCGATTTGAACCGGATCCTCGTAACTCCCGCGGGCGCCTGTAAAGGGCGGCTGACGACTGGGGACCTGTTGATCACTGATTCGAGTGGTGCGGTTCTTTGTGGAGCCGGACAACCATCCTCCGAGATTCAGATGCACCTCCTGTTTTATCGCCTGCGCCCTGACGTGCAAGCCGTGTGTCACGCTCATCCTCCGACCGCCACGGGATTCGCCGCCGCCGGTCGTGCATTAGAGGAAGCGGTCCTTCCGGAAGTGGTCGTGAGCCTTGGCAAAATCCCATTGGCACCGTACGGAACGCCAGGGACATGGGAGCTTTGCGATGGCCTGCAGTCTCTGGTCCCCAAACATGATGCAATCCTGCTCGAGAATCATGGTGTGGTGACCTGCGGGCCAACCCTGGACGCCGCCTATCACCGTCTGGAAACCGTAGAACAATTCGCGAGGATCTTGCTCACTGCGGAGTCGCTGGGCGGGCCGCAATTGCTGTCCACCGCCCAAGTGCAAAAGTTGATCGCTGCCCGATCACGCTATGGAGTTTGTTGTCCCGAAAATGCGGAACTACCCCTCACATCGGAAGCTAGAATCACGTTGACGAGATCTGGTCGCCAACAGCTACGAGACCGCGAACCACGATGCAAGAAGTGATCCTATGGCTCATCCAATAACCATCTGCCGTTTCATGGCGAATTGAACGAGCTCAGCATTGGTCTTAAAGCCCAGTTCCTGCATAACGCGATATTTGTGAAAGGCGATGGTCCGCGGGGTAAGATTCAAGGCGCTGGCGACTTCTTTCATGGATTTCCCCTCTGCCAACAGTTGAACGACTTCTCGCTGACGCGGTGTGAGGGATTTGGGGTGGCTGCGTCCATGAGGATTGCGAATGAAAGAATCTTCCATCCCCCGAGCAATCTGCGGGGTGATATAGGACTTGCCGCGAAGCGCTGCTCGAATCGCTTGGAGCAATTCTGAACCAGCCGATTTCTTCAATACGTAACCGGAGGCTCCCACTCTCATGGCCTCGACCGCAAGTTCGGGGTCTTCGTTCATCGTCAGGAAAATGAGTTTCAGACCTGGAATCTTCCCCTTCAGTTGTCGGCCGGCCTCCAGCCCGTTGAGCAACGGCATCGCTACATCCACCACGACGGCATCGGGCTTCAGCGATAGCGCCCGGTCCACCAGGGCATGCCCATCGGCAACCGTGGCCACCACATCAAAGTGAGGCGCAATAAGCTGACGCAATGCCTCCGCTACGAGGGTATGGTCATCGGCAAGGATCACGCGAGGCAGCTTCATTTTGTTTGCTCGCCACGAGCCATCGGGGCAGATCCGCTTTATATCACAGGACTGATAAAATTGACAGGTGGTCTGGTGGCTTGAACACAGCACCGAATCTCGTCTATCTCCTTGAATCGACATAAGTTCGAAAGGCTACTCGGCCGGGCATTCCAGCCCAGACAGAGGCAGAAGCTTCATCATTTGTTCAGCTGTTCGGCAAGCATTTGGGCTCATCGTGTAACGCGGGAGGCGATTGGGACTATACCGTACTGAAAACTGTGTTGAGGCAACTTCGCGAGCACCGAAGGTCCACGCCGGCTCCGTATGCTCCGGCTGCCAGCACCCTGACCTCGATTTGAGCTGCGATGCGTCGGCTAGGTTGTGTTGTCCGTTAGGCCGCGGGAAACGAAGATATGTCCGGCCATGGCCTGACGAATGGCTGGCACCAGGTCAGTGGCAATTCGCGACTTCACAACATATCCGAAGGCACCGGCGGAGAGACATCGACGTACAAAGTCGGCGTCTGTGTGAACAGTCAAGAAGACGATCCGACTTTTGGAGCCTGACTCCTTCAACCGATCGGCGGCCTCAATGCCGTTCAGGACCGGCATGGAAATATCCGTGACCACAACGTCGGGCTTCAATTTCATGGCCTCTTCCAACAAGGATTGACCGTCAACAACCTTGCTGATGACTTCAAACTCTGGCTCCAGGAAATGCTCCGCAATCTCCGGAAAGCCTGGGTGATCATCTGCCAAAAGTACTCTTATCTTGTTCAATTGGCCCGCCCACTGAATGCGCGACCAGGAAGAGTTCATGCCGAGTGTGGAAGGCATCTGTTTGGGGCTCGAGGACCAGGGTCGTCCGCGCAGCCAAGCCAGCCGACCGGTAGCAGGATATGCAAAAGCTCGAGTTCCTGACTACTGTCAACACTATCAGTGGCCGAGGGACGGCCCAACAGGTCCAACCCCGCGTTCGATGAGACGGCGTCCGACATGTGTTACCATCCGCTGCTAGGCAGTTTCGGGGAGCCGGATCCGAAAATGGAGTGCAAGGGGTGCAAGTCCAGAAGCCTGCGGAAGTTCGAGGGGGAACTAACTGTGAGTATCGCCGACCTGAAAGGGCTGAAGGCTTCCCCCGTCTATATTCGTCAGACGGTTTTGGTCTGTCTGCATTGCGGATTGGCGGAGCTGTTCGTTCCCGCAACCGATTTGCAGTCAATCAAGAGGGGAATGGCTGAGTTCCTTCGTTAGCCTCCCGTGTCACGAACGGGCCGGCAACGAGGCGGGCTGCTGCAGACGGAATTCGAGCAGCGTCTCGCTAGGAACGCTGACCTTTTCGCCCTTCTGCACAACGGCAGCTGTTGTTCCGACGACCGCGCCGATAGCAGCACCCTTGCCCGCATTTCCAGCGATGCCGCCGATCGCCGCCCCCAAACCGGCCCCGCCCAGAACGCGTTTGGCAGATCGCCCCCCACTGCCCTTGCCACTCACCTGGTAATCGCTGCTGAGAATCGGATACGCTGTTCCGTTTACAACGATTTCGGTCAGCTCCAACTGCAGTTCCGACTTGCCTGCCATACGGCCCGCTTGCTTGGCTTGCGCGAGCCGGCCGTAGACCTTGGTGCCTGCGGGGGCGAGCACGACGCCGCCGACCTGGAGGTTCGTTTCGAGACTGGCGGCGAATCGAGATCCCACCGCGTTCTTGCTTGAGTCTACCGAGTCAATCATGCGCACGAGCAGCGAAGTCCCAGCCGGCACTGTCACCATGCTCTGCTGAGGCCAACCAGGTATCGCTAGCGTGAAGGTGATTCCTGCCAAAAGCACCGCTTCAGTTTTTCGCTGCCGGAGTCCTGAAAACCATCGCATTCTGGTGCTCCTTTCGATCCACGGACGCTTCAATCGTGCGCCTTCGCTCAGCCGACAGATCCGCGATTGGCTCATCGCTGCCGCCTTTGGCACCCCAAGCGGTAAGTCTCCGCGGCCGTTTAGTCCCCAATCCAATCTGAATGATTTCGTTTGCGATCCCGAAGCAGTATATATCGATATCGGAGAGCTACCCTGAACGCGTTTGAGTCTCAACCTGTCAAAACTAACAGTTTATGGAAACCCGCGATGTTTTTAGCATTCCGGGACGGTACGGAGAGCCATGCCACTTCCCCGAGTCATTCTGGCCGACGATCACACGATCATCGTGGAGGCGTTTCGCAAGCTGTTGGAACCACACGCGGAGGTGGTTGGCACTGTGTCGGATGGGCGCGCCCTGCTGGAAACTGCGCAGCAACTCAAGCCCGACGTGGTGGTGGTGGATATCGGCATGCCGCTGATGAACGGTTTAGAGGCTGGATTGCGGTTGAAGGAGCTGATGCCCGATGTAAAGCTCATCTTCCTTACTATGAACGAGGATCCTGACTTGGCCGTGGAAGCCATGCGCGCCGGCGCATCCGCTTATCTGCTGAAGAGTTCGGCGGGTTCGGAATTGATCCGTGCGATCCAAATGGCTTTCAAAAAAAAGTTCTACATTACGCCACGAATCGCTGGAAGGATGCAGAAGGTCTTCATCAGCAATCCTCGGCCCAAAGCACGTGCCAAGGCGCTAACACCTCGCCAGCGCGAGGTCATACAGCTCTTGGCCGAGGGCAAGTCGATGAAAGAGGCCGCCAGCGTCTTGAAGGTAGCCCCCCGCACAGTGGCGTTTCACAAATACCGCATCATGGACCTGCTGGGCCTTCGAACCACCGCTGACCTGATCCAGTTCGCTATCAAATCCAGGATTTTCGTGCCCTAAACCCTCTCGGCTCAACTCTTGCCAGCGTTCGGCCTGGAGAATCAGATCCTTATAGGGCGCGCTGTTAATTTTGACAGTTTCCATCGGATTGATCGTAGAGGAACATTTTGTGGGTGGGCTGACAACTCTAACTATCCATCAGGAGAAAATAAAGATGAGTGTAAGACGTGCGGTTTTTCTAAGTTGCATGTTGTTGTTCGGAACTGCGGTGTTTGCTCAGGATAGTCCGAAGATCGAAGTCCCTGTGGATTATTCCTACTTTCGGTTTAACCCGGAGAATAACAATATTGTCCCGGCCTTCTCGCTAAACGGCGGAGGCGCTGGTATCGCGGTTTATCTCAATCACTGGCTTGGCATCGAAGGTGACTTGCAAGGCTATGGCAGCACCACCAGAAACTTCGACTTTCCGATAGGCAGCCAGATCTGCCCGGCGGGCTGCATCATTACAGGGGTTCAAGCCAATCTCTTCACCTATAACGCCGGGGTCATTGCGAAGCATCGCACGGAAAAGTTCGAACCCTTCTTTGAGGTGCTATTTGGCGGAATGCACTCTAACGTCTTCGGGAATGTTTTCAAAGATTGCGTTGGCTGCGTTGCCACGCATTCCCCGAGCAACAACGCCTTTGATTTCATGATCGGCGGCGGCATCGATATACCCTTTCATCAGCACATCGCTTTTCGGCCAGTGCAGGTCGATTACGTGTTGAGCCGGTTTGGCAACGCGTTTACGGCTGGAAACCAGAACCAAAGCAATTTCCGCTACCTCGGCGGTCTGGTTTTCCGATTCTAGAAGAGGTGGCTTTTCCGGGTGTGGGTGGGGACTGCGCGACAGTCCCCCCCTTTCACGCTGGTACTTTTGACAGTTTCTTCAATGCCGCGGTAGGTCTACCCTTTCTCAACCGAACCTCCCCACAGGGGCCCGGTGCAAGGTGCGTCTCCTCGAAATGGGCATGCAATGTCCACGCATCTTCCTTGTCCGGGCCCTTCTCTCATTTGAGAAACACAACCACACAGCTTCGTTCGTCACGAATCAGCCAATGGATCTGAGTTTGGGCAATTGTGGCAGAGTCTTTGCGCTACAAATTGCTTGTCATCGTAAGCAGCTGATCATACTCTCGGATGGGAAGCCAGCTCACACGCCGCATTCAAGGATAGCAAGTGTCCTGGACCGTACAAAAAATCTCGCTCGCAGGTCGTCCGCTTGGGCCATTCCTTCGAATTAGAACGTCGTTTGTTTTTCTCGCGTTCACAGCGATCTTTGCGTCAGCCACGCCTCCGAGCCTGGCCGGCACGAAGATCGTTCACCGCTGGGTTCTTTCCGGTGAGCCGATGCCGAAGCTCGAGAAGATTCTGATCATGGCCGTCCTTGAGAACTACCTCATCCGCCAAGAATTGGAAGATGAAATGGAAGTGCTTCTCGACAAATCCGGAGTCACGGGGATCAAGAGTCACATGGTTCTGCCGCCTCGTAATGAATTGGCCGAGGGCGAACTCGAGGAACACATCAAGCAAGGTGATTTCGACGCCGTCCTCGTGATCCGACCCATCTCCGAGCGCATCGAAACCGAGGAGGTGACCGCCAGCTTTGCCGGCCCCTACTACGTGCCCCCGCCAGGTTACTACCATCTCTGGCCCTATTATCATTTGGCTTGGAGCCAGGCTAATTTGACGAACTCCTATTTCAAGGAGAACACCGTCGTTCACGCTCAGTTCAACCTTTATAAGACGAAAGATGAAAAGCTTCTCTGGAGCGGAGAAACGGATACGGTCTATTCCAAGGACTTTAAAAAACTGGGCAGGGAGTATGCCCGAGCAATCGTCAAGCAACTGAAAAAAGACAAGGTGATCGGCAACCCATGACCGACCCAACCCGCTTCCAGCCCCGTTGCGAGCGCGCGCTTTAAAAGCTCCACTTTCAACCGTTGTTTTCGTCGAAGCCGCCACTGCCAGCCACACTGATCGCTGCGGCAGAGCTGCTGTCCAGAGTCGTAGGCGGAGGCAACCCCGTTGCGAAGGTACGGGCACTGCTGCCCGAATTCCCGGGGGGAGGGAAGTTGCCTCCGTGAGGATAACAGTAAGACTTGCTGTCCTTCGTTGAAACTGTCAAAACAAACAGAGCCAGCCCCTGTCATTTTTGGCAGTGCTCTTGTTGTGCCCCATTGGTGCGGACTCGTTCACCGCATTTGCCTTTGAGAAACGCAGTGCGGTCTGCCGGTATGTAGCAAGATCGGTAAACTGCGGTTGTTTCTTCGCGGCTCTATCGCTTCTACGTTTGGTTCAGAAGATCTGGCAGTCTTGCGCGAGCCGATTCGGTCGCCTCGGCACTAAGTAGCTCAAGTTGATTCCGTTTGTCATAATGACAGGTTCGATCGCCAGACGAAAGGATGTCTAGTGTAAGGTCCGATTACGGCGAGTCCGTGCTGAGTACACGAACGATGTCATGCTGAATACGCCCGCTTGGAATGAAACCATCCAGCTCGCCCTGCAGGCTCTGCAGGCAAATAAAGTGCGCGCCACACTGACCATGCTGGGAGTCATCATCGGAAGCGCGTCCATCGTACTTGTCGTCACAGTGTCGCTTGCCGGTAAACGCTATATCATTTCCGCGATTGAGGCTGTCGGCTCGAACCTGATCCAGGCCGAGCTGATCAATCCGGGAACGTCGGAGAATTTAGTGTTGGCGGACCAAATTACGCCCGAAGATCTCCAGGCAATCGAGCGGGATATCCCACAGGTACAGGAGGCTGCGGGCACGAACGATTTGCGTATGAACGTCGTGATCGCGGGGCAAGTGCATCCCATCAGCCTCGTCGGTGTGACCGAACGATTCAACGAGGTCCGACGTCTGGTCATCGTCAAAGGTAGGTATTTTGATCAGGACGAGATGATGCGGCGCAGCAAGGTGTGCCTGATTACCCAGCAGCTCGCTTCCACCATATTTCCCGATGGCGACCCCGTGGACAAGGGCCTTACCGTGGGAGAGCTGCGCTTCACTGTGATTGGTGTCTTTCGGGAACGCGTAGCCACTTTCGGACTGACGGAAATCACACCGGAGTCTGCCATCGTCCCGTTCCCTCTGATCCGGGACTACACGGGAGCGGACTATTTCAAATCGCTCTACGCGCAGGCCGACAGCCCAGAACACGTGCCGTTTGTTACCGAGCGCGTCGCCGACGTTTTGGCAACCAGACATCGATCCCGGGCAAAATATCGGGTCTGGAATCTAGCTAGTATTCTCGAAGCTGCACGCAACATTTCGCGCGCCCTTACGGTGTTGCTCATTCTGATTGCGCTTATCGCACTGGTCATCAGCGGCATCGGAATCATGAACATCATGCTTGTGACGGTCACCGAGCGCACGCACGAAATCGGCATCCGCAAGGCGGTAGGCGCACCCCGCGCGGCGATTCTCTACCAGTTTCTCGCAGAAGCTGTTCTCATCAGCGGAACGGGCGCGTTCGTCGGAATCATCATCGGCATTCTGGTTCCCGTTGGCACTACCTTTGTGCTGCGTTTGCCTGTCGTTGCCGATCTCCTAGGAAGTGTCGCCGATACATCAGAAGGAGCCGTGGCCCTGCCGATATCGTGGGCCTCCGTAGTCCTGGCGTTCGTTGTGTCCTGCTCGACCGGGCTCATCTTTGGCTATCTGCCCGCTCATCGGGCCTCTAAGCTTCAACCGACCGAATCGCTGCGCTATGAATAGTCCTCGGCAGCGAACGCCGGCTGTTCGCTCAAGGAAGCGAGTCGAAATGTGTCCGGATGCCGCAGTCTTTCCGCTTTAAGGCGCTTCGAAAACTGAGTGATTGTTGGCGAATTTCGAGCAGGTCGATGCAGCTCTGTGCGGTTGGCCTCGGTAGCGTGATAAACTGACCTCGCACGAATTGTCGGTAATTCTTCGGGATAACGCTGTCACTTTTCTCAGCGGGAGGTGAGATGTCTGTCATTCATCATAGCCGGATATCGGCCTGGCTATTGCTTTTGCTGGTCTGTGGTACCACACAGGTGTGCTGGGCGCACGCCATCCTGATGGACTCGACACCGAAGCTGAATTCCACAGTCAAGAGCTCTGAGCTCAACATCAACCTGCGGTTCAATGTGCGCATCGATGGCGGGCGTTCGCGCGTACGTCTGGTGGCGCCGGATGGGACCACTTCGACACTGGCACTTGCCAGCCAGGCCGCACCCAATACCCTGCAAACGCACGCCGCTGGCCTGAAACCAGGTGCCTATAAGCTGCAATGGCAAGTGCTCGCATCCGATGGTCATATGAGCCACGGCGAGATTCCCTTCACGGTGAACTAGAGCACTATGCTCCTCAAGCTGGTCGATCTGTTTTCATTTTTTTCGGTGGTACTGCGTGCCGGCACTTTGGTGTGTCAATCGATCGTGCTGGGCGGCGTGCTGTTTGGAATCTGGGTAGCACGGGCTACGTCTGAAGTGTCCGAAGAGAGTATTGCCAGAATCCAGGCGTCCACATGGCAGTTGCTGCGTATCAGTGCAGTGGGCTTGGCAGTAGTGCAGCTACTCTATCTGTACGTCAATTCGGCGGTGTTAATGGCCACAGCCGAGATCGGGTTCGATCACGTCATCGGTGCCAATTTTTTCATCTCGGGCTGTATTGTGCTGACGGCGGCGTTGCTAACTACGGCGGTTGCCAGCGGCAGCAAAAGCGTCGCCAGGCGCGTGCTGCCGGTGTTGGCGCTCGTCATTCTGGGCGCGTCGGTGATGACCAATCACGCGGCGTCGCGTCTCGAGGGGCGTCCGCTGTTGATTACTCTGTCGTGCATCCATGAGCTAGCTACCGGTTTCTGGATTGGCGGGCTGCCGTTCTTGGTCCTCGGACTGTACCGCGCCAAAGATTCGACGACTCAATGGTACGTGACGGAACGCTTCTCGCGCCTGGCCCTGGTCAGTGTCGCCGCGCTAGTGATCAGCGGAACGGCCATGAGCGTGCTCTACATCGGATCGTGGGCTGCCGTGCTTGGAACCGCGTATGGCGTGATGGTCACCGCCAAAGCAACGATGCTGGGTGGGCTACTCTTATTGGGCGGAGTGAACTTTTTGCTGATCCGCAACACGTCGAAGGAGTATGCGTTGCCGCGACTACGCCGTCTGATCGAGGCGGAAGTGGGCATCGGCCTTACCGTGATTCTGACCGCGGCTTCGCTGACGTCGCAGCCGCCCGCGGTCGATCAGGTCAATGACACGGTAACCTGGGCCCAAATCTATCAGCGCTTTCGGCCTACCGTGCCACGGCTCAGATACGTGTATGTGGCAGAAGCAAATACGGCAGCGAGCTCCGACGTGGCAGGCAAGGTACTGGCCTACAATGTCGATGGAGTTCCGCTTGCCCCGCGGTTTGTGAACTACTCCATTGAGTCGGAAGCGAATCATCATTGGATGGGTTTGGTCGTCCTGGCTATGGGCTTACTCGCACTCCTGGCACGGACGGGCAAGGCACCTTGGGCGGGATATTGGCCTCTGTTGCTCATTGGCATCGCCGTCTTCATTTTTCTCCAGGCCGACAGCGAATGCTGGCCAGTCGGCTGGAAAGGTTTCTGGGCATGTTGGGCCGATCCCGAGGCCTTCCAGCATCGAATCGCGGCCCTTTTGTGTGTGGGATTTGGCGTGTTCGAGCTACGCGTGCGCAGGCAGCCGAAGGAAAATAACCCGCTTGCGCTCGTATTTCCGCTAATGGGCGCTGTGGGTGGCGCTGTGCTGCTTACGCATTCACACGCCATTACCAACGTGAAGGAAAACCTCCTGGTAGAGCTGAGTCACGTGCCCATGGGAGTTCTTGCCGTTTTCGCCGGATGGGCTCGTTGGCTCGAGTTGCGGCTTCCGAAAAAGGACCGGGCCATTCCGTCCTGGATTTGGCCCGTCTGCTTTGTGCTGATTGGGGTCGTCTTGCTCAATTATCGGGAGATGTGATCGATTTCAATTCGAAGACTTCTTGATCAAAGCGCCTATCCC
>Ga0187779_10000881_pt1 | contig 19456 bp, 16 predicted proteins | sample 1015_Q2_SP10_10__FD_132435 | JGI IMG/M metagenome (GOLD analysis project Ga0187779, IMG submission 132435) | Tropical peat soil microbial communities from peatlands in Department of Meta, Colombia - 1015_Q2_SP10_10_MG | ecosystem: Environmental > Terrestrial > Soil > Wetlands > Peat | place... | reverse complement strand
TGGGCGGCCTCCCGGCGCTCCTCGGCCGCGGCCCGCCGCTCCTCGGCCGCCGAATCGGCATCGTCACTGGTCTCGTCCTCGTCGTCGTCCGAGCCGGACGAGGCAGAGGATGACGACGACGACGAGGATGACGACGAGGATGACCTGGCCACCGGCGGAACGGGCGGGACGGGGGGAACCGGGGGAACGGGAGGCACCGGGGGGATGAGGGCCTGCGGACCCGTCCAGTCGTGCTTCTGGAGCCGCGCCATCTCCGCCAGCTTCTCCGTCCCGGTCGGCGGGCGGAGGGTGAACACCGATCCGTGCTGCTCGAGCGTCAGGTTGTAGGCGGAGGCCAGGGTGGACAGCGCCTCCTGGGCGGGAACGTTCTCGAAGTGGAACTCTCCCTCCTCGTCGAGGCCGCCCCGGACCACCACGCTGAGCTTGGCGTCATCGGCGATGCGCTTCACCGCCTCGCGCAGCGGACCGCGGTAGTTGAGGCTGATGCGGCGCTGCGCCTCGGGCGCCTTCGTCGTTCCGGAGGGGGTGGGCCCGGCGACGGCGGGAGAGGCGACGGCGAGCGCCAGCACAGCGACGGCGGCGGAGCGCCAGCTCATGGAATGACCTCGATTTCCACGGCTCGCGGAGGCGCCAGCCGCCGCAGCCCGACCAGGGCGACGAGCAACATGGCGGAGAGGGAGACGGCCAGCGGGACGGCGGTGGTGGACCAGGCGGCGTGCACGGCGTTGCCCAGACCGGAGAGGGCGCTGGTCCAGGAGACGAGGGCGCGCACCGCCGAGGCGCCGAGCAGACCGATCGGCCCGCGGGTGGCGACGAAGCTCAGCACCGCCGCCATGAGCGTGGCGGCCAGAATCGGCAGCCCGACGCGCATCTCGGCTCGGACCGGCATCGGCTCGGCGGCCACCCGATCCATCACCCGGGCCACCAGGTCCACCGGCGGCAGCGGGTCCGACAGCCGGAGGAGATCCTTCTCCAGCTGGCGGTGCTCCTCGAGGAGCCGGGCGCAGGCCGGGCAGGTCCGCGCGTGCTCCAGCGCGTCGCCCGAGCCGCGGGCCTGATCGAAGAGCAGCACCTCGAGATCGGGGCAGTCCATCACGCCGCCTCCTCGGGCTGCGCGGTCATCCGCCGGCGCAGCTTCTCACGGGCGCGAAACAGGCGCGCCATGATCGTTCCCGGCGCAACTCCCATGACCGCCGCGATCTCCTTGGTGGTCCGCTTCTGCACGTAATAGAGGCCGAGCACCTCCCGGTCCTCGACGGACAGGGTGGCCAGGGCCGACTCGAGCGAGCGGCGCTCCTCGGCCACGATGACCCCCTCCTCCTGGTTGGCCTCCCCGGAGGGCAGGGCCTCGTGCAGGTCGTCGACGTTCTCGGTGAGCATCCGCGTGCGCCGGCGGAGGAGGTCGAGGCACAGGTTCCGGGCGATGGCCAGGACCCAGAGGTCGAACGGCTTGCCGTCGTCGTAGCGGTGGAGGTTCTGGTAGGCGCGCAGGAATGCCTCCTGGGCGACCTCCGCGGCCTCGGCCTCGGTCCGGAGCAACCGCAGGCACAGGCCGTACACCGGCCGCTGCACCCCTCTCACCAGCGCCTCGAAGGCGGAGCGATCTCCACGCCGGGCCGCCTGCACCTCGGCCCGAAACGGCAGGGGGGGAGTTCGCTCGGCCAGCATGACGCCCAGCGCCACCGGGGGGGCAGGGAGCGAAAGCGACGAGAGTCCGTTCACGAACTCTCTTACGTGCCCCCGCCGGGGCCATTGCCCTCCTCGGACAGCCAGGCAGGCTGGCCGTTGAAGTGTCCTGATTCCGAGCTCTTAGCATGGCTTCACGACACCCGATCCCTAGGGATGGGCGGGGCGCCGACGCCCCTGGAATCGCGCCGGTCGGCGCGGGACCGGCCGCCCTCGGGAGGGCTTCGGGGGCGGGTGCTCGGCTCCCGGCCCCTCCCGGTGGAACAGCCGCTTGACGACCAGGGTCGCGTAGCTCCCCGGGGGGAGGGTGAAGGCGACGTTGAGCTTCTGGAGGCCCCGGTTGAGCTCGTCGGGCGAGACCCGGCCCAGCACCAGCTTCTGGGGCTGGACGAGCACCGGGCGTTCCTCGTGCCTGAAGTAGAGGAGCTGGGGCGCCGCCGGGACCCGGAGCCTCTCCAGGGTGAGCTTCTCCTTGCCCAGGACCCAGCCCACCGCCTCGGCGATGCGCGGATCTTCGATGCGTGTGTCCGGGGCGAGGAGGGGAAAGGTGGCCCGGCGCAGCCAGGCCAGCGTCTCCGGGTCGGCATCGCGGTGAAAGAGCAGCGTTCCGGCCTGGTAGCGCATGGGGAAGAGCGCGCTCCGGGGCAGCACGAGCTGGAGCAAGCGGCGCACGCCCTCGTTCCAGAGCCAGCTCTGGTAGGTGAAGAGCATGAGCGCCCGGTAGTCGGCGTCGATCTGCAGGAAGGCCCGCACCCAGTCGCCGGGGCGCTCGCGGAGGCTCCGGAGCACCCGGTCGTAGCGGCGACCGGCCTCCAGCGGGCAGCGCCGCCCGAACTCCCCCCAGTGCCTCCGCCAGAACTCCTTGACCCGTGCATCGTCGGTGCGATCCAGCGGCGAGGGCCGGGCGAGGTAATTCTTCAGCGCGGCTTCGAAGTCGCCCCGCAGCAGATCCTTGGCGATGTACCCCTGCCCGTGCTTGAGCGATCCGAACCGCTGGCTGTCGAAGTAGTTCACCACCCCGAGGCGATTCACCTCCGCGGCGGCCAGGGGCAGCTGTGCCAGGTCCTCCGGGGCCAGGGCCCGGACGGTGACCGAGAACCGGTTGGAGGTCGTGTTGCGGGCGCTGAGCGGACGAGCGGTGCGCCCCAGCGGCTTGAGGCGCAGGTCCGGGTCCTGCATCTCCACCTCCTGGCCGTCGACGGCGATGAGCTGCTCGGTGCGTCCTTGCTTGTCCTTCAGGCCGCAGTAGGAGATCGAGCCCGGCCGGAGGCCGTGTCGCTGGCGGATCCGCTCCAGGGCCTCGAAGGTGGACAGCTTCTGCTTGTCCAGGAGGTAGACGCGGTATCGCCCGGCCGGGTCGGCGTCGAACCGGTACGACTCCACCACGCTGAAGTCCTCGGGCCGTTGTTTCAGTCGCATGGCGGTCAGCCCGGGCTTGTACCACCCCGGGCGACGGCGGCCCCGGCCCCGCGTTTGCGGCCCAGGGGCCCTCTGCTAACCTCTCCCCCGGCACGGCCCCGAGAGGGCCGCTCTCCGTCCCGAAGCAGAAGATGCCCACGGCTTGCCCTCGCTGCCGAACGCCGCTCTCCCACCCCTGGCCTGCCGCCTGCCCCTCGTGTGGCGAGCCACTGGCCCCGCTTCCGTCGGTGCGCACCAGCCCGCGGACGGCCTACCTGACCGGACGGCTCCTGGACGGAAAGGTGAGCGAGTTTCCGCTCACCGGGCGGACCACGCTCGGCCGGCACCCGGCGAACACGCTGCGCCTGGCCGACCGCGAGGTCTCCAAGGAGCACGCGGTCATCGAGCGGGCCGGGAACACCTACCTGGTCAAGGACCTCGGCTCGTCGAACGGCACCTACGTCAACGGCCGGCGGATCCGCGAGCACCGCCTCAAGGACGGGGACGAGATCACCCTCGGCAACTCCCGGCTCACCTTCCGTTCCGGGGACCTGCTCACCAGCACCGGGAGCCCCGGCGTGACGGTGCTCGCCTCGGCCCAGGCGGCCGCTCCGGCCTTCCTGGCGCAGATCGATCAGCCGGTGGGGGACGACGAGTTTCGTCCGGCGGACCAGCTCAACGACGCCAACGCGCTCCGGGCGGACTACGAGAAGCTGCGGCTGGCCCACGAGTTCCACCGCCAGGTGGGGCTGGAGCGGGACCAGAAGAGCCTCCTGGACAAGATCCTCCGCGCCAGCTTCGAGCTGCTCGCCGCCGACCACGGCGTCCTCTTCCTGGTCGACGCCAAGGGCGAGCTGGCGGCGGAGGCGGTCCGCCACCGGAAGGAGCAGGAGGAGGAGGTCGTCGTCTCGGACACCGTGCTCAAGCGCGTCCTGGAGACGCGCCAGGCGGTGCTCACCGCCGACGCCGTCCTCGACTCGCGGTTCTCGGGAAGCGAGAGCATCGTCGCCCAGGGAATTCGCAGCGCCATGGCCGTGCCCCTCCTCGCCAAGGGAGAGCTGAAAGGGGTCCTCTTCCTCGACACCCGCGAGCGGACCAACGCCTTCAGCGAGAAGGATCTCAAGATCCTTTCCGGCATCGCCAGCCAGGCGGCCATCGCCCTGGAGAATGCCGAGCTGGCACGGAAGATCGAGACCGAGGCGGTCACCCGCGCCGAGCTGTCCCGGTTCCTCTCCCCGGCAGTGGCCGACCTGGTGGTCCGGGGCCAGGTGGAGCTGCTCCGGCAGGGCCGGGAAGCCGAGGTCAGCGTGCTCTTCGCCGACATCCGGGGCTTCACCACCATGGCCGAGGGTGAGAGCCCGCAGGAGACGGTCTCCATGCTCAACGCATTCTTCACCGCGATGGCCGACGTCGTCTTCCGGCACGAGGGGAACCTGGACAAGTTCATCGGCGACTGCGTGATGGCGGTCTGGGGTCCGCCCTCGCCTCACGCGGACGATCCGGCCCGGGCGCTCCGGGCCGCCCTGGAGATGCAGGCACAGGTCGAGGCGCTCAACGAGATGCGCGAAGCCCACGGCCAAGCGCCGATCCAGGTGGGCATCGGCGTCAACACCGGCATGGCGGTGGTCGGCTACATGGGCTCCGCCGACCGTCACGAGTTCACCGCCATCGGCGATTCGGTGAACATCGCCTCGCGGCTGTGCAGCATCGCCAAGGGCGGTGAGGTCCTGGCCGCCGACACCACCATCGCCAAGGCCGGCAAGGGGTTCCGCGCCGAGGCGCTGGCGGCGCAGGCGGTGAAGGGCAAGGAGAAGGCCGTCCAGACCTACCGGGTGAAGGGCGTCCAGGAGACGACCTCCACCGGCGCCACCGGGTGACCGGTCGCCTACGCTGTGGGTGAAGGTGCGCAGGGTTGACGTCCGCGACCGGCGGCGCGGTGATCTCGTCCGAGGAGCGTGGCGGTGGAGCAGTTCGAGACAGGTGACCCGGGAAAGGCCGAGCCGGCGCTCGGGGACCCGGGTGAGTTCATCGACGTCTGGATCCAGGGGCAGCTCGCCGGCTGCCTGTGCGTGCTCGGAGTGGCCGGCCTGCTGCTCTGGCTCCTCCGGCTCGCCCACTGACGCCGGGGGGGCCGGCGGCTACCTCTTGGGGAGGAACCGCCGAACGCGGATCTTCCCGAACTTGTTCCCGAACAGGTACCAGGTGAAGGCGGCGCCGAAGAGCGCGGCGGCCGCGGCGACGGCCAGGATCCCGAGCACCGGGAGCCCGCGGATGTTCCATGGGACCTGGGCGAAGGAGAGGAAGGCTCCGACGATGAACCCGCACGCGCACAGTCCGAGGAATCCGATGACCGCCACGCTCCTGAGGCTCTGGTGGATCCGGGCCAGCTCCGGGCTCTTCACCGAGACGCCAAAGCGACCGGTCTCGAGGTCGAGGAGGATCTGGGAGAGCTGCATCGGCAGCTCGCTGGCCAGTCCCTGGAAGCGGAGCAGGGTGCGCATCAGCCCGCCGCGGAGCTGGGCCGGGTCGTACCGGCCGGCGAGGAGCTGCTTGGCATAGGGCAGGGACACGGCCAGGATGTCCAGGTCCGGCGCCAGCTGGCGGAGCAGCCCCTCCACCGCCACCGCCGCCCGCGACAGCAGCGCGTATTCGCGCGGGATGCGGATCCGGTACTTGACCGCCAGGTCGAGCAGGTCCACCAGCAGATGGCGAGCGTCGACCTCGCCGAGCGTTCGCGCGCTGGGAAGGTGTGTCTGGAGCAGCGTCTCCACGTCGGCGCGGAAGCCCTGGAGGTTGGCGCGCGCATCCGGGGCGCCCATCCGGTAGAGCAGACGGGCCACGGAATCGGCGTCCTGGAGCGCCACCGCCACGCTGAGCAGCACCAGCGTCTCCTGCATCGCCCGGGTGAGGCGGCCGACCAGACCGAAGTCGAGCAGCCCCACCACGTCCCCGGCGAGGAGGAGGAAGTTGCCGGGGTGCGGATCCCCGTGGAACAGCCCGTCGACGAACAGCTGCTGGAAGCTGCTGTCGATGACCACCCGCGCCAGGGCCTGCCGCCGCTCCGGCGAGAGGTCCGCCTGGACCAGCTTCACTCCCTCCAGGAACTCGAGGGTGAGCACGGTGGAGCTGCTCAGCTCGTCGAAGACCCGGGGGATGCGGATCGCCGCCCGCTGGGCGTGGGTGGCGGCGAAGGCCCGGACGTTGGCCGCCTCGTGGACGAAGTCCAGCTCTTCGTGGATGGCGCGGTCGAACTCCTCCACGATGCCCACCGGCGAGTAGATGCCCGTCTCCTCGACGGTCGCCTCGAGGAGCCGGGCGATGGCGTGGAGCACCGCCAGGTCGGCGTTCACCTGCGCGGTGATGCCCGGCCGCTGCACCTTGATCACCACCTCGTCGCCGCCGGCGCGGATCCGGGCGCGGTGCACCTGGGCAATGCTCGCCGCGGCCAGCGGGGTCGGCTCGATGGACTGGAACAGGTCGTCCACCGGCTGTCCGAGGGCGGCCTCGATCTGGGAGCGCACCTGGTCCACCGGGATGGGGGCGGCCGCGTCCTGGAGGAGGCGCAGCTCGGCGATGAACTCGGCCGGAAGGAGGTCCGCCCGGGTGGAGAGGATCTGACCGAGCTTGACGAAGGTGGGACCGAGCTCGTCCAGCATGCGCCGGAACCGCCGGGCGGTGGACTCGCGCTGGCTGTCGGCGGCCAGCTCGACCGGTGCCGCCGGGCGGCCGAAGCGGCGAAAGAACCCTCCGCGTTCGAGGAAGTCGGCGAAGCCGAAGCGGGCCGCGGTGGTGGCGATCTGGCGCAGGCGGTTGAGCTCGGCCAGCTTCACCGGACGCCCCCGGGCGCCCGGGCCGAGGCGTTCAACCGGATGTAGTCGAGCACGTAGGGCGGCTCGTCCCGGCCGGCGGCGTCGGTGAGGAGCTCGGTGAAGCGGCGCGCCCGCTCGGGCTCCAGCCGGGCCAGGAACGGTCGCAGCACCACGTGACTGGTGAAGTCGGCGAACGCCGCGGCCGAGGGGTAGTGGGTGGGCCGGGGCTCGAGCCAGGCGCGGACCTCGACCAGGCCGGTCGCCGCCAGCCGCCCGGCGGTGACCTCGGCGTCGGCGAGGCACCAGGGGTCGGTCCACCCGAGGAAGGCGTCGCGGAACTCGGGCGTGGCGGCGAGGCCGAGCGCCCGGCTGTGAAAGCGGTGCAGATTCCCCGCCCCGCCGCACTGAAGCTCGAGCTGGCCCCCGGGCCGGAGCACGTCCCGGAAGGCCCGGAAGAGGGCAGGGTGATCGAGCACCCAGTGCAGCGTCGCCGTGCTGACGATGGCGTCCACTGCACCGGGCAGCGGGAGATCCGGGAGGGTGGCCTGGATGAGCTCCACCTTCGAGCCGAACCGCGCCAGCTCGCGTCGCGCCACGGCGAGCATCTGCGGCGAGCTGTCCAGCGCCAGCACGCGCCCGCGGTCCAGTCGCGCGGCCAGGACGGCGGTCAGCTTCCCCGGGCCGCAGCCCGCGTCGAGCACCGTCTCGTCCCCCCGGAGCCGCAGGCGGTCCAGCACCTCGAGGCCCCAGGCGGTCTGCGGAGCGGACACCCGGTGGTAGGCGGAGGCGTTCCAGTCGGCGTCGCGGGCGCTCACGGCGAGAACCACTGCTACCACGCCCGGTCGGCCGGGGGCGATGGACAGCGCCGGCGCTGTCAGCGTCGTCTGCTAGCCCCGAGGACGTCGAGCCCGTGCGCTCGGCGCCAGGGAGGTCCCGGAGGCGTGTCAGACGGAGCGGCCGTGCCGCTGGAGGACACCCCGTCGCCAGGGGGCGCGGGTGAGGCCGCCACGCCGATGATGCGGCAGTACCTGGAGATGAAGGCCCGGGCGCCGGACGCCTTTCTCTTCTTCCGCCTCGGCGACTTCTACGAGCTCTTCTTCGAGGACGCGGTCCGCGCCGCGGAGATCCTCCAGATCACCCTCACCGCCCGGAGCAAGGGCGCGGAGCGGGTGCCGATGTGCGGCGTTCCCTTCCACGCCGCCCGGCGCCACGTGGCCCGGCTCCTCGAGGCCGGCCACAAGGTGGCCATCTGCGAGCAGGTCGAGGCGCCGGGCACCTCACCCGGCCTGGTCCGGCGCGAGGTGATCCGCGTCGTCACCCCGGGAATGGTGCTCGACGAGGAGGTCCTCGACGCCGCGGCCCCGTCCTGGCTGGCGGCGGTCACCGCCGAGAAGGGGCGCTGGGGTGCGGCCCTGCTCGATGCCTCCACCGGGGCGTTCCGAGCGGCCGAGGGGGAGGCGTGGCATGCGCTGGTGGAGTGGCTCGCGCTGGCCGCTCCGCGGGAGCTCCTCGTCGCCGAGGGGGCCCCGGACGAGCTGGCGGAGAGGCTCGGCCGGGGATTGCCGGGTGTCCCCCTCTCCACCGTGCCGGCGGACTCCTTCCACCCGGCGCGGTCGGCGGCGTTCCTCAAGGCGCACTTCCAGGTGGCGTCGCTGGACGGATTCGGGCTCGCCACGGCCGGCCGCGCCACCTCGGCGGCGGGGGCGGCCCTGCGGTACCTCCGCGACACGCAGAGGAGCGAGGCGCCGCACGTCATCTCCCTGCGCCTCGAGCCCCTCGGCTCGGCGCTGGTCCTGGATGCGGTGACCCGGGCGAATCTCGAGATCACCCGGACCATCCGCGACGGGAGCCGGCGTGGCTCGCTCCTCGGGATCCTGGACCGCACCGTGACCCCGCTCGGCGCGCGCAGGCTGGCCGGCTTCCTCCTCGCGCCCCTGCGGCACATCCCCGACATCGAGGCACGGCTCGACGCGGTGGAGGAGCTGTCCGCTCGCAGCGTCTGGCGAGAGCAGTGGACGGCCCTCCTCCGGCAGGTCTCGGACGTGGAGCGCCTGTGCGGTCGGCTGGCGATGGGCGTGGGGACGGCTCGCGACCTGGCGGCGCTCGCCCGATCCCTGGGAGCGCTTCCCGACCTCGGCGCGGCCCTCGCCTCCTGCCGATCGAGCCTGTGGCGGGCGCTGGCCGGGCCGCTGGGCAGCCACCGGGAGCTCCAGGCGCTGCTCGCCCGAGCGGTGGTCGACGAGCCTCCGGCCACCCTCGACGAGGGGGGGCTCTTCCGCCCCGGCTACTCGGAGGAGCTCGACCGGCTGGTGGCTCTCAGCACCGACGGCAAGAGCACCCTCGCCCAGGTCGAGCTGCGCGAGCGCGAACGCACCGGGATCCAGAGCCTCAAGGTCCGCTACAACCGGGTCTTCGGCTACTTCCTCGAGGTGACCCGGGCGAACCTTCACCTCGTCCCCAAGCACTGGGAGCGCCGGCAGACGATGGTCGGGGCCGAGCGCTACGTCACCCCGGAGCTCAAGACCTGGGAGGAGCAGGTCCTCACTGCCGAGGAGCGCCGCTGCGCCCTGGAGCGCCGGCTCTTCGACGAGCTGCGGATGCGCATCCTCCGGGACCTGGCGGCTCTGCAGGCCACCGCCGATGCCGTGGGCACCGTGGACGCCCTCCTGTCCTTCGCGCGGTGCGCGGCCGAGTACGGCTATGCCCGTCCCGAGCTGGACCGCTCCGGGACGCTCGAGGTGAAGGCCGGGCGGCACCCGGTGGTCGAACGGGCGCTGCGGTCAGAGCCCTTCGTTCCCAACGACCTCCGCCTGGCGCGGGACTCGGCCCAGGTGCTCATCCTCACCGGGCCGAACATGGCCGGGAAGAGCACGCTCATGCGGCAGGTGGCGCTGATCACCCTGCTCGCGCAGGCGGGCAGCTTCGTCCCGGCCCGGCGGGCGCGCATCGGGGTGGTGGACCGCATCTTCACCCGTGTCGGCGCCTCGGACAGCGTCTCTTCCGGGCAGAGCACCTTCATGGTGGAGATGGCGGAGACGGCGGCCATCCTCCACCACGCCACGCCGGACAGCCTGGTGGTGCTGGACGAGATCGGCCGCGGGACGTCGACCTACGACGGGCTCTCCATCGCCTGGGCGGTGGCCGAGCATCTGCACGACCGCGTCGGTTGCCGAACGCTGTTCGCCACGCACTACCACGAGCTCACCGACCTGGCCCTGGAGAAGCCTCGGGTCCGCAACGCGTCGATGGGCGTCCGGGAGGTGGGGGGCCGGGTCGTCTTCCTCCGGACCCTGGTCGAGGGGGGCGCGAGCAGGTCCTACGGCATCGAGGTCGCTCGGCTGGCGGGTCTTCCCGCCTCCGTGCTGCGGCGGGCGCGCGAGATCCTCGGGAATCTCGAGGCCGGTGAGCTCGACGCCGCGGGCCATCCGCGCGCCGCCTACCGGCGGGGCGCCGAGGCTCCGCAGCTCCCCCTCTTCGCACGGGACACGCACCCGACCGTGGCCGAGGTCGTGGACGCCGTCCGTGCCGCGCACGTCGAGGACCTGAGCCCTCTCCAGGCGCTCAACCTGCTCGCCGCGCTGCAGGCGAAACTCGGTCCCGGTCCGGCGGGAAGCTGAAAAATTGCCGGGGGTGGGAGCGGGTGGTCACATGCCGCGGCGCCCCCGTGTCTCGTCTCGCCGCCGCCGTCCTGCTCCTCCTCCTCGCCCCACCCGCGGAGGCGTCCGGCCCCGACGGCTCCGAGCAGGCCTACCAGCAGGCACGGCGGGCCTACTACCAGCTCAAGGGTGATTCCGGCCGCCGGCGGTACCGCGACAGCTGGCTCACGGTGGCTCGCCGGTTCGAGGCGGTGGCCCAAAAGTTCCCCACCAGCGCGCGCGCTCCGGACGCGCTCTTCACCGCGGCCGGCCTGCTCAGCGAGCTGAGCCGCATCAGCCAGGTCTCCGATGACCTGAGCGCAGCCGTCGACGACTACCGCCGGCTGCTCGAGCGCCATCCGCGCCACCACCTGGCCGACGATGCCGCCCTGGCGCTGGCCCGCATCGAGCTCGAGCGGCTCGGCCAGCCGGACGCTGCCCGGGCCACGCTGCAGCTCGCCCTGGAGCGGCTTCCCCGGGGCGACCAGGCGCCGAAGCTGAGGGCGTTGCTCGCCTCGCTGCCCGCGGAGCCTCCGCGCAAGCCCCTGGCTCCGGTGGTCCGCCGTCCGGCGCCGAAGGCGGTGCGCGACTTCCCCGCCCTGCAGAAGCCGGCGCCGCCGCCGACGCCGGTGACGAGCGCCGAACCCGCTGCGTCCGAGGCCGCCCCGGCACCCCCGGCGGACGCGGCGGCGACCTCGGTGCGCGAGCGGATGCGCTCGGTGGGACGGCAGACGGGCGGCGAGGTGACGCTCGCCGAGCAGCTCGGCCTCAAGGTCCGGCGGGTGGTCATCGACGCCGGGCACGGTGGGCACGACACCGGTGCGGTGGGTCCGGGGGGGACCGAGGAGAAGGCGGTGGCGCTGGCCATCGCCCTCCGCCTGGGCCAGGTCCTCGCCGACCAGGGGCTCGAGGTGGTCCAGACGCGCGAGGACGACCACTTCGTCCGGCTCGAGGACCGGGCGCGGCTGGCCAACGAGGCTCGGGGGGACCTGTTCATTTCCGTGCATTGCAACTCCGGGACGCAGGCCAGCTGGCGGGGCGTGGAGACCTACTCGCTCAACCTCACCAGCGACCGCTACGCCATCCGGCTCGCGGCCCGCGAGAACGCCTCTTCGGCGCGGACCATGTCCGACCTCCAGTTCCTGCTCGCCGACCTGGCCACCCGTGCCCACACCGACGAGTCGGCCCGCCTGGCCGAGCGCGTCCAGCGGAGCCTGGTGACCCGCCTGGCCGCCCGGTACGCCAAGACGCGCGACCTGGGCCACAAGGAGGCGCTCTTCTACGTCCTGCTCGGGGCGAAGATGCCGGCCATCCTGGTGGAGACGGCATTCCTCTCCAACCCCGAGGACGAGAAGCGCCTGGCCTCGCCGGCCTACCAGGACGACGTCGCCCGGGCCGTGGCCGCCGGCGTGGAGGAGTTCCTCGGCCACCGGGACCGGCTGGCCAAGGCCGACGCCCGCTGAGGGGCGCGCGCCCCGCGGGCGGTACAATCCCCGGCCGGGGGTCCGGAGCTCCGCCGTCCGGCCCTCCCGCCCGTGACGCCCCTCGAGCAGCGACTTGCACCGCCTCCCGCTCCGCCGCCCACTCACCGGGACCTGGTGGCCAGTCTGCCCACCCTGGCGCCCGGCGATGCCGCCACGCGCGCCTCCCGCGCCCGCGCGCTCCGCGACGAGTCGCTGGCCCGCATTCGGGAGTTCCACCGGGCGGGAGGGGCCGGGCTCTCCACCGCGCGCCTTCTCTCCGCGGGGGCCGACGTGCTGGTCAAGGGGCTGTGGGAGGAGCTGGAGGCGGAGGGGCGCCTCCCCGGAGCGGTGCTGGTGGCCCTCGGGGGCTACGGCCGCCGTGAGCTCAGCCCCGGCTCGGACTGGGACCTTCTGCTCCTGCACCGGGGGAAGCGCGCCGAAGCGGTGGCGGCCCGGGCCCGGGCCCTGACCACGCTGCTCTGGGACATCCGGGTGACGCTGGGCTGGAGCGTCCGCACCCCGGCCGAGACGCTGGCCGCCGCGGCCGAGGATCTCACCGTCCGCACCGGGCTGCTCGACGGCCGGGTGCTCACCGGGGAGGCAGCGCTCGCCGAGCGCTTCACCCGAGACATCCAGACCCCGCAGCGCACGCTCCACGCCGACGCCTTCATCGCCGCCAAGGTGGACGAGCTGCACGCCCGGCGCGCGAAGTTCGGAGACTCGGTGTTCCTCCTCGAGCCCGAGCTCAAGTCCGGGGAGGGTGGTCTCCGGGATCTCGAGACCGCGCTCTGGGTGGCGCTGGTCCGCTACGGCGTCCGCGGGCTCGGCGGGCTCCTCGAGGCGGCCGTCCTCCCCGCCTCGGAGGTGGCCCGCGTCCGCGCGGCGCGCGATTTTCTCCTCCGCATCCGGCACGAGCTCCACTTCCTGCGGGGCCGCAAGGAGGACCGCCTCACCTTCGACCTGCAGGAGTCGGTGGCCCGCTTCTTCGGCTACGGCGAGGAGGACGGCCTCCCGGTGGAGCAGTTCATGCGGGATTACTACCTGTCGGCCGGCATCCTCCGGCGCGCCGCCGATGCGCTCATCGCCCGGACCGAGGAGCAGCGCGCCCCACGCCGCGGCCCGTTCGCCCCCGAGCGCCGCGTCGGCCCGTTCAAGGTCTTCCGCGGGCGACTGACCGTCGACGGGGGAGGCGAGCTCTTCCAGGAATCGCCGGCCACGGTGGTGCGCCTCTTCGAGACGGCGGACACGCTCGGGGTGCCGGTCTATTCCTGGGCGGTGGACCAGGTGCTCCAGGCGCTCCCGGCGCTGGCCGCCGCCCGCGGCAGCGCCGAGGTGGTTGAGGCGCTGCGAGAGCTCCTCGTCCGACCCGGCGCGCGCGGGCAGGCGCTCGAGGACATGCACGCGCTCGGGGTGCTCGGGGCGCTGATCCCGGAATTCGGGCGGGTCACCGCCCGACACCAGTTCGACCTGTACCACGCCTACACCGTCGACGTGCACTCGCTGCGCGCCCTGCGCCGCCTCTACGCCCTGCGCGCGGGGGACCTGGTGGAGACGGAGCCCGAGCGAACGCGGGCCATCCGCGACCTGCCCGATGTCCTGCCCCTGGTCCTGGGAATGCTGCTCCACGACGCGGGCAAGGGCATGGGGGGCGACCACTCGCTCCGCGGCCGCGAGCTGATGGTGGCCCTGGGCGCGCGCCTCCAGCTCAGCGCCCGGCAGCGGGAGGTGGCCGAGTTCCTCGTCCTCCACCACCTCACCCTGAGCCAGCTGGCCCAGCGCCGCGATCTCTCCGACCCGCAGCTCATCTCCGACTTCGCCTACCTGTGCGGCGACACGGAGAGGCTGACCTGCCTCGACCTCCTCACCTGGGCCGACATCTCGTCCGTGGCTCCGGGCATGTGGACCGAGTGGCGCGCACGACTGGTGGGCGAGCTCACCACCAAGGCCCGGAGCTTTCTCACCGGCGCCGGCTGGAGCGGGGAGAGCGAGGCACGGGAGACGTTCCGTGAAATCTGGGCGCGGCGCTTCGGCGCAGCCGAAGCCGAACGCCTGCTCGCCGCGACGCCCGACCGATACCTGGCCGCCACACCGCCCTCCTCGGCCGTGCTCCACGGTCTCCTGCTCCGCCGAGCACGGCGGAGCGGCTTCGCCGCGGCGCTGCGGCGGTTGCCCGAGCCGAACCATGCCGAGATTCACCTCGCCGCGGCGGACCGGCCCGGCCTGCTCTCGCTGTGGAGCGGGGTCCTCGCCGCGCACGGCATCGACATCCTCAGCGCGCGGATCGCCTCCATGACCGACGGCCAGGTGCTGGACGTATTCGAGGTCCGGAGCACGGCCCGGCGCCCCCTGGAGCGGGCGCGCTGGCGGCGGGCGCGGGCCGACCTGGGGGGCGTGCTCACCGGTAAGGTCGACGTGGGAGCCCTGCTCGAGCCCCGCCGCCGGACATCGCCGCTGCACCGCCACCTGCCTGGAGTCGCCACCCGGGTGAGCGTGGACAACGCTGCCTCGCGCGCCTTCACCGTGGTCGACGTGCGCGCCGAGGACCGCCCTGGGCTCCTCCACGACGTGGCCGCCTGCTTCGCCGCGGCCGGGTTGGAGATCGCGCTGGCCAAGGTGGCCACCGAGGCGAACCGGGCCATCGACTCTTTCTACGTGGCCCGGGCCGGGCGGAAGCTGGAGGACCCGCGCGCGCTGGAGTCGCTCCGGGCGACGCTGGAGGGGGTCCTGGAAGGGCGCCGCGGGCCGGACCAGCCCCCCGCGGAATGAATGACCCCCGCCCCGGGTTGCCTCCCAGAGAGTCAGGCTCCCCGAGACGGCGGCCGCTTCCCTGCACCGTAACCACTCGTGAGAACGAGGGTTTGAATGTCGGGCCGGCGGTCCTCGTCTGAGCCATCACCCACCGGGAACTCCCCGGAGGGAACGGCACGAGGGCGGGGAGGCCGGGCCGAGACAGGAGCAGCGTGATGCCGGCAAGGGACAGCAAAGGGCAGATGAGCGTGGCCGAGGCTGGCCGCAAGGGCGGCGAGGTCGTCCGCAACGAGCGGGGCCGCGAGTTCTACGAGACCATCGGCCGCAAGGGCGGAGCGACGGTGAAGGCCGAGCGAGGACGGGCGTTCTACGAGGAGATCGGCCGCAAGGGCGGCGAGACGGTGAAGGCCGAGCGCGGCGCGAAGTTCTACGAGGAGATCGGCAAGAAGGGCGGCGATCGCGTCAAGGCCACCCGCGGCTCGACCTTCTACGAGGAGATCGGCCGCAAGGGCGGACAGAAGGTGAAGCAGCTCATCGAGGATGGCAAGCGCGCCGCGCGCGTGGCAGCCGAGTCGCAGGACGGGCTCGCCCACGCCTCGAAGGCCTGAGCGCCGCTCCCCGCGGCGACCCGGCTGGCGGAGCACGAAGGCGGCGGGCTAGAGGTGGGCGGCCGTGGTTGCCGCCCCCCTCGCTTCGATCGATCCCGAGCATCCCCAGCCGCGAGCGCTGGAGCGCGCCGCTGCCCTGCTCTCGGAGGGGGAGCTGCTCGCCTATCCGACGGACAGCTGCTACGCGCTGGGGTGTGATGCGCGTGCGCGGCGGGCGGTGGAGCGCCTCTACGCGCTCAAGCGCCGCGACCGGCGCAAGCCGTTTGCCCTCCTCGTCCCCGACCTGAGCGACGTGGCCCGCTACGCCATCGTCAGCAACTTCGCCTACCGCCTCCTGCGCCAGTGCACGCCCGGGCCCTTCACCTTCGTGCTTCCCTCGACGCGGCTCGTCCCCGAGCTCCTGCTCAACCGCCAGAAGCAGGTCGGCATCCGGGTTCCCGATGCTCCGGTGGCCGCCGCGCTCGCCCGGGCCCTGGGAGGACCCCTGGTCACCACCACCGCCACCGGGGTGGATGGAGAGCCGCTCGCCGACCCGCGCGACATCAAGGAGCTCTACGGGCATGCCCTGGCCCTGGTGCTCGATGCCGGCCTCCAGGTCGGCCAGCCGTCGACGGTGGTCTCGCTCCTCGGCGATGAGATCGAGATCCTCCGGCAGGGCGAGGGCGTGCTTCCGCTGCACGCCTGACCTTCCTGGGCGAGCCCCAAGCTCCTGGGATGGCTCGGGTTTCTCCGGGCACCGCGGGTTCCGGGGGTGGCGGCCGAATTGCCCGCCGCTCCGCCGAGGGTAGGGTCCGATCCCGGGAGCCGTCGCCACTGCCCTCGCTCAGCCCGCTGCTCGACCTCTTCATCGCCCACCTCCATGCCGAGCGCGGCCTCGCCGCGCGCACCGTCGAGGCGTACGCCCACGACCTGGCCGAGTATCTGGCCGCACTGGAGTCCGCCGGAGTGCGCGCGCCCGACGCCATCTCCGCCGCCGACGTGCACCAGCACCTCCAGGCGCTGGCCGCGCGCGGGCTCTCGGCGCGCAGCCGGGCCCGACACCTGGCGGCGCTGCGCGTCTTCCACCGATTCCTCCGTGCCGAGCGACACGCCGCGGCCGATCCCACCGAGCACCTGGAAACTCCCCGGTCCGGACGCCCCCTGCCGCTGGTGCTCACCCTGGACGAGGTCGAGGCGCTCCTCGCGGCGCCCCAGGCGGCCACTCCGGCCGGGCTTCGCGACCGGGCCATGCTCTCCCTGCTCTACGCCACCGGCCTCCGGGTGAGCGAGCTGGTGGCGCTTCCGGTGGAGGCCGTGCGTCTCGACGCCGGGTTCCTGGTGGCGCGGGGAAAGGGCAACAAGGAGCGGGTCGTCCCGGTCGGGACGCGCGCCCGGGAGGCCCTCGGCGCCTACCTCTCCAGCGCGCGTCCGGCCCTGCTCCGCGGAGGGACCTCCCGGGCGCTGTTCGTCACCCGGCGAGGCCGGGGCTTCAGCCGCCAGGGCTTCTGGAAGCTGCTCGGGCGGTACGCGCGCCTGGCCGGCGTCCAGAAGCGCGTCTCGCCGCACAAGCTGCGGCATTCCTTCGCCACCCACCTGGTCGAGCGCGGGGCGGACCTGCGCAGCGTCCAGGCCATGCTCGGACACGCCGATCTGGCCACCACCCAGATCTACACGCACGTCGATGGCACGCGCCTGCGCACGGTGTACGATCGCGCCCATCCGCGCTCAGGCTCCACCCGGGTGGGCGTCCGGCCGGCGGTGCGCTAGAACGCCGCACCCGGCCATGCGCATCCTCTCCGGCATCCAGTCGTCCGGGAAGCAGCACCTCGGGAACTATTACGGTGCCATTCGCCAGTTCGTTCGCTACCAGGAGCAGGGCGAGGCCCTCTACTTCATCGCCAACCTCCACGCCTTGACCTCGGTCAAGGATGGGGCGACGGCGCGGGCGCTCACCCGCGAGACGGCCATGTCCTTCCTCGCCCTCGGTCTCGACCCGAAGAAGGCGTGCATCTTCCGACAGAGCGACGTCCCGGAGGTGCTCGAGCTCTTCTGGATCCTCGGCACCGTCGTCCCCCAGTCCAACCTCGAGCGCGCGCACAGCTACAAGGACAAGGTGGCCCGCGGCATCGCCCCGGACTTCGGCCTCTACGCTTATCCGGTGCTCATGGCGGCGGACATCCTCGTCTACGGCGCCGATGGGGTCCCGGTGGGAAAGGACCAGGTGCAACACTTGGAATTCACCCGTGACTGGGCAACGAAGTTCAACCTCGCCTACGTGCCGGGCTACGACCCCGCCGACCCGTCGGGCGCGCGCACCGGAGCGCCGGGGATCCTCAAGCTCCCCGAGCCCCTGGTGGAGGAGGCGACCGCGGTCGTCCCCGGCACCGACGGCCAGAAGATGTCCAAGTCGTACGGGAACACCATCGACCTCTTTGCCGACGACGCGGAGGTGAAGAGGCGGATCATGGGGATGGTCACCGACTCGACCCCGGTCGAGGCTCCCAAGCCCGCCGACAGTGCGCTGCTCGCGCTTCTCCGGCTGGTGCTTCCCCCGGACGAGTTCACCGGCGTGGACCGCTCCTGGCGCGAGGGGGGCCGGGGCTACGGCGACTTCAAGAAGACGCTGCTCGCCGGGTTCCATGCCGCCTTCGACGGGCCGCGGGCGCGCTACCGGGCGCTGGAGGCCGACCCGGGCGAGGTGGAGCGCATCCTCGGCGACGGCGCCGCGCGGGCCCGCGCCCACGCCGCGCCGGTGATGGCCCGGGTCCGTCGAGCGGTGGGGCTGTAGCGCCGTGCGGCCGCCGATCGTCGTGCTCTCGCCGGGGCTTCGCGTCTACACGTCGTCGGCCGCCGCCGAGCGGGCGCTCCTGCCGGGGAGCGTCGGTTCCCTGGACGCCTTCGACGCCGCCGCCCGGCCGTTGCGGATCGCCGAGCGCCGCGGCCTGCTCGGGCTTCTCGGCCGGCGCGGTCCCTGCCTGGTCGCCGGAGCGACCAGCGCCGCCGCCCGCCGAGCGCTTCGCGACCGGCTGGCCGAGGAGCTCGTCCGCTCCGGGGCACCCGGGCCCTGGGCGGAGGGGGCGCCGCTCGGCGCGCTGCTGGCGGAGGCTGCCCGCCGATGGCCGGCGTGACCGGCGCGCAGCATTCGCAGGAGCGCCGGCTCTGGAAACCCCTCTCGTTGACCCGCTTTGTCAGCGGCTGGTAGGAGACTTTCCGCTCGCCGGCGCCTCCCGTGAACCCCGTCCCAGATCCCGACCCTGCGCGGGCCACCGATCCCGGCCTCCCGCCCGAGGTGCTCGCCAGCCCGGAGGCGCGCCAGGTTCTCCGCGTCGCCCTCCCGACCTTCGAGGGTCCCCTGGACCTGCTCCTCCACCTCATCCGCGAGCACCAGGTCGACATCTTCGATATTCCCATCGCGCTCATCGCGGAGAAGTACAACGCCTCGCTCGAGCGCATGCAGGAGCTCAACCTCGACCTGGCCGGCGAGTTCCTGGTGATGGCGGCCACGCTGGCCCACATCAAGAGCCGCCTGCTCCTGCCCCGCACCGAGGCGACGCCCGGCGAGCTGGAGACGGAGCCGGAGGGAGATCCACGCACCGAGCTGGTGCGGCGGCTCCTCACCTACCAGAAGTACCGCCAGGCGGCGCGCGATCTGGCAGACCGGCCGCTGCTCGGCCGCGAGGTCTTCGCCCGGCGCGTCGGCGTCGCCGAGAGCGACCGGCCCGGGCCTCCCCCCCTGGTCGACCTGTCCGTCTTCCGCCTCATCGAAGCCCTCGATCACGTGCTCAAGAACCTCGCTCCCGAGCCGGAGCACGAGGTGGTCCGCGACCGCGTCACGCTCTCCGCCGCCATGTCGCGGATCGTCGCCCGGCTGCGGGCCGAGCCGGAGGTCACCTTCCTCCAGCTCTTCGACGGCCAGCGGAGGCGAGGGGAGGTGGTGGTGACCTTCCTCGCCCTCCTGGAATTGGTTCGCCTGCGGCTGGTCCGCATCCGCCAGGCGGAGGACAGCCCGGAGATCCTCGTCGCGGCGCAGGGCGGTGCCCTCGACGCCCCCGTCCCGGAGGTCGACGAACGTGAGTACCGGTGAGGGCCCCGACGACCCGGGCAGCGGCGAGCCGGATCTCGACGACGCG
>Ga0187779_10000880_pt1 | contig 19458 bp, 16 predicted proteins | sample 1015_Q2_SP10_10__FD_132435 | JGI IMG/M metagenome (GOLD analysis project Ga0187779, IMG submission 132435) | Tropical peat soil microbial communities from peatlands in Department of Meta, Colombia - 1015_Q2_SP10_10_MG | ecosystem: Environmental > Terrestrial > Soil > Wetlands > Peat | place... | reverse complement strand
GCGAAGGCGGCCGCGCGCTCGCGCGCATACGCGAGCCCGCCCCGCTGCTCCACCAGGTGCACCACGCGGGCCACCTGCCCGTCGTCGGGCGCCTCCTGCCGGAACAGCGCCTCCACCTGCCCGAGCTCGGCCGGCGCGAGCCGCGCCAGCACGGCGATCAGGGGCAGCGTGACCTTGTGCTCCTTCAGATCGAGCCCCGACGGCTTGCCCGTCACCGCCTCGCCCTCGGTGTAGTCGAGCAGGTCGTCGGTGATCTGGAACGCCATCCCGAGGGCGTCGCCGTAGCGGCGCGCCGCGCGCCGCTGGGCCGGCTCGGCCCGCAGCGCCCCCACCTCGCACGCCGCGGCGAACAGCGACGCCGTCTTCGACCGGCACAGCAGCTCGTACTGCGGCTCGTCGAAGTCCAGCGCGTCGTAGGCCGCCAGCTGCCGCATCTCGCCGACCGTCATCGCATCGGTCACCCGCGCCAGCACGCGGATCGGCTCCAGGTCGTCCAGCCGCGCCAGCTCGATGATCGCGCGCGAGTACAGGTAGTCGCCCATGATCACCGACACCTGGTGGCTGAACAGCGTGTTCACCGTGGGCATACCCCGGCGCAGCACCGAGTGGTCCACCGAATCGTCGTGCACCAGCGTCGCCAGGTGGATCAGCTCCACGATCGCCGCCAGCGCCACCGCGCGCGGATCGCCGGCCGCGCACGCGTCGTGCGTCAGGAGCAGCAGCGTCGGCCGGAACAGCTTGCCCTTCATCCGCAGCAGGTGCCGGTTGACCTCCTGCATCAGCGGCACGTCGGCCGCGATCATCCGGCCGAGCTCCGCCGTGACCCGGTCCAGCTCCTCGGCCACCGGGCGCTGGATGTCCGGCAGCGACACGCTCGCCGCCTGCCGCGGCACCCTACACCGCCGCGCGAGACAGCGCCTTGACCCGCTGGCTCACGTCCTGGAAGGTGATGTCCACCGCGAACACCCGGTTGTACGACGCCAGGGCGTCGGCCGACTTGTTCAGCTCCTGCTGCGTCCGGCCCAGCCAGTAGAGCAGCCCCACCCGGTCGGCGTCGCCGGACGCCGGCAGCTCGAGCGCGCGGCGCAGGATCGTCTCGGCCACCGTGAACTGGCCCTTCTCGAAGAAGCACAGCCCGAGCGCCTCCGAGGCTTTCAGCCGGCCCTCGGTGCCGCGCAGCGCCTTCTGGAACTCGGCGATGGCCTCGTCCAGCAGGCCCATCTCCTTGTAGGCCACGCCGAGGTCGTAGTGGCTCTGGAAGTCCTCCTCCTCGACGTTGGCCTCGACGCCGCGCTTGAACGCCGTCAGCATGGTCTGGAAGTCCTGCTCCTCGTCCCCGGACGGCTCCTCGTCCTCGATCCGCATCCGGGTGTCCTTGGGGCCCTCGTCCTCCAGCAGCAGCGCGCCGAGATCCACGTACCCGCCGCTGGGCACCGCGGGCGCCGGCTCGGGCGCCGCGGCCTCGACCGGCGCGGCCGGGGACAGGGTCTCGATCGCGGTCTTCGCCCGGTCGTTGCCGGGGTCGTGCTCCAGCACGCGCTGGTAGACGGCCAGCGCCTTGTCGGCTTCGCCCGAGCGCAGCAGCGCGTCGCCCAACTCGAGGTAGGCGCCGGCCAGCCGCTGGCGGTCGCCCTGGCGATAGGCCAGCTCCACGCACTTCTGGTGGTAGCGGACGCTGTTGGGATCGAGCCGCAGCAGCTCCTCGGCGATCGCGTACGCGCCGTCGAGGTCGTCCGACTGCTCGAGGCCCTCGAGCGCGATGTCGAACTCGGTGAAGGCGCGGTCCCGCTGGCCGGCCTCCATCAGCGCCTCGCCCAGCAGCCGGTGCGTGCCCCAGTCGTTGGGGCTGGAGGCCACCCGCGATTCCAGCTCGTCGATCGACGGCGCGGTGACGACCTCGCTCACGTCGAGGAATTCCATCTCGGCGCCCGCCGCCTCTTCCACGGGCGCCTCCGGCTCGCCCAGGTCGAGCAGCGGCAGGTCGGTGGTGGGGCCCGCCTCCTCGACCGGAGCCTCCTCCACCGCCTCGAGCGCAGGCTCCGGCGGCGCGGGCGCCTCCTCCTCGACGAGATCCAGGTCGCCCAGGACGCCGGCGGCCGGCGCCCCGGCCTCGGGGGGGGCCGCGCCGCCCAGCGCCGTCGGCTCGAGGCCGAGCGGCGGGGCGGCGATCTCCTCGGCGCCGTGGAGCGTCGTCGCCTCGATCTCGAGCATCGGCAGGTCCGGCGCCGCCTCTTCCTCGGGCACCAGCGACGTCGGCTCGATCTCGAGCGCGGTGGAGTCGGTATGGCGCGGGGGCGCCGCCGCCTCGGGCGGCGGCATCGCGGGCCGGCTCGGCCGCGTGGGCTCGAGGTCCAGGAAGATCAGCTCGCCCTTCCTGGACGGCTTCTCCTCCGGCAGCGCCTCGCCGGTGATCATGTGCCGGCTGAGCCGCGACTTGCGCTGGTGCGCCCGGTCCTTGTTCTCGAAGTCGGCGAGCAGCTTGTCGACCTGCTGCTTCTGCTCCGGCGTGCGCGCGGTGGCGCGCGCCTGCTGCGCCAGCACCGACCAGATGTCCTCCTGGCCGGGCGTCATCTCGGCGAACTTCTTCAGCGCCTTGAACGCCTCCTCCAGCTGGCCGGCCTTCTGCATCCGGTCCGCGTACTCGAGGAGGTTGGTCTTCGCTTCGGCGCCGAAGCCCTTGGTCGCGAACAGCATGCCGAGCTTGAGGTAGACCTGCGCGCGCCCGGGGGCGATGCGGAGGACCTTGTTGCAGAGCGCGATCGCGTTGTTGTCGAGGCCGATCTCGGCGTACTTGTCGACCGCGCGCTCGTAGTAGACGATCGCGTTCTGGCCCTGCCCGATCTTCTGGTAGAGATCGCCGATGCGGTTGTAGATGGTGAGGTCGGCCTCGGCATCGGGCGCCGCCTCCATCTCCTGGATGAGGCCGACGTACTCCTCGATGGCCTTCGCCCACTGCTCCTTCGCCTCGAACTTGCGCGCCCGGTCCTTGTACTTTTCCAGATTCGCCATGCGCTCGGAGCTCAGGAGAGTGGCGGAGAGAGGGGACCCCCAGGGGAACCTGCGGAAGATATTCCCGGCCCCGGACCGTGACAAGGACGACCGGAGGCGTAAACCCGCCAGGCAAGCGGCATTCCGTACCAGTAGGCCAGCTCGCGGACGTCGCGGCAGTTCCATACCACGAGGTCCGCGGGCAGGCCGACCGCCACCCGGCCCTTCTCGCCCGCCAGACCCACCGCGTGGGCCGCGTTGACGGTGGCCGCGATGAACGCCTCCTCGGGCTGGAGGTGCGCCTGGCTCACCGCCAGGGTCATCATCAGCGGCAGGTTGGCGCCCGGCGAGGAGCCCGGGTTGAAGTCGGTGGCCAGCGCGACGATGGCGCCCGCGTCCACCAGGGCGCGCGCCGGCGCCTGCCGCTCCCGGCCCAGGAACAGGAGCGTTCCCGGCAGCAGCACGGCCGCCGTCTCGCTCGCCGCCAGGGCCTCGATGCCGGCCCGGGAGACGGCGCCCAGGTGGTCGGCGGAGGCGGCGCGGAGCCGCGCCGCGAGCTCGGCGCCGCCGGAGGGGTCCAGCTCGTCCGCGTGCACCTTCAGGCCCATGCCGTGGGCGGCCGCGACGCCGAGGATGGCCGCCGCCTCGTCGACGCTGAACACGCCCGGCTCGCAGAACACGTCGCAGAACGCGGCGAGGCCCGTCCGCGCCACCGTCGGGAGCATCTCCTCGACCACCAGCCGGATGTAGTCCGCGCGGCGGGAGCGGTACTCGGGCGGGACCTCGTGGGCGCCGAGGAAGGTCGCGACCAGCCGCAGCGGCACCAGCTCGCGGAGCCGCGCCACGACGCGCAACGCCTTGAGCTCGGGCTCGAGGGCGAGCCCGTACCCCGACTTGATCTCCACCACCGTCGTGCCGAGCGACGCCATGAGCGCCAGCCGCGGCAGCGCCAGCGCCACCAGCTCGTCCTCGGTGCGGGAGCGGAAGTCCGTCACCGTCGAGAGGATGCCCCCGCCCGCGGCGGCGATCGACTTGTAGTCCTCGCCCCGCGCCCGCCGCGCGTGGTCGCCGAGCCGCGGCCGGCCGAACACCGCGTGGGTGTGGGCGTCCACCAGGCCCGCGGTCACCAGCCGGCCGCCGCAGTCCACGACGGTGTCGGGGATCGCCGCGTCGTGGTACCACTCGCCGACCTCGTCGTCGGGGGCGATCAGCGCGATGCGGTCGTCCTCGACGCCGATGCCGACGCCGCGCAGGACGCCGACGTCGTACCAGGACGGGTGGCGGACGGGCCCCGGCCCCACCGGGCCCGTGGCCACCGCGCCCAGGTTGAGGAGCGCCAGCCGGCGGCCCGGCTCAGCCATGCATCGGGAGCCGGAGACCGTGCCGCCGCGCCGTCGCCACGGCCAGGTCGTAGCCCGCGTCGGCGTGGCGCACCACGCCCAGGCCCGGGTCGTTGGTGAGCACGCGCTCCAGCCGCGCGGCCGCGCCCTTGCTCCCTTCCGCGACGATCACCTGCCCCGCGTGCAGCGAGTTGCCGATCCCGACGCCGCCCCCGTGGTGGAACGAGACCCACGACGCGCCGCTGGCGACGTTCAGCATCGCGTTCAGCACCGGCCAGTCGGCGATGGCGTCGCTCCCGTCCCGCATGCCCTCCGTCTCGCGGAACGGCGAGGCGACCGAGCCGGTGTCGAGGTGGTCGCGCCCGATCACCACCGGCGCCGCGATCGCGCCCTTCGCCACCAGGTCGTTCAGCGCCAGGCCGAAGCGCGCGCGCTCGCCCTGCCCCAGCCAGCAGATGCGCGCCGGCAGCCCCTGGAACGCCACCCGCTCCCGCGCCAGCGTGATCCAGCGCCGCAGGTGCTCGTTCTCCGGGAACAGCTCGAGGACGAGGTCGTCGGTGCGGGCGAGGTCCTTCGGGTCGCCCGAGAGCGCCACCCAGCGGAACGGGCCCTTGCCCTCGCAGAACAGCGGGCGCACGTACGCGGGCACGAACCCGGGAAAGTCGAAGGCGTCCCTCACGCCGGCGTCGAGCGCCTGGGTCCGGAGGTTGTTGCCGTAGTCGAAGGTCACGGCGCCGCGGCGCATCAGGTCCAGCATCGCGCGCACGTGGACCGCCATGGAGTCCATCGCGCGGCGCACGTACTCCTGCGGGTCCGCCGCGCGGAGCGCCGCCGCCGCCGCGACGTCGAGCCCCGCGGGCACGTAGCCGTTGAGCGGGTCGTGGGCCGAGGTCTGGTCGGTGAGCACGTCCGGGACGACGCCCCGGCGCACCATCTCCGGGAGCACGTCGGCGCAGTTGCCCACCAGGCCCACGCTGAGGGCGCGGCCCGCGCGCCGCGCCTCGTCGCACCAGAAGAGCGCCTCGTCGAGCGAGGCCGTCTCGCGATCGAGGTACCGCGTCTCGATGCGGCGCCGCACCCGCGCCGGATCCACCTCGACGCCGAGGAAGACGGCCTCGTTCATCGTCGCGGCGAGCGGCTGGGCCCCGCCCATGCCGCCCAGCCCGCCCGACACCACGAGCCTGCCGCGGAGCGAGCCGCCGAAGTGCTGCCGGGCGACGGCGCCGAACGTCTCGTAGGTGCCCTGGAGGATGCCCTGGGTGCCGATGTAGATCCACGAGCCGGCCGTCATCTGGCCGTACATGATCAGGCCCTTCTTCTCCAGCTCGCGGAACACGTCCCACGTCGCCCAGCGGCCCACGAGGTTCGCGTTCGCGATCAGCACCCGCGGGGCGTCGGGGTGGGTCCGGAACACGCCGACCGGCTTCCCGCTCGCCACCAGCAGCGTCTCGTCGTCCGCGAGGGACGTGAGCGCGGCGACGATGGCGTCGAACGCCTCCCACGAGCGAGCCGCGCGCCCGGTCCCGCCGTAGACCACCAGGTCGGCCGGCCGCTCCGCGACGTCGGGGTCGAGGTTGTTCATCAGCATGCGCAGGGCGGCTTCCTGGATCCAGCCTCTACACGTGATGCTCGAGCCGCGGGGCGCTCGGACGGTGCGTGGAGCGGTGCTCATGAAGGGGGAAGCTAATGGGCGACCAACTGAGAAGTGAGGGGCTCCACGAAGTGAGAGGTGAGGGGTGAAAGGTGAGACGTTCACGTGAGAGGTGAGAAGTGAAAGGCGTGAGAGGGAGCCTCACCTCTCACGCCTTTACCTCTCACGGCTTCTGCTTCTCACGTCTCACCTGAACGTCTCACCCCTCACTCCTTTCCTCTCACGCCTCGGGCACCGTCACTTGCCCGCCCGTCGGAGCAGCTCCGGGTTGCCCGCATCCGTCTGGTACGACCAGTCGAAGATGATGTAGTTCTTGCCCACGGCGGAGACGCGCACCGCGCCGTACAGGGCGGGCTGGCCCGCCAAGCCGATCTGGAACACGTACCCCCACCGCGGCAGCGCCTGCCAGCCGGTGGTCGTGTAGCCGGTCGCCGGCGCGACGTCGATGTCCGTGAGCGCGTCGATCGGCTGGCTCCCGTACACCTCCATCGCCACGCCCGTGCGCTGCGGCACCAGGTAGGTCCCGGTCGTGTCGTGCATCACCGTGAAATCGTTGGTCCCGCTCCCGGCCGGCCCGACCTTCCCGAAGGCGCCGCCCGAGACGAAGCTGAACCCGCTCTGCGCACCCGCCAGCGTGTCGGGCGTGAACAGGATCACGTTGACGCTGTCCGGCCGCGGCGTGTCGCTCCGGATCGGCGAGGGGCTGCTTTCGATGGCGTCCAGGGACACCGCCGTCACCTCGAAGCACTGCGGCACCCCGTTGGTGAGCGCGCCCACCAGGAACTCGGGGGCGACCGTCGTGCCCTCGGTGAACCAGCTCGCGCCGCATTGGTTCAGGTCGAGGTTGTAGCTGGTGCTGTAGACATGGTAGTAGTCGAAGTTGCTCGGGTTCGACGTGTACGCGTTGTCGGCCCACTCGAGGTGCACCGCGCCGTTCAGCGAGATGCTGGTCAGCGAGGCGGGCGCCTGCAGCTGCACGCCGCCGCCGGGCCCGGTGAGGGAGCCATGGTCGTAGCACGCCGCGAGGAGCAGGGCGGCGGCGGACGGGAGCGCGATCATCAACCGGCGCATCGGAGACTCCTCTGAGGTTCGACCACCACGAAACGCACGGGCCGTGCCCGCCGTCCCATCGCTCGTAACCCGTTGTGGATGAACGATCTGCAGGATCTCGCGTGACGCGGCGCACCGCCCGCCCTGTCCCTCCGGAGGGACACCCCGGCGTGTCGCCCGACGCCCGTCGGCGTCACTGCGGCGGCAGGTTGCGCTGATCGTAGTCGAACTTGATCTCCGGCTGCGGGATCAGGGCGATGTTGAAGTTGAACACGACGTTGCCGTTGGGCGACTGCACGAAGCTGAAGGTCGCGCGCCAGTCGTGGAGATCGCGGTCGAGTCGGAGCACGTGCGAGCCGAACTTCCCGGCGTGGAGGTCGTAGAGCGTCTCCCACGACACCGACCAGTGCGCGGTGGGCGCGAAGCGGACGCTGCCGCTGATCGTGCTCTGGGGGATCGGCACCACGACCGCCTGGTGGGTGCGGAGCGCGACCGCCGAGTCGATCGGCCGCTGGCGCGCGAGGTCGAAGGCGAGCGAGGCGCTGAACCCCGACGCGCCGCCCGGCCGCGGCGCCAGCTGGTCGAGCGCCGTGGGCGTGTTCGACAGCGGCCCCCGCTGGTACGCGTCCTGGAACAGGTGCGGCATCGCCAGGGTGTCGGGGCCGGTGCGCGTGCTGTCGCGCCGCGTGCCCTGGGCCGCCGCGGGGGGCGCGGCGGCGAGGCCGAGCAGCGCCCCGATCCACCGCAGCAGGCTCGGCCCCACGCCGAAGCGCGCCGACACGCTGGTCAGGTACGGGTGGAAGCGCGACGTGGACGACCCCGCCAGTCCGTCGAACAGCGAGTGCGCCGTGGAGAAGCTGAACCCCGGCAGCAGGTCGGTCGAGAAGGTGTTGCTCAGCACGCCGGTGACCCAGCCCGTCTTGCCGGGCTGCTTCGCCTGCTCGAGGTCGACGCCAATCCCGCTGGTCTGGATCGACAGCAGCTTGATCTTCCGGCCTTCCGGCGGCGGCGCCCCGGCCGTGTCCGCGGCGGCCGGCAGCGGCGGCGGCCGCAGCTTGGCCTCGAAGTTCTGCGACAGGCCGAAGGTGAGCGTCTGGGTCGCGAGGCTGCGGGTGGTGAGGACCGGCCCGCCCGCGGCGATGGCCCGCGCGTAGGCGAGCGGGATGTTGGCGGCGGGCGCGTACGACCAGCTGATGCTCGGCGAGATCGAGTGGCGGATGCGGGCGATCGGGCCCAGGCCCGGAAACAGGCCGAAGAACGTCGGCGCGACCGACAGCGAGTACCCGAGCCGCTTGCCCTGGCTCACGAACGCGCCGCCCGTGAACCGGTTGCGCACCATGTACGCGCCGGAGGTCGTGTTCACGATGTTGACGCTCGGCTGGAGGTTCCACGAGCCCTGCAGCAGCAGCGGCAGGCCGATGCCGGTGGACCAGTCGATGTCGGTTTCGAACGTCTGGTCGTAGGTCCGCACCAGGCGGCGCGCGGTGTCGGCCGGATCGGCGATCGTGTCCGTGACGCGCTGGTTGCTCCACTGGTCGTTCAGCGTGATCGCATTGCTCCAGTTCCACCGCCCGACCCGGAGCGGCGTCGAGATCGCCACCGCGGTCTGCCGGTTGTCGAGGTAGCGGAAGCTGGTGTCGCCGGGCGTGGCCGTGTAGAACGTGCTGAGCGGGCCCGGCGTGCCGTGGCTGAGCAGCGCGTTGCTCAGGCTGAACGACGGCGTCCAGGTGATCGCTTCGGAGATGGCGATCGGATTCGGGGTGAAGGCGACGGTCGGCAACGTCATCGTCACCTGCGAGCTGCTCAGCGACTGGGTGCGGCTGCCGCCCAGCGACAGCGCGCCCCAGGGGAACCGCTGCTGGAAGTTGACCCGGCTGTCGATGGTGGACACCGCCAGCACGGGATCGACCGCGTTGCGCGAGATCACCGACGAGCTGGTGGCGTAGTCGAGGCTCGCGCTGAGGTGGCTGTTGAGCGAGAAGTCCTGGTTGTGGCTCCAGGAGATGCGCTCGCTGGTGCTGCCGTTGAACTGGTGCAGCTCCTGGAACGCGATGCCGCCGGTGATGAACCGGTCCAGCCAGCGGTAGCGGATCCGGCCGTCGACCGTGATGAACTGCTGCGCGTACCAGTCCATCGTCACCTGGGCGTCCGAGTAGTCGTTGATCGCCCAGTAGTAGCCCAGGTTGGACACGTGGCGGTGGTAGGTCGGCGAGTTGCGCACGATGTCGCTGAGGCCGAACTGCGGGGGGATCAGGCCCGAGCGGCGGCCGCGCCGCATGTCCTGGAAGATGAACGGCAGCCACATGATCGGGACGTCGGCGACGTACAGCACGGCGGGCCGCGCGACCATCAGCGTCTTCGACACCCACTTCACCTCGCGCGCGGCGAAGTGGTAGTGCGGGTCGGGCAGCTCGCAGCTGGTGATGTCGGAGCCGGAGGCGTAGACGCGGTTCTGCTCGTTGTCCACGGCGAGGTCGCCGTGGATGTACCAGGTCGCCGCGTCCTCCTTGAAGGCGGTCTTCGCCACGCCGATGATGCCGGCGTGGTTGCAGGCGTCGTACAGCATGCCGTGCCCGACCATCACCCCCGTCTGGTCGAACAGCTGCGGCGACCCGGCCGCCTGGAGGGCGCAGTTCCGCTCGGCGTAGTTGATCGTGTCGGCCTGGAGCGTGGAGCCGTCGCGGGCCACCAGCGCCTCGCCGCTCATCCGGATCTCCTTGCGCGGCGGCAGGAACTGCACCGAGTCGGCGGCGTAGCGGGTCATGCGGAAGCCGAGCATCTGCAGCAGCTCCTGCTCGACCGAGTCCGCCTCCTGGAACGCGCGCGACGGCCCCTCCGGCAGGCCCGCGCCGCGGCCCACCCGGGAGGTGTCGGAGGTGGAGTCGCGGCCCGTCCGCGGGGCGCCCGGCTGCGCGGCCCCGCCCGGGGGCGTCGGCCGGCGCACCGGCACCTGGCCGCGCGCCGGCGCCGCCACGAGGGCCAGCGCGGCCACCAGGAGCCACGGCCCGCGCACCTACGCCCCGCTGGTCGCGGCCACCGCCTCCGCGGCGGCCTCCGCCCGCGCCCGGCGCCGCTCCATCACCTTCGCGATGACGACGGTGATCTCGTACAGCAGCTGCACGGGCACCATCATCAGGGTCATGGAGATGAGATCCGGCGGGGCGAGCAGCATCGACAGGAAGGCGTTGCCCGCGATGGCGAACCGGCGGTTGCGGCTCAGGAAGCCGGCCGAGATCACCCGCAGGTAGACCAGCATCAGCAGCACCAGCGGCAGCTCGAAGATGGCGCCGAAGGCGATGACCACCTGCGCCGCGAACCCGAAGTACTCCTTGGCGGTGACGATCGGCTGCAGGCTCTGCGACTGGAAGCCGAACAGCACCCGGATCGCGGTGGGCAGGATGAGGAAGTACGCCATCGCGACGCCCGCGAGGAACAGCAGCACGGCCGCCAGCGACACCGGCACCACGACCTTGCGCTCCCTGTCGTGCAGCGCGGGCGCCAGGAACCGCCACAGCTGCCAGATGATCACCGGCGAGGCGAGCACCAGGCCGACGAAGAACGCCAGCTTCAGGGTGATCATGAACGGCTCGATGGGGCTGGTGAAGAAGAGCTTGCCGCCCGCGAGCCGCGGCGCGATGGGCCGCATCAGCAGGCCCATCACGTCCAGCCGGTCCACCAGCACGAAGCCCACCACGAACGCGATCGTGAGCGCCAGCAGGCTCCAGATCAGGCGCCAACGCAGCTCCTCGAGGTGGTCGAGGAACGGCATCTCGCCGCGCGCGTTGCGGGTGAACCGCGGCACCGCCGCCCTCGCCTACGGGCCGGGCTTGGGCGCGGCCGGTGCCGCGCCGCCCAGGGAGCGCAGCTGCTCGCGCGCGAGCGCCGCCTCCTCGGTGAGCGGGTAGGCCGCCACCAGCTGGCCGAACTGGGCCCGCGCCTCCTCGCGCCGGCCCGCGGCGAGCGCGATCATCCCGAGCTTGTACAGCGCCGCCGCCACGTGCCCCGACGCCGGGTAGTGCTGCACCACCTGCCGGTACGCGGCCGCCGCGGAGTCGGTGCGCTGCTCGGCCGACCACGCCTCGCCGGTGAAGAACCAGGCGTCGCCGGCGCGCGCGTGGGTCGGGTAGCTGCCGAGGAACTGGGCGAAGGCGCTGCGCGCGGTGGCGGGGCTCCCGCGGCGCAGCTGCTGCAGCCCCAGCTCCATCAGCTGGTCGGGCCCGGGAGTGGCCGGCGCCGCCCCCGTCGCGTTCGCGGGCGCCGCTCCGCCCGGCTGGCCGGCGGGCGGCGCGCCGGCGCCCGGGGCCGCCGGCGCCGCGGGCGCCATCTGCTCCGAGCGCGCCTCGAGCTGCGCCCGCAGCTCCGTGAGCCGCTGCTGGCTCTGGCCGGTCAGCTCCTGCACCGCCACCAGCTGCTGCTGCACGTTGTACAGGTCCACCCGGACGTCGCCGCGCATGCCGGCGATCGCGGCCTGCTGCGCCGCCAGCGAGTCCAGGACGCCCTGCACCAGGCGCGCGACGGCCGACAGGTCGGCCCGGCGCGCCGAATCCGCGCTGGCGGCGGCGCGCTGCTGGGCCTCGAGCTGCAGCCGCAGCCTGGTCACGTCGCTCCGCATGGCGCAGCCGCCCGCGGCCAGCGCCGCGGCGAGAACGGCCGGGGCGCGGAGCCGCACTAGCGCGCCCCCTTCGTCACCACGAAATCGTCGCGGCGGTTCTTGGTCCACGCTCCCTCGTTGTGCGCCGGATCGAGCGGGTGCTCCTTGCCGTACGACACGATCGCCACGCGCGCCGCGGCCACGCCGTGCGCCACGAGGTACCGCTTCGCCGCCGCCGCCCGCCGCTCGCCCAGCGCGAGGTTGTACTCGTCCGAGCCGCGCTCGTCGCAGTTGCCCGCGATCTGGATCTCGAGCCGCGGGTGCGCCGCCAGCACGGGGAGCTTGCGGTCGAGCACCGCCTGGTCGCCGGCGCGGATGTCCGCGCGGTTGTAGTCGAAGTGGATCGCGTCGGCCAGCAGCGCCGAGTCCGCCGCCGCCAGCCCGCCGGCCACGGCCTGGGGCGCCGTGTCCGAGCTGATGTGCTGCACCGCCATGCGGACCGAGTCGGCCCGCACGCGCTCGCGCTCCGCCCGGGCGAGCGAGTCCGCGCGCGCGGCCGCGGCCACCGAGTCCCGCCGCGCCGCCGCGGCCGAGTCGGCCGCCGCGCGGAGCGCGTCGCTCGGCGCCGGGGCCGGGGTCGTCGCCGCCGGCGCCGGCGGCCCGCCGCACGCGGCCGCCAGGAGCACCAGGACCGGTGCCGCCCTCCACAGCCTGGTCATCATCGCGCCTCCGAAAAGAATGTACGACGCGGCGACCACGCGGGAAGCCGCGCGCCGCCGGTGGTGACGAGCGGGCGCAGCCGCCCCGTCTCGAGATCCACGATCCACAGCTGCCGCACGCCGCCGCGGGTGGATGCGAACGCCAGGTGCCGCCCGTCCGGCGCCCAGGTCGGGTCCTCGTTGCGTCCCTCGCCCGTCAGCTGCCGCACGGTGCGCGTCGCGAGGTCCATCACGAACACCTGCGGCACGCCCCCGACCTCGCGATGGAACGCGACCGCCTGGCCGTCGGGCGACCACTCGGGGCCGTTGGACTGGCCCGTCGACCCGTAGTCGAACGGCGCCAGCGCCTCCTGGCCGCTCCCGTCGGCCGACATCACGTACAGCTGCGGCGAGCCCGGCCGCGACGAGACGAACGCGAGGCGCTGGCCGTCGGGACTCCAGGTGGGCGAGAGGTTGTCGTAATAGCGTCCCACCGTGAGCCGGGTGACGCAGCACCGCCGGGCGACGTCGTACAGGTACACGTCCGTGCCGTTCTCGTCGCCGTGCGCGTACGCGAGCCGCCGGCCGTCGGGCGAGAACTCCGGCGTGATGTTCACGCCGTACTCGGTGCCCGGCACGACCTCCCGGCTGCCCGACGCCAGGTCCTGCAGCACCAGCGGCCGGCCGCCGGGCACGAACGCCGTGTACGCGATGGTGCGCCCGTCGGGCGACCACGCGGGCGACAGCGTCGGCCGCCCCGCCGCCGGCACGTTCGCCAGCCCCTGCCCGTCCGGGTCCACGCGCCACAGCCGGCCGTCGGAGACGAACAGGATGGCCGTCGCGGCGACGCCCGGCGAGCCCGTCACCCACCGCACGACCTCGTCCGCCGCCCGGTGCACCGCCTGGCGCAGCGGCTCGCCGCCGGCGGGCAGCGTCACCGACAGGTGGCTCCGGATGCTGCCCGTGCGCACGTCGTGCAGCTGCACGTCCACGTCGCCGGCCGGCCCCGCCACCACCGCCACCGCCAGGTCCGTACCGAGCGCCGTCAGCCCCGGGTAGTTCGGGGCGCCGCCCCGCATCGCCACGCTGGCGGGCGGCATCAGGACCTCGAAGCGGTCCGAGAAGTCCAGGTCGCGCTGCAGCACCGCCCGTACGCTGTCGAGCGTCGCGGTGGCCACCGGCAGCACCGCGACGCTCGGCCGCGTGCCCGGCGTGTAGGTGATGCCGACGCGCACGCCGACGGGCGCACTCCCGGTGCTGTCCTGCGCCCGCAGCACGGCGGGCGCCGCGAGCATCGCCGCCGCCGCCGCCAGAGCCCCGCCTCTCACCGCGCGCTCCCCGGATTGAAGTAGAAGGAGACCGGAAGCACGTTGGCGCCGTAACCCGCCGGGAGCGCGCCGAACGCACCGGCGCGCGCCGCCGCCTCGAGGGCGCCCTGGGCTTCGAGGTCGAAGGCGAACGAGCCCGACCGCCGGACGAACTGCAGGCCGGTCACCGTGCCGTCCCGCTGCACGAGGAAGAAGATCTCGGCCTCCAGCCGCGCGTTCGACGACGGCGGACTCCACCGCCGGTACACCTGCGCGACCAGGTTGTGTAGATACCCCGGGAACGGGAAATCGACCCCCTCCGTCTTGATCGTCGCGACGTCCGAACCCCCGGGTGAACCGGTCGGCATTCCCGGCGATCCGGCGGGCGCGGCACGGTTCGCCGCGGGCGGCGCCGGCCTGGCGGCCGTGGCGGGCTGCGGCGTCGGAGCGGGCGTGCGCGCCGGAGGCGCAGGCGGCTGGCGGGCGGGCGGCCTGGCCGGCACGGCGGGCGTCCGCGCGCGCGGCGCAGCGCGCGGGGGCGCGGGCGTCGGCGCGCGGCTCGCGGCGGCCGCCGGCGGCGTCGCGGCGCCGGGCGCGGCGGCCGCGGGCGCCGTGCCGAACGCGGCCACCAGCGTCACGCGGTACACCGGGGGCAGGCGGGGACGGCTCTTCGCGGCGCCGGCGGCGAGGAACGACGCCAGGAGCAGGCAGTGGAAGGCGGCGGATCCGGCGGCGCCGGGCAGGCCGAGCCGCTCCACCGCGGCGCGGTGCCGCAGCCCCCTCACGGCTGGTGCGATTCCTCTTCGGCCACGAGGCCGACGTCCCGCACCCCCGAGGCCCGGATCACCGCGAGCACGCGCACGACGTCGCCGTACGGCGCGTCGCGGTCGGCGCGCAGGAACACGGCGGCGGGCTTGCGGCGCGCGACCAGGGCGCCGAAGGTGGCGCGGAAGTCCTCGTAGCTGAAGGCGGATTGATCCACGTAGACCCGGCCGCGCCGGTCCACCGACACCACCACGCCCTGCTCGGGCTGCAGCGGCCGGGCCTCGACCCGGGGGAGCCGGACCTGCACGCCGCCCTGCATCATCGGGGCGGTGATCATGAAGATGATCAGCAGGACGAACGCGACGTCCACCAGCGACGTGACGTTGATGTCGGCGTTGTACGTCGACCGCGCGCGGCGCCGGCCCGCCACCTACAACCTCCCCTCCCTCGCCAGCGTCACGATCAGCTCGCGCGCGAACCCCTCGAGCTCGGCGGCGACGAAGTTCTGCCGGGAGGTGAAGATGTTGTAGGCGATCACCGCCGGGATCGCGACCGCCAGGCCTGCCACGGTCGTGACCAGGGCCTCCGCCACCCCCGGCGCGACGGCCGAGATGTTGCCGGAGCCGCCCAGCGAGATCCCGATGAACGCGTCCATCACGCCCAGCACCGTCCCCAGCAGGCCGATCAGCGGGCTCACCGATCCGAAGGTCGCCAGCCACGGGATGTAGCGGCCGAGCTGGTCGTGCTCGGCGTCCACCTGCGTCTCGAGCACCATCCGCAGCGCCTCGAGCTGGGTCGGCGTCAGCGCGCCGCCCTCCGCCGGGGCCTTGGCCAGTGCGCCGGGCCGGACTTCGGCGAAGAAGCTCAGCCCCTCGGTGAACAGCCGCGTGAACGGCGACGGCTGCAGCCGGGCGACCGCCGCCCGCCCCTCCTCGAGCCGCGCGGCGTGCTCGGTGGCGTCGAAGAACGCGTCGGAGGCACGGCGGATGCGCCGGAACTGCCACAGCTTCGCGAAGATCAGGAACCACGAGATGGCCGAGAACAGCGCCAGCACCCCGAGCACGATCTTGGTCGCGAAGCTGGAGACCGCGATGAGCTCCAGCTCCGTGGTGGGAACCGCGCCGCCGACCTGCGCCAGGATCACGGCGCCTCTCCGCGGATCCAGTCGTAGGTGCGCTTCAGCCCCTCACGCAGCGCGACCTGCGGCGTCCAGCCCAGCAGCCGGCCGGCCTTGGCGGCCGTGAGCGCGCTCGCCTGGAGCTCGCCGGCGCGCGCCGGCGCGCGCTCCACCTTCACGTCCGCGCCCGCCACCGCGATCATCGCCTCGGCCAGCTCCTGCACCGACGTCTCGACGCCGGTGCCGACGTTGAACGCGCGGGCGTCCACCGTCCCGTCGGCCGGCGGCAGCGGCGCCTCCGCGGCCAGCACGTTGGCGCGGGCGACATCGCCCACGTACACGTAGTCGCGCGTCTGGCGGCCGTCGCCGTAGACGGTGAGCGGGCTCCGCGCGCGCAGCCGGTTGCCGAAGATGGCGACCACGCCCGCCTCGCCGTGCGGATCCTGCCGGGGCCCGTACACGTTCGCGTAGCGCAGCGCGACGGCCTCGAGTCCGAACAGCGTCGCGTAGCAGGCGAGGTAGTACTCCGCCGCCAGCTTGCTCACGCCGTACGGCGAGACCGGGAGCTTGGGCGCGGTTTCCACGTGCGGCGGCGTCCGCTCGCCGTACACCACGCCCCCGGAGGAGGAGAACACCACCCGCCGCGTGCCCGCGGCGCGGGCCCCCTCGAGCAGGTTGAGGAGCGCCATCAGGTTCTCGCGCGCGTCGCGCATCGGGTCGGCCACCGAGACGCGCACGTCCACCTGGGCCGCGAGGTGGGCGATCACCTCGAACTTGCCGTCGGCGACCGCCGCCCGGGCCTCCGCGGACCCGAGGTCCCGCTCGAGGAACGCGGCGCCCTTCGGCACGTTCTGCCGCCGGCCCCTGGACAGGTTGTCGACGACGGTGACCTCGCACCCCGCGGCCAGGAACGCGTCCGCGACGTGGGACCCGATGAACCCCGCTCCCCCGGTGACGAGCACACGGCGTTTCATGCCCTGCGAAACCTCGTGGATGGGCTGCGGCCGGCCGCGACCGGCGAGAAGGCGGACCCGCCCCGGAGGGCGGGCCCGAGCGTCACGAAGGCATCCGGCGAATCTGGACCACGTCGGACCCCGGCCGGATGTCCCCGCGGTCCACCTGAATCAGCACGCCCGTGGCCGAGTGCGGCCGGGCGAGCACGATCAGGATCTTGCCCTGGTTCTGCGTGAGGGCGCCGATGCCCGCCGACGGCGGGCTGGTGCGGCTCACCTGGAAGATGTCGCCCTGGTGCACACCGTCGGTGGAGCCCTTGTTGATGAACAGCACGCCCTGCTCGTTGACGACCTCGCGCGGCGAGCGCAGGTCGAGCACCTCGCCGCGGACCGCGCTGTCCGACGACACCGCCGCGGCCCGCACGCCCCGCCGGGACTCGAACGGCACCGCCTTGACGACGTACTGCCCGCCGTCCACCTGCTGGTACAGCGCCACGACGTGCGTGAGGGCGGTGTCCCGGCCGCCGTAGCCGATGACCTTGAGCAGGCCGGTCGGACGCACGATCGAGCCGTAGCCCTGGACGACCCGCGGCAGGTCGTACGACAGCAGCAGATCGCCGACCTTGAGCGAATCGCCCGGCGGCGGGGTGACCGCCACCGTCCCGTAGAGCATCACCGCGTTGGTCGTGGTGAGCCGGCTGATCGACGAGGTGGCCACGTTGCCGATCAGCGTGCCCGCGTTCAGCTGCTCCCCGGCGTCCAGCACCCAGCCGGCGGAGTAGTACTCGCCCTCCCGCACGGCGCGGTACTCGCGCTGATCGTTGAGCTTGAGCGCGCTGGCCGCGACGCTGGTGCGCCCCTGCGACGCGAAGATCGTGGTCCCCGTGGCGGGGTTCGCAACTTGCGACTCCGGCGCCGCCGCGGCCGCGGACTCGGCCGGCGCGGGCGTCACCGCGATGTCGCCGCGCGGGGCCTGGGCCGGCGTGGTGTCCGCCCCTCCCGCCCCACCCACCGCCGCCGACTCGGGCGCGGCCGGCGCCGGCGTCGGCGCCGCGGCGACCGCCTCGCCTCCCGGCCCGAGGTGCAGCTCCTCGCCGGGGAAGATCCAGTGCGGATCCTCGATCACCGCCGTGTTGAGCCGGTAGATCTCCGGCCACAGCAGCGGGTCGCCGAGGAACTGCTGCGCCAGCCCCCACAACGTCTCCCCTCGCTGCACCACGTGCGTCGCGGGCAGCGGAGCGCGCGCGGGCGCGCCGGACGCGGCGGGCTGCTGCGCCGGGAGCACGGTCGCTCCTGCCAGCGGCACCGCCAGGCCGGCGACCACCAGTCCGACCATCAGCCGGTGCTGCGCGAGCCTAGAAAGGAAGATCGTCGTCCTCTTCATCGAGTGCCTCCGGGAAGTCCTCGAACGAATCCTCCTTGCCCTGCGCCCCCGCCCCCGCCCCCGAGCCCGCCGTCCCCGCATCGCCCGACGGCGCGCCCTTCGACGCGGCTGCCGACCGCCTGCCCTCGCCGCCGCCGCCGCCGTCGCCACGGCCCGACAGCATCACCATGTCGCGCACGTTGATCTCCGTCGAGTAGCGCTTCTGGCCCTCTTTGTCCTGCCAGCTCCGATACTCGATCCGCCCCTCTACATAGACCCGGTCACCCTTCTTGAGGTACTTCTCGACCACGTCCGCCAGCCCGCTGCCGCCCTGGTTCCACACCACGCAGCGGTGCCACTCCGTCTTCTCCTGCTTCTCGCCGGCCTTGGTGGTCCACTGGCGGCTGGTGGCCAGCGACAGCGTGGCCACCCGGGACCCGTTGCTGGTGCTCCGAACCTCCGGGTCGGCCCCGAGGTTCCCGATCAGCATGACCTTGTTGAGACTGCGACTCACCTGACGACCCTCCTTGCGGCAGGATCGGGGACCACGGACAGGGCGGAAGTATAGGCGCCACAACGGTTTTTGTCAACCGAAAGAACGTGTTACCTCATCCTTTTTCGGCGACTTCCGGGGTCAAACCGAGCGCCATTGTGACCGCATTTTCCGTCGGATTCCGGTAGTAGGCGCGCCGCGTCGACACCTGCCGGAAGCCGAAGCGCGCGTAGAGGCCGAGCGCGGTGGCATTCGACTGCCTGACCTCGAGGTGGACCGTGGCGACGGCTTCGCGGCGGAACATCGCGAGTAGCGACGCGAGCAGCTCGCGGCCCAGACCGCGGCGGCGGACGTCCGGCTCCACCGCGAGGTTGAGGATCTCGCCCTGGTCGGCGACCACCGTGGCGAGCGCGTACCCCGCCAGCCGGCCGTCCGGGCCGAGCGCGGCGACGGCCCGCACGTGCGCCTGCGCCAGCAGCTCGACGAAGGCGGACCGCGGCCACGGATCCGAGAAGGCGGCGCGCTCGATCGCCACCACGCGCTCGAGGTCGCCCGGGACGAGCGGCCTAACCGTGGCGGGCACGCAGCCGCGCCTCCGCCTCGGCGAGCCGCCCGTATGCCGGCTCCCACGCGTCGGGCGCCGCGAGCTCGACCACGCCACCGGCCGCGTCCACGAGGCGCACCAGCGCCGCGGCCGACGCGTGAGCGGCCCCGGCGCGGACGAGGTCCGGAGCCGGAGCCGCCGGCGCGCCGCCCGGCACGAGCGCCGGGGCGGCGAGCACCTCGACGACGGTGCGTGCCGCGCCGGCGGCCCCCGCGGCGCGCTCAGCCGTGAACCGGTACAGGGCGCGATACTCGTCCCCGCGCTGCGCGTCGTAGGCCGCGAGCGCGGTGCCCCGCCCGCCCGTGGCTGCGAACGCGGCGCCCAGGAGCGAGGGCGCCGCCAGGAGCCGCAGGCCCGCGGCGCGGCACAGGCCCTTGGCGAAGGCGATGCCGATCCTGAGACCGGTGAAGGAGCCGGGGCCGTCGGCCACGATCACGCCGGCCAGGTCGCCCGGCGCGGCGCCGCGGCGCGCCAGCAGCCCGTCCGCGGCCCGCTCGATCTCGCGCGACAGGTCGCGGCGCGAGGGCAGGCGCAGGTC
>Ga0187779_10000879_pt1 | contig 19477 bp, 16 predicted proteins | sample 1015_Q2_SP10_10__FD_132435 | JGI IMG/M metagenome (GOLD analysis project Ga0187779, IMG submission 132435) | Tropical peat soil microbial communities from peatlands in Department of Meta, Colombia - 1015_Q2_SP10_10_MG | ecosystem: Environmental > Terrestrial > Soil > Wetlands > Peat | place... | reverse complement strand
GAGAAGGGCACGCCCGGCTTCACCGTCGGGCGCGAGGAGCACAAGCTCGGCCTGCGCGGCAGCTCGACGTGCCCGCTCATCTTCGAGGACGCCCAGGTGCCGGTCGAGAACCTCCTCGGAGAAATCGGCAAGGGCCACAAGATCGCCTTCAACATTCTCAACCTCGGACGTCTGAAGCTCGGGGCGGCGGTGCTCGGGGGGATGAAGCAGCAGTTGGAGAACGCGGTGCGCTTCGCCTCCGAGCGCCGGCAGTTCGGCACCCCGGTGGGGAAGTTCCCGCTCCTGCGGGAGAAGTTCGCCCGGATGGCCGGGACGATCTACGCCGTGGAGTCGATGTGCTACCGGACCTCGGGGTTGATCGACGCCCTGCTGGCCCGCGAGGACCGGGCCGCGGCCGACTACGACGCCAAGACCATCGCCGCCATGGAGGAGTTCGCCGTGGAGGCGTCGATCCTCAAGGTGGCGGGGAGCGAGGGCATCGGGCGAGTGGTGGACGACGCCGTGCAGATCCACGGCGGCGCGGGGTTCATCGAGGACTACCCGGTGGAGCGGGCCTACCGCGACGCCCGCATCAACCGCATCTTCGAGGGGACGAACGAGATCAACAGGATGCTGGTCACCGGGATGCTGCTCAAGCGGGCGGCGAAGGGCTCCCTCCCGCTGCTCGCCCAGGGAGAGGCGGTGGAGCGGGCGCTCCGGGCGGCGGCCGGCCCGGCGCCGGCGGGCCGGGACGCCCTCTCCGGGGCCGCCCGGGTGGCGGAGGGTCTCAAGTGGCTGGCCCTGGTCGCGCTCCGGACGGCGGTGGAGGCCTTCGGCACCGAGCAGGAGAAGCACCAGGAGGTGATGGCCGCCGTGGCCGACGTGGTCATGGATGCCTACGCCGTGGACTCGATGGTGACCAGGACGCGCGCCGCCTCGCTCGAGCCCGTGCGCGCGGCGATGACCGAGGCCTACGCGGTGGAGGCGCACGCGCGCGGCGTGGACCGGGCCCGGGCGGCGCTCTGCGCGAGCCTTGCGGGGTCGGCGCTCGAGGCGCGGCTGGAGCTCATCTCGCCGCTCACCGCCTTTCGCCCCTACGCGCCGGTGCCGTGGCGAGAGGCGGTGGTCCAGGCGGTGGAGTCGGCCGGCGGCTATCCCGCCTCGGTGGTCTAGCGAGACCAGGGGGGCCTCCCCCTGGGCCTCAGGTGCACTCGCGAACCACCACGACCAGGACAATCAGGCAGGCGAGCCACCACAGGAGCCCGCGCATCCACCACGCGCGGGTGGTCCGGGGGGGACGGGGCGGCGAGGGCGGCTCCTGAGCCAAGGCGGCTCCCGAGCGTAGCCGACATCGCCCGCCCGCCCCCCTCTAGGGCATGCGCTCCACCGCATCCAGGCCGAACCGCAGCTGGGCCTTCCACGGGCCGGATGGAAAACCGTCCAGGACCAGGACCCGGTCCAGGGCGTGCAGGGTCTCGGGCTGGAGCCGGCCGAAGCAGACGCCCAGCGCCGGCGGCGTCCGGGGGCGGGCGCTCCCGGCGGTCATCCACACCACCTCGCCGTGGAGCAGGATGCTGCCCGATTCCAGCCAGACCTCGATGAGCACCGGGGCCCCCACCTGCGCCCTCGGCGGAAGATCTCCCGCCTCCAGCTCCACCCCGGCTCCGCCCCGCGACAGGTCGCGCACGCTCCACACCGTGACCAGGCCCGAGCGCTCCTCGGCGCGGAGGTGCACCGGGACGCGCGGGTAGCGGCGCACCTGCTCCGACTGGTGGGACTCGAAGAGCCGGTGGAGGACGGCGTCCAGGCCGCGGCGGCTCCGCCCGGGCAGGTAGCGGATGCCGAGCACGTACTCTCCGTTCGCGGCCGAGCGGATCTCCACCACCTCGCCGAGCACTTCGACCGGCTCCTGGACGTCCTCGGCCACCAGCTCGAAGAGGAAGCGCGTTCCCCGCTCCAGGCGCTTCTTGCTCGGTAGGGAGACCCCTCCCTTCCCGACGCTCCGGGTGAAGGCCTGCAGCAGAGAGGTTGGGCTCCGGTACGACACGCGGAGCCTCACGGGTTCCATGGACCTTTCAAGGTCGCGTGATCCCGGCGGGAAGACAAGGACCCCCGGAAGAGCGGGGACGAAGCCTTCTGGCTGTGGGTGGGAAGAAGTGGTAAGGAACGGATCAAACCTCCCTCTCCCAGAGTGGGCCGTGCAGCGTGTTCCGGGGCGTCTTCGACCATCAGATCGACTCGAAGGGGCGTACCAGCCTGCCGGCACGGCTGCGGGAAACGCTGCTCGGGTCGTACGACGACCGGCTCATTCTCACCACCGCGCTCGACCCCTGCCTGCACGCCTACCCGGTCCGAGAGTGGGAGCGGCTCGAGTCCGCCCTGGCCGACCGGAATCCGATGGAGCCCGGGGTCAAGACGCTGATGCGGCTCTACGTGGCCCCGGCGCAGGAGTGCCCACTCGACCGGCTCGGCCGGCTGCTCGTCCCGCCCTCGCTGCGCGCGCACGCCGGGCTGGAGAGGGACGTGGTGTGGGCGGGAATGGTGCGGGTCATCGAGCTCTGGAGCCGGGGGGGATGGGAGCAGGCGCGGGCCGAGGCCCGCCACGCGGCGGATTCCCAGGACGTGATGCGCGTGCTCACCGAGCTGCGCCACGGAAAGGAGAGCTGAGGCGGTGAACGGCGCGGCGAGGAGGGCCGGGGGGACGCCCCGGCACAGGTCGAGGCTGCGGCTGCGCCACACCACGCTCGGGCTGCGGGGCGAGCTGGACATCGCGTCCCTGGCCGAGCTCGGAGATCGGCTGATCCGGCTGCTCGACCAGGGCTGCGTCTGGGTGCTGCTCGACTTCGCCGCCGTCGAGCACCTGGACTTCCGGGGCGTGCCGGCCCTGGTGGCGCGCGCCGAGGCCTTCCGGCGCTCCGGAGGAGACCTCAAGGTGTGCGGCCTCTCCCGCTACCTCCAGGCGGTGCTCCACGCCGGCGGGGCGCACGGCGCATTCGAGGTGTTCCGCGACGCCGCCGAGGCGCGCGCGACGATGACCGGTCCCTTCGATCGCCCCTGAGAGCAGCCGCCCGGCCGTGCCCCGTGAAGTTCACTCACCAGACTGTCCTCCGTGACGAGGTCGTGGACCTGCTCGCCCCCCAGCCCGGAAAGCGCATCCTCGATGCCACGCTCGGCGGCGGCGGGCATGCCGAGGCGCTGCTCGACCGGGGCGCGGAGGTGGTGGGCGTGGACCGCGACCCGGCCGCGGTGCGCGCCGCCACGGCCCGGCTCGGCGGGCGGCCGGGTTTCCGGGCGCTGGTCGGCGACGCCGGTGAGCTGGAGACGCTCCTCGGACCGCTCGGGCTCGTCCCCGCGGACGGCCTGCTCGCCGACCTCGGCGTCTCCAGCCCGCAGCTGGAAGACCCGGCCCGCGGGTTCTCCTTCCAGACCGAGGGCCCCCTGGACATGCGCATGGGCGAGGGCGGACTCACCGCCGCCGAGGCCATCGCCCGTGCCGACGAGGCAACGCTCGCCCGCGTCCTTCGCGACTTCGGCCAGGAGCCCTTCGCCGGGCGCATCGCCCGGGCGCTGCTCCGGGCGCGTCCAGAGACCACCTTGGAGGCGGTCGAGGCGGTGAAGCGGGCCGTCCCCCGGCGGGCCTGGCCGCACCGCACCCACGTGGCCACCCGCACCTTCCAGGCGCTCCGCATCTGGGTCAATGACGAGCTCGGCGCCCTCGACCGGCTGCTCGCCGCGCTCCCTCGCCTGCTCCGGGTGGGCGGCCGGGCGGCGGTCATCGCCTTCCACTCCCTCGAGGACCAGAGGGTGAAGCAGGCCTTCCGGGCGCTGGTCGGGCGGTGCACCTGTCCGCCCGGGCTTCCGGTCTGCGCCTGCGGTGCCGGGGGGAGCTTCACCGCGCTCACCTCGCGGGCGGTGAAGGCCTCGGCGGTGGAGGTGGCCAGGAACCCGCGGGCGCGGAGCGCGAGGCTGCGCGCGGTGGAGCGGGTGCGATGAGACGGCCCGGAATTCCCGGCCGTCCGACGCTGGGCGCCGTGCTGCGGCAGCTCCTCCCCGGTGCCCTGGTCGCCGGCCTCTTGGCCGCGGTGGGCATCCTCCACGTCGCCGCGCGGGCCGAGGTGGTGGACGCGGGCTACCTCCTGAGCCAGCTCGAGGCCGAGAGCCGCGCCCTGACCCTGGAGGGTGACCGGCTCCGGCTCGAGCTGGCGACGCTCAAGCGCTCGGCGCGGCTCGAGCAGCTGGCGCGGGACAGCCTCGGGCTCGCCCCGCCGGCGCCTGGAGCGGTGACCGTGCTCGGCGCGGACCCCCGCCGGCCCCTCCCTCCCCGGCCCACGGCGGTGGCCGGTCGCCCCTAGCCGCATGTCCGTACCGACCATGATGGCCCGCCCCCTGGAAGGGACCTCCCGCTGGATGCCGCTCCGGGTGGCGATGATGGGCGGCCTCCTGCTCGCCTTCCTCGGGCTGGCAGTGCTGCGCGCGGTGCAGCTGCAGATCGTGCAGGCGAGCCGGCTGGCCTCGATGGCCAGCGACCAGTCCCAGAGGGAGATGGAGATTCCCGCCCGGCGCGGAGAGATCCTCGATCGCCGCGGCGTGCCGCTCGCCTCGAGCGTCGAGGTCGACTCGCTCTTCCTCGACCCGTCGCAGCTCGGGGACGCCCGGCGCGCGGCGCAGGACCTGGCGCGGGTGCTCCATCTCGACGCCGCCGAGCTCGTGCAACGGTTCGAGCGGGCGCGCCACTTCGCCTGGGTGAAGCGCCAGGCGACGCCCGGCGAGGTGGCCGCGGCCCGGGAGCTCGGGGTCCCCGGCCTGGGCGTGGTCAAGGAGCCGAAGCGCTTCTACCCGCAGAAGGAGCTCGCCGCCCAGGTCCTCGGCGTGGTGGGCAAGGACGCTCAGGGTCTGGAGGGGCTCGAGGCCGCCTTCGAGGACGAGCTGTCCGGGACTCGGAGCCGGGTGGAGGGAATCCGCGATGCCCGGGGCCGCAACGTCCTCGTCGAGGGGGCACCCGCGCCGCGGTCTCGCGAGGGCGCCGCGGTCACCCTCACCCTCGACCGGAACCTCCAGTACCTCGCCGAGAAGGCGCTGGACCACGCGGTGACCGAGAGCCAGGCGGTCTCCGGCATGGTGGTGGCGCTCGACCCGAGGACCGGCGAGCTCCTGGCCCTGGCGCACGCTCCGCGGTTCAACCCCAACGCGCCGGTCGGCGTTCCCCCGGGCGTCCTCCGGAATCGCTCCGTGCTCGACCTCTTCGAGCCGGGAAGCACATTCAAGGCGTTCGTCGCCGCCGGGGCGGTGGAATCGGGCGCCGTTCGGCCCGAGGAGGCCTTCTTCTGCGAGAACGGCGCCTGGGAAGTGGGCAAGCACGTCATCCACGACACCCATCCGCACGCCTGGCTCACCCTGCCGCAGATCCTCAAGGTGTCGTCGAACATCGGCATGTCGAAGGTGGCCGGGAAGCTCGGGCGCGAGGGGATGGTGCGCACGGCCCAGCTCTTCGGCTTCGGCGATCGCTCCGGGCTCGGGCTGCCGAGCGAGGGCCGCGGCTCGGTGCCCTATCCGCGGGCCGAGGTGGCGCTCGCCACCCAGTCCTTCGGCCAGGGCATCAACGCCACCGCCGTCCAGGTCGCGGCCGCCTTCGGAGCCCTGGGCAATCGCGGCGTGCTCATGCGCCCCTATCTCGTCTCCCGGGTGGTCGATCCGGACGGAGTGGTCCTGCTCGAGAACCGGCCCACCCCGGTCCGCCGCGTGGTCTCGGAGCGGGTGGCCCGCCTGGTCCTGGCCATGCTCGAGGGCGTGGTGGAGAAGGACGGCACCGGCTCGCGCGCCCACATGGACGAGTACCGGGTGGCGGGCAAGACGGGCACCGCCCAGAAGCCCGATCCCCTGGCGCGCGGATACACCGAGCGCCGCATCGCCAGCTTCGCCGGGCTGGTCCCGGCGGATGATCCGCGACTGGTGGTGCTGGTGGTCATCGACGAGCCGAAGACCGACATCTACGGGGGGCTGGTGGCGGCGCCGGCCTTCAAGGAGATCGTCTCCTCCGCACTCCCCACGCTCGGTGTGCCGCCGTCCAGGGGGGGTGTGGCCTCGGCCCGCCGGCCCGGCACGGCCGAGCCGAAAACCCTCCCCATCCCACCTCGGGTCCAGGTAAAGGAGGATTCCACTCGGGCCGAGGCGCTCACCGAGCGTCTCTCACCCGGGTCGGTGGCCGTCCCCGACGTCCAGGGACGGGTGGGCCGAGAGGCGGTGGCACGCCTCTTGTCTTTGGCCCTCGAGCCGCGGCTGTTAGGAAGCGGACGGGTGGTGGCGCAGAGTCCGGCGCCCGGGGCTCGGGTGGCCCAGGGAGCGCGCGTGACACTGGAGCTGTCCACCGCCGGCGGAGACTAGGAATCCCTGATGAAGTTGACCGACGTGTTGGCAGGTGTGGGCGCCGAGCAGCTCTCCGGCTCGCGCGCGGCGCTCGACATCTCCGGAGTGGCGCACGACAGCCGGCGGGTGCGCCCCGGGGACCTCTTCGTCGCCCTTCCCGGGGCCACCCACGACGGAGCCTCCTTCGTTCCCCAGGCCCGCGCCGCCGGTGCGGTGGCCGTGGTCGCCGAGCGGGCGGTGTCCGTCGATGCGCCGGTCTTCCGCGTGCCCTCCGCCCGGCGGGCCCTGGCCGAGGTGGCGGCCAACATCTACCGGCGGCCAGCCGGCGAGCTGATGCTCCTCGGCGTCACCGGGACCAACGGGAAGACGACCACGGCCTGGCTCCTCGAATCCATCTGCTCCGCGGGCGGCGCGGCGGTGGGGCGCATCGGAACCATCGACGTCCGCTTCGCCGGCCGCTCCCAGCCGGCCCTGCACACCACCCCCGACGCGCTGGCGCTCCACGGGCTGTTCCGGGAGATGGTCGACGCCGGAACGGACACCGTGGTCATGGAGGTCTCCAGCCACGCGCTCGACCAGGAGCGGGTCCACGGCCTCACCTTCCGGGCGGCGGCCTTCACCAATCTGTCGCGGGATCACCTCGATTACCACGCCGACATGGAGGCCTATTTCCAGGCCAAGCGGAAGCTGTTCAGCGAGAACCTTTCCCCGGGAGGAGTGGCGGTGGTCAACGGCGACGACACCTACGCGGCGCGCATCTACAACGAGGTGCGCAGCGGGCGGCGGATGGCCTGGAAGTTCAGCCGCACCGGGACCGGGGAGATCTCCGCCGCCGGCGTGGAGATGAGCCTGGCCGGGATCCGCGCCACGCTCAAGACGCCCGCCGGGGACATCCAGATCCAGTCCTCGCTCCTCGGCCCGCACAACCTGGAAAACATCCTGGCCGCAGCCGGCATGGCGCTCGGCGCCGGCTTCGGCCGCCGGGACGTGCAGGAGGGAATCGCCCGGGTGAAGCGCATCCCCGGGCGGATGGAGCACGTCCAGGAGAACGGCCGGGTGGCGCTGGTGGACTACGCCCACTCGGACGATGCGCTGCGCCGCGCCCTGGAGGCCGCCCGCGCGCTCGCCCGGGGCCGGGTCATCGCCGTCTTCGGCTGCGGCGGGGACCGCGACCGCGGCAAGCGGCCGATGATGGGCCAGGTGGTGGCCGAGGGTGCCGACCTGGCCGTGGTCACCAGCGACAATCCACGCAACGAGGATCCGGCGGACATCATCGCTCAGATCACCCCCGGCCTGGAGAAGGGTGGGCTCCGGCGCATCAGCGCCGGGAAGGCGCGCAGCGGGGAGCGCGGCTACCTGGTGGAAGCGGACCGGCGGACGGCCATCGAGGCCGCGGCCTCGCTGGCCAAGCCCGACGACGTCATCCTCGTGGCCGGGAAGGGCCACGAGGCGTTCCAGGAGGTGCGCGGCGAGAAGCTGCCCTTCGACGACGTCGCCGAGGCCCGGGCCGCGCTGGCCCGGGCGGGGGCAGCCTAGGGGCGGTGGACCGCACCGTGGCCGCCTTCACGCCGGCGGAAGTGGTCGAGGCCGCGTCGGCGGACGTCGTGGCCCCTCCGTCCGCGGCCTCCTTCGCCTCGGTGTCCACCGATTCACGCACCCTCGAGCCGGGAGCGCTCTTCGTGGCCCTGCAGGGAGCCCGCTTCGACGGGCACGGCTTCCTCGGCGCCGCCGCGGCGCGCGGCGCGGCGGGGGCCGTGGTCCGGCGAGGCCAGCGCCTGTCCGGATGCCCGGCCGGCTTCGGCCTCTTCGCCGTCCAGGACACGCTCCGCGCCCTGGGAGCCCTGGCGCGGGCTCACCGGCGGCGCTTCCGGATTCCCCTGGGAGCCATCGGGGGGAGCAACGGCAAGACCACCACCAAGGAGATGGCCGGGAGCATCCTCGAGGCGGCCGGACCGGCGCTGAGGACGCAAGGCAACCTGAACAACGAGGTCGGCCTCCCCCTCACCCTCCTGCGCCTGACCCCGAGCCACCGCGCGGCGGTGGTGGAGCTGGGCATGAACGCGCCGGGGGAGATGGCGCGGCTCACGGCCATCGCCGAGCCCGGCGCGGGACTGCTCACCACCGTCCAGGCCGAGCACACCGAGTTCCTCGGCAGCGTGGAGGGCGTCGCCCGGGCCGAAGGCGAGCTGTTCCGGGGGCTGGCCCCGGGGGCGACGGCGGTGGTCAACCTCGACGAGCCGCTGGTGGTCCAGCAGGCCCGCGACACCCGGGCCCGGTGGCTGACCTTCGGCCGCTCTCCCTCGGCCGACGTTCAGCTCGTCGGCGCCCGCTCCCTCGGCGCCGCCGGCCAGGAGGTGGAGGTGCGGGTGGACGGCCACATCCATTCGGTCCGGCTCGCCTTCCTCGGGCCGCACAACGCCCTCAATGCCACCGGTGCCTGGGCGCTGGCGCTGGCGCTGGGGTTCTCGGCGGAGACGTGCCTCTCGGGTCTGGCCGCTGCCCGGCCGATGGCCCACCGGCTCACCCTCGTTCCGGCCGCCGGCGGCCTCACCGTGCTCGATGACTCTTACAACGCCAACCCGGCGTCGATGGCGGCGGCGCTGGAGACGGCGCGGGGCCTGGCCGCCGAGGGCCGGGTGGTGGCCGTCCTCGGCGACATGCTCGAGCTCGGTGAGGCGGAGGTCGACGAGCACGCGCGGCTGGCCGAGCGGGCCGCGCGCCTGGCCGACGTCCGGGCCTTTCTCGGTCCGCGCCACCTGGCCACGGCATCCTCGGTGGAGGCCGGCGAGGTGGCACGGTTCGTGGACGCGGACGCGCTCTGGGTCTGGCTCGCGCCGCGCCTCCGCCCCGGGGACGTGGTCCTGGTGAAGGGGAGCCGCGGGATGCACATGGAACGACTGGTGGAGCGACTGACCGGGGCGCCGGCCGCGCCACCTCACTGATTGCCCAACGGACCGATGCTCTTTCTCCTCTACGAGGCCCTCAAGGACAGCCACGCCGGGCGCTTCCTCAACTTCCTCCGCTACCCGACCTTCCGCATCGTGGCCGCCGGGGTGGCCGCCCTGGTCATCGGGTTGCTCCTCGGGCAGCGGTTCATCGCCCAGCTCCGGGCCACCCAAGGGGAGGCCAGCACCATCCGCGAGGACACCCCCGACCGCCACCAGACGAAGAAGGGCACGCCGACCATGGGCGGGGCGCTCATCCTGCTCTGCGTGGCCCTGGCCACCGTGCTCCTCGCCGACCTTCGCGAGCGAGTGGTGTGGGTGGCGCTGCTCTGGACGCTGGGCTTCGGCTTCATCGGCTTCCTCGACGACTGGCTGAAGCTGTCCAAGCGCAACTCCAAGGGCCTCGCCCCGCGCAAGAAGCTGCTCCTCCAGACGGCCTTCTTCCTGGTGGGCGTCTTCGGCATTCTCTGCACCTGGAAGGGCGGGGCTCCCCACCTCATCGTCGACACCCGCCTCACCCTCCCCTTCGTGCCCACCCGGCGCTTCGATCCCAACCTCGGCTGGTGGTACCTCGCCTTTGCCTGGCTGGTGGTGGTGGGGGCCTCCAACGGCGTCAACCTCACCGACGGCCTCGACGGTCTGGCCATCGTCCCCACCATCGTCGCCGCGCTCACCTTCGCCGTCCTCTGCTACGTGGCCGGCAGCGGCCTCTACCTGGCCGACCTGGTGCCGGCGGCCGGCGGGGGCCAGAAGCTGGTGAGCGTGCCCCTCTGGCGGTACCTGGGCGTTCCCCAGGTGGTCGGCGGGGCGGAGCTGGCCGTCTTCTGTGCCTCCATCGTCGGCGCGGGCATCGCCTTTCTCTGGTTCAACACCTACCCGGCCACGGTGTTCATGGGGGACGTCGGCTCGCTGGCGCTGGGCGGCGCCCTCGGGGGGCTGGCCGTGCTCAGCAAGCACGAGGTGACCTCGGCCTTCATCCTCGGCGTCTTCCTCGCCGAGCTGCTCTCGGTGATGATCCAGGTGGCGTCGTTCCGGCTCACCGGGCGGCGCGTCTTCCTCATGGCCCCGGTGCACCACCACTACGAGCTCAAGGGTCTGAGCGAGCCGAAGATCATCGTCCGGTTCTGGATCGTCTCCATCCTCTGCTGCGGCGTGGCACTGCTCACGCTGAAGCTGCGCTAGCGAGGCCGAGGGGTGGCGGCGGCGAGCGCCCTGGCCTCCCTCTCCGGCCGACCGGTGAGCGTGCTCGGCGCCGGGCGGAGCGGCCTGGCCGCCACCCGCCTCCTCCGGCGCCGGGGGGCCCGGGTCACCGTCTACGACGAGCAACCGCTCGACCGCCTCGCCCCGGCGGCGGCCACGCTCGCTTCCGAGGGCGCCGAGCTCCTGGCCGGCCGTCCCCTCGAGGCGATCGACCTCGGCACCCCGGCGCTGCTGGTGGTCAGCCCGGGGGTTCCCCTGGCGCTCGGGTCGGTGGCGCGCGCACGCGCGCTCGGCGTCCCGGTCCTGGGAGAGGTGGAGCTGGCCGGCCACTTCCTTCCTCCGGGCGTCCCGGTGGTGGGCATCACCGGCACCAACGGCAAGAGCACCACCACCGCCCTGTGCGGTGCGCTCTGCTCGGTCGGCGGCCTGCGGCCCTTCGTCGGCGGGAACCTCGGGACTCCGCTCTCCGCGGCGGTCGACGCCCCTCCCCCCGGCGTCTACGTGGTCGAGCTCTCCAGCTTCCAGCTCGAGGCCGTCGATGCGCTGGCCATCCAGGCCGCTGCGGTTCTGAACCTCACGCCCGACCACCTCGACCGCTACCCGTCGTTCGAGGCCTACGCCGAGGCCAAGGCCCGCATCCTGCGCAACCAGACGGCCGGGGACAGAGCGGTGCTCAATCTCGACGATCCGGCCGTGGTCCGGCTTGCCCCGCGGGCCCGGGTGGCGCCCGTCGGCTTCACCCTCGACCCGCTCACCACGCTTCCGGGTGGATTCGCCTTCGCGGCCGTGGCCTCTCCGGGGGGCTTCCGGATCGGCGCCGGCGACCTCTCCTTCCGCGTCGCCAGCCAGGCCCTGCGGGGGTCGCACAACCTCCAGAACGCCATGGCCGCCACCCTGCTCGCGCTCCACGTGGGGGTCGGACCGGCCGACGTCCAGCGCGGGCTGGACTCCTTCCCCGGCCTCCCCCACCGCCTGGAGTCGGTCCGGGTCCTGGACAGCGTGGAGTGGATCAACGACAGCAAGGCCACCAACGTCGACGCGGCGGTGGTCGCGCTCCGGGCGTTCCCGGAGGGAACCCGCCTCTGGCTGATCGCCGGGGGCAAGGGGAAGGGAGCCCCCTACCAGCCGCTGCGCCTCGCCGCCGGTGGAAAAGTCGCCGGGGTGCTCACCCTTGGGCAGGATGGGCCCCTCATCGGCCAGGAGTTCTCCACGGAGTTCACCGTCCACGCCTGCGGCACGCTGGAACGGGCGGTGGCCCGCGCCCGGGAGCTCGCCCGGCCGGGTGAGGTGGTGCTTCTCTCGCCGGCCTGCGCCTCCTACGACCAGTTCCGGAGCTTCGAGGAACGGGGAGACCTCTTCCGGACCCTGGTGCGAGGGCTGTCGTGAGCGGCCGGAGAGCGGGGCCTTCCCTCGCCCTTCCCGACGGGCGGAGCGAGCCGGTGCGGCTGTCGGTGGACCCGGTGCTCCTCGGCGCGGTCCTGGCCCTCCTGGCGCTCGGCCTGGTGATGGTCTACTCGGCGAGCGCGGTGACGGCTCTGGAGAAGACCGGGAACGGTTTCTACTTCCTCCAGCGGCAGCTGGCCGCCGCCGCGGTGGGGCTCTTGGCCATGGCCACCGCGCTCAAGCTGGGCTACCGCCGCCTGGCCCGGCTGGCCTATCCGCTGCTCGTGGTCACCCTGCTCCTGCTGCTGGCGGTGCTCGTCCCCGGGGTGGGCACCCTGGTCGGGGGAGCCAGGCGGTGGATCCGCTTCCCCGGCGTCAGCATCCAGCCGGCCGAGGTCGCCAAGTTCACCTGGGTCATCTACCTCGCCTACTCGCTGGCCAAGAAGCGCGACAAGGTGGCGTCCTTCAGCATCGGCTTCTTGCCGCATCTCCTGCTGGCCGGGGTGCTGGTGGGGCTGTGCATGGCCCAGCCCGATTTCGGGAGCGCGGTGGAGCTGCTGGTCCTGCTCTTCGTGCTCCTCTTTGCCGCCGGTACCAAGCTCTCGTACCTGGTCGGCTCGGTGCTCCTGGCGCTGCCCCTCGCCTACCATGCGGTGGCCCACTCGCCCTACCGGCTGAAGCGCATCACCGCCTTTCTCGACCCCTGGGCCCATCGGCATGACGTGGGCTACCAGGTGGCCCAGTCGCTCATCTCGGTGGGATCGGGCGGATTCTGGGGCCTCGGCCTGGGCGAGAGCCGCCAGAAGCTGTTCTTCCTTCCCGAGGCGCACACCGACTTCATCTTCAGCATCATCGGCGAGGAGCTCGGGCTGTTCGGCGCCGCGGCCACGGTGCTCCTCTACGGGGTCATCGTCTGGCGCGGGACGCGCGCCGCGCTGCGCGCCAACGAGACCTTCGGCACCTACCTGGGCCTCGGGCTCACCGCCCTCCTCGGGGTGCAGGCAGTGGTGAACATGAGCGTGGCCATGGGCATGCTTCCCACCAAGGGTCTCACCTTGCCCTTCGTCTCCTACGGCGGCTGCTCCCTGGTGGTCTCGATGGCCGCGGCCGGGGTGCTGCTCAGCCTCAGCGCATCGACGGCGCCGACGCGCCTTCTCGGTCCTCGCCGCGTGGCCGCCCCGCCGGTGGACATCGAGGGGACGGCGCCGGCATGAGGATGCTCATCGCCGGAGGCGGGACGGGAGGCCACCTCTTTCCCGGAGTCGCCCTGGCGGAGGAGTTCAGCACCCGCCATCCGGGAAACGCCGTCCTCTTCGTCGGCACGCGCCGCGGACTCGAGTCGCGGGTGGTTCCCGCCGCCGGCTTTTCGCTGGAGACCGTCTCCGCCCGGGGCCTGAAGGGGAAACGGCCGCTCCAGTTTCTCCTCGGTCTGCTCGCCCTGCCCTGGTCGTTCGTCGAGTCGTGGCGCATCCTGAGCCGCTTTCGCCCCGACGTGGTGGTGGGCGTGGGCGGCTACGCCAGCGGGCCCCTGGTGCTCACCGCCTGGCTTCGCAGCATCCCCACCGCGGTGCAGGAGCAAAATGCGCTGCCCGGCCTGACCAACCGGATCCTCGGCCACTTCGTCCGCGCGGTCTTCGTCGCCTTCGAGGAGGCGCGCCGGTTCTTTCCCCGGTCGAAGACCCACGTGGTCGGCAATCCAGTGCGTCGCACGCTGCTCGAGAACTACCTGCGCAGCCGCACCGCCCACGACCGGTTCGGGATCCTCGTCCTGGGCGGGTCGCTCGGGGCGCGCGGGCTCAACCAGCGGGTGATCGAGGCGCTGCCCTTCCTCGGCGATCTCCGCCAGTCGGTCGACTTCGTCCACCAGACCGGGAGCTCGGACCTGGCGGCGGTGCGGGCAGCCTACGCGTCGAGCGGCGCGGCCGCCGAGGTGGTGGAGTTCATCGAGGACATGTCCGCCGCCTATGCCCGCGCCTCGCTGGTCGTCTGCCGGGCCGGCGCCACCACGGTGGCCGAGCTGGCCATCTGCAAGAAGGCCTCGGTACTCGTCCCCTTTCCGTTCGCCGCCGACGATCACCAGGCGGCCAACGCCCGCGCCCTGGTCGATGCCGGAGCGGCATTGATGTTCCGCGAGTCGGAGCTCACCGGAGAGGGCCTGGCAGGGACGATCCGCGAGCTCCTCGGGGATCCGGACCGGCTCCGGCGGATGGAGCGCGCGGCCGGGCTGCTCGGGCGACCCGAGGCGGCGCGGGAGCTGGCCGATGTCTGCGTGGAGCTGGTGGAGCGCGCCCGGGGCCCGGACGCGCGGCGGCCATCGGAGGCCCCCGGCCGATGACCCGGCGCCCGCACGCCAGCCTCTTCCGGACCCGCCACGCCGCCCGCGTCCACTTCGTGGGCATCGGCGGAATCGGCATGAGCGGCATCGCCGAGGTTCTCCTCAACCTCGGCTACCGGGTGAGCGGGAGCGACCTCAAGGAGTCGGACATCACCCGCCGGCTGGCCAAGCTCGGGGCGCACCTCAGCGTCGGTCACCGGGCCGAGAACCTGGGCGAGGCGGACGTGGTCGTCATCTCCTCGGCCGTCCGCCGGGACAACCCGGAGGTGGTGGCCGCCCGGGCTCGGAAGATCCCGGTCATCCCCCGGGCGGAGATGCTCGCCGAGCTGATGCGCCTCAAGTACGCGGTGGCCGTGGCCGGGAGCCATGGGAAGACGACCACCACCTCGATGGTGGCCACCGTGCTCAACGCCGCCGGACTCGACCCGACGGCGGTGGTGGGGGGCAAGGTCAACGTCCTGGGGAGCAACGCCAAGCTCGGCAAGAGCGACCTGATGGTGGTCGAGGCCGACGAGTCGGACGGGAGCTTCCTCAAGCTCCACCCCTCCATCGCCGTGGTGACCAACGTCGACCCGGAGCATCTCGACCACTTCGGGACGGTCGAGGCGCTGCGCCATGCCTTCGTCGAGTTCTGCAACCGCGTTCCTTTCTACGGACTCAACGTCCTCTGCCTCGACCATCCCAACGTCCAGGCGCTGCTCCCGGACATCGAGAAGCGCATCGTGACCTACGGGTCCTCGCACACCGCCGACTACCGCCTGGAGGCGGTGGCGCTCGACGGCTTCACCACCCGCTTCCAGGCCTTCCGGCGCGGCGAGGCGCTGGGCGAGTTCGCCGTCCGCATGGTGGGAGCCCACAACGCGTTGAATGCCCTGGCGGTGATCGCCGTGGCCGAGGAGATGGAGGTCCCGCTGGAGGTGGTGCGCCAGGCCCTGGCCGGATTCGAAGGGGTGCAGCGCCGCTTCACCGTCCGCGGCGAGACGGGCGGGGTGATGGTCGTGGACGACTACGGGCACCATCCGGCGGAGGTGATGGCCACCCTGGCCGGGGCGAGGGCGGCTTTCGGGCGGAGGCTGGTGGTGGCCTTCCAGCCCCACCGCTACACCCGCACCCGCGACCTCCTCTCCGAGTTCGCCCGGGCCTTCAACGACGCCGACGTGCTGGTGGTGACTGGCATCTACGCCGCCAGCGAGGAGCCCATCCCGGGCGTCTCCGGGGCCGCGCTGGCCGAGGCAGTCCGCGCCCACGGGCACCGGGACGTGACCTACGTGGAGAAGCGCGCCGACGTCGCCGGGTCTCTGCTCCCGCGGCTGACGAAGGGGGATCTCGTCCTGACCCTCGGAGCCGGGGACATCACCCAGGTGGGCCCGGAGCTGCTCGGGTTGCTGGGCGAGCGGCACTAGGGCCTCCGAGCGGGTCGCCCGCGCTGGCGGGTCCTCCAGCTCAGATGTACTGCGGCCATCCGCCGGGGTGGCGGCGCTTGTAGCCCCGGTACCAGCCACACAGCGGGAGCAGGAGCAGCACCACCGCCGCCGTCGAGACGTAGGTGGCGAGGAGGCCGGCCCTGGTGTGCATCCCGAGGAGGCGGGCGGCGAGGTCGAGCAGGTGGGCGTGGAGCAGGTAGAAGAAGAGGGCCGTCTGCCCGAGCAGCACGAGCGGCGGCCAGTGCAGCCGAGCGCGGAAGGCGAGGGCGAGGAGGAGCGCCGCCAGCCCGAGCTCGAGGCCCCAGAAGGCGAGACTGGGCGGATACTTGCTGACGTGGAGCCACTGCACCAGCGAGCCATCGCGGCGGAGGAGCGCCATGTTCCCCAGCCCGTTCAGGCCTCGCAGGACCAGGAAGACCGCGAGCAGGCCCAGGGCCCATCCGAGGAGCAGCCGAGCGGCCCGATTGCTCCGGCCGTCGGCCGGCAGGGTGAGCAGCCACTGGCCGAAGCAGTACCCGAGCGCCATGGTGCACAGCCAGGGGAAGAGGGGATAGCCGACCACCACCCACTTCGGGACGACGATGCCGAAGTTGAAGAGGAGCCGCGCCGCCGAGGCGGCCGGACCGCCGAGGCCCATTGTCCAGGCGGACAGTGGCTCGGCCGCCACCCAGCCCACCAGGGCCAGGGGGAGGAGCCAGCGCATCGGCAGGTGCCTGACCGCGGCCATGCACACCATGCCCATCCCCAGCGCGTAGAGAACTTGGAGGACGATGGGGGCGGGAGCGTGCGGCCCGAAGACCAGCGACATCCACAGCTCGAGCGCGGTGATGATCAGGCCGCGGAGCACGAGGTGGCGGTCGATGTCCCCGGAGCGGTCGCCGGCCTGGCTCCGGCGGGCGGCGCTCAGGGCGATCGACGTCCCGGCGAGGAAGACGAAGGTCGGTGCGCAGATGTGCGTCACCCACCGGGTGAGGAACTGCGCCGCCGGGAGCGGGTAGCGGTCCATGACCACCGAGTCGGTGAACAACCGTCCGGCATTGAAGGCGGCGCTGGCATGGTCCACGGTCATGAGGACCATCACCAGCCCGCGGAGCCAGTCGATGGCGATGAGCCTGTGCTCCTGCCCGACGGCGCCGTCCTTGGCCATTCCCGCGTCGCCTCCGGATCGGAGTCTGACATGGGTCTTCTCACCGAGGGCGGCAATTGCAGCGTACAGTTCGGCCCCGGTGAGCGCGGTACAGACCCAGGCGCTGGCCGACCCGGGGGCGGGAGCCGCCCGCTCCGGGGACCCCGAGCGCGCCTGGCTGGAGAGCGTGTACCGCCCCGACGAACGGCAGCTCACCGCACGGGCGGTGGTGGCCGGAGTGCTGCTTGGCGGCCTGATGTGCCTCTCCAACCTCTACGTCGTCCTCAAGACGGGCTGGAGCCTGGGCGTCACCATCACTGCCTGTGTGGTGGCCTTCGCCCTGTTCCGCGTCCTCCGGGCAGTGGGCCTGGTCCGGACCGACTTCGGCATCCTGGAGAACAACGCCATGGGCTCGGTCGCCTCCTCGGCCGGCTTCATGACCGGGGGAGGGAACGTCCCCGCCCTGGGGGCGCTGCTCATCCTCACCGGGGCGCGGCCGAGCTGGCCCGGGCTGGTTCTCTGGCTCTCCACCATCGCCATGCTCGGGGTGTTCGCCGCCATCCCCATCAAGCGCCAGCTCATCAACCGGGAGCACCTCGCCTTCCCCACCGGGACGGCCACCGCCGAGACGCTGCGGGCGATGCACGGAGACAGCGCCGAGGCCTCGCGCCGCGCGCGGCGCCTGGGGCTGGCGGCGCTCGTCGGCGCCGGGGTGACCTGGTTCCGGGACGCGCGCTTCGCCTTCATGCCCTTCAACCTCCCCGAGCACCTCGGGCTTCCGTTCCGGATCGGCGGCCTGCCCGCGGCTCAGTGGACGCTCAGCTTCCACGGGAGCCTGCTCCTGGTCGGCGCCGGCGCGCTCCTCGGCTGGCGCACCGGCTGGTCGCTCCTCCTCGGCGGGGTGATCAACTGGGGGGTGGTGGCGCCCCTGCTCCACGCCCGCGGCTCGCTCCCGGTCGTCAGCAGCCGGACGATCATGGCCTGGGCGGTGTGGCCCGGGGCCGGGGTGCTGGTCGCCGCGGGGCTGCTCGTCTTCGCCTTCCAGTGGAGGGCGGTGGCGCGCTCCTTCACCTCGCTGCGTGCGGTCTTCCGGCGCAGGGCGGGCTCGGCGCCCGACCCGCTGGCCGCCGTCGAGTGCCCGCCCTCCTGGTTCGCCGGCGGCTTCGCCCTGCTCGGACCGCTCATCGTCGGGCTGATGGCCATCCTCTTCGGGTTTCCGTGGTGGGCGGCGGTGGCGGCGCTGCCCCTGACGGCGCTGATGGCGGTCATCGCCGGCCGCGTCGTGGGAGAGACCGACGTCACGCCCACCAAGGCGCTCGGCCCGGTGACCCAGCTGGTCTACGCCGGGCTGTTGCCGGGAAATCTCGTCGCCAACGTCATGGGGGCCAACGTCACCGGGGGAGCCGGACTCCACGCCGGGGATCTGCTCACCGACCTCAAGTCGGGCTACCTGCTCGGCGCGCGGCCGAGGCCGCAGGCCATCGGGCAGCTCATCGGGGCCCTGGCCGGGGCGGCGGTGGTGGTGCCGGCCTTCAACCTGCTCGTCCCCGACGCGGAGGTGCTGGGCTCGGAGGCCTTTCCGGCTCCGTCGGTCCAGGTCTGGGCGAGCGTCTCGCGGGTGATGGTCGGAGGCCTCGGCGCTCTGCCCGGATCGGCGCGGCTGGCGGCGCTCGTCGGCCTGGTCCTCGGCCTCGCCCTGGTCGTGCTCGAGCGCGCGGTGCCGGAGCGGCTGCGGGCCTGGGTGCCGTCGCCCGCGGGGCTGGGCGTGGCCTTCATCATGCCCTTCTACAACTCGTTCAGCTTCTTCCTCGGGGCGCTGGCGGCGGAGATGGTCCGGCGGCGCCGGCCGGCGACGGTGGACTCGGTGGTCATCCCGGTGGCCTCCGGGCTGATCGCCGGCGAGAGCATCCTCGGCGTGGCCCTGGCGCTGCTCAGCGCCGGTGGGGTGGTGGGGTGAGGATGCTCAGCCTCGGTGGGTGGCGAGCACGAGGACGAGCGCCAGCGCCGCCGGGAGCGCCTGCCAGACGAGGATCGCCCGGCTGATGGTCGCCGCTCCGAAGATCCCCGCCACCACCACGCAGCCGAGGAAGAAGAGCTGGAGCGGATGGGCGAGGGCGCGTGGAGCGAACAGGCTCCAGATGAGCCCGGCGGCGAGGAAGCCGTTGTACAGGCCCTGGTTGGCCATCGCCGGCGCGGCCTGCCTGGCATAGGCCTCGGTCACCTGGAACGTCTTGAGCCCGGTCGGCTTGGTGAAGAGGAACATCTCCAGCACCAGGAACCACAGGTGCTCGAGGGCGACGAGAAGGACGAGAAGCTGGGCGGCGAGCCTCACCCTGGTCATCCAACCACGTTCCGGGGCGACGGCGAGGCTGTCCTTCCACACCTTCCCGCCGGGAGGCCGGGTCCCGGAAGCGAACGGGGGGCCAGGCCGCGCCTCGCGGCCCCCGGCGGACCCTCCGGACTGGCAAGGGACTTGCTCCCCTGACCGAGTTCGCACACAAGGGAGCCCGAGAGTGAGGCAACCCGCCGTCGCAACCCGAAGTCTGGCGCGCATCGTGGTCGGCCTTCCGGTCGATTGGACCGAGCACGAGCCGCTCGCCCCGAAGACGAGCATCCGGGCGGGTGGAGCGGCTGAGCTGTTCGTCCGTCCGGGCTCGCCCGATGCCCTGGTCACGCTCCTGGCGCGGGCTCGAGAGGCGGGCGTGCCGAGCCACGTGCTCGG
>Ga0187779_10000878_pt1 | contig 19531 bp, 18 predicted proteins | sample 1015_Q2_SP10_10__FD_132435 | JGI IMG/M metagenome (GOLD analysis project Ga0187779, IMG submission 132435) | Tropical peat soil microbial communities from peatlands in Department of Meta, Colombia - 1015_Q2_SP10_10_MG | ecosystem: Environmental > Terrestrial > Soil > Wetlands > Peat | place... | reverse complement strand
GAGGGCGACTCCTCGACGACCTTCGAGTGCACGCTGCAGCGCCGGCACCAGAAGGTCGTCGAGGAGTCGCCCTCCCCCGTGCTGCGCGACGACGTGCGCCAGAAGATGGGCGCGATCGCGGTCCGCGCCGCCGAAGCGGTGGGCTACGTCGGCGCCGGAACGATCGAGTTCCTCGCCGACCCGAAGCAGAACTTCTACTTCCTCGAGATGAACACGCGCATCCAGGTCGAGCACACGGTCACGGAACTCGTCACGGGGATCGACCTCGTCCGCGAGCAGCTCCTCGTCGCGGCCGGCGAGCCGTTGTCGTTCCGACAGGAGCAGGTGGAGTTGCGCGGGCATGCGATCGAGTGCCGCATCAACGCGGAGGACGTTGCCAACGGGTTCCTGCCGACTCCGGGAACGATCACGCGCTACCGCGAGCCCGGCGGACCCGGCGTGCGCGTCGACTCCGGCGTCGCCGTGGGTAGCGAGGTCTCGGCTCTGTACGACCCGATGATCGCCAAGCTCGTCGTGCACGGCCCGGACCGCGAGCAGGCGCGCCTGCGGATGCTGCGCGCGCTGGACGAGTACGTGATCGAGGGCGTCGACACGCTGATCGGCTTCCACAAGGCGCTGTTCGCGTCTCCCTGTTTCGTCGAGGGCGAGACCTGCCACGGCCTCGTCGAGTCGCCCGCGCTCGCCGAGCGTGCCGCTGCGCTCGCGTCGACAGACGGTGCGTTCGGCGTCGTCGGCATCTCCAGGAGAACCGAGGCAGACATCCGCACGGTCGAGGTCGACGGCAGGCGCTTCGACGTTCGCGTGCTCCGGCCCGAACCCGCATTCGCAGAGCTCGCTCGCCGACGGCGGGAGCGGTCCCGCACGAGGCATGCGGGCGCCGGCGGGAGGGACGCTGTCGTCTCGCCGATGCAGGGAACGGTGCTCGCGGTCGAGGTGGCTGAGGGCGACGAGGTGGGGGCGGGTCGCGTGATCTGCATCGTGGAGGCGATGAAGATGGAGAACGAGGTGCACGCGCATCGCGACGGGCGGATCGCCGAGCTGTCCGTCGAGGCGGGCCAGCAGGTCCAGACCGGCCAGGTGATCTGCATCGTCGCCTCGGGCGAGTAACTAGACTCGCGCGCGGCCGTGGACCTATACGAGTACCAGGGGAAGGAGCTCTTCCGCCGCTTCGGCATTCCCGTGTCCGACGGGAGCCTCGCAACCACCCCCGCGGAGGCGCGCGCTGCGGCCGAGGAGCTCGGCGGACCCGTGGTCGTGAAGGCGCAGGTACTCACCGGCGGCAGAGGCAAGGCCGGAGGCGTGAAGCTCGCCGACGACGCGGCGGACGCCGAGCAGAAGGCCGACGAGATCCTCGGTCTCGACATCAACGGCCACCTCGTGCGCAAGCTCTGGCTCGAGCACGCGTCCGAGATCGCGAAGGAGTACTACCTCTCGGTCACCTTCGACCGCGGCGCGAAGCAGTCGCTGCTCATGCTGACAACCGAGGGAGGGGTCGAGATCGAGCAGGTCGCGGCCGAGAGCCCCGGCGCGATCGCGCGGCTCCACGTCGACCCGTTCGAGGGCTTCCAGCCCTATCAGGCGCGGCGCCTGATCTACGGCGCCGGCATCGAGGCTCCGAACGAGCAGAAGCAAATCGCCGCGATCGTCGAGCAGCTCTACTGCTGCTATGTCGAGTCGGACGCGATGCTCTGCGAGATCAACCCGCTGATCGTCACGCCGGAGGGCGAGGTGAAGGCGCTCGACTCGAAGTTCGCGGTAGACGACAGCGCCCTCTACCGCCATCCCGACATCGCCGAGATGCGCGACGTCGCCGCGGCCGACCCGCTGGAAGCGCTTGCGCGCGAGAAGGGCGTCACGTACGTGAAGCTCGACGGCTCGATCGGGATCCTCGGCAACGGCGCAGGGCTCTCCATGTCGACCGTGGACGTCGTCGTCGTCGCAGGCGGCAGTCCCGCGAACTTCTGCGACCTCGGCGGCGGCGGCGACGCACAGGGCGTCGTGGACGCGCTCGAGGTGATCACGCGCGACGAGCAGGTGCGCGCGATCTTCTTCAACATCTTCGGCGGGATCACTCGCTGTGACGAAGTCGCGCGCGGCATCCTCGCGGCGCTCGACCAGATGCGCATCGAGCTGCCGATCGTCGTTCGGCTCGACGGCACGAATGCCGAGGAGGGCAGGGCGCTGATCGCGGAGTCCGCGCCGCAGAACCTCTTCGTCGAGCCGACGATGCTCGCCGCCGCGACGAAAGCCGTCGAGCTAGCGGCATGAGCGACGTCTGGTCCGGTCGTGCGCAGGCGTTCCGCGACAGCCCGACGCACCGGGAGGGGCCGGATCTCGAGCTGCTCGTCTCGCTGTGCGAGCCTCGGCCCGGCGTCGACGCGCTCGACGTGGCAACCGGAGGAGGCCACGTCGCCCGCCGTCTGCGCGAAGAAGGGTGCCGCGTCGTCACGGTCGATCCCGCGCCCGGTATGCAGGCCGACGTGGTCGCGGGCGCCGAGGACCTGCCGTTCGCCGACGACTCCTTCGACGTCGTCGCCTGCCGCATCGCGCCGCACCACTTCGCGGACATCCGCGCGGCGGTCGCAGAGATGGCGCGCGTGTCCAAGCGCTTCGTCGTGATCGAGGACAACCTCTTCGTCGACGAACGGGTCGAGGAGGCCGAGCGTCTGCGCGATCCGACGCACGTGCGCTGCTACTCCGAGGAAGAGTGGCGGACGATGCTTGCCGACGCCGGTCTCGACGTCGACTCGCTCGAGGTGATGGAGCGTCCGCGCGACATCGACGACTGGCTCGACCGTGTCGATACGCCGCCGGCGGACTCCGCACGCGTCAAGGAGCTGCTCGGCGACCGGGTGGAGGACGGCTCGATGATGTTCCCCTACGTGATCGTCAGAGGAAGGACGTGCGGCTGATGGCGATCGTCGTCGACAACGACACGAGGCTCGTGGTCCAGGGATTGACCGGGAGCGAGGGTCGTTTCCACGGGCTACGCAATCGCGACTCCGGCACGAACGTCGTCGCCGGCGTGACGCCCGGCAAGGGTGGCCAGGAGGTCGAGGGCATCCCCGTGTTCGACACGGTCGCCGAGGCGGTGCGCGACGCGCGGGCCAACACGACGCTCGTGTTCGTTCCAGCGCGGTTCGCGACGGACGCGATCTACGAGGCGGTCGACGCGGGCATCGGGACCGTCATCTGCATCACCGAGCACGTCCCCGCGCACGACATGCTGCGCGTGTACACGTACATCCGTCCGCGCGGGGTGACGATGATCGGTCCCAATTGCCCGGGCGTGCTCTCGCCGGGCAAGGCCAACGTCGGGATCATCCCAGCGGAGATCTTCTCCGAGGGATCGATCGGGCTCGTGTCGCGCTCGGGCACGCTCACGTACCAGATCGGGCACGAGCTGACGCAGCTCGGGCTCGGCAACTCCACGATCGTCGGCATCGGCGGCGACCCGGTGGTCGGCTCGTCGTTCATCGACATCCTGGAGCGCTTCGAGGCCGACGACGAGACGGAGCTGATCGTCCTCGTCGGGGAGATCGGCGGCGACGAGGAGGAGAAGGCCGCACGCTTCGTCGCCGACCACGTGACGAAGCCGGTGCTCGCGTACATCGCAGGCTTCTCCGCGCCTCCGGGCAAGACGATGGGGCACGCAGGCGCGATCATCTCCGGCTCCGTCGGCACCGCAGCCGCGAAGCAGGAAGCGCTGGAGGCCGTCGGCATCCAGGTCGGGACGACGCCGACGGAGGTCGCGCAGCTCGTTGCGGACCGCGTCGGCACCTGAACGGAGGTCCGCCGAGTTGAGATCGCTGCTCGTTGCCCTGCTGCTCGCGCTCGTGCTCGCGGCGCCAGCGACGGCCGCCGAGAACACGCAGTGGCTGAGCTACGGGCACGACAACCAGCTCACGAACGCGATCACTTCGAAGGCGCTGACCGCCGCGAGCGTTCGCCGACTCGACACCTCGTGGGTGACGAGGCTCGACGGCACGATCTATGCGTCTCCGCTCGCGACGATGGTCGACGGACGCGAGGTCGTGTTCGCGGCGACGGAGCGCGGGTCGGTCTACGCGCTCGCGGCGAACGACGGTCGGGTCCTCTGGCATCAGACGCTCGGAACGGTGGTGACGCCCGGCTGCGGCACGTACGGGATCACGTCCACCGGTGCGATCGACACGAAGCGCGGTCTCCTGTACGTCATCTCGGCCGACGGCGAGCTCAACGCGTTTGCGCTCTCGTCCGGTCTCGAGCCGCCCGGCTTTCCGCTGACGATCGTCACGAACACTCTTTACGAGTACGTTTGGGGCGGGCTCCGAATTGCCCATGACCGTCTCTACGTGGGCGTCGCGTCGTACTGCGACGAAGGGCCGGAGGGCGACCAGTTCCCCGATGGGCGACTTGTCGCGATCCCACTCGCGAACCCGGGCGCGGCGACGGCGTGGGAGCCGGTGCCGGGGCCCGGGAACCTCGGCGGGATCTGGGGCTGGGGCGGCGTCTCGGTCGATCCGGCGACGGGGGACGTGTACACGGGGATCGGCAACTCGCACTCCTTCTCGGCGGCATGTTCGTGCGACGTCGACGACGCCGGCTACGGCGATCAGATGGTCGAGCTCAGCCCCGATCTGAGCTCGGTGCTCGGCTCCGACTCGGTCGAGCTCCCGGTCACCGGCGACTACGACTTCGGCGCGGCGCCGCTCCTCTTCCAGCCAAAGGGGTGCCCGCCGCTCGCGGCGGCGAACAACAAGATCGGCTCGCTGTACATCTGGAACCGCACCGACCTCGGCGCCGGCCCGATCGCGTCGATCCCGCTCGGCGACGGCCTCGCGGCCTTCATCGGCTCGCCGAGCTGGTCCGAGGCGAACCAGACGATCTACGACGCCGAGGCCGTCCTGTTCGGGGGAGGCAAGCGTCTCGGGAACGGCGTCCAGGCCCTGAAGGTGGAGCCGGGTTGCACGTTCAGGAAGACGTGGGCGGTGCCAGTCGGCGACGGGAACCAGGCGACGCCGCTCGTCGTCGGCGACGTCGTGTTCGCGACCGGCGGCAAGCCGGGCGGTTTCGCGGCGTTCGGCGCCGCGAACGGGGCGCATCTCTGGGCGGCGCCGACGGCGGGCCGGACCGTCGCTGCGATGATCAGCGTCGGCGGTGCGGTGATCGGCGCCGACACGGACGGCCTCGTCTACGCGTTCCGGCCGCCCGCCGCGCCGCCGCGGTCTCCGCCCTCACCGCCGACGAGCTGGCGTCGGCTCGGGTAGCGACCGGCTCGCACAACTAGACTCGGAGCATGGCGGCAATCTCTTTCGCCCGTGGCGTCCCGGCGCCCGAGTGTCTTCCGACCGCGGAGCTCGCGGACTGCGCGCGCGAGGTCGTCGAGCGTGACGGCACGACCGTGCTCTCGTACGGGCCGGTGGGCGGCTACGCGCCGCTGCGGGAATGGATCGCGGAGCGTCACGGCGTCGAGCCCGGGCGCGTGCTGCTGACGAACGGATCCCTCCAGGGGTTCGCATTCCTCGCGCAGCGGCTCTCCGGGCGGCGCGTGCTGGTCGAGCTGCCGACCTACGACCGCCCGCTGAAGATCCTCGGCGGCCTCGGCGTCGAGGTCGTGCAGCTGCCGATGGACGACGAGGGTCTCGATCCGGACGCGCTCGCACGCGAGCTCGCGCGCGGCGAGCCGCCCGCGTTCCTGTACACGATCCCGACCTTCCAGAATCCGAGCGGCCGCACGCTCTCGACCGATCGACGTCGTCGCGTCGTCGAGATCGCACGCGACCACGACCTGCTCGTGCTCGAGGACGATCCGTATGGGCTCGTGCGGTTCGAGGGCGATCCTCCGCCGACGCTGTTCGAGCTCGCGGCCGGCGAAGGCGTCGCCTACTCGTCGTCCTTCTCGAAGACGGTCGCGCCGGGTCTTCGCGTCGGCTACTTCGTCCTCGCGCCCGAGCTCGAGCGGGAGCTCGAGGCCACGGCGGTGTCGACCTACATCACGCCCGTGCTGCTCGGCCAGGCGACGGTGTACGAGTTCCTCCGCCGCGGGCGCTTCGAGTCCAACCTCGAGCGGGTCCGGGGGCTGCTGCGCGCGCGACGCGACGCGATGCTCGAGGCGCTCGGGCAGCACTTTCCTGCGGATGCGACGTGGAGCCACCCCGAGGGCGGCTACTTCCTCTGGCTGGAGCTGCCGGACCACGCCGACGCGGGCGCGCTGCTCGCGCGTGCGGAGCAGGCGGGTGTGACGTTCGTGCCCGGCACTGACTTCGGCGGCGGCGCGAGCACGGCCCGGCTCGCGTACAGCTTCGTCTCGCCGGAGGAGATCGCCGAAGGCGTGCGCCTCCTCGCGCCGCTCGTTGCTGAGCCGGTCGCCGCGTAGCCGGAGGAATGCGCCTCGCGGCTAGAGGTTCGACCGGCCGCTAGACGGGCTGGCCGAGCGCGCGCGGGACGAGGCGCGGCTGTCGCGGCGGGACGAGATTGCCGCGGCTGTGGAGTCTGAAGGTCGGGCACGGCGTGTCGCCGGGGATGGCGCACAACCCGGCACGACGGAAATAGCAGTCGTTGCACGTCGCCGTGTTCTTGGCGGCCATCTCAACTCCCCTCCGGTCTCATCCGCGCGCTCAGCCAACGCGCATGACAAGGCGGGATCCTACGAAGCTGCACGCGTCGTTCAAGGGTTGCCGCAACTGAAAACTGACGAATTTCCGGCAGTTTCCACAGGGTGGAACACGGGTAGAGCTAGGTCTTCGGCGGCAGCGTTGCCAGTGCGCGCAACGCCTGTTGAAAACTCTTCACAGGGATGATCCTGAGCCCGTGCGCATACTTCTTCGCGTCGTTGTAGTTGTCCCCAGCGGGCACGAGGAACACGTCCACATGCGCTTCACGCGCACCGATCGTCTTCTGCTTGATGCCCCCGATCTCGCCGACGGTGCCGTCCGGGTTGATCACGCCCGTCGCGGCGACCTTGTACCCGTGGTCGACGTCCCGTCCCTCTTCCTCGAGGATTTGCAGCGCGAAGGCGAGCCCAGCAGAAGGCCCGCCGACGTCGCCGAGGTCGAACTTGATCTTGAACGGGGCATTGACGCGGATCGCCGGCTCGGGCTCGATGCCGATGATCGCGCGGTTCCCGCCGAGCGGATCGCGCGACGTCGTGATGTCGACCCGGTGCCTGACGCCGCTGCGGATGAACTCGATCGGAACGACGGCTCCGACCTTCTTCGACGAGATGACGTCGTGCAGCTGCTCGATCGTCTGCGTCGGCTTACCGTCGGCGGAGACGATGACGTCGCCCGAGCGGAGCACGCCGACCGCGTGCGTTCCCGAGTACACCACGGCGACCCGAACGCCGTGCTCGGTGATCCCCGCCTTGTAGCCGAGCGCCCGCAGCGCGACCGCGGACGCGATCTGCTGCGACAGCTGCATGTCGAGCTGGTCGGCCTGGATGCGCTGGCTGTTGCTGACGCCAGGCGGGGCGAGCTGGTTCTGCTGCACGAGCGTCGAGCCGCTGCGGATCCCCGGGAAGAGCCGCTCGAGCAGCGATGCCCTGCGCTCGAGGACGTCGACGTAGTAGATCCCGCCGCCATTCTGCTTCGCCTTCGAGCCGGGGACCGTGACGAGATTCGCGAGCGGATGGGCCCGGTCGGGGACGAGCAGGAAGTCGCTCGAGCTCGTCCTGAGCAGTACGACCGCTGCAACGAAGACGAGGATCAGGCCGAGGAGGGCGAGACGAAGGGGCGAGAAGGCTCGCCGAGCGCGCATGTTCCTAGAGTAGTCCGCGTGTGAGACCGCCGTCGACGGGGATCACCGTCCCCGTGACGTACGACGCCTGGGTGGAGGCGAGGAAGCAGACGACGGACGCGACTTCGCTCGGACGGCCGAGTCGGCCGATCGGGATCGTGGCGAGATCCTCCGCGGTCGGGCCGTCCGGATAGACCTCCCGGAGCCGCTCGGTGTCGATGCGCCCGGGCGCGATCGAGTTGACCGTGATCCCCTTAGGCGCGAGCTCGTGCGCCATCGTCTTCGCCCAGCCGATCACGCCTGGCCGGATCGTGTTCGAGAGCGCGAGGTTCTCCACCGGCTCGCGGACCGTGCTCGAGGCGATGTTGATCACGCGTCCGCGGCCGCTGCGCTCGAGGTAGGGGAGGCAGAGGGACGTCAGCCGTACGACCGAGAGGAGCAGCAGCTCGACCGCGGCCTCCATCGCGTGCACGTCGGTGTCGAGTGCCGAGCTGCGCGGCGGTCCGCCGCTGTTGTTGACGACGATGTCGATCCCACCGAACGCCTCGAGCGTGCGCTCCACGAGCTGCTCGAGGTCGCGCTCGTGGCGGACGTCTCCACGAACCGCCAGCGCGCCGAGCCGGTCGGCCTCGCGCTCGAGCGCATCGCGTCGACGCGCGAACATCGTCACGTTCGCGCCTTCGTCGGAGAGCACCTCGGCGATCGCAAGTCCCATTCCCGCCGACGCGCCGCACACGATCGCGGTCGTCCCCTTCAGGCCGAGCTCCACGACACTCCCTCTCGGCTCAACTCGTGAGCACGCCGACGACCTCGCGCACCGCCGTCGCCGACGCCTCGAGGCTGCGGCGCTCGTCGTCGGAGAGGTCGAGCTCGACGATCTCCTCGATGCCGCCGCGGCCGAGTTTGACGGGGACACCGATGTACAGACCGTCGATGCCGTACTCGCCTTCGAGGTACGCCGTGCAGGGGAGCACGCGCTTCTCGTCGAGCATGATTGCGTCGACCATCTGTGCGGCGGCTGCGCCGGGCGCGTACCAGGCCGACGTCCCGAGCAACTCGACGATCTCACCGCCGCCTTTCGCCGTGCGCTCGACCATCGCCTGGATCCGGTCCTCCGCGACGAGTTGGCGGAGCGGCACACCGCCGACCGTCGTCGCGCTCACGACCGGCACCATCTGGTCGCCGTGGCCGCCGAGCACCACGGCTGTGACGTCCTTCACCGACGAGCCCGTCTCCCAGGCGATGAACGTCGAGAAGCGCGCGGTGTCGAGGATGCCTGCCATCCCGAACACGCGCCCCTTCGGCCAGCCGGAGACGTTCCGCGCGACGTGGCACATCGCGTCGAGCGGATTCGAGACGACGATCACGATCGCGTCGGGCGACTGCGCGATCGCCTGCTCGATCACGGAGCCGACGATCTTCTCGTTCGTCGTGACGAGGTCGTCCCTGCTCATGCCTGGCGCTCTCGGCAGCCCCGCCGTGACGACGACGACGTCGGAGCCGACGCTCTCGTCGTACCCGTTCGAGCCGACGACGTTCGGCTCGTAGCCGAGGACGGCGCCCATCTGGTTGACGTCGAGCGCCTTCCCCTGAGGGAGGTTCTCCTTGATGTCGACCAGCACGACGTCGGCGTAGTCGCGCGTGGCGAGCACCTGCGCGCACGTCGCCCCGACATTGCCGGCGCCGACGACGGTGACCTTCCGACGGGCGCTCACACGCGCACTCCGAGCTTGTCGATGATCGCGTCCGCGACCTCGCTCGTCCCGACCGCCGTCGGATCGTCTCGCGTCGGCTTCATGTCGTACGTCACGCTGTTCCCCTCCCGGATCACGTCGGCGATCGCGCGCTCCAGCGCATCGGCTGCCTTGCGCTCGTCGAGATGGCGGAGCATCATCATGCCGGAGAGCAGCTGCGCCATCGGGTTCACCTTGTTCTGACCGGCGTACTTCGGAGCGCTGCCGTGCGTTGGCTCGAAGATCGCGATTCCTTCGCCGAAGTTGCCGCCGGGCGCGAGGCCGAGCCCGCCGATCATCCCCGCACAGAGATCCGAGAGGACGTCGCCGTACAGATTGGGGAGAACGAGGACGTCGTACTCCTCCGGCCGCTGCACGAGCTGCATGCACATGTTGTCGACGATGCGGTCGTCGAACTCGATGTCGGGATTCTCCGCGGCGACTTCCCGAGCGACGCGCAGGAAGAGGCCGTCGCTGAACTTCATGATGTTCGCCTTGTGGACCGCCGTGACCTTGCGGCGGCCGTTCCGGCGCGCGTAGTCGAAGGCGAAGCTGACGATCCGTCGCGTCCCGGTGACGGAGATCGGCTTGATCGAGATCCCCGCGTCGTCGTTCGCGAGGTCGTTCCCGTGCGCCCGGATCCAGTCGATCAGGTCGCGCGCATCGTCGCTCCCCTCCTCGTACTCGATGCCGGCGTAGAGGTCCTCCGTGTTCTCGCGCACGATCACGAGGTCGACGTCGTCGAAGCGGGTTCGCACGCCGGCGTAGGTCTTGCACGGCCGGACCTGGGCGTAGAGGTCGAGGCTCTTGCGCAGCGCGACGTTGACCGACCGGAAGCCGCCGCCGACCGGAGTCGTGATCGGCCCTTTTAGCGCGATCCCCGTCGCCTTGATCGCCGCGAGCACGTCGTCGGGAAGCGGGTTTCCGCCGTGCTCGTCCATCACGTCGGCGCCTGCCTCGCGGACGTCCCACTCGAACTCGACCCCGGTGGCCTCGAGCACGCGGCATGTCGCCTCGGTGAGCTCCGGACCCGTGCCGTCGCCGGGAATGAGGATGACCTTGTGCGGCACGGCGCCGCACTCTAGCGGCGCGAGCTATTCTCACGCGCCCATGACCCTTCTCGAAGCGGCGACGAAGGCCGACGAGCTCGCGCAGGCGGGGTCCGAGCGCGAGCTTGCGGCGCTGCGCCAGGAGTGGGACGACGAGCTCGAGGCGGCGGCGCGCAGCTCGGACTATCGCGAGCGCGCGATCGCATATCGCGCGGTCGGGCTGTTCCGCTTCCGGCAAAAGCTCGAGCTGTTGCGACGTGGGCTCGAGGACGACAGCCCGGCCGTGCGCGGCGCCGCGCTGATCTCGCTGGAGCAGCTGTCGCGCGAGCACCCCGGCGTCGTCAACCAAGTGCGGCCGCTCCTGCACACCATGCTCTCGACCGATCCGAACGGCGCCGTGCGCCGGCTGGCGGTCCTGTGCCTGCGCAACGGCTCGGCGCAGCGGGAGACGCTCGTCATCCTCAACGGGCTGGCCGACGACGACGAGGAGGACACGGAGCTGCGCAAGGCCGCGCGCTCGGTCTCCGCCGAGCTGCGCAGGCGCGCCGCCGCGAAGCAGTAGCTAGCGGCGCTGCCGCCGTGCGTGCGGGTGCGACTGGAAGTAGAGCTCGCGCCGCCGCCGGTCGGAGACGTGCGTGTAGAGCTCGGTTGTCGAGAGATCCGCGTGGCCGAGCATTTCCTGCACCGACCGGAGATCGGCGCCCCCTTCGAGCAGGTGCGTGGCGAACGAGTGGCGCAGCAGGTGCGGGTGAACGCGCTCGGGCTCGAGTCCCGCCTTCGCTGCGAGCCGCTTGAGGATGAGGAACACGCCGGCGCGAGTGAGGGGTCCGCCGCGTGCGTTGAGGAAGAGCTCCGGCCGGTGTCGCACGTCGAGGAACGGGCGGCCGCGCGAGAGGTACCGCCGCAGCGCGTCGACGGCTGCCCGCCCGATCGGGACGACGCGCTCCTTGTCGCCCTTGCCGAGTGCGCGGACGAAGCGGCCGTCGAGGTCGACGTCGCTCTTCGTCAGTCCCACCGCCTCGCTCACGCGCAGGCCGCCGCCGTACAGGAGCTCGACGAGCGCGCGGTCGCGCAAACTGCGCGGGGTCGTCCCTGTCGCGGCGTCGATCAGTCGTTCGGCCTCGCCGGGCGAGAGCGTCTGCGGGAGCCGCCGCCGCCGGCGCGGGAGGTCGAGCTCGGCTGCGGGGTTGTCGGCACGTGCGCCGAGCAGGAGCTGGTGGCGGAAGAACGCGCGCAGCGCGGCGACGCGTCGTGCGATCGTCGCGCTCGAGCGTCCCGCTGCCCGGAGCTCGGCGAGATACGACTCGATCGTCGCCGTCGTCGCCGTTGCGAGCGGTGCCCCGAGCCAGTCGATGAACGCGGTGAGGTCGCGTCGATACGCGTCGACGGTGCGGGCCGCGCGACGGGTTGCGAGAAGCGCGAGGAATCCGTCGAGGTCAGGATCGCGGATGGGCGCGGTCGTAGACACGCCGCAGCCTCCTTCCGTCGACGTGGCTGTACACCTGCGTGGTCGAGAGGGAGCTGTGACCCAGCAGCTCCTGGATCGTGCGCAGGTCGGCGCCGCCTTCGAGCATGTGCGTCGCGAACGCGTGGCGCAGCCGGTGCGGGTGCGCGAACAGCCGTCGCAGCGTCGATGTGTCGAGCCTGCGTCCGCGGGCCGACAGGAACAACGCGTTCTCCGCGCCGCGTGCGAGCGTCGGGCGCGCGTCGCGGAGATAGAGCGCGACCTGGTGCGCTGCCTCCTCGCCGAGCGGGACGACGCGTTCCTTGTCGCCCTTGCCGCGAACGCGGACCTGCTCCTGTTCGAAGTCGACGTCCGCGAGGTCGAGCCCGACCGCCTCCTGGCTGCGCAGCCCGGCGGAGTAGACGAGCTCGAGCAGCGCGCGGTTGCGCAGCGCGAGCGCACCGTCGGCGCCGAGCCCGTCGAGTGCCGCGTCGATCTCGCGCGTTCGCGGCACCTCGGGCAGGCGCTGCGGGCGACGCGGCGCGAACGAGGCGTCCGGAACCCGGGTGGGGCCGAGCGTGTAGCGGAGGAAGCTCCTCACGGCGGCGAGCTTGCGGCCGATCGTCGCCGGGGCGAGCTTGCGCGGGCGGGCGCGGCCGAGCTCGGCTGCGTAGTCCGCGAGGGTGCGGACGTCGACGGCCTCGAGCGCGTCGCCGCGGTCGGCGAGCCAGTCGCAGAACTCCCGGACGTCCACGCCGTAGGCCCGTCGCGTCGTCTCGGCGAGCCCGGGCGAGGCGAGAAAGCGTGCGGCGGCGGCGTCGGTGTCCACGTGGGCGTCATTCGCCCCGCGGGTACCATCGCCTGCCCGTGGACGAGCGTGTCGACATCCTGGCCGAGCTGATCGTCCAACTGGGCGCCAACGTCCAGCCCGGTCAGATCCTCGACATCGGCACCGACATCGGCAAGGAGGAGCTGACGCGCGCCGTCGCCGCGGCCGCGTACCGCCGCGGGGCGAGGTTCGTGGAGGCCGACTACTTCGACCCGTGGGTCAAGCGGTCGCGACTCGAGCATGCAGCGGACGATTCGCTCGAGTACGTCCCGTCGTGGCTCGGCGACCGTGTCCGGGCGCTGGGAGAGGCGCATGCGGCGACGATCACGCTCACCGGACCCGTCGCGCCGCGGCTGTTCGACGACCTCGACCAGGCGCGCGTCGGCCGCGACGTCCTCCCTCATCTGAAGGAGTGGATGGACATCATGAACGAGCGGACCGTCAACTGGTGCGTCGCGCCCGCCCCGACGCGGGCGTGGGCCGAGCACGTCTTCCCGGAGCTCGAGCCGGACGCTGCCTACGCTCGGCTGTGGGACGAGATCGCATACGTCTGCCGGCTCGACACGGACGACCCGGCAGCCGCGTGGCGGGAGCAGTGCGAGCTGCTCGAGGAGGTGGCCGCGCGGTTGAACGAGCGCCGGTTCGACGCGCTCCACTTCGAAGGAGAGGGGACCGATCTCCTGGTCGGACTGCTGCCAACGTCGCGCTGGACCGGCGCGACGGACGAGACCGTCGACGGCGTTCGCTTCCTCTCGAATCTCCCCAGCGAGGAGGTGTTCACCGCGCCCGATCCGCAGCGTGTCGACGGCGTCGTACGCTCGACGAAACCACTCGACGCGTACGGCGCGCAGGTCGCGGGACTGCGCGTCGAGTTCGAGCGCGGACGCGCGGTGCGCATCGAGGCCGACAAGGGAGCGGAGGCGATCCGTGCGATCGCCGCCCGTGACGAGGGAGCCTCACGTCTCGGCGAGGTCGCGCTGGTCGACGGGAGTGGCCGCGTCGGCCGACTCGGCACGGTCTTCGCCGAGACGCTGCTCGACGAGAACGCCGCGAGCCACGTCGCGCTCGGTGACGGCTACGAGATCTCGGTCGAGCGCGACGACCTTCCTCGCCTCAACCGGAGCGAGATCCACGTCGACTTCATGATCGGCGGGAACGAGGTCGACGTCACGGGCGTCATGGGCGACGGCACGCTCGTGCCGGTCCTCCGCAGGGGCGTCTGGCAGGTCTAGTCGGGCTGCTCGTCCGGCAGCATCGAGAAGACGACGAAGTCCATGCGGCGGTCGAGGCGCGGGTTGTACCTGGCCGAGCGCTGGACGCCCTCGTGGGAAAAGCCGGCCCGGCGGGCGACCGCCTGCGAAGCGTCGTTCTCGACGTCGGCCCGGACCTGAAGACGCTGGCACCCGATCGCAAACGCCCAGCGGATGAGCAGACGGACCGAGCGAGTCGTGTAGCCGAGCCCGCGCACGTCATTGCGTAGCCAGTAGCCGATGTCGCCGACGCCGTGCTCGCGGTCGATCCAGTTGACGCCCACGCCTCCGACGACACGGCGCTCGACCGTGACCGCGAAGGGTGATGCCGAGCCTTCGCGCCACAGCGTCGTCGCCTGGGCGATCCATGCACGTGCCTCGAGCTCGCGGTACGGCTGCGGGATCAGCTCGAGCCAGCGCGTGATCTCGGAGTCCCCGTCGAGCGCGTCGACGAGCGATGCGACGTCCCGCTCCTCCCAGAGCCGCAGCGCGACCACTCCGTCCGTCAGCGGCGGGTCGGGTGGACGAACGTCCAGCGCGCTAGCCGACAGCTGCGACGATCTCGGCCGAGAGGCTCGGGAACTTCGACAGGAACTCGGCGCGGTCGGACTTCAGGCGCTCGACGTGCTCCCGGTAGTCGTCGACCCGGCCCGTCCGCGCGTACAAGCGTTGTGGCTGGAGCACCTCGACGTCGTCGATCCCCGGCACGGAGGCGGCGACGAGGTAGCCGAAGTCCGGGTCTCGCTCCCACTCGATCGTCCCCTCGGCGATGCCCTTGACGATCGCCGACGAGTGCTTGATGCGCACCTTCTTCGAGCGGTCGTCGTCCGCCGGGCCGCCGACGCGTCCCGTGTTGAGCAGGTACACCTCGAGCGGGTGCTCGTCGAGCAACTCGAGGAAGCGGTTGCCCTGGAGGTCGTGCAGCATCGGGAAGAACGGATTCGTCCCCGGTACGCGCAGCGACTTGCCCGCTTCGTCCGCGCCTCCCGCTGCGGTTCCCTTCGTCTCGCCGAGCATGAAGTACGCAGCAGCCTGCGGGCCGTCGAGCCTCGCGACTGCGGGAATGATGCTCTCGTTGCGGTTGAGGACGAGCAGGAAGTCGGCGCGCTCGATCTCGCGCTCGGCGGCCGACTCGATCACGCCGAACGGGAACGTCGCGCGCCCGTTCTGCGTGTAGCTCTCGTCGTAGAAGTCGATCTCGTCGCCGTGCTGCGAGACGTTCTCGAGGTACGAGTTCGGCTGCGTGACGGCGCCGTAGATCGTCGGCTCGTCGTCGGGATTGAGCCCGTACGTCTTCGCGAAGCAGCCGTCCTCGGTGACGTAGACGCGCCCGTTGGGCATCCACGCCACGAAGTCGTCCTGTACGGGCAGCGACCCGTTCTGCCGCGTGAACGTCGTCGTGGTCTTCCCGGTGCCCGAGAGCCCGACGGTGAGACAGACCCTGTCGCCCTCGGTGGTCGGGATGATCTTGCAGCCCGCGTGCAGCGGGAGCCCGCCGCGCTCGTAGACGAGCTTGTTCCACATGCGCAGGCCGCCCTTCTTCGACTCGCCGAAGTAGTCGGAGTTGAGGACGCGTGTCACACCCTGCTCGAGGTCGACCATGATCAGCCGGTCCGCGGGGAATCCCTTCGCCTCGAGGTTCGGCGTGTAGACGACAGTGAGCTCCGGCTCGAAGTCGTCCTCGGGCGGGCCGAAGTAGAGCTGCCGCTGCATGCCCGCGATGTTCGCGTTCGCGGCCTCGACATAGAGCCGGGCAGGCGTGCGGAACTCGGGATCGGTTCCGATGTAGCCGTCGATCTGGATCATCTCGCGACCGGCGATGTAGTCGTCCTGCGCCTCCGTCCAGCGGGCCGCGTCCTCCGTCGAGATCGCCTGGTTCTGCCCGTCGGGCTCGTCGGTGACGATGAAGGTGGAGCGCGTCGAGCGGGCCAGTACTTCCGTCTGCACGTTGAGGTTCCCGTACTTGGTCGACCGGGCCGTCGGCATGCGCGCTGCAATCGCCTTGACCTCGTCGCCGGAGGGGTTCTCGATCAGCCGCGCCGCCTGAGGCGGCCGAAATGCCATCTTGGCCATCGACTCAGCTCCTCTCCATCGGGCGCAGACGTCGATCTTATCGGGGCACGGCGTCGCCTCGGGACGTTGACCGAGCAGAGCTCCTGGGAGAGCGGAATCGCCGGGAGATTGTGTAGCGTCCTCAGCGGGGAATGAAGAGGCTTCCGACGCATCCGGCAGCTCGGCGCAGCTCGGCGTAGCGTTGGAAGCCAAGCACGACGTCCTCATCGTTGGCGCGGGGTGCGCAGGCATGCGCGCGGCCATCGAGGCGCACGACGCCGGCGTCGACGTCGCACTGATCTCGAAGATCCATCCGACTCGCAGCCACTCGGGCGCGGCCGAGGGCGGGATCAACGCGGCGCTCGGCAACGCTTCCGAGGACAGCCCCGAGCAGCACGCCTTCGACACGGTCAAGGGCTCCGACTACCTCGGCGACCAGGACGCGATCCAGGTGCTCTGCGACGAGGCGCCCGACGACGTCTACCAGCTCGAGCACTGGGGCGCCGTGTTTTCCCGGACCGAGGACGGCCGGATCGCGCAGCGTCCGTTCGGTGCTGCCGGCGAGCCGAGGACTGCGTACGCCGCCGACATCACCGGTCACGTGCTCGTCCACGTGCTGTACGAGCAGGTGATGAAGCGGGAGCTGACCGTCTACGAGGAGTTCTTCGCCTGGAAGCTCGTCGTCGACGACGACCGCTGCCAGGGAGTGATCGCCTGGGACCTGATCGACGGCGGGCTCAAGTCGATCGGCGCGAAGACGGTGATCCTCGCCACCGGCGGCGCAGGACGGCTGTACGTCGGCACCACGAACGCCTACGCGTGCACGGGCGACGGGATGGCGATGGCGCTGCGCGAAGGGGTCGCGCTCGAGGACATGGAGATGATGCAGTTCCACCCGACCACGCTCGCCCCGACCGGTGTGCTGATCACCGAGGGTTGTCGCGGCGAGGGCGCGTACCTGATCAACTCCGAGGGCAAGCGCTTTCTCGAGCGGTACGCGCCGAACGCGATGGAGCTCGCGTCGCGTGACGTGATCTCGCGCGCCGAGCAGACGGAGATCGACGAGGGTCGCGGCATCGACGGGAACGTCCTCCTCGACCTGCGACATCTCGGCGCGGACCGCATCCTCGAGCGCCTGCACGGCACCCGCGAGCTGTCGATGGTCTTCGCTGGCGTCGATCCGATCTACGAGCCGATCCCCGTCCGTCCGGGCGCGCACTACCACATGGGCGGCGTCGACACGGACGTATGGGGTCAGACGTCGTTGGAGGGTCTGTACGCCGCCGGCGAGTGCGCGTGCGTCTCGGTGCACGGCGCCAACCGGCTCGGCGGCAACGCGCTGATGGAGACGATCACGTACGGGAAACGAGCAGGGCATGCGGCGGCGGAGTGGGCGCAGCTGCACACGACCGTGGCCGTGCCGCCCTCGCTCGAGGCCGACGCGGAGCGAGAGCTCCAGACGCTCCTCGACCGCAGCGACGGCGAGCGTCCGTGGTCGATCCGCGACGAGCTCGCACAGACGATGCACGAGAACTTCGGCGTCTTCCGTCGCGAGGACCAGATGCAACGTCAGGGCGAGATCGTCGCCGGCCTGCGCGAGCGCTACGAGCGAGTCGTCGTCGAGGACAAGAGCGACGTCTTCAACAACGACCTCACGCAGGCGCTCGAGCTCGGGTTCCTGCTCGAGCTCGCCGACTGCATGGTCGTCTCCGGGATGGCGCGCAGGGAGAGTCGCGGTGCGCACGCCCGTCCTCAGGACTACCCTGGCCGCGACGACGAGAACTACATGCGGCACACGATCGTCAAGCTCGACGACGGTCACCCGCAGCTCGACTGGAAGCCCGTGACGGTGACGAAGTGGGAGCCGCAGGAGCGGAAGTACTGATGCAGATGGCGCTGAAGATCTGGCGCTACGACGCCGACACCGGCGAACGGGCGCTGCGCGAGTACGAGGTCGACGCCCCCGACTGGGCGACGCTCCTCGACGTGCTCGACCTGATCAAGGACCGCGTCGATGGCTCGCTCTCGTACCGCAAGAGCTGCCGGATGATGATCTGCGGCTCGTGCGGCATGCGGATGGACGGCGGGGCGGTGCTCGCCTGCAAGACGCGCATGTACGACATCGCCGAGTCGGGTCACGTTCCGGTGATCTCGCCGATGGGCAACCTGCCGGTGATCAAGGATCTCGTCGTCGACATGAGCCCGTTCTGGCGCAAGATCCGCGCGGTGAAGCCGTGGCTCGATCCCGGCTACGACGAGGTCGCCGAGGGCGAGCGCATCGCCAGCCAGCAGCAGATGAACGTCATCCACAAGGAGGCGCTCTGCATCATGTGCGGCTGCTGCGTCTCGGAGTGCAACTCGATGGAGTCGGACCCGGAGTTCCTCGGCCCGGCGGCGCTGGCGAAAGGCTTCCGCTTCGTCGGCGACCCGCGCGACCGGACCGCCGCCGAGCGCCTGAACGAGCTGAACGCCGAGCACGGGATCTGGGACTGCACACGCTGTTACTTCTGCAATCAGCGCTGTCCGAAGGGAGTCGATCCGCGCGACGCGATCGCGAAGCTCGGCGCCGAGTCGATCAAGGAAGGGATCGACCACGACATGGGCGCGAAGCACGCGAAGTGGTTCGTCACCTCGGCGAAGACGACTGGTTGGCTCCGCGAGACGGAGCTCGTCCCGAAGACGCAGGGGATCGTCGCGGCGATCAAGCAGACGAAGTTCGCCTTGGGACTCGCGCGACGCGGCAAGGTTCCGATTCCGATCCCGCCGCACGTTGCGGAGAACGTCGAGCAGTCGCGCGCGCTCTACAACCTCGTCAAGGAGCAGGGCCGCGACGGCGCGCTCGGCATCGTCCAGGGCGAGCATGCGCTCGAGCGCATCGAGTTCGCCGAGACCGCCGAGAAGCGCGCGAGCATCGACGGATCGGACGGGCAGTGAAACGCGTCGCGTACTACAAGGGCTGCCTCGCGTCGCTGTCTGCGAAGGAGCTCGACACGTCGACGCAGGCGCTCGCGCCGAAGGTAGGACTCGAGCTCGTCGAGCTCGAGTCGGTCACGTGCTGCGGCGCGGGCGACATCCACGAAGCCGAGCCCGACTACTACCTCCACCTGAATGCGCGCATCCTCGCGTACGCGGAGGCGACCGGTGCCGAGACGCTGCTGACGATCTGCAACGTCTGCACGCTCAACCTGCGGCAGGCGAACTGGCAGCTGCGCAACGACGAGGCCCTGCGCGAGCGCGTGAGCACGAACCTCCGGCGTGTCGGAGCGCCTCCGTACGACGGCACGGTCGAAGTGCGGCATCTCCTCTGGGAGATCGCCGAGGGCGACGGCTACGAGCTCCTCCAGGCGGCCGCGCACCGCGGCCTGAAGGGACTGAGGATCGCACCGTTCTACGGCTGCCAGATCCTGCGCCCGTCGAAGATCCTCGGCTTCGAGGACCCTGACCGGCCGTCGTCGCTC
>Ga0187779_10000877_pt1 | contig 19533 bp, 21 predicted proteins | sample 1015_Q2_SP10_10__FD_132435 | JGI IMG/M metagenome (GOLD analysis project Ga0187779, IMG submission 132435) | Tropical peat soil microbial communities from peatlands in Department of Meta, Colombia - 1015_Q2_SP10_10_MG | ecosystem: Environmental > Terrestrial > Soil > Wetlands > Peat | place... | reverse complement strand
CCTCGGAATCAGAAAAGAATCGATATACGAAGAAGAGAAGGTCAGACCGGAACATGGGGAATATCCTCAGGACGCGCCCGGCCAGTCCAAGAAGATCAAGAGGACCTTTGAGAACAGTCCGCCGCTGATACCCCACGACATCACCGGAATGCTGCCTATAGCCGAAACAAACAACATGTGCATGAGCTGTCATATGCCTGAATATGCGAAGAGCATGGGCGCGACCCCGATCCCGAGATCGCACCTCACGAATCTCGACACCGGCGAAGACCTCAAGGGGAAGCTCGACGGCAAACGGTATAACTGCATGCAGTGCCACGTGCTGCAGGTCAACGTCCAACCCCCGGTAAAGAATCTCTTTAAGGGCGAATTCAGGGATAAGAAGGGGAAGGAGAGTTCAAACCTTCTTGATATCCTGAATGAGGGTGTTCAGGCGGAATGATTGGGTGATGGAGGTCGCGATGAATGTCTCGAGTATCGTGGTGAAGACGGCGCCGGAATACCGGGATGAGGTGATTGCCGGCATAAATTCCATTGATCTCTGCGAGGTCCATTTCTCCGATGCCTCGGGCAGGATTGTCGCCACTATCGAAGGTGAGACTATCGGAGACGAGATGGCGAAACTGGAGCGCATTCAGGGTATGCCCCACGTCCTCTCCGCCGACCTCATGTACGCATACAGCGAAGGCGAACTCGCCGAGGCGATGGAGCAGATCAAGAAGGGGAATCCTGTTCCGGAGAGGTTGAAGTCCTGAAGCTCAGGGCATGCCGATGCCGTCGATATGGGTCCCGCACTTCGGGCAGACAGAATTCTTCATCCCGATCTTCGTCAGTGCGAATCCGAGCCTCTCGATGAGTAATTCCTTGCAGGAAGGGCAGTAGGTATTTTCTCCCCCTTCTCCGGGCACGTTTCCCTCATAAACATATTTCAGACCCGCCTTCAGTCCGATCTCCCGCGCCTTGCGGAGGGTACTCAGGGGCGTCCTCGGTTTGTCGAGCAGCTGATGCGTCGGATAGAACTGGGTCACGTGCCAGGGCATTGCCGGATCGATTGATTTTATGAAATCGGCGACCCCCCGCAGATAGTCTTCAGAGTCGTTATACGTAGGTATGATGAGGGTAGTAATCTCGACCCATATCCCGAGATCCTTCATGAGCCGTATGGTATCGAGGACCGGCTGAAGTTTCGCCCCCACTATCTTTTTATAAAAGGCATCGTCTCCCTTCAGATCGATATTATTGCCGTCGAGGTAGGGTGCGATGAGCCTCGTTGCCTCGGGCCCGGTATATCCGTTGCTGACAAAGACGTTCTCGATCCCCCGCTCATGGGCGAGGCGCGCGCAGTCATAGGCGAACTCCATGAAGATCGTCGGCTCTGTGTAGGTATAGGATATGCTCTTACAGCCCGCTGCTTCGGCTTCCCTGACAACCTGCTCCGGTGTCATCTCCTCCCCGGGGATGTCGGGACGCTCCTTCGGATACTGGGATATTTCGTAGTTCTGGCAATGCTGGCACTTGAAATTGCAGCCGACGGTCGCTATCGAATAGGATCGTGAGCCGGGACGGAAGTGGAAGAGGGGCTTCTTCTCTATCGGGTCGATATGCCGAGCTATGACCTTTCCGTAGACGAGACTGTACAATATGCCGTCCCTGTTCTCCCTGACGGCGCATATCCCTCTCCTGCCCGGAGAGATCGTGCAGTATTGGGCGCAGAGGAAACACTTTACCTTCCCATTTCCGATCTTCTCGTAGAAGCGCGCTTCGATCACTCCGTCTTCTTCTTCCTCGTCGTGGTGCCCTTCGCCTTCGAGGCTACTGTCTTACGGGCCGGTTTCGCGGCCTTCTCACCCGCAGCCTTGGCGGGAGTCCTCTTTTTCGCCTTTCCGGCCCCCCCCGCTTCCGTCGACTTCGAAGCGTGCCTCGCCTTCACGATCCTCTCCGCTGCAAGCCAGTCTTCAATGTCATGACCATGAGCATATCCCCTCTTCATAAAGAGTTCATGCGCCACCTTCGCGATCTCGTCATAGATGTTCATAATAACCTCCGTAGAAATAGTGTGTCCTGATATCATATGCTATCATGATACCGCACTCGTTGCAATGACGCCGGCGGTTTCGCGTTATATCCGGCTCTTCAGCTCAGTCTCGATATCGGAAATATACTGACCCATCAAGAAACCGAGATAGATGCATACATTGCCGTTCATGCAGGAGTCAGCATCCTTCTTATCGAGAAACGCGTACCGTTTTATGTCCCCTTTCCGAAGTCCGACTACATAGGCATTCTTTTCCTTGTCGAAGCCGATACTGAGGGAGATATCATGTTTACTGATCTCGGGATACATCTCGAGGATCTTGTCTTCCAAAGCCACCTGTGAATAACCCATACTATCACCTCCGAACCATTACGTTATTATGTGCTGACCCCTGAGGATCGTCAAAACTTCTCCGTCGGTAAGGTCGTACCATTTTCTATACGCGTCAGCGACCGCAAAGGAAAAACCGCTTCTCACATTGAGGCATACCACTTCATCGGCTTCTCGAAGGATTCTCTTTAGCGTCCTCTCCGATCCCGTGGGGATAGCCACGACAACCCGGGAGGGCCTCTCCTTCTTGAGAGACCGGAGCGCGGCGAGCATGGTATAGCCAGACGCGAGCCCATCATCAACGAGAATCACGACCCTGTTCCCGCAGGACGGAAAAGGCCGCCCTCCCCTGAAAAGCTCCACTCTCTTCAGGATCACAGCCCGGGTCTTCTCGATCTGCGCCTGAACCGCTTCCTCTGTCAGCCTCAAATGACCCAGCAATTCTTCATTAACGATGACAGCTCCGTCGGGCCCCATGGCGCCAAATCCGGCCTCGGGGTTGTCGGGTATCTGGAGTTTCCTCACGACAATCACATCCATCTGCAGGGAGAGCGCCCTTGCTATTTCGGCTGCCACGGGAACGCCCCCGGACGGTATCGCAAGGATCAATCCGCCGGCTCCGTATTTCTTGAGCCTTTCGGCAAGCAGTCTCCCCGCTGCCGATCTGCTTTCGAAAACATAGCTTCTGTCTCTCAGTCCGCTGTCTTCGATGAGCCTCTCCATAATTCAGATGTAACACAAAATCTCCTCTCCCGCAAGGCGTATCCGGAAGTACCGCTATCTGCTATACTTTTTTCATGGATATCCCGAAGCGGCGACTGGGGAGGACGGGAACTGATGTGACTATCCTCGGACTGGGAGGAGAGGGCGTATTGCGAACCTTCGGATATGAAAAGGAGGCTTATGCACTGATCAACAAGGCCATTGACCTCGGCATTACCTACTGCGAATCTGCGCGGGCCTATTCAGGGAGCGAGGCCTATTACGGAACAGCATTAAAAGAAAGGCGAAAAGAGATATTCCTTGCGAGCAAATCGCACGCGAGGGACAGGAGGGGAGCCCTTCTCCATCTCGAGGAGACATTACGGAACATGAAGACCGACCATCTCGACCTCTGGCAGATACATGATGTCAGGACGAAGAAGGATATTGAGGAGTTCTTCGGCCATGATGGGGCCCTCGAGGCCTTTGTCCAGGCGAAGGAGAAAGGTATGGTGAGGTTCATCGGGGTGACCGGACACCAGGATCCCTCAATAATCAAGACTTGCATAGAAAGATTCGCCTTCGATACGGTACTAATGCCGGTGAACCCGGCCGAGCCGGAATATAAGAGTTTCATACATGACATCATTCCGCTCGCGAACAGCAATAACATGGGGATCATCGGTATGAAGGTCTATCTGCGGGGTCTTGCGGCAAGACTGCCGGAACAATGGACAATGGAGACCTTTTATCGTTTCGCCCTATCGCAGCAGATCACGACCACCGTCATCGGTTGTGATGACCTGACGCAGCTTGAGGAGAATGTGAGGATTGCGAGTGCCTTTCGACCGATGAACGAGAAAGAGATGCGGGATACCATCAAGGCCCTTTCGCCCTATGCCCGCCAACTCATGTACTATAAGTCGTCAGGCTGAGTCTTGTCATGAAAGTCCACGGACGCAGCCCCAAATAAAAGAGGCCTGCCGGAATTGCATCGTAGGGCAGCCTCCGGAATCAATACGTGTTTTCAGCCCTTGGGCGTAATCTTGCCGGTGAATGACTGGGCAACGATCTTGCCGTCCCGCACGACGAACGTGTCGGTTGCCAGTTCGTAGACATTGTCGGCCGTCTGAGCTGTCCAAAGAATGTAGGCATAGTCGCCTTCGACCGACTGCAGCTTCATGGAGAATGCGGCCCCGGGTTTTCCGAACTCCGCAAGCAGCTGCTCAAATATCGGCCTGATCGCGTCGGGGCCCTTGAGCGGGCCATTCGGCGTAAAGAGAACCGCATCCATTGCGTAGTCAGACAGAATACCCGTGAGGTCCCCCTCGCCAAAACACTTCAAGTGGCGTTCTATCACGTCCTTCGTTGTAGCCATCTCCCGAATCCTCCTGCGAACGCTATCCCGGTGTCCAGAAGGGTCCCTCCTTACCTAGCTTCTTTAGCGACAAGATCAACTCGGATGCATATTCCCTCAACCGAGAGAGATAGTCAGGCTGCAGACGATTCCTGTGCAGAGGCCCGCTAAACGCCGTTGCCCAATTGGACAGGGGCATGATGGAATCAGCCGAGACAGAATCATAAAGCGACCAATTCTTCACGTGTTCTTCCGACCGGAAGAGATTCATGCGGCTTCAAGCCGAACCCCAGGTCACTTCTCCCGTTAAAGCCTTGGCGAACGGAATATTCATATGTGCTACGGTCGTTGGCGGATTGACTTCGAGGATCTCCTCGTCATGCATGCGGATACGGATGGGTTGCCCACAATCAAGGCAACTCGTGTCGATATGGATCTCCTTACCAGGGAAAAGCCAGCGCACGGCCAGCACTTCGATCCCTCACTGTCCGTACCACTTCTGTTCCCCCTGGATCGTTACACGATTATGCGTCGGCACGTTGGAAAAAGGCGCCCATGACTCGACGTAATCTGTGTCTCTAACAAACCAGCAGGCTACGGAGGACTCCGCCGCCCTATGCTGCACCTGCCTGGCCTCGTCTGGTCGCACGCCGAGGATTTCCGCAAGCTCGGTATAGTGCGGTGCCCGCCCAGTCTTCACAAAATGTTCCACGACAGCCGTGTAAGCTCGTTGTACCAATGCGTCTTGCATAACATCGCCTCCTTTCTGTGCGTTATGACGTGCTTTATAATTCCCCTCTGATATGTGTTTATCACAAGATCGTAAGCTTGTCAACCACAACAGTAAAAGCTCTGCAAGGGTCGTCTGACGACATTACGAAGTTGGTGATTTCCATTGGTTTCCTTAGTCTCACTTCACTTCTCTCTGCTGTCTCAGCCATAGGAAGTGCATCTCAAACTACTGCCAGAGTCCTCGGATTGAGTTATCCGTGAACTCGCCTAAGCTGCGCCCAAATGGTGAGTATAACTTTGTGACTGCTTCAACCCAGCGCACCTTTCAAACCTGCTATAATAATTCTAATTTTTTAAAGAAGCTGCGAGAAGAGGAGATTCACCTGATTATCGAAGCCGGGCAGTGGAAGCGAGCCCTTGCAGGTATCCGGCCGCGAGCCGTTAGAAACGATATTTATGAAAAGGACCCTGCGTAACGTTTTCTTTGTTTTGACGGTCTTTGTCATTTCACGCGCCTGTGTAGTCATCGGTATCTTCTTGGGGAGGAAGTTCCTTTCCTTTCCGGCCGATCTTTCGAACAAGGTTCTTGAAAAGACCTGGTGGGAATCGCTGGCGCGGTGGGATGCCGGCTACTATATCGATATTGTCCTCAACGGTTACCACTACCTTCCCGACGGCAAAACACACAATATCGCCTTCTTTCCACTCTACCCCCTGTTGATCAGAATCGTCGACGATATCACGAAGCTGTCACCTCTCATGAGTGGCATCATAATTTCGAATGCCTGCTTTCTCGTCGCTCTCCTGCTCCTCCACCGGTATACGGAAAAATACCACCCCGATTCTAATCCCGATCTTACGGCCATGCTTATGGCATTCTTTCCCTTTGGCGTTTTTTTTTCATCCGTTTATACTGAATCACTGTTCTTGTGCCTCTGTCTCTTTTCCTTCTTCATGTTCAGGGAAGGAAAGACGATGCTCTCCGCAATCGGACTTTTCCTGATGACAGCGACGAGGCTTGCGGGCCTTTTTGTGGTGCCCGCGTTGGGTCTGTCCTATCTCTTCACCAGGGTGATCCCCTTTCCCAAGAAGAAGTCGCCGCTAAAAGGAAGGGAACTTCTGAATCTGGTCGTATGGGGTTTGGTCGCGATATCCGGATTTGTCTGCTTTGCAGCTTACCAGCAAATTTCCTTCGGACACTGGGATGCCTTCATCAGGGTCCAGATCGCTTGGAAAGACCGTGTCGGCAACTTTTCGAGTCTGCTTTCCGAAATGCATCCGGACCTTTACAACGTCATGAATATTGTGCCGGCCGGAATACTCCTCGGCGCAAGTATCCTCTTTCTCTTCTTGAAGAATTACCGGATTTATTCAGTGTGGGGTCTGCTTGCGGTGCTCATTCCTCTTTCGACCGGAACCTTCATGAGCATGGGCAGGTATTCGATGGTCTTTTTCCCTCTCGCGATCTATGGCGGATGTTTATTGAAGAAGACCGCCATCCTGAGGGATATAGCTCTTATGACCTCTTCATCGCTTCTTGTCGTTCTCAGCACGCTGTTCGCCAAGTATTATTTCATCGGATGAGTTGTATGTATCCAGGGGATAGGCAAATAACCATACCTTCTTCGCAACTGTTTTCGTGATCGCGGTGTTCTATCAAACTCATCTGCCCCTAAGGGCGGGAATCGGAAATCTCGCGCAGAAATCGTCTTTCGCGGTTGAGGGAAGGCTCGGGGTCCCATACCTGCTCGCGTCGCACTACTTTGAACATTTCCTTGACACCATCTATTTCACTTTGCTCTGTCTTATACTGTATGATCTATCCGTGCAAAGACCGAATCCGGCAAAGATGAAGGCATGAGACGCCAGAGATCGTGGAAATACCACGCAATCGCTTTCATCGTCGGTGTCGGCATCCTCGCGGCCTTGATCCATCACGCCGGATTGGAGCGATTTGTGGACATAGTTCTCCACGCGTCACCCTCCTGGTTTGCGGCCTCATTGACGGCCTATGGAATATCCTGGATATTCAGGACATGGAGGCTCGAGCGATTTACGGCGCACGCGGGAACAAAAATCAAGATCCGCGACCTGTTTAAATTGTATATCTCCGGATATGCATTAAATGCGATCTTCCCGGCAAAGCTCGGAGATGTCGCAACCGTAGGATATCTGAGAATCAGAGGCATCACCATCGGCAGGTCTGCAGCGATTATTCTCCAGACGCGGATATTGGACATGGTGGCCCTCCTGTTCCTGTCTTTAGCTGCTGTTCTCGTATCGACCGAAAGAATTTCCCTTGGATGGATAAAGGGCGTAATCTTCGCCTGCATTCTCATCATCACTATTCCGATGGGCCTGACGCTCCTCGACAGGAATAAATCACTTTCCGCGCTCATCGAGAGATTCGTAGATAAACATATTCTGAATACCTTTTGTAAGACCGTAGGGGGGAAGATAAAGGATGCTTATGACAGCTATCATGCCATTGTCTCGGAGCGGCGGTTAATGACCGTCTCCATCGTTTTCTCCATCATGATCTGGTTTTTCGAAGGACTGACCTGCTACATGATTTCTCGCGCTGTCGCCGCTCATATTCCGCTGCTCTCCATTATACTCGCGGTATCGACCGGAAACATGGGGAAGATCGTTCCGGCCACGCCGGGTGCTATCGGTATCTACGAGAGTATGGTAGCCGCCGTCCTCGTCATGTTTGGAGTCTCCTTCGATCTTGCGACGGTGATCGCGATTTTAGATCACGCCACAAAGAAAGCGTTTACGCTGTTCTTCGGCATTCCCGCCACGGCATCCCTCTGATGCGCATCTCGATTAAATTAACTTAATTCCTTCTTCATCGAAAGTTCATAATCATGCGGTATAGTCTCTTCAAAGGTGGTACATCTGAGGATTCGCGAATGGGCAGCATGAACACGAAATAAGGACTCCAAGGTTGCCAAGAAATTAGGATGAAAGAAAGGAAGGATGCTATGACGGTTGAAGATGGTGGAGCGACATTTTCTCTTATCGTATATAATCGACCCCTGACCCTCGAGGAACTCGATGTGCTTCACGGCATCGATGGGGTAACGAGGGTTCTCCCGGGTAACAATGCATTCACGGTAATCTTCAGGGTCGATAGTTTCTTGGACGTTACCGCATCTGCGGTTGTCCAGGCGCAGCGCGCCATCAAAAGAGCACTCTATAGTCAGGAACATCTTCTCGTCAGCTTCACTTAAGAGCGGGTTAGAACAGGGACCGGACCCAGCTCGAACATGCCGCCTCAGGCGGCGTTGCAGATCATTATCGTTTCCCCGATGACCCCGCTCGCGTCTGTTTTTCTCCCGATAGAATCTGCTATACTTTTTCCGATACGATCACAAGCTCGAGGATTAACGTGCACATTGTCAGTTATCGGTCGCGGAGGCCATGGCGTGCGGGAATCGTATGCGATTCACTCCTTCTCGACGCTGCCGAGCTAGATCCCGGCTCTCCTGAGGCTCCATCGACGGTACGCGGTCTTCTCGAAAAGGGAGGCTCGGCGATTGATCAGTTGCTCCATCGTGCCAAAGCCGCCTTCGCAGAGAGAAGCGAGCGTCGTATGCCGGTTGAGTCGATTGAAGTCGGGCCGCCGATTCCCGACCCCGACAAGATTATCTGTCTGGGACTGAATTACCATGAGCATGCCCGGGAGCTGCACATGCCCATTTCCCGGGTTCCCGCGTTATTCGCCAAATTCCGCAACGCCTTGTCCGGTCCTACCAGTCCCATTGTCCTCCCCCGAATCAGTTCTCAGATTGACTACGAGGGTGAGCTTACCGTCGTTATCGGCCGGCGTTGCAGGAACGTCTCCGAAGAGGAAGCGCTTCGCTTTGTTGCCGGATATACGATCATGAACGATGTCAGCGCTCGTGACCTTCAGCTGGAGACGAGCCAATGGACCGCCGGAAAGAGCCTCGATACCTTCGCGCCGATGGGCCCGGGAATCGTGCCGGCATCTTCCATTCCCGATCCCCAGGCCTTACGAATCACGACACGGGTGAATGGCGTCACTTTGCAGCAAGGGAACACCCGTGACATGATCTTCCCGGTCACACGGACAATCGCCTTCCTGAGCTCACTGATGACCCTCGAGCCGGGCGATCTCATAGCCACGGGGACCCCTTCGGGAGTGGGGTTTAAGCGGCAACCCCCGGTCTTTCTCAAAGACGGGGACATAGTAGAGGTGGAGATCGAGCGAATCGGCGTGATCCGCAATCCCGTCGTCAGACCTGAGAAGATAGAGGAGGCGGGGAACCCTGTTTAAGACGGGACCAATTTTCAACGAGGTATCGGTGGAAGATCATCAATACCGATTCATGAATAGGGAACTCGTATCGTGAAAGGAAGACAGGGGCATTTCCCCTGGCATCGGCAACAATCAACCTTGAGGAGGTTTTTCAGATGAATGCCTTGACACTGGTTTTCGTTGCTCTGCTGTTATTCACCGTGGCCTACAGGTTTTACGGCCTGTTCATCGCCAGGAGAGTACTCGGTCTCAAGGAGGACAGGGATACGCCCGCCGTTTCCATGGCGGACGGTCATGACTACCATAAGACGAACAAGTACGTATTGTTCGGACACCACTTCGCTGCGATAGCCGCCGCCGGACCGCTCCTGGGTCCGGTGCTCGCTGCGCAATTCGGATATCTCCCCGGTGCCCTCTGGATACTGATAGGAGCGGTCGTAGCAGGAGGGGTCCACGACACGGTAGTGCTCTTTGCCTCGGTGAGGCATAGGGGCCGGAGTCTCTCCAAAATCGCCGAAAGTGAGATAGGGAAAACAGCGGGGGCAGTCGCCTCCATCGCCTTTCTCTTCATCCTCATCCTCACCCTTGCAGGGCTTTCGATCGCCGTGGTGAACGCCATGTTCGAAAGCGCCTGGGGAACATTTACCGTCTTTGCCACTATGCCGATCGCCTTCCTCATGGGAATCTGGATGTACAAGATAAGACCGGGTGATGTGAAGGGGGGCAGTGTTATCGGTGTATCGCTTCTCCTTCTCGCGATACTGGCAGGTCCCTCTGTTGCTTCAAACCCGGCGTTGGCTTCGCTGTTCACGCTCTCCAAGAAACAGATATCGATCATCATTCCGCTATACGGCTTCGCTGCTTCGGTTCTTCCCGTATGGCTTCTCCTCTGTCCGAGGGACTACCTTTCGACGTACCTCAAGGTGGGGACCATCGTGCTGCTCGCCTCGGGGATATGCCTCGTCCAGCCTGAATTCCAGATGGCCGCGATCACCAAGTATGTGAGTGGCGGCGGGCCCGTCATCCCCGGAAAGGTCTTCCCCTTCGTCTTCATCACGATCGCCTGCGGGGCCCTGTCAGGGTTCCACGCAATCATCGGCTCAGGGACGACACCGAAGATGATCGGCAATGAGAGAGATATCCTCTTTATCGGATACGGAGCGATGCTTGTTGAGGGCTTTGTCGCTGTCATGGCTCTGATCGCTGCATGCGTCCTCGTCCCCGCTGACTACTTTGCGATCAATGCTCCGCCAGCGGTATTCGAGAAGCTTGGAATGACCACGGTGCATCTCCCGGAACTCTCTCTGCAGGTCGGCGAAAAGATCCAGGGAAGACCGGGGGGAGCCGTCTCGCTCGCAGTGGGCATGGCCTATATCTTCTCGGCCGTGCCCTTCATGAAGGGGCTCATGTCCTACTGGTATCACTTCGCCATTATGTTTGAGGCGGTCTTCATATTGACGGCTGTCGACACCGGCACCAGGGTCGGAAGATTCCTTCTCCAGGAGATGATCGGGAAGGCTATTCCGAAATTTCTGGAGAAGAGATGGATGCCCGGCATAGTCATAACGAGCCTTCTCTTCACCGGCTCGTGGGGGTATCTCGTCTATACCGGCGACATCGCGACGATCTGGCCCCTCTTCGGCATGAGCAATCAGCTCCTTGCCTCCAGCGCCTTCATCATAGGGACGATCATGCTGATCAGGATGGGAAAGGTGAAATACGCGTGGATCACCGCCCTGCCGGGCATCTTCATGGCCTTTGTCACCATGTATGCGGGCTATCTGAACATCATGATGAACTATCTGCCAAAGGGCAAATATCTGCTCGCCGCACTCTCAGTCATCATTATGGCGCTCGTGGCGGTAGTCTTCATCACGGCCGTCAAGAGATGCTATGACCTGCTTCAAGTGAAGAAGCCGGTAGAAGATAACTACGGTGACCTCGTTCTTGAAATGGTCGAGGAGTAAAGGAGGTTTCCCATGGAGATCAAGAAGATTCTCTTTGCTGCTGACTTTCCCGGGAAGACGGTAAAGGCGGTTTCTTTCGCCGCGGATTTGGCAAAGCGTTACGGAGCAAGGCTCTATATCGTGCATGTCGTTCAGGATCTAGAAAAGATGACCGAATGGTACGCTCCAAGGGTGAATATGGACGAACTCCATAGAACGATGGAGTCGAAGGCTTTGAGGGAACTGGAGCGTTGCGTTAAAGAATCCGGAGGCCACGGGGACATCGAATACCGTCTCTTGAAGGGGTCTCCCCACGCAGAGATACTGAAGTTCAAGAGAGATAACGACATAGAGATGATTGTTCTCGGCACTTCAGGCGGGGTAGCAGACAAGATCATAAAGGAGTCCCGACGCCCTGTTCTCATTGTGGAGCCCCGTGAAGAAAAGCCCGAAAGCATGTCGGCAAGATTATGCAGCGGGGGCACGGAGATTCGGCTCTGAGGTTTCCCGTCATGGTAGGACGATGAGAGCCCTATTCTCCGGCCGTTGCGGGGCATGAGAATCGTCTCATCCGCAGAAGATTCGCCCCACGCCTACCGGAAGATATTATATTTTATTATGCATCTGAGGGCTGAGATGCCGTCTTTCCAACCAATTTTTTTCCCTTCGTTGTAGTCTCTTCCCGCATAGGATATGCCCACCTCATAGATCCTCGCCTTGAGCTTGCAGACCTTTGCGGTGATTTCGGGTTCGAAACCAAAGCGATTCTCCTCGATGATGATCCTTTTGTAGATATCACGCCTGAACACTTTGTAGCAGGTCTCCATATCGGTTAAATCTATATTGGTAAGCATATTGGAAAGCAACGTCAAGAATTTGTTTCCGACCATGTGCCAGAAGAATAAGACCCTGTGTTCCTCTCCTCCTGCAAACCGTGAACCATAGACCACATCGGCTTTGCCTTCAAGGACAGGCTTGACCAAACGAGGATATTCTTCAGGATTATACTCGAGGTCGGCATCCTGCACGATGAGGATGTCACCCGTCGCTTTTTCAAACCCCGTCCGCAAGGCCGCGCCTTTGCCCCTGTTCTCCGCATGAAAATATACTCGAGTGTCTTCATTTGCCATTTCGCGGACTATTTCCCTCGTACCATCGGTTGAACAATCATCCACGATGATAATTTCTTTTTCTATGTCTACTGCCCTTACGCGCTCGCAAATTTCCCGTATCGTATTCTTTTCATTGTACACGGGGACGACAACCGATAGCTTCATTTCACTCCTCAGTATTTGTTCCAGGAGAACGTTAATCCCCTGTCATGATAAACCCATCCGAAGAAAAAAGGGGAACCGCCCATCATGGTCGCGTTTATTTCTTCGCCACTGCCCACGTATTCAGAAAGAGTTCAAAATGTCCGAGTTTGATCTGTTCTAACGGAAACGGCACGTTTTGGAGAATCTCGATCATTCTCCTCCGTGAGTAAGCTTCCTTGTGTTCCCCGATTTCGAGCGGGCTGACTAATCTCAGTTTTGCCAGAATCCTCAGGATCGGTTCCGTCCACGGAGCGGGCGTCGTCAGGATATACAAGCCCCCGAATTTCAGTACACGGTATATCTCTTTCATGAGGATGAGAAGTTCCCGTCGTTCAAGATGCTCAACGACGGCAAGCATCGTAATAACATCAAAATAGCCCTCACCAAAAGGAAGGGGGCCTCCCGAAGCGACGTCATAGCGCATGAGTGTGATATCATGAAGAACTGCATTCACGGCGACGGTTCCGTCGATCCCGTATTTCACGGCAAACCGTGTCCTATCTAAGAAGAGCGGGTAAGAGCCGCACCCGATATCGAGTATTCGTCCCGCCCGGTAATCCTCCGGTATGAGGGAATCGACCATTGCCGCTCTCTTCCGGGCCAGAAAGCCTTCTAATAATCCGTATCCCCTCGTTATCTTCCGTCTCGTCACAGATCTCTTATGCAGTTCGTCTCCGGACCTTATCCCCCGTTTGCTTCTTGCAGATCGCGCGCTGAGACGCGAAAAGAGGCCGGCGAGAGCGTTCTATCGATTCGCGATCTCCCGGAAATAGGAGATGGTCCTGCTCAATCCCTCCACAAGATCAAGGGTAGGAAGCCAATGCAACTCTTTCCTCGCCAGAGATATATCGGGCTGCCTTTGTGTCGGATCATCTTCGGGAAGAGGCTTGTAGGCGATTCGCGATCGTGAACCGGTCAACCTCAAGACCGTCTCTGCCAGCGAGAGGATAGAAAACTCCTCGGTAGTTCCCAGGTTGACAGGTCCGATAAATTCATCGGGACTGTTCATCAGCCTAACGATCCCCTCGATAAGGTCGTCAACATAGCAAAAACTCCTTGTCTGGCTTCCATCACCATAGATCGTGATCTCCTCCTCTTTTAATGCCTGCATGATAAAATTGCTCACGACCCGACCGTCATGAGGGTGCATTCTCGGTCCGTAGGTATTGAAGATTCGCGCAACTTTTATCCTCAACCTATGCTGGCGGTAATAGTCAAAAAAGAGTGTTTCCGCACACCGCTTTCCCTCGTCATAACAAGCCCTGGGGCCGAGAGGATTCACATTTCCCCAATAGGTTTCGGGCTGCGGATGCACCGTGGGGTCCCCGTATACTTCACTCGTAGATGCCAGCAAGATCTTTGCCTTTATCCGTTTCGCCAAACCGAGCATGTTGATACTTCCGTGAACGGAAGTCTTTGTTGTCTGAACGGGATCAAACTGATAATGAACCGGCGAGGCCGGACATGCGAGGTTGTAAATCTCGTCCACCTCAACGTATAGGGGAAAGCAGATATCGTGACGGAGAACCTCGAAGAAGGGATTTTTCATCAGGTGGACGATATTTGCCCTCCGGCCGGTATAGAAGTTATCGACACAGAGCACCTCGTCCCCATCACCTAAAAGTCTCTCACAGAGATGCGAACCAAGAAAGCCGGCTCCTCCGGTCACGAGGACTCTCTTCTTGTTACTGTCTTGACGTCCCGACATCGGTCTTCACGTTCTTCCTGCCGCTATTATACTATACGAAAGAGATGGTTTTTCGCAGATGGACCGTCGGCCGGAGAGATGTAATTCCGCTATCCTTTGTGCGTTTTCATTTCCGGAAGTCATGTGCTATGCTAAAAAGCATGCCTGCTTCCATCCTCTCTTTTTTCGGAAAGAAGGACACGGGGTCCCGATATTTCCGGTTAGTGCCTTACCTCATTGTTATTCTCCTCATAGCCGCGGCCTACGGCGGCAGCCTGAGGAATGGCTTCATATGGGATGACGAGACATTTATGGTGAATAACAAATATGTTCATGATATCTCTCGCTGGGAAGAATATTTTACGACGCCGGAATCCATTTCGAGCGAACCGACTTTGTCTCGGATGTACAGACCGGTCCAGACGCTCTCCTTTGCGATCGACGCTCTCCTGTGGGGGAAGAAAGCCGGAGGGTTTCATCTCACCTCACTCGCTCTACACGCTGCGTGCTGCGCCGCCATCATCTTTGCATTCGGGCTGCTCATCGGCAGAACTCTTGTCATAGCATCCGCCATCATTTTTGCCGTTCATCCTGCCCTCTCAGAAGGGGTCCTCAGCCTCTCAGCGAGAGGAAACCAGTTATACACGCTCTTTTCGCTTCTGTCACTCGGAGCTTTTATGAGGGTCGCCCGACCTTTCGACAGGAATCACTTTTTTTGCCTTGCCACCCTCTCGATAGCCCTCCTCTCCAAGGAGCCGGCGATTGCGCTCATCGCCTTATTGCCCGTCTTACAAATAGGATTCAACCGTCCATGGGAGTTTCAGGCGAAACAGACGCTGCTCCTCTATCTGCCGCTCGTGATATCCGTTGCACTCTTTCTGCTCCTGCGTGCTCACGTTGTCGGCGCCGCGAAGGTGGTTCCTTACTGGGGCGGCTCGCTGTGGGCGACGGTACAGATGCAGGCGGAGGTTTTTGTAATCTACCTCTCCCTTCTTGTCTGGCCGTTCAGCCTGCAGGGAAGATACGTGATCCCTCCTCCCGCTCCCTTTCCCGATCCCGCTGCAATCGGGGCGCTCCTTCTGAACGTGATCCTCATCGTCGCGGGCGTAGTCACCTATCGGGCGGGCGACAGGCCAAAATTGCTTGCGCTCGCCATAATCTGGTTTTATATATCGCTCGCGCCGGTCTCCAACATCATCCCGATTCCCGGATCGATGCTGGGCGAGAGATTTATCTATTTTGCCTTCGCGGGCGTGATACCCCTTCTCGCTGCTGCCGCGGGAGAGTCTGTTTTCAAGAGACACGCAATCATCGCAGCATGCTGCGGAGCCGTCGTGCTCAGTTCCTGGCTCGTTACGGACATCACGAGAACACCGGTTTGGCGGGACAATAAGAGCTTTTTTACTCTCGCAACTGTTCAGGTGCCGACGAGTATCGCTGTTCAGGTCAGGATGGCGCAGGAAGAAATCGCGTCGAAGGAGACAGATTCGGCCCTGAGACGCCTGGAGGGAATCCTTAACTCCCGGTCGGTATCCCCTCTCCAGAGAGACATGGCTCTGGTCCATTATTGGTATGGAAGGGCGCTGCTCGCGGCGGATCGGCCTCCAGAGGCATACAGAGAATTCAGGATCAGTGCCGATCTGTTCGAAGAACCGCGAAAGGATCTTATCTTATACCTCGCCGAGGCAGCGGCTCGTTCGGGTGACTTTAGGGGTGCGCTTTCGCTCCTCGAGAAAGAATTGAAGAAGTCAATGGAGGACGATAGCATATGGAACGGCATGGGAAACGTCTATCTCATGACGGGAGATCTTTCCTCCGCCGCTTCCTCTTATCAACAGGCCTTGAGGATTAATCCCCGCAATACCGAAGCAGCATCAAATCTTCAGTTTGTCCTCAGGCGACAGGCGCTGAAAACGCACTGAAACGAGGGATCCGGGTATTTTCGCAGGACCGCGGGAGACCGCATCAATGATGGCTGGGGCCGAGTTCATCGGTCCCCATGGCGAACCGATCATCCCGCTCGTCTCGGTTTTTCTTGCAAGAAGAAGATCTTTCGAAAGAGCCTCGAAAGCTTTTCACGAATTGGTATCACCATCAAGGTCTCGAGAAACGCAGTCAGTCTCGACTCGTCTTCTTGGGTCAGACCGAGAAACTCAATCCCGACATGAGCGTGTCGAGATTTCTTGTCCGGCATCTCGAGAGAGCAGGCGATCCTCCCCTGAAACTTTATCGGCAGATCCGCACGGGGAAGAAAGAGCGCCATGGGGAATATCCGATCGACCTCGAGTCCCTTATCCGATTCGATGAGCATGCCGCCGCGCCCTAATACCTTCACCGGCGAAACCCTCGGGTAATAGAGAAGCGCCTTTTCATTCGTATACACCTTAAATCTCAGGGCGCTTGGCTGGTATTCATCACGTTCCACCTGATCATTCGGAACGCCGGACACCCTGATGAAATCTTTCAGGACAACCAGCTTATCAGAAGAAGAAACTTCAAACTCCACTCCTGCCCTGTAAACGGCAGTGGCTTCCGGCCACGGCTCTTTTTCCTCGGGACTCGCCTTTTCCCATATCACCTGGCACGGGAGAGTTAGGGGCTTCCCTTTTCCGAGAAGTTTAATGAGATGCTTGTCCGAGGGCCTTAAGCTCTCCTTTGCCGCTACGCACGCCCCTGTCATGCTGATGTTCAGGAGCTCAGTCTCCTCAACGTAGACCGTCTTGGCATAGATGCCGAGTTTCTCCACGATAAATCTTTGATATCGTCTTTTCCCCGAATTTATCATCACTTGACCGCTTCCCTGCTTCGCGAAACCTATTATACCAGGTTTAATAGCGAAGTTCAGGTATAATGGGGAAGGCATGAACAAGCATGGAGGAAGCGCATGAAGATACTCGTCTTGATGATGCTCTTTGGCATGTCTCTCATCCCGGGCGTCTCGGTGGGGGCAGAGTGGACATCGATTACAAGGGACCAGTCTGGTGATGTCGACATATTTGTCGACCGCGAAAGCATAAGTCATGTCTCGGATGCTACCGTCAGGGGTTGGGTCAAGTATCGATATTCGCAGCCAAAACAATTTGACTCCAGATTCATTAAGGAACTGGAGGTGTACGGGGAATATCACTGTACCGAAAGGTCGTATAAGATTATCCGGAGTATAGCGTATTTCGCCGATGGCACAAACGAGCCTGACCAGTCTGAGAGGCAAGGCCATATCCTGCGCGACGATGTAGTCTTCGAATACCTGTGTAAGTAACTGCAGCATTCAGCGGATAAGATCGAACGCAGCATACGCGGTTTCACCTTGCAGAAGCCTTTATCGTGCTGGGAAGGAATAACCTCTCTGCTTCAATCCGCTGCCGCTCATCGGTTTTCGATCTGCTCCGGAAATGAATTTTTTGATATACTTACCGCGATATGGAGAGGACGGTTATTTTCTTCCTATTCTTTCTTATCGGCTTAAACGGATGCGGCGAACTCGCGAAGATGCCTCTCGAAGACCCGTATGAGAGGGACCTTTATTCCAGGAGGCAAGAAATCCTGTCATGGTCGCGTGCCGAAAAAGAAAAGGCGGATGCCGGGATTCTCAGGAACAGCGAATACTACAGACTGCTTCATAATAAGGTCCAGGAACTGCGGCCGGATCTTACACACTATCTCATCTTCTCTGCAGAAATGGTGAAGGTGCCGAAATTCTATGAGGAGGGCTGGATAACCCGGAACAAATTTGAGCAGACGAATAGCGAACTGACAGCTCTTCTTGACCGGGAAGACAACAGACGGAGTTTTATCCTGTCTCAAGAATCATCTCTATTCGTGTATGAAACAGCACAGTTCACTCTTTACAGGGACAGTCTATTCAAAGAGTATCTATCCGCGCTCCAGGCTCGACTGAAAGAGGCGGGGCCGCAGTATTCCGCGACGAATTGCAGCCTTTTCGGGGACAAGGTTCTCTGCACCACGAGGTGACCTTTGATGTTCTTTGTTCGCTGGGCCTCTCGAATCCGCCGACTTAGCGATAGATAGTCAATGACTGCAACTCTCTATCAGGGATTTCAACAAGGATACGTAATCTTCGAAAAAAAAACAGCGGCGAGAAGTAAGCCACAACTACCCTATGCTGTGAGAGGACGAAGACTCTTAACTCCCGCATGAAATGTTGACGGCACAGGACGTATGCTCTTGCTTTATTCTGCCCTGATGAGGTTTCATGAAATGTCTCGATGAAGAAGAAGGGCGAAACATGTTGTCTCGCCCTCTCGAACTTCGAGTAGTCACGGATAAACAGAAAGGCATTGCGCTTTCACCTGACAGTAAGCAATGCTTTTCCCAACGACAGCCACATCTTCCAGAGGGCATCTATCGCCAAAAGTATAGCCTGCCTTCTTTCCTGTTGGATGGTGTCGCTGGTTGTGGCGATAGGAGGGGCCGCGGTACCTTCGTAAAGCTTGACGGCACGGAGCACTTGAGGCATATTTTCCCGAAGCGTCAGGAAGATCGGATCCGGAGGGCCACTCGGAGGAATATGTATTATGCCCCCGCCCGGAAGAATTTCAATACCGCCACCGTCATTCGTAATCCCGAAAAGGATCTGCACGTATGCGCCGATCTCAACCAAAATCTTGGGCGGTATGACCGGCTGGTATATCGCTATACCGGTTGGACCATTAAGGGTGCCGTTCAGGGTGCCAAGGCTCACCCCTCCTGTGCCGTCCAGATTGGCTTGAGTGACCGTATTATTAATAGCATCGGTCACATACATCTTGCCGGCAACTGGGTCCAGCGCTATGCCAACCGGACCGGTGAGCGTGCCGTTGAGACTGCCGAGGCTTACCCCTCCGGTACCATCCAGATTAGCCTGACTCACCGTGCCACTAAAATTCGCTATGTACATTTTGCCGGCTACTGTATCGAGCGCTATGCCGCCTGCTTCGAGGAGCGTATCGTTGAGGGTGCCGAGGTCTACTCCCCCGGTACCATCCAGATTAGCCTGAGACACGTGCCCGGGGACGAACTGTCCACCCGAAGTTATGTACATCTTGCCGGCAGATGTATCGAGCGCGATGCGGTGCGGCGAAAAGAGCGTATTGTTAAGGTTACCGAGACCTACCGCTCCGGTGCCGTCGAGATTCGCCTGAAT